>SKEN01000034.1_pt1 | contig 156169 bp, 136 predicted proteins | sample 4826711 | NCBI WGS metagenome assembly SKEN01 (sample SAMN11008808, study PRJNA524170) | human gut metagenome | biome: Human fecal sample; material: Feces; isolation source: fecal sample from pouch patient p39 | host: Homo sapiens | place: Israel: Tel-Aviv | collected 2015-02-10 | reverse complement strand
TTCTAAATCAGTAAAAGCGTTTACTGATAAAAAATGTCCAGATGCTATCGTTCGTGATGAATAATGGCATCTTTTTCATTAAAACATACATATATATTTGTGATTTATACACCTTTACTTGCGAAAGTGGGGGTGTATTTTTATTTGTAACTTAAAAAAATTCCATATTTTTTTATTTTGAACATTTGTTCATTATCTTTGCAGAAAGAAACAATAAACATGCAATGTCACCACGTCCAAAAAATATACGCAAAGTTAACAATATGCCTTCTGTTGCCGGATTCAGACCTGTCATTTCCAACAATAGTTGTGAAGAAACAATATTCCTGCATTTCGAAGAATATGAAACAATACGCCTGTGTGATTATGAAATGAAAACCCAGCAGGAAGCCTCCATCTCAATGGGTGTGTCACGCCCTACCCTCAGCCGAATATATACCAGTGCAAGGCAAAAGATAGCCAAGGCATTCGTCTGTGGTGCCGCAATAATGATAGAAGGAGGCGTGTCATATACCAACAGTGAATGGTTCCGCTGCGGATCATGTGGTTTCTTGTTCAACAATATCAATCCGGCACTCAAAATCCGTAAGACAGTATGTCCGGTATGTCTTTCCGAAGACATCCACACCAGTAATATTAACATTAATAAGAATAAGATTATGATGAAAATTGCAATTCCTACCAGAGACAATGTAATTGATAACCATTTCGGTCATTGTGAGTATTATACAATTCTGACAGTAGGACAAGACAACCAGATTCTGAGCAGTGAAACCATTCCGTCGCCACAAGGATGTGGCTGCAAGTCCAATATAGCCGGTGAACTGGAAGGTATGGGGGTCAGTGTCATGCTGGCTGGAAATATGGGACAAGGTGCTTTGAATGTACTTACAGCCCACCATATTAAAGTGATAAGAGGATGTTCCGGAAATATTTTGAATGTCGCAACGGACTATCTGAACGGAAAAATAGCAGATTCAGGTATAGGTTGTTCATCGCATGAGCATCATCAATGCCATAATCATAATGAATAACAAAACACACATATATGACAGGACGGTTGCTAATATTTATTCGCAACCGTTTTTTATACTGGATATCAGCTATATTTAAAATAATAACAGCTTAATACCAATATATAAACAATATGAAACAGATAAACTCTGAAAAGAGAAAAAAAACAAGAAGCACAAACAGGTTTTCCGAAGTAAAACCATAACAGTTTCCTAGTAAATAAACCGAATTGTCATTTTTTTGCAAAATTCTGTATATTTTGCAATATTTTTACTATATTTGCTCCCATAATAAACCTTATCTTCAATGAAAAAAATCAAATATCATCAGTTTAAACATTTGATACACACTATTGTATAACTAACAAAAAGTTTTATTATGGAAAAGAAAAATTTTATTGAAAACTATGAAGCTCCACAGGTGGAGATCGTAGAAGTGGAAGTGGAAAAAGGATTTGCAACAAGTTTTGGAGGTGAGGACGGTCAATGGAGCTAAAAATCCTAAAAGCTATTTATATGTAAATCAAGTTCATTGTAAAATTAATTATTTGCACAAAATGAAAATTCAGTCTTTAATCAATATGACTATAGCCGCTATTTTGATTACGGCTTGTAGCAATGAAGAAGAACTGGGCTCCAATATTACAAAAGGTATGCTGAGTGCTACAGTAGAAGGAAACTATTCAAGTACACGTGCAGGATTTGACCAAAACGGTAAATTCTATTGGTCAGAAAATGACCACTTGGGTGTCACAACCTCTAACAGTACTACAAAGTTTTCATTACTCGAACTACAAAAAGGTAGTGGAACTGCAAACGGTACTTTTTCCGGCTCAATAACCGGAGAAATCCAAGGATATGCAGTATATCCATATAACGAGGCTCATTCTATAAACAATTCTACCTTAACCTACAATTTCCCGGAATCATACGCTTATAGTAAAGTGGATACGGATTACTTTTCCGAACAACAAGGCAAAGGCAACAGTTTTAATCCTGCCATGTGGGGAAGTATCGCAGAAAGCAGTGTTCAGATGAAACATCTAGGCGGAGTCTTTTGTATCAAAATCTCAAAAATGCCTGTAGCGGCAGGAACATTATCTCTTATTGCCAATAAAAAAATCACAGGTCCATTTACAGCAGATTTAAATAATGGGACTCCTACACTTAGTTCTACAGAAGCTGCCGACAACAACAATACAGTAACCATTACTTTCAACAATGCATCAGAAGGAACTTCCGGTGTATTTTACGTACCCGTTCCTACTGGTACATATGATATACGTATAAAAGTAGCAGAAAACGGTAGTTCAACAGATAAGATCAACACGATGGCAGGAACTTATCAAATTGACCGTTGCGGTTTGAAAAAAATAGAGTTGAATACCGAAAACATTGATGCTACCGTACCTGTATCATCTTCTGATTTAAATGACGCTGCAACAAAACTAGAAAGCAACGATGCGGTAACGGTTACCGGAGAAATCAGTTCAAATCAAAGCATTTCTATTCCTACCGCCTCAGGTGGCATCACTGAAACAACCAAAAGCCTTTCATTGGAAAAAGTTGTGAGCGGAGCATCCCTTACGGTTTCAGACGCGAATAGTTCAGGTTCTACGAACAATTCCGTTGATAACTTCACCTTATCAATTCCCAACAATGAAACTGCTGAGTTTGAACCGTTGAATGTAACTATAACAATGCCGAATACAACTGTTACTCTTGCCGGTAATGCGGGTATGGTTACTTATGGCGAGGTTGTCGCAGAAACAGCCAAAAACACATTGATAATCGGTGAAAATGTGACTGTTAAAAAGCTGACAGTGAAGCAAGGTAATGTGCGTTTGAAGGCGGGTGCTACGATAGAACAATTGGTTCACGATAATGGTTACACTGTTGTTTATTTATATCATGAAACCGACCAATACACATTGCCGAATCCATTGCCTAAAAAGTTCAAAATAGCGGATGCTGCTATTGCTGATATGAAGAAGATTTTTGCCGAAGGCGGTACTTACACCCTGCAGCGGGATATGAATATCGCGGAATATAAAATGACGGTTCCGAACGGCAAAGAGGTGACACTCAATTTAAATGGCAAGACTCTGGAGGCTGCGAACAATGGTAATATTACAGTAAACGGTACTTTTACTTTGCAAGACAATGCTAGCAATGGTACTATCAAAGCTACAAAAGATTATGGCACCCCCTATACTACCGGTATTATTTGTGTAAGTGGTGAGGATGCCAAAATGACAATGAAAGGTGGTTACATCAGTGCTGTACGTACCGATCCGGTAAGTAAGGGACAATTCGGTATTGCACTCTGGGATGGTGCTGACCTTACTATTGAAGGTGGTAAGATTGAAGCCGGTTGGTATGCAGTTTCAGGTAACGGTAATCACCAGACACAGAATTCTATCATTAACATTACGGGTGGAGAATTGATTTCTGTGGCAGACTATGCTGTCTATTTGCCGCAAGCCGGTACTACCACTATTTCCGGTGGAACCATCAAGGGTGCTTGTGGTGCAATAGGTATGCGTAGCGGCACATTGAACATTAATGACCAGGCTAAGCTCATTGGAGAAGGTACAGGAGATTCCGGCCAATGGGGTGACGGTACGGGAACTATGGGATATGCTGTAATTAACATAGGTACTGGCAATCAAAATACTTATGGCGATTGTACAGTCAACATTACTGGTGGCACATTTATTGCCGAAGGCAAATCGGTAGGAATTGCAAAGCCTAAAGATGGAGCAAAGCATAATATCGCAGTGTCGGTTACTGGTGGCACGTTCTCCGATTTGAGCGCAACTGATTACATCGCTGAAGACGGCAATGTAAATATTGAACTTAACAAAGATATTGAAATCCAAAAGGCTGTGACCTTGACGAAGGCTGGAGCTACGACAACCGTCAATCTGAATGGTCATAATATTGTCAATAAGACGGAAATTAATAATAATGGTTGGGAAACAGAAGGATTTGTTGTGAAAGCCGGTACTCTCAATATCAAAGGCGAGGGTAAGTTGGAATGTACTACAGAATCAACAAATGATGGCTACCGCGAGGTAATCTCAGCCTATGGTACGAGTATAGTCAATTTGTATGGAGGTAGCTATAAGAACTACCAAAAGAAAAATGGTCAGTATGATTTGATTTATGCAAAAGATAATGCAGTAGTCAATATCTACGGTGGCACTTACGAGTCCGGCGGTTATAATGACAGAGGTTATTGGGTGCTGAACTTGAAAGATGCAGATAGAAATACTGCTAAAATCAATGTATATGGCGGTTCATTCAAGAACTTTAATCCAAGCAACCACCTTTGTGAAGACCCCAATGCCAATTTTGTGGCAGAAGGCTATCAAGTGATATGCGATGGAAAGGTTACTACGGATGTGCATGATTGTTCAGGTGCTGACAAAATTTATGTAGTTAGCAAGAAATAATTGTTGAGCAACAATAAATGTCAAATATAGAAGACCGTTTCGTCCGACAAGGTATCGGAACGGTTTTCCTTTCTCTAAAAAATCATAAAACATGAGAATCAATCCGAACTTCAAGCTCCGCGAAATGGCCGGAGAAACCATCATCGTGAATCAGGGGCATACTGGAGCCGACCTTACCCGCATCATCTCCTTGAATAAATCCGCACGTCGGCTGTATGAACAACTGAGCGACAAAGAGTTTACCCTCGAAGACACTGCGAAAGTTCTGACGGATACTTACGGAATAGACGGACAACAAGCATTAAAGGATGCCACAGTCTGGGTGGAGGCACTGAAAAAATGCAAGGTGATAGAATGAAAGGAATCACACATTACAGACACGAGCGGATGCTCTTTGCCTTGCTTCGCGCTTCACTGCACGAACAGAAAACAGAAACTGCCCTCTTTAAGGACAGCACCAACGAAGAATGGAAGCAATGCTACCGTTTGGCTGTAAGTCAAGGAGTAATGGCGCTGGCATGGGACGGTGTGATGAAACTCCCTGTGGAACTACAACCGCCTCTTTCTGTAAAGCTAGCATGGGCCGTAGCCGTAGAAGCATATGAAAAGAGATATCTTCACTATTGCAGGACAATCAATGAACTCTCCCACTTCTATGCCCAACATGGTATAGCCGTCATGCAACTGAAAGGCATTGGATTTTCCACACTCTACCCCGTTCCCACCCACCGGGAGGGAGGCGATATAGACATCTATACCTATTCGGCGGACAAGAATCGAATGAGCGACGAGAAAGCGAACCGATTGGCGAACAGTCTGATTCGGCAGAAGAATATAAACGTAGATACGAAACATTCTCCCAAGCACAGCGTATTTTACTACAAAGGTGTTCCGATAGAGAACCACAAAACTTTTCTGAACGTGGAAAGTTACCAAGTAGCCGTACAAGCGGAAAAGGTGTTGAAAGAACATATGGACCCGCGACTAACGGCATTGGAAGGCGGGCAGGTGCTCACCCCCTCACCGCTTTTCAACACGCTGTTCATCGCTTTCCATGCAGCTCAGCATTACGGGAGCGGTCTAGCGTTGCACCATCTCTGCGATTGGGCGTGCCTGCTGAAAAGCTATGGTTTGTGTATGCCGGCAGGCGTTACAGACCGCCGTTTCCTACGTTTTGTCTCAGCACTGACCCTGTTATCCAACGAACTACTGGGAACGAATATTCCAACAACTGATGAGCCAAAGAAACTGGCACAAGAAATAATTAAAGAGATATTACAGCCAAAATATGGAAAAGAAATACCAGTACAAGGGAAAATTAATATTATCATCTATAAAATCAAACGTTTCAAGTATTTGTCAGGTATCAAAAAGGAAGTATTGAACGAGCCTGTATGCAAGAAAATACTCAAGTCCATCATTTCACACATCTACAGGCCAGAAACCATATTCCGATAAGCATCCGATATGACAACACTGAAAAGAATATATTATTTATTACAGCCTGAAGAGCGCAGAAAAGTATGGAAGATGGCAGGAACGGTGTTCTTCTCCGCATTGCTTGATTTCGTTTCTCTGGCAGCCCTGCTGCCTGTACTCTATATTTTATTGAAAGGTGGTGAGAACCGACGGGCAGCCTTGCTGTTTTGTCTTTTAGCTATAGGGATCATTGTTGTCAAGAGCGTGCTGATAACCGTTGCCACCCGTTATCAGGATAAGTGTCTGCTCTCTCTCTATCGGAGGCTGAGCTTTTCGCTGTTCTCCGCGTATTACCGCCGCGGACTGCTTTTTATCCGAGAGCGTGGCTGCAACAGGTTGGCGTACGAGGTCAATGTCGTATGCTATTCATTCAGCCACAGCCTGTTATCCTCCATTTACCGTATGGCGGGAGATGCGCTGCTGATAATACTGGTGACGGTAGCCATGCTTGTGTTCGACGGTATGTCGGTATTACTGCTATATGCCTCGTTCCTTCCGTTCATGTGTGCCTATCTCCTCGTGGTGAAGAAGCGGGTAAGAAAATACGGCGAAGACGATATGCTTGCTAAACGAAAACAGTCGAGAACCGTCATGGATACGTTCGGGGGATACATGGAATTGGAGGTGAACAATGCTTTTCCTATTTCTCAGACCGCTTTTCTTAAAGGTTTGGACAGAATAAGCAGTAATCGCATGAAGCTCGATACCATACTCGGACTGCCGCTGTTCCTTTCCGAACTGTCAGTTATTATTGGACTTGGTCTGCTGGTGGCTTTCGGAGAGGGGGACGTAAAGATGGTGGTAGGAGTTTTTGCCATTGCAGCATTTCGTCTGCTTCCCGCCCTCCGTACCTTGTTGACGGGATGGACGCAGATACAGAACACAGCATATTGCTTGAACACGATAGAGGAAGGACTGTCAAGACCGGTAGAGGCGGTCAGTACGTATTCTGAAGAGATGCCGTTTGAGAAGGAGATAACCGTCAAGGAGCTTGCATACGCCTATCCTGGTAGTGGGGCGGTGTTGGAGAAATTCAACTGCCGTATTTGCAAAGGTGAGCATGTCGGTTTCAAAGGCTCCAGCGGTGTGGGAAAGTCTACTTTGTTCAACCTTCTTGCAGGTCTGCTGGAACCGAACTCAGGAGAAATATGGATTGACGGCATACTTCTGAATGGGACAACACGCTCCTCATGGATGAAACGGCTCGGCTACGTTCCCCAAGAGGTTTTTATATTCAACGGTACGCTGGCTGAAAATATTGCTCTAGGACGCAAAAAAATTGATTACGACAGAGTGAAGGAAATACTGGAGCAGGTCAGTCTGAGCAGATGGGCAGAAGCATTGCCGGATGGCATACACACCCTGCTCGGTGAAGCAGGTGGAAGACTCTCGGGGGGGCAAAGGCAGCGTATCGGAATTGCCCGTGCACTTTACAAACGGGTGGAAGTCCTGCTGTTGGACGAGGCGACATCGGCACTTGATAATGTGACAGAAAAGGAGATAAACGAAACCCTCTGCCAATTGAAAGAAAAATATAAAGGGCTGACGATACTTTCCATCGCCCACCGGGAAAGTTCTCTGACCTATTGCGAACGTATTATTACTATAAAAAATGAACATGAATAAAATATATCAAGTGGCCGGGCACCGCTTCATGGTGTCAGGAAAAGAACTCTGCACAGTGACAGAAGGCATCGCAGGATTCAAACCTTTTGAAGTTCAGCAGAAAGACGCTCTGTTTGTCTTTTTGAAAAGCGCCGATGTGCCAATAATGGACAGTGTACAATACACCTTCAAGTATGAAGATGTCACCGGTACTTTCGGGCGAAGAGACGACTGTTTCATACTGACACTAAAACCTAAGGAAGAAGATGCCTTGCATTTATGGCACAAAGAGAAAGAAAAACAGTTATGGCTACACGGCAACCTGTCCGTACGCTTGTATCGTTTTGCTTTGTGGGTCGGATATGGATTAATGACACTACCCTATGACACGGTAGCCATACACAGCAGCTGCATCATTTACCAAGACAAAGCTGTATTGTTTCTTGGAGAAAGTGGTACAGGAAAAAGTACCCATACACATCTTTGGAATCAGCATATAAAAAATGCAACACTGCTGAACGACGACAGCCCAATACTTCGGGTAGAGAACGGTACTGTATGGGCATATGGTAGCCCATGGAGCGGAAAAACCCCCTGCTACAAGTCCGAACGTCATGAACTGAAGGCATGCGTACGTCTGTCGCAAGCTCCATACAATCGAATAACAAAACTATCCGTGCTACATGCCTATGGAGCAATCCACCCCTCCTGCCCGCCTGAATTTGCCTATGACAATAATTTATACAGTCATGTGAGCGACTTCATTGGAAAATTACTTTCGGAAATCCCATTCTATCACCTGTCATGCTTACCGAATAAAGAAGCAGCATTACTATCTTGTCGGACTATTTTTCAAGTTGAGATATGAAACAAATTCCTAATGATCAGTTCTTCTCCTGGATAGAAACAGAAATTGCCACGGGACATTCCGTCCAATTCCGACTAAAAGGATATTCTATGTTTCCCTTGTTACGTAACAGACAGGATAAGGTCATACTGTACCCCTGTATGAATGAAGAACTTCGACCTATGGATGTAGTACTTTTCAAGTATAATGGGAAATATCTACTACATCGTATTATCAAAAGAGAGGGAATGTTACTAACAATACAAGGGGATGGCTCTTTCACAGCCATGGAACAGTGCTCCGTTACCGATGTGATAGGAAAGCTTCAGTTCATAGTACGTCCATCCGGAAAAATTCTATCTGTAAACAGCTGGCAATGGAAGTTGTCCAGCCTGTTATGGAGAAAAACCGGCATATTCAGAAATTCCCTTTTACGGATCTTTCATCATTTGGCAAGACAATGATATCAATAAAGCGCTTTTCTGTTCAAACCCTTTATCTTACATCATCTTGAACTCAACCGATTACAAATATTCAATTTTTCGAAATCTCCAAATATCTGAAAATAAATAACAGCTACTGTTACTACACAGAAGCTGTTATTCAAAGAGATGCAAAATATATTATTTCAGTATTTCACCTTTTTCATTGAAGAACACCGTACTTTCAGTTCCTTCCTTGTCTGTCAGAACAACCTGATAGGTCTTGCTGCCATCCTCTGCCGCTTCCACCGCCGCTTCCTTGACGGTTGATTCCGCAAAATTTTTGGCGATTGCTTCCGTTACCGCTGCCGGAAGGTCTTTCACTTCAATAGGGGTAAAGTCATTTACTGCCATGACTGTTTCAACACCTGAGGTCAAATTTTCGGCAAATGCCACTGTTGTTCCTAATCCCATTACCAATGCTACTGCAACAAAAAATTTTTTCATAATCTTATATTTTTAATGGTTATTGTTTTACGATAATGATAAGGCAATTCCCATGCCAAAAGAATATTTATTCTGATTATCAGTTAATTGTCATTTTTTTTATTATGTAAAAAATGGAAATAATCCTCATATAGTGTGGTCTGATGTAGAATGTTTCCACACTTATAAAAATAGGCAGGAATTCTGCCTATTTTGTGCGTAAAACCAAAATCTGTTGCACATTAACTTCTGTTACAAGTTCTTTTTTATTTTGTATGACAAGATAAAGGCTATTATAACAAGAGGCTGTCAAGTCATTTTTTTAAGACAGCCCTTGTATTTTATCTGATAGTGGGCATGAATACAATGTTAATAGTTATATCCTTTGTCGCTGTAAATGAATATGAACCGGCTGATGTCTGGGAGTATTCCCCAAGATCGTCCAAAGCCTGCCATCTGGTAGTAAAGAAACCTCTCAGATAGTTATATCTCCAGCGGTCACCTTCTCCCGGCACGGCATAATCCGCACCATCCGCATATATTGTTACCCGGTCTCCATATGAGAACTCACGGGTTTGCTGACCGGAACTCAGACCGGTAGCAGAAAAGCCAATTCTGAAATCACCGTGCGTATACAAGGAGAAAGAATTGTTACTCCACATGCCAGTCTGTATAGTCACCTTTATAGGATTGTCCGCTTTGAAATCGTATACGAATCTGCTTCCATCAGGATAACGGCTGTAATCATTGTACGTAAATAAATATTGACCATATTGTCCGGAGGGTATCCCGTTGCCATTCACATACCATTCATCCTCTCCATATTTCCAACCGGATTCCGGCTCTGGAGATATCAGGTAACCACCTCGTTCCAAGTTTTCATCATCCGGTGAAAGATTCAATACTATTTCTGAAGCAGATGGTAGCAATGTGGTTTCACCACGTTCATCAAAGACATCCAGTTTGCCTCTTCCTGTCCGGATGGAGAAATAGAACGTTTTACCGGCTTTTGAAAAGTTCGCCTGCAAAGTACTGTTCGGACTGTCAGAATGTAATATTAGATTTCTGAAATGTCATCATTGGATGATTTTACATTTCTAACAAATTCCATCCCCCTGATAAAATTCTCCGTGAGATTCTTTTTTTCCTCTATTTCCTGTTCCATCCTTTTTATGGATGTCCGGAAGAAAAAATCTATCAGAAATTCATCTGTACGCTCTTTTTTGATATATTTTAAGGCGGTGATATATTCCTCTCTCTGCGAACCGGGGATTATCAGCAGCGGCTGTTCTTTTTTGAGCAATATAAAATTGGACATCAGACGTCCCAGACGACCGTTTCCGTCCCGGAAGGGATGCAGATATTCATAAAATCCATGAAATCTTGCCGCGATGATCATCGGATGGATCTTCCCGGAGTCCAGGACCTGCTGGGTGCTTTGCAACAGGCGGGGAACCTGCTTTATCAGCTGCTCATGGTCCCCAAATATCGTATCACCGGCACACATGTCCACTGTTGTATATTCTCCCGGGTTGGACGGTATTTCATCGTATTGGGTCTTGTAAGAGAGGGTATGTTCCGTCAGCAGCCGGTGGGTTTCCTTCAGGAGTTCCTCGGTCAGCGGCCTGTCCAAATTCTTCAGAAGATATTCATAAGCCTGGAAATGATCCAGGATTTCAAATGCCTCCAGCAAGGTCTTGCCTTTGGGGATCATGCCCAGCCCTTTTTCTTTCAAGGTGCGGGTCTCATCCACTGAAAAACTGTTCCCCTCTATAGCACAGCTATGCGCCGAGAATAGAATTTCATTGTATTCTATAAAATCTTTCCTGCTCAGCTTCTCAGATACAAGTTCCTTGTACCGGTTCACTAAAATATCATATCGGGAAATCAACTTGTCCTCCATATCAGTACCATTTTTTGCAAAGATACTAAATCTGACCAATATAACCCTGCATTCTATATGTAATTCCTTGATAAAAGTGTGATATCATTACTTTCCCCGCCCTACTGGTAGAACAATGGTAGAAAATAAAAAAACATAACAAAATTCAAGATAAAACACCGGAACGGAGCGATTGCAAGACCGTCTGTGCGTACTTTTTCTCCTTCAAAAGGGTGGAGAAAACATTTTCTACCGGAATTCTACCCAAATACCGGATGTTCCAGGAACACTATGGACACAACCCTCTTATTTGTCTTGTTTTTTCAGCCATGTAATAAACAAGCCGGAACCCTTCAGAAAAAGGCATTCCAGCTTGTTCACATTGCACATACCGGCTGTCATTATCATAAACCGCACTATTCCAAACATCAATACTAACAGCCAGATTTATTACAAGGAGAGTAAAGAAGAGTTTGAAATCTTTCTATGTGGCTCTTCTGTAAACCAATACATTGACTGTTATGTCCTATTTTTCTTTAAGAGGAATAGTTCCTGCCATCGTCTTTTACCAACTTTTGGGAATCACATAAAGATAATTGAACGCTTCATCCATTTTTGCAGACTCGGAACCCGGATAGTTCCGGTTGAACAGGTATTCTGTGTCACACCGCAAAAGCTTCCACTCACTGCTTCCTTCTGGCTGATAATACAAATGGGCTATCGGAGTGCAATAACCAACATTATCATGAATGCGCCATGGTTCTTTTCTCTGGACCGGAAACTTGCAGGACACTATTCCTTTCCAAAAACGTACTCCTGCCGCTATGTCAACAGTACAGCTTCCCAGCTCATCACGCCATTCTTCATCATTGAGGCTGTCATTTTTATTCGCTTTGGCACTCGGTCTGTAGGAATTGGATTCCAGTTTAAACTCCCTCTCCCATACAACCTTTATAGTCCCTTTCATAGCTTTCCTGCTTTTGTTTGAAAGCGTATAGACTATATTGAACCAGTCATTATCAGGAACAGGATATGCCAGAAACGTATTGCATTTCTGGTTCTCCAATGTTATCATACGAAGTGCCGGCATATCAGTGGCCGGTCTCACCTCATACATCCATTCCCCGTCATTGGAATTCTGATCGTATCCGTAAGGCTTGAACCAGGTTGACTCCCCGTTCTTTTTGAACAGCACTGCCAGCCGGTATGTCCCCGGCACGGCCTGCACATAACAATACTTGCAGTATCCGTCCCATGCACCGTTTCCGCATTTGATATCAAACGGCTGGTACTGTTCCACAATCCTGTCCCCATCCATCAGCACGAACCGTGCCTGTCCGGCGAAGTCTTCCCCACCTCCACGGTTTCTATACCGCAAAAAGAATCCCCAGACCTTACCCTCACCGGTATAGGTGTCATAGCCATATCCCGTATAATTCGGCCGTATATAAATCCTGTCCGTCCCGCAATCCCTCATGACAATCCGGTCGGTCTTTCCGAAAGTGCTCCAATACTCCTCATCCATCGGCACATGGTCCACGTCCACCTCACAGTTATAACCGGATTTCATATTCAGAGTGTAAGTATAGATCATGCCGGGATTCCACACATGGGTAGGCGGCAGGGCATAGGTAAAATCCCTCCCGTCCACATGTACATTGACAGTGATACCCTCAGCCGTACCCACAGGCATCAGGATTGCCTCCACATATACCGGAGAGGCATCGTCCAGTGTGTAGTTCCCTCCGGCCTTATATTCTCCGGGCTGTCCTGTCGGAAGGAGCTTTCCGGACGTGACATCCATGGACGCAGACAGCCGTACACCTCCAAAAGTGACCGCATCCACCATCCCGTCACCTGTATAATCATTCTTTTTTATCAGGATCCTGACCAGGGAAAGAGCATGCTTCATCACAAGGACCGCGCTCGGCTTCTCAACGCTTACTCCTCCTTCTCCATACATATAATCCTCCTGTGTCGTGATGTCCACAGGTATGGCGGTCATGTCCGTATATTGTACATTATAAGGATAATAGGCGGACACTTTCTGCTCAGCCGTCACCTCCACCTGTTTTTCGGCTTTCCACCGCCTGCCGTCAAAAGTGAAGGGTATGTTCACATCCCCTGCAGCTGTCACTCCCAGGCAATGCCCCTCCTTCCAGTTCTCCACCACGGCCCTCTGTTCCTGCATGTTCTCGATGATAGGGGCGATGCCGAGGTACACCTTTCCCGTATCCGGCTCTTCCGGGTTTCCGGGATTTTCCGGCTCCATTACGGGAGGAACCGGGTCCGGCAGTGGTTCCTCATCCCGGCAGGAACATGTCATGCACGCCATGACCGCCATCAACAAATATCCGAATGTCTTCATTTTCTTTAATTTTATGTTCTTTATTCTTTCTCCACTCTCTCGAAGAATTCCCGTATAGCCTGTGCTATGACCTGCTTCTCCTTCATTCCAGCGTCTACAGCGTATTTCTTCACCTTGCGGTGCAGTTCCAACGGATACTCCAGTGAGGTTCTGGCCAGTGCTTCCCCTTTCTTCCCCTCCTTCGGAGTGGAATGTGTGGGACGGTTTGGTGTTCCGCCCTGCAGAATCTCGTCAATTCCAATAAATTTTCCCATATTCTTTATTTACTTTTATTTGTTGTCAACCATATTCAATCTGGACAGGATCTCCCGGGTAAGGGACCGGTAGTCCGCCGCTCCATTGCTGTTCCTGCTGTAAGATACGACATCCGTCTTTCTGCTCATGGACTCTGCCACCCTGATGGAACGGCTGATGACCGTGGAAAAGACCGTTTCCCCGTACTGTTTCCGCATCGCTTCCAATATCTCCGCATGCAATGTAGTCCTTCTGTCATACTGTGTCACCAGCATGCCGAGCAGGTTCAGTCCCCTGTTGATCTTCCTCTGTATTACAGCAACCGTATCCAGGATGGAAACCAGACCATATAAAGAAGCCACTTCCGGCTGCACCGGTATAATCAGATCGGTGGCGGCCACAAGCGCGTTGACCGTGATCAGTCCGACAGCCGGCGGGCAGTCAAGAAGCACAAAATCGTACCCTCCATCCGTTTTGGCAGCCAGTTCTTTAAGGAAGTTTTCCCTCCCGTATTCGTTCTGCAGAAGATACTCCGCATCCGCCATTTTCCTGCATGACGGGCACAGGGATATATTCTCCTGCAACCGTATCCATGGAAGCCGCGTTTCCTTGCCATCCACCGCACCCTGCAAGGCCGAGAAAACCGTTTCTTCCGGATCTGTCACCCCCAAAGCCGAGGTCAGAGTGGCTTGCGGATCCAAATCAGCAAGAAGGACCTTGTATCCTTTTCGTGCCAGTTCGAACCCCACATTGGTAGTGGTAGTAGTCTTGCCAACTCCACCCTTCTGATTATGGACTGCTATAATTTTTACCATATCTATTTGTTTTTTAGCGTGTTACGAAGTTAAGGAAAATAATTCTCTTTTCCAATATTTTGATGTTTTAATGCTTTAATATTTATATATTTTAACACTAAAATATTTTGATACCATGATCTCCCATAACGAAGGAACTTTCATTTCTTTTTTCAAAGGAAGACGGATCATACCGGAAGCCGCGGAAGGCTCTATAATGAACTTCATCCCAGGCCTCCTTTCACACAAAGCCGCAATGCCACCATGAACCAGGCCAGACAAATCAGAGCGGGAACCTGTGATACGAAAGATGCGCATATTAATGCAGAGAAAACAAAGGAGGCATGGCCAAGCAGCAGGACCTGGCGGTTGGATACGCCCTCTTCGAGTACAGAAGAAAAGAATTGGTTTTTACGGTTCAGCCATAATTGAATAGCTGAAGATTTGCTAGCGACATTTATGTCGGGAGCAAAAATAGAAACTGTTTGTTTCATGACTGTGATTATTTGGCGTTTACTAGACAGAAAAAACGGCTGCCATTTCCCGTGTCGCCAAACAATCACAGATTTTCGCCCGAGAGCTAAAATTGTAATGGGAAAAGCAGCCGCAGTTGTTCACAATAAGTTGTGACTTCTACAATTTCTTATATATCATTTTGCTATTGTAAGCAAAAGATAGTGTGCTGGGTATAAAAGGCCCATTGTATTTCTTTGAACTTTGAGCATTAACCGAAGCTCGCGGCACGAATTCTCCGTGATTATTTGGCACTGCAAATATGGAAATAATATTTGGAACAGCCAAAAAAACTACAGAAAAATGACAAAGAGTATAAAAACGTTATACTGGGCCGCCCTTACATTTGTTCCGTCAATTATAAAAAATACACAATGGAAGAAATGGAATTGATACACAAAGTGGAAAACGGGGAATTGGACATGCTTGGTTATGTCATGCTCAACCCGGAATTGAAGGAACCGTTTTCGGACTATGCCCGGGGCAATGGCATCACCTGTCCCACAGCAGCGGATGCGGTGCGTTTTTTGAAGGAATACGAGGAAAGGCTTTATCAGGAACTGCTGCCATGAACGGGAAGGTACTGGAAAGATATGCGGAACTGATGATTGACAAGATCAGGCAGATGTCCGCCGGTGAATGGCAGAAGCCCTGGTTCACCCCCCGTACCGGCCTGCCACAGAACATATCAGGACGTCCGTACAACAGCATGAACCGTCTTATGCTCTACATGGAGATGGACAGGATGGGATACACCCTCCCGGTATTCATGACCTTCCGTCAGCTGAAGGATGAGAACCTGATGGTCATAAAAGGATCGCACGCCCTTCCCGTGACTTTTTACGATATCACCGTGAAGCATAAGACGACGGGAGAAAAAATCAGCTTCGATGATTACAAAAGCCTCCCGGAACTTCAGAAGCAGGAATATAAGGTGACTCCCTTCATGAAACATTTCTATGTATTCAACATAGACCAGACGGATTTCAAAGAAAAATATCCGGAGCGGTATGAGGACATGAGGGTCAGATTCTCCGGTCCTGCCGTAGCGGACAACGTAAAAGGAAACGGGAACCCCTGGCTGGATAAAATGATAAAGGAACAGAAATGGCTCTGTCCCATAGAACTGAAGGTGCAGGACAGGGCATATTACAGCCCGTCCAAAGACAGGATCGTTCTTCCGACTCCGGGACAATTCAAGGACATGGAATCATTCCAGATGACCGCCCTTCACGAAATGGCCCACTCCACCGGGCATTCCTCACGACTGGACCGCGGCCTGCATCACACGTTCGGAACGTGCGGATATGCCCGGGAGGAAATCATCGCCGAATTCACTGCTGCCGTCACAGGCAGGGATCTGGGAATAGCCGTAACTCCGAGAAAGGAGAACGCACAGTATCTGAAAAGCTGGCTGTCAAATTTGAAGGAGGACCCCGGCTATGTCATGAGTGTGTTACGGGAGGCCGGCAAGGCATCCGCCATGATAGAGGAAAGTGTGGAAAAACAGCACACCCTGGCAGACACATCCGCCAGGGAAGAGGACATATCCCCACTTCCCATAAAAGAAGAAGGAAACAACGAAACGGTCTCTTCCGGCATTCTCGATATGTATAACCGCTCGAAAGAACAATATCCGGATGCAATGGCCCTTATCCGTGTGGGGGATGAATACAAGGCATATAATCAGGATGCGGAAAGACTCCATGAGGTACTTGGCGTATGCGCAAGGAAAGCGGTGTCGGAAAAAGACGGCACGCCGGTCATGACAGCCTCGTTCCGTCACGTCGATCTGGATACGCATCTCCGTAGTATAATCAAGGCAGGCAGCAAGGTCACAATCAACCATTATGAGAAAGCAGCCGCGCCGGACAAGAGCATGACGCCCCCTCTTCTTTTCAAGGGCGGCCGTCGTGAGATAGAGATCACATCCGCAGGCGCGGTCATACGTACCAACGGGAACCAATATGACGCGACCGGCATATTGAAGGGGCTGGAAAAAGCCGGAATAGATGTCAGGAACATATCCGGCAACCAATGGGAAAGCATGTTACGGGGCCGGGGAACCGTCCTGAACCCTGCAAAACAGAAAATGCTGTTCTCTATCCGGAAACAGCCCTCCGGCTACGGTGTGCGCATAGCGGACATCAGCGGAAAAATTTCCTCATCAGTTCAAAGAGAATTATGATAACCAAACGCTGAGCCACCGGCATGACGGGCATACATATATGAGAATAACAGATTTTTTTATAAGACGTGCCCAGCTCAGAGAACTGGGAAAAAACCCGCAATTGATCACCGCGGTCGAGAATCCGTCAGAGAAGATGCAGCTGGCCGCCGTCCGGCAGAATCCGGATCTGGTTTCGGTTCTGGACAATCCTACGGAAGAGGTACAGCTGGCCGCTGTCAGACAAAAGGCGGACTGTCTGCTCCAGCTCCGTGAGCCGACAGAAAAGGTCTGTCTGGCCGCCATAGCCGAAAATCCGGAAATGATACGCTATATCCATGAACCCACGGAAAAGATGCAGCTGCTGGTCGTCAGACGGAATCCGGAAATGATCACCCTTCTGGAAAATCCATGCGAGAGGGCGCAGCTGCTGGCTGTGATGGCGGATTCCGGACTGATCACCGCCATCGGCAGCCCTTCCGCAAACACGCAGCTCTCCGTTGTCAGGAAGGACCCGCATCTCATCCGGGAGATAAGCGTACCCGACTGGAAGGCCCAGTTGTATGCGGTCGGACAGGATCCGGAACTGATAAGGTTTATCAGCGAACCGGCGGAAAAAGTACAGCTGTCTGTCCTTAACGGGGACGCCTCCCTGATAAGACTCGTGAGAACCCCCACGGAAAAGGCACAGATGCTGGCCGTTGGCAGAAATTCCTCCCTAATAGGCCATATCAAGAATCCCACGGAGAAAGTCCAGCTGATGGCGGTGCATGACAGTCCGGCAAACATCCTGAGGATAAAGAACCCGTCCCGGCAGGCATGCCTGTCATGTCTCGGTTCCGTCATGCCCGGAGGAACCGCAGGCATCCATTTCAAGGAGGACATTTCAGAAGCGGTAAAGAATCTTTTTACCAGGCTCGGGGAAATAGAGGAGAGATATGGAGAGCTTATGCGGGATGCCGGGCATATGGACACCTACGATGCCAGATACGAAGCGACGGAAAAGGCGGAAGCCTACCGTACAAGAAAAATTTCCGCGGCAGTCGGCACGTTCAGGAAAGAGGCGGTCCTGGAAACTTCCGCTGTTCCGGAAAAGACTGTTGCCGTGGAGAAAACGGAGGCAACGGAAGCGCAACCATCATCCGGAGAAATGAGGTTCAAGGGCGGCCGCCGTGAACTGACCATAAGGAACGGAAGTGCGGTGCTCCGTACCAACGGGGAGAGTTTTGACGCGACGGATATCCTGAAAGACATGAGCGCCCACGGGGTTGACATAGACAGGGTATCCGGAAAGGCCATGAGCGAGATGTTGAAAGGTAACAAGACCGCTTTGCCCGGAGCATCGGGAAACTCGGTGTTCGCTATTGTCAAGGGACCGGCGGGCTACGGCCTGAAGGCTTTCCAGATCGCCAAACAGGTTCATTCGGCTGCCGCTCAGGAAATATGATCAAAGACTGAAGAAAAGAGAAGTATAAAGATGAGAAAAAATATATTGAAAAGATTGATTGACAATCTGTTCGGAGCAGATTTGCGGAGGGTGAGGAAAGATCCGATGGAGATAATGGGCATGGAACACCCGTCCGAGGCAGCCCAACTGTATGTTGTCAGACAAAATCCGGAGATGATACAATTCATCGGCGCGCCGTCTGAAAAGGTACAGCTGGAGATGGTCAGAAAGGATGCCTCCCTGATCATGCTTCTTGATGCGCCATCCGAAAAGGTACAGCTGGAAGCGGTCAGGAAGGATACAGGAGTGTTCCTGTATATCAACAAACCGACGGAAAAGGTAAAGTCCGAGGTGCTGAAGAGTGACTGTGGACAGATCATCTATATGGATAACCCGTCCGGAAACCTCCAGATGCAGGCTGTGGAGAGTGACTGCGGCTCCATCATATTCATTGAACATCCCACCGAGAAGGTTCAGATAAGGGCTGTCACGGCCGATCCGGAGCTTTTCATTTATATCGGATCCCCGACGGAAAAGGTCAGGTATGCGGCGGTCAGCGCATGTGCGGGCAATATCATGTATATATCCAGACCATCTGAAAAACTACAGATAAGTGCGGTGTCACAAGATTGTGAGACGGTCAGATATATAGAGGAACCCTGTGAGAAGGCGGTGATTGTCGCCCTGAAAGAAAATCCGGGATTGTTCATGTATATCCATAATTCCTCCCCTTCCAGGGTGATCACAACCCTGGTTGAAAAGGATATGGAGAAAAAGAGAGAGGCGGGAAAACAGGAGAAAGTATGAGAGAACCGAAACTCCTCTTATTTAAAATGAAGTCGTGAGTTGATAGTTTCATTTTGTGGATATGGAGTCTTTTTCCTTTTTAGAAGGAAAAATGATAATAGCGCTTAATCAGGAAAAGGACTCTCTGCTTTTACAAAAATGATTTCTGCCATCTGCACCACATTATGTGTGGTATATAATAAAATACTTAATCTGCTCCAAAGTATGAATAATCAGCATTTTTTTATATGCACCAAGATTAAAGCTGTAGATATTAATTATGATAATAACGTTTAATAGGGCTCTTCTTCCTAAGTATTTAATTAGGGACATTCAGTAAATCCTGTAAAATTAGCCAACTAATTCGCAATACATTGTGTATAAATTAGTTGGCTAATTGTAATATTTAACAAATATCCCTAATTAGTTGTCTTCTACCACAATGGTAGCTACCGAACGTGCTGGCAACTGCAGCTTTTTCAGCGGTTGCTCACCCATGTATTGCAGATTCTTGTCGATTGTAGTCAAATAAACTTTTCCTTTTTGGGCATGGTCACAGTTTAGGGTAATTACCTGATTCTCCTCTAAATAATTAATTGCTACGGTCACCACTTCTTTCCCATCAGTATACGATGAAATCATCAGTGAAGTAGCGGCTTCCAAGTCACTTACCTTATAGGTCGGTTTTATGGAGATGCGTTTCATGCCCGGACGCACAAAGAAACTGTAGTTGGCAGTAGTCCACAGCATTTTGGTGGTAGAGATTTCACCGTCATATTGTAACGACAACCCGTTTGAACCTTCAAGCGGCAATAGCTGAATGGGCACATCCTCGCCTAGTGATACAGCAGTCCACCATTGCCAGGCCGAAGCATTGGCCAAAGTTAGATCATTATGAATGATGCGGGCTACATACAAGCCTAGGTTAATGCTTCGTTTCGGAGAGGCTGGCATAGTAATTTCTTCATTCTTTTCCAGAATGCAGTATTCTGATGCCCAAAATTTGGTATTGTGACTGTTGGCTGAGAGTTCTTTGTGAATTCGATTACGTATATCCACCAACAAAGTAGCGGGATAGGCTGACCAATAGTCGTGTGCTGCTACACAGTTAAAAAGATTTTTGAACTTCAGCACGCTGTATTGTCCGTCTTTGTAGAACATAGAGTGGATGATATCATCTGGAGTTTTAGTTATCGAATCAATTTCAAATAGATATTTCATGTCACCTACTTCTGGAATTAGAATTTTTGTGTCGATTTGAGCTTCGCTGATTGCTTTATCCAATTCTTCTACCATGCGGTAGAGGTCAGCTTTAGTGGCAAAGCTGCCTTCTTGGAAGGAATTGGTATGCCATTGTCCGTTTGGCTCATTGTTCGGGCTGATGTAATTTACATGAAAGCCTTGTTCACGGAAATGTTGGGCGCTCTTCACCAAGAAACGGGCAAAGTCATCGAATTTATCATTTTGCAGATTGATGCAATCCTGGTCAGCAGAAACAGTAGAAGCGCTACGAGTCATAAAGTAGGGAGCTGAGTTCGTGAAAAACAGGAAGTTATTCATGCCTCGTTCACGGGCCGCTTTCATGAACCATTGTTGTCCTGCCTGCTTGGTAAAGTCATACTTACCATCGGGTGAGAGGAAACATTCGGTACGGTTCCAAGAGTTATCCACCTCCTTTGCTTCACGGTTTTCATAGCTTCCGGCTCCGATGTTTACGCGCCAGTTAGTCAAAGCCATCCCGATGGGGTTGCCTTTTTTGTCAAATTCACGTTTGAATAGTAAGTCGGCAATTTTTTCTTTTTTTTCTTGAGGCCAGTTTTTACCAATGAAAGCGCAGCGCCAAGCGTCTGAGGCGCTGAAATTGTCTATTTCTTGATAGACTGTCTGTTTATCGATGATAAAAATCTTTTCATTCTGAGCGGCAAGTGGTTTCAAGCTTATGCTGAGAGGTAAGGCTGCAATTAAAATTAATCTTTTTCTCATGGTATACAATTAAAAAGTAAGTCCCTATCCTCGATGATGACACCAAGCATCCATCATAACATAGGGACCCAACAAATATTAGAACTACTTAATAAGATTATATTTTAAAGTTAGTTTGTTTCAAGTTCGGGTTCTTATCCAATTCAGCTTGTGGAATCGGCATGTAACGGTTCCTGAATTTACGGATTTCGAGTACCACCTGGTTCTTTTCACCTTGGAAAATTGTAGCACGCTCTTCTTGTGGAATGCTTGGGTCCATATCTACGGTACCTTGGTTAGAAGCATAGATTGGACCATTCAGTACGTCTTTGGCAATGTCCCAACGGATGATATCATCTCTTCTTAAGCCTTCGAAAGCAAATTCTACGCGGCGTTCTCTTCTGAGCAATTCTCTCAGTTTAGCTTGTGTATTATATTTTGCTCTGTCTACTTTTGGCATGCCAGCTCTTTCTCTGATTAGGTCAATCAAGTCAGTAGCATCTGAAAGGTCTGTATTTTTTTCAATCATAGCTTCAGCCTTTGAGAGTAAGATTTCAGCATAACGGAACACAATCATATCCAGACCAGTATTGTTTATATCTGAATATTGAGTCAGTGGTTTCATGTATTTACAGACAGAATAGCTAGTTTGAGAAGCATTTCTAGAATCAAGACGATGATCTTTGTTAGGTTCACCGTTAATGTTTCTGTCCAGCGTATTATAGATTCTCTTTCTACCCTTGTTATCCATCCAATCAGCACCCGAGTAAAGGATTGTAGCATAGAAACGGGGATCTCTATCTTTGTAAGGATGTTCTGGATTATACTTACCTTTAGCCTGAGCTTCTTCGATTGTCAGACCATCTTTCATTTCATATGCATCAATTAGAGATTGAATGGGTACGAATGCCGACCAACCACCGTCGATCACGTTACAAAATTCAATTATGGTTTGGTTTTTGTAGTCGTTCATTACTTTCTTTACAGCCAGAATGATTTCGCAGTTGTCTTCATTGGCTTCTTTGAACAATTCAGAGTAAGGAACTTCACCTTCTTGGTACAGATCATACACACCCAAGCTCTTGATTTCATTGGCAGCGTCAATCACTTCATCATATTTCTTGTAGAACAGGCACAATCTTACCTTCAAGGCCAAAGCAGCACCGCGTGTAATTCTTCCTTTCTGTTTCGGATTTACATCCAGTGCTCCGTCTTTAGTGATATCATTCAGTTCATCAAGGATGAATTTCACTACATCAGCTTCTGGAGTAGCTGGCAGTTTGGCATCTTCCAAAGAAGGAACCACTTCTGTTATCAAAGGGATGTCACCATATGCAGTTACCATCATGTAGTAACGCCAAGCACGTAGAAAGCGAACTTCGTTTTTCAAGACTTCCAAACGTTGGGGATCATTGAAATGAATTTCTTTGGTAGTAACCTGATGCAAGAAGTTGTTACAACGGGTAATCAGGGTGTAGTCATACCAGTTGATGCCTGGAACAGCATGAGTAGCTGTACCATTGGCAAAAACAGCCCAGTTAGTATTGATGGCACAATAGCCGTTATCACTGAACACGTCATTGTATATAGTATAATCTTGGTTGGCATAGCCATCATAACAACCAACAGCTAACATTTCTACATCTGCTTCTGTTTTTGGGAAAGTAGCGGTAGATAAGGCATCGTACGGCACTCTATCCAGTGAACAAGCTGTAAATAAGAAACCTGAAATAAGTGACAAATATATATTTTTCATAATTGCTAAATTATAATGTAATATTAATACCAATAGAGTGAGTCTTCACATGCGGATAATATGCACCCCACCCAGCCGGAGCTTCAGGGTCGATACCCTGAGGAGTCTTACTGAATGTCAGCAGGTTAGTACCGCTATAGTAAATTCTAGCAGATCCTAGATGTACAGCTTGCAGCCATTCTTTAGGAACATTGAAACCAACTTGAATATCTTTCAGACGCAAGTAGTTGGTATTTACCAACCAGAAGTCTGAGCAAGTAGTTTCCGGTAAGTTATATGTTCTGAATTTAGAAGCTCTAGGCCATTTGTTGGTTGGTTTTTCTGGGGTCCAGCGGCCTAACCAGTGATTTGAAGGGTGACCAGAGTCACCGTTAAATTCACCATAGAATTCATCAGTGAAGTAGCGTGATACGCCAGCGGCACCTTGAAAGAACAAGTTGAGATCAAACATTTTCCACCTAGCACCCAAATTGAATGCGAAAGTATATTTCGGGTTTTCTGAACTCAGGATTACCTTATCATCAGGGTTAATTTCACCATCTTCGTTTATGTCAACCAATTTGATATCACCAGGAATTAAACGGTCGTTGCTGATCATTGTGTATTTCGGAGCATTTGCTATTTCTTCCTTGTTTTGAAAGATACCGTCTGATTTGTAACCATAGAAAGCATTAAATTCCTTACCTACCATGCGAATAGTACGGCTGTCTTTCTGAACGTCTACATTACCCAGTGACAAAATTTCATTTTTGTTGTAAGTAAAGTTACCAGCAAAGTTCAGTTGAACTTCACCCAATGTTTTATGCCAAGCCAAAGAAACCTCAAGTCCTTGGTTTCTCATAGCGCCCACATTGTCCCAGTAACCAGGATATCCATAAGTATTCGGTACATTTACCTGCATCAAGATACCAGTTGTCTTTCTGTTGTAGTATTCCAAAGTAACCTGCAGTTCGTTGAATAAAGTCATGTCTACAGCTGCACCCCAAGTAGTAGTCTTTTCCCAAGAAATATCCTGGATTTTATTTTCAGTTTGTACAGCGCCACCGCTTACCTTGTTATCGAATGGATATTTCGCATTGGTGGCATATGTATTGATGTACGGATAGTAGTCGTTACCTATTTGTTGGTTACCGAGCATTCCCCAAGAACCTCTTACTTTCATGTCGGTTACTACTTCATTGAAAGCAGTACCTAATACAAAGTCTTCGTTAGTTATGCGCCAAGCACCTGAGAATGAAGGGAACCACCCCCAACGGTTGCCTTCTGCAAAACGGGAAGAACCGTCACCTCTCACGTTAGCTTCGAACAAATATTTGTCCCTATAGTTGTATTTTAAGCGACTGAATACAGAATTCATTGCTAGTTCACGAGTATAACCAGAATTTCTCATACCTACTACTGAACCACCATTCATATCAGTTACGTCTGATGATGGAAAATCTTGTCTGTAAGCATCATCATATTCATAAGAATAGAGTTCTGTGTGGAAACCAGCCAAAGCGTTTACGGTGTGCTTTTGGGCAAAGGTCTTGTCGTAGTTCAACAAGATATCACCTTGTCTGCGGATTTCCTTAGTGTGGCTCTTAGTCAGGCGGATTGGACCATCGTATTTGTTTGCATTATATTGCAAATCTTTTCTATATAGCTTGTAACTCCTATTCACTATGTTGTAAGAACCGTTGGCGGTAATTTTCAAACCATCCCATATATCGTATGAAAATTCAGCGAAAGCATTCAAGTAGTCTTTGTCTGTATCACCAGTAGAGCCCAAGTCTTGGAATGCAATGGGGTTACCATCAGCAATGGCACCATAAGTACCATCTTCATTTTTATAAGGAACCATCGGAGAGATGCGATTTACTTGTCTGAATACTTGATAAGCATCACCATTTGACCAAGAAATCGGGTCAGTCGGTTCTTTCATCAATGTATTGGCAAAGTCCAGATTGATTCTTGATTTCAAGCGTTCAGTTAACTTCAGATCTAAGTTGGTACGAACATTGAACTGTCTGTTAGAAGCGTTTTCAACGATACCTTCTTGTTTTACATAACCCAAAGACGCTCTATACTTCGCCCATTCAGAACCACCGCTCATACCTATGTTATGGCGGTTCATGAAACCAGAGCCGGTATAAAACAAGTCGTACCAGTCAGTATTGGGGTGACCGTATGGATCAGAACCCTCAGCATATTTGCGGATGTCTTCCTGAGTGTAGGGTTTTCTCTTTTCAGCTTGTTCAGGAGAAGCGCCTTGAGAGATAGCATCCCAGTATTCAGCTTCATTAGTCAATTCTGCTAATTCAGCAGAGGTGGTACGGTCCATCAAATCGGCAGGTTTTGACCATCCGAACAAAGCACTGTAAGTCAAATTGGGCTTACCGCTCTGTCCGCGCTTAGTAGTAATCAAGATTACACCATTAGCAGCTTTAGAACCGTAAATGGCAGCTGAAGAAGCATCCTTCAATACAGAGATGCTTTCGATATCATTCGGGTCAACCACGTTCATATCACCTTCTACACCATCAATCAAAACCATTGGAGAAGAAGCATTGAATGAACCCAAACCACGGATTAAAATTTTACCGGTATCCTGACCTGGCTGACCACCAGCATTAGTTACAGTTACACCCGGTGCTAAACCTTGCAAGCCCTGAGATATATTGGAAATCGGCCTAGAAGCCAATGTTTTAGAATCAATAGTAGCAACAGCACCGGTCATGTTCACTTTCTTCTGCGAACCGTAACCTACTACAACAACTTCGTCCAGTAATTCAGTATCGTCCACCAGCTTCACAGCCATCAGCTTGCCAGATTGGGCAGCCAGTACCTGAGTTTTGTAGCCGATGAAAGAAATTTCTATTTTGGCATTTGGAGTGCTCAAATTCAGTGTAAAGTTACCGTTGATGTCGGTCACTGTACCGTTGGTAGTACCTTGCTCTACTACTGAAGCACCGATTACTGGTTCACCGGTCGAATCGATAACATTACCTTTAGCTGTTTTCTTTTCTTGTCTTGTTTGTTGAGCAATTCTAGTCGCTACGTTAGAAATTTTAGAGAGAGTTATATTGTTACCTAATACCTTGCAGTCAATATCAGTGTTGGCAAAGATACCTTTCAACAGTTCTATTACATCGGTATTGCTCCCATTTACATATACGGTGCGTTTTACGTCCACATCGTTTTTGTCATATACAAACAAATAATCTGTTTGTTTTTCAATTTGTTGAATCACAGATTCAATGGTACAATTCTGTGTCTTAAGGGATACTTTTTGATCCATGTACTCGGTTACACTCGCTAGGGCAGTGTTTGCGCCTAAAAAAAGAGCATAAGCCGAAACCATACCAACCTTAACGATATGGTTACAGTTTGAAATAACTTTTTTGTAGGAATTAAAATCCATAATTTACTTTAATTTAATCATTAGTATTTAATTTAAGATCAGATGGCTTCAAGCCACGGGCAGTATTATTTCCAGAACTGCCCTACGTTACGCTACAATAGGTCGTTTTACATAGGCATTTTATAATTTATAAGTTACACAATTTATAAGATGATAATTTTTTTACTTTCGTAATCAATTTGATAGTCAAAGTGATTGGTTTCTTTCAGTACTCGTATGATGTGTTCCAGTCCATCTTTGGCACGGAACTTACCGGTACAGTAGGGTGATTTTCTTGTTAAAGAAGAATTTCTGATTTGGAATTCAATATCATAGTATTCTTGCAGTTTGTCAAACACTTCCAATAGAGGTTCGTTGAAATAGAGTATTCCTTTGCGCCACAGATAATTATTAGCATTTTCAATCGGTTTTACCTTTAATACTCCTTGGCATAGCGCTGCACGCTGGTTGGGGGTAAGAATTACAACCGATGATTTTTTTGCATTGGTAGTGACTTCCACTTTACCGTTCAATAGAGCCGCTTCAAATTGAGGAGAATCCTGATAGTCATATATGTTAAAAGAAGTACCTACTGCTTTTACTTGATATTTAGAAGTAGAAACGATAAAGGGATGTTCCTTGTCTGATTTTACTTCAAAGAATCCTTCACCGTCAAGTTCTACCATGCGTTTTTTTCCGTTAAATTTCGAGGGGAAGGTCAGAGTACTGCCGGAGTTCAGCCATACCTTGGATCCGTCGGCCAGCATTATTTCTACATGCTGGCCGGTTGGTACATGAATTTGGTGTTGTAATTCGTGGTGGGTTGTTTTCTGCCAGTTCAAAAAGAAGTGCAAGGCAAAACCCAGCACAAAGATAGCTGCTACTTTCATGAAAGATATGACATAATGTTTCCACGGGAGGGCTTTAGTTTTTTTGGGGAAGACAACCTCTGTCTGTTCGGGTATGTCCTCAATCCAGTAACTCACTTCAAACAGACGACAAAGCTGTTGGTAGTAACGTTGGTGTTCTATCTTCGCTTCTATCCATTCGGTAATTTGCTGAGCTTCTTCATCCGAAACCTCTCCTTTGAAATAAGCTATTAATAATTCGTCGTCCATATTTTTTTATTGTTTGTAATAATGGCGACTGAAAGAAGGGGATCTATAGTGCTGGCCTAGAAAAATTAACCTATATTAACAAATTTATCCTTCATTGATAAGTTCCGTCAAACAGAGCCAGATTAAGACAGGAAGGTAGTCTTTGAGAGCAATACGAAGTTCTTTAAGGGCCTTGTTCATGTGATAATCTACACCTTTGACCGAAATACCTAATATTTGGGCAATTTCCTTTCCCGATTTATTTTCAAAGCGGCTCATGATGAATACCTTTTGAGTTTGTTTCGGTAATTGGTTAAGAGTTTTCATTACGATAGATTTGATTTCCTGTGAGAAAATATAGCTGGGGTTACAGCCTTCCAAGTTTGAGATTCGGATAGCCAGTTCACGCTGTTTCCATTGTATAAGATCATCTTTGGTATTTTCTCGTCGTACTTGTGTCTTGAGATAATCCAGCGATTTATGTTTCACGATGGTGATAAGGAGAGCCATGGGATTATCAACCGATTCCACCTTCATGGTTTCGAGCAATTGCAGGAAGGCATCCATAGTAATGTCTTCAGAAACTTGCTTATTTCGCACATAAAAGCAGGCAAAGTTGCAAACCTTATTGAACGAACTTTTATACAAAAGATTAAATAGTTCCACTTCCGAAAGACTACCATGTGTCGACATTTCATTTATTTTTAAGATAAACTATTTGCAAAAATAGTTTTTTTTTGCAAAAGTTACAATCTGACTGTGTAAATTTAAATAATTATTTTTTCTATTTAGGAGAGGGAACATAGTATTACCTCCTAAAAGGGTTTACATGTATATGCCTTTTCCTTATTGCTTATTATTCGGTGATATCAAGAAGCTGATAATTGAAGCAGTTGCAATGCCATTCATTCGTGCGAAAATATGGCTTTGAATTATTTCACCGCAAACTGAACACTGTTTAAAAGAGCCTTTATTTACCCAATTATGTTCGCAAGTTTTATTTTAAATTTTTCTCGGTTTGATTTAACCAATTGAAGAATAAACTCTTAGTGAATTATTTGAGAAGTAGCGGTAACGAGTTAACAACCGTGCGAATTTCTCCGTTTTACGTTGCCATGCTGTCAAATAACTCTTTCATTTGCAAATATGACATCTTTTTCCGAAAGTACGAACTGTGACGGCAATTTTATAAAATTGATTGGAAAAACAGAAAATGTAAGAAGCTCCCAGCGAGTTATTCCACCGAAGACATAGCTCATTTATTACAATCACATTTTTGAAAAGTCCTTTCTTCTTTTACAACCTCTTGCTTTATAAGCTTATCATCAATAAAAGTAAAAGCTGTTGTTATAATATACCATGTTCCTTTGTTTAATTCTTCTTTATAGAAGAGTTTTTCTTTTTCTTGATTGTCTTGTGTATAGGATATTTCCTTATTAAAAGGCTTTCCAAATCTTTTTATGAAAAGATTTTTATCTATACCCAATTTTATATTTTCAGAGCTGAATTTACTTATTCGACTGGATGTATAACAAGATGTCAGGGCGATTGCTGCTAATGTAGTCAGAATGATATTTTTTAGTTTCATATTACTTTTTATTGTTCTCTTTAGGCAACGTTTGTGTACCAAGATAATTGTATGTCACTTCTTGTATGCTATAAGGGAAGACGTTATAATAACCGTCTGTTTGTATAATCTCCATGTTCAAAGCTTTTTGACCATATGCTTTACGAAGTGTTGACCACTCGAACTCGAATGATGCTCCGGGACGCATCACCTTGATACGTTCATCGGGCAGTGATACTGCCTGTTGGAGGATGCGCACATAGACATATAAGGTTGCCGTTGGCGGCAAGGTTGCTGAACTCATTTTACGCATGGTATAGATGCCTTGGGCAATGGGCTTCTCGCAGGGAAGGGTGGTAAATGACGGAGTGTTAGTGAAATGAAAGGCACAAGTTCCCCATAAGCAATAGCCTTGTTGGGATAATTCTCTGTTCTGCTCGGTCTTTACATCGATACATGTTAAGCCCGAAAGCGGGAAACGCTGTTGATTGATGTCGTACATTTGGAGTTCCGACAAACATTTGATACGGAATACCTTATTAAAATCTGCCTTTACCACAGCTTGTTTCAGTTCGTTCCGATATGTTGTACGGAGTTCTTCCAATGCAAACGGGTCATTGGTTGCTTCTGCATACTGTTGGGGAGCACAAAGAAAGGCATAGGTCTCGACTGATGCTGTGTCGATAGGTTTGCCGTAAAGTTTATGTGCATAGGCGAATAAGATAGCCGGAGTAAGGTCAACAGCTCCATTCATGTGGGAAACATAATGTCCGGACATGATGTTTCCTTTGGTTAAAGCCATGTTTAGATATACGCCAATCTTGAAATCGCCTTGTTCGGCAAAGACTATTTGGGGCGTTTTTGGCTGTTGGTAAATACCGAACTGTTGATAGAGTTTGGGCTGGTAAGTAGGTATGTCGGTAATGACGGCAGTCCGTCCGGTTGAGTTTTTCGGATTCAGCTTGTCGAATTTATTATCGGCGTTTATCCGCTTTACATAAAGATAACCCGAAGGCAATGGTTCGCCAATACGGAGCGTGTGCCCACTTTATAAGTACGACCATCGCAGGCATCAACGCTCTGCTGTGCTTGGAGGGGATGGCATAACAAACAGACACCGCTTAATAACAAAGCGGTCAGATTCATTCTTTTCATACGTTTTTTTATGCTTAATTCTATAATTCTCGTATTAATAGATTCCATATCTATCAAATTTTACAATTCTAAATTTACTTTAATTTGCTCTATCCTTATTCATCCGTGTGCAAATATAATGAAAGTGCCATTCATAATACTTTATGAATGGCACTTTTTTATTGTTTTCCGGCAAGACAAAACCGTTATATCTTCATTCCCCTGCTTTTCCTTTGCGGCTGTATAGGTCGGTGTATGCTCTGCCGTAGCTTATCGAATTTGCTCTTTGAACCACTCGACAATAGGCTTTCCGGTTGATGGCAAGAACCAATCTCGTCCCGTTCGTCGGTTCTTTCACCACTTGAAACCCTGTCTTTTCGGTCGTGAATTTCCGCTTATGTTCCTCCGAATAGAGTTCTCTTGCATACTCCAACAGCTTTCCCTTGACGAACGTTGCGGTCTGCCTTTCATCGAATCCCACAAGGCAGCAAAGGTTTTCGATACGGAGCATTTCACGGAAATAAAGAATTTACATCCACTTCTGCGTCTTCCATCCCAAGCACCCTCTCAATATCTTTCAGTATTCTGGTATAATTGTCAGATATTTCCTTCTCCGTCCTGAACGCGACTACCGGCAGCGGTTCCTCCTCCAGTTCGAACAGCCTGAACTTCTTTCTGAAATGCCCTTTGATATTGGAACGGTTTCCCATTCCGATAAATTCCCCCGGTTCCAATGAAGCGAAGTCCTTCGATTCATATATCTCTTCCTTCTGTGTGCTGATGGTCACGCTGGAATTACGGCCGCCACCGCTGCTGCCGGAACTGGTGGACTTCTTCTCCTTCTCGTATTTCCCGAAAAAGAGAGGGTAATATTTCAATGCCTCCACATCCTGTGTGCGGCCCAGGAAGATATTTCCGAAATTCGCCTCGATGGACGACCTGTCCAGTTTGCTGTACAGTTTTTCCAGCTTGGCTCCGGACTGGGTGAGCAGCAGGAACGCCGCCCCGTACTCGCGCAGGACGGAAGGCAGCTTCTCGAAGTCACGCACCTTGAAGGTGGTCATCTCGTCCAGGATAAATACAAAGGGGACCCTGTTCTCCATGGAAAACGAGCGCGATGCGATACTCATTACCATGGCGCTGATATCGTTCAGCTTCAGGAATTCCTGAAGCTGTCCCGTATCGGCCTTCATCACGAAGTGACGATATGCGGCAGCGTGCAACATTCCGGGAACTCATCCCAAAGCCTGTACGCCACGCCGTTCAGGATGCCAAGCGCGCCCGTATACCATTCGTCCTGTTTGGATGTGGGCGGCATCAACGCGCCCAGTACGTCCTCCATCAGCTGCATGAGCATCGTCCTGTCCTTTATATTCCTCCTGTCCAGCGGATTGAAGCGGTAAGTCCGGTTCATGTCCGTGAAATTTACATAATAGAACTCATGGGGGTATCCGTGTTTCCTGATCAGGTTGTATGCAGTCCGGGTATAGTCAAAATCCTTGAAGTCATAGATGAAACCGGCGAATCCGGACCTGATGTACTGTTCCATCAGCGGTTTGCCTATGGATTTGGTCTTGCCGGAACCGGCTCCTCCATAGACAAGGAAATTGGAGAACCAGTAATAATATCTGATAATTGTCCCGTCCGTAGCGTGAAGGAAGAGCAGGGCTTTTCCGCCCTTTCCGCTTTCTGTCCCTCCTTTGAAAGAAAGACGAAGAAGTATGGAAACGACACCCGGAAGCAGGAACCACCACCTGTCCGGGATGGTGGCATGTGCGACAGCTGTTTCTGCAAGTACCAACAGCAGGAACAGGACATGTGACATCCGGGATTTTCCCGGAAACAGACAGCTGGCAATGCCGCCGCCAAAAAGCAGGGCTGCCAGTCTCATAATAAACATATGATCCATATTCATAAATTGATTTAGATTTTTCCAGTTCAGACTGGGAGCCGTCATCATAGAACAGGTATATCATCCTGGTGTTTATGCCCACAACCACCCAGAGGTATCCCTTGCGGAATCCTTTTCCCTTGCTGTTCTTTTCCGGGACGAGTATTTTGTAATAGGTTTCGCCGGCTGCCTTATAAGGATCACTCAAAGCTGTCTGCTGGATACACTTATAAAGATTTTCAAAGAGGCTTGAGGCTTTTTCCATCAACTTATGAGCCGTAGGTTTCTTCAGCGTAAAGCCATGACTTTCGAAGTAGTTGATGATTCTTTCAACTGGTAGCGATTATATATAACGTAATTCCATCAGCCCGGTAATGAATGAGCCGTCATAGCTGGAATTCAAGAAAGCCGAGACTGGTGTTTTTCCCTCAAAGAGACGACCGTCTTGCGCATAGGTGTGTATCTTGTAGACGTGCTTGATGAAGCGCATGGGTACACATTCATAGCGGACACATATTCAGGTAGCGATGGTAACCAGCCGGGCGTTATTGATGTCAAAATCAGGATCGTCGGGATAAACGTCATGTTCCTCTTGCTCCATCTCATAATGCATGCCACGTTTGGCCCCATTGTTCTTTCTGGCTTTACGCTTATCTGCTTCTCTCTTCTGCCGCTCTTCCTCCGGCAATGCAGGTTAAGGGGGGTGTTGCTGTTCGGATGTGTTTGATACAAGTTTGGCGATCCCCTTAGTAAGACGCTGTTGCTTGCTAAGAGATTCGCCTTTTTGAAGGAGTGCCTCTTTAAGGGAAGAAACCTCCTTTATCAAATCATCTATCTGGTCCAGGAGTCTGTTGTTGTCATCCCGCAACTCCTTGATTTGCTCCTTCAATAACTCTATGACCTCATCCTTTTTCATGGCGTAAAGATACAAAAAATCAATGAGTCGGCCAAAATAATCGGATGGTAATTTAAAATCAAATAGCTAATATACAGTATATTACATAAATCCTAAAACGTTTTCGCAACCGTACAGACTTCAATGACACTCCATTTAAGATAAAAGACAAAACCTGATAAGAGATCTCATAATTGCCTGTATGGGGGTTAAATGTCGGCAACTCAAAACTTCCACCTTCCAGACGCTTGTAGTACAGGAGAAAGCCATCACCATCCCAACGCAGTATTTTTACACTCTGCCGGTTTTTGCCAAAGAATAAAAATATATCTCCGGAAATGGGGGACAGCTCCTTCATTTGAGAGCGTATGATTTTGAATAAACCGTCAATGCCAAGGTTCATACGGACAAAGCCCTGGTACAGATAGTAGAGATTGGCTGATGTTAGAGAATACATGGATCCCCCTCCTTCCTTTCGTAATCGCATAACATTTTAATAATACCCCCGGGAGTGGCCCGTTTGACCGAAATGGTCGTTCCGCTGTTAAAGGTGATTGTGATCCCGGAAAGACTAAACTCTTCTTCCGACAACATGACGGGGGCTATTTGAGTGAACGAAGGATAGGAAGTTGTCGGTCGGGAGGGTTCAACGCCGCCATAATAATCACAGACCGCATCTGCCTTGATTTGTTTAACGCTATAGCCCCGTCTGGACATCCAGGAACTCATACCTCCAAAAGTGGTATGCTGATCGCGGCAAACATCGGCTAAAGAACAATTGTAGTCTACTTTCAATACTTCAAGGAAATGTTTCCAAGTTTTTCCAAATCGATTTTCTGCTAAATCCATAATGATTCATTTTTATACATGGCAAAAATATAAGAATGAAAAATGGGCGACAAGATAGAATCGCGGAGACGCTTACTCCAATTCCGTATTTTTTATATGTATGTATTTGTTTATCAGTGGTTATAGTATTTGATATTTTAGAAACTAAAAGATTGAGGGTATCTGTATAAAGCAATAATTATCTATGATTTAGATAGATTTTATAGTGAAAAGTTCCCAAATTACATAGAGGGGCGTAAATTTGTCCCCCGTATGTGGCTTGGGGGATAAAAATATTGAAAAAATAGGCATAACAAAAGAAAATACCTTTCCTAAAACTATTATTTTGCCATATTTAAGTCGTTTTTAGTCAGTATTTTAGATTTTTTATAATTGTGACTATATGATAATTATATAGTTAGGTTACTTGCCGATGCAGTATACATAGCTGCCTGAATGATAGATTATTGCAATTTAATCGGTAGAAAAGTTGTTTTTGAGACCTCTGAAACTTGTTTTTGAGGCTGTATTACACTCTTTTCCCAATGAATCAGAACTATGAGGCAGTATTGCATGCTCAATGAAGTTCACCTGTCTTCTATCCGGCTACAAAGGTACAAAATTCCATGATGTTTTCGCCGATAATGTCAGCTAAATGCAAGATATTCTCACGGATATTGTTTGCTGACCAAAAGAGAAAAATTTAGTTGAAGCCTTTTTTCTTTTCTTCCCCTCTGTTTGACTTGACTTTATTGCCCGTGTATATAATAACGGTCATTAAAGTCAAGTTGAGAGGTAGAGCCAAGTCTTTTTCTTTTGGCAAACAAAATAGTTCTTTGATATGTGATGAGTGTATGAGGAACAATTTGTATCATTTGTAACGAATAACATATTGTTCGTTGATAGGCGCATGTAGTGCTTACAGACAACATTATAGCATTTAGTTTTTTGAGTTTCTTCTCAAAATGGGTTATGTGTATGGTTAATTATGTAATGATGTGCATTTTTCTATGTGCAATGCATTATTAAATAAATAAAAAGTATTACTTTTGCATATTATATGATAGGTTGATTATTGCAAAGTCATCAACATAGTTGCTTTGCACCTTAAATTTATGTAGTAATGGCAAAGAATACAATGGGAACCAAGCTTCCCCGAAAATTGGAGCAGAAGATGCAGATTGTGGGCGAGCAGATTAAGTTGGCTCGATTGCGCAGGAATCTTAGTGTGGCTCAAGTGGCAGAACGGGCTACCTGTTCACCGCTTACTGTGTCTCGAATTGAAAAAGGTATTCCAACTGTTGCTATAGGAATTTATATGCGTGTGCTGTATGCTTTGCAACTGGATGATGATATTCTCTGGTTGGCCAAAGAAGATAAATTGGGAAAGTCTTTACAAGATTTGAGTTTGAAAACAAGAAAACGTGCTTCTAAAAAGGAATAAGCGATGAGAAAGTTGTATGTATATGCCGATTTCGATTGGCTCAAAGAAGTGGAACTCATAGGTGAATTGGGCTATGAGTCACTTCGTGGTGTGGACAGCTATAGTTTTACTTTTAGCAAGGAATGGCTGGCGCAGCACGGAGATCTGTTTTTGAGTGAAGACCTAAATAATTATCCCGGTCAGCAATACACACAACCTGAGAAAGACATATTTGGATGCTTTTCTGATGCCTTGCCGGATCGTTGGGGACGAACTTTGTTGCTGCGCCGTGAACAAATTGCAGCGGCGGAGGAAAAACGCCCCGTAAGGAGATTGTCTTCTTTCGATTTTTTGATTGGTATCGATGATTTCTCTCGAATGGGTGGATTCCGTTTTAAGGAAGACCTCGATGGCGAATTTATCAATGTGAGTGAATCGTTGAAAATCCCACCTTTGACAGATATTCGGGAGTTGATTGCTGCCAGTGCAGAGATTGAGAAAAGCGAAGAAAACAATATGCTCCCTGACAGGAAATGGATTGCACAACTTGTGCAACCTGGGACATCATTAGGAGGTGCACGACCTAAAGCCAATGTAGTGGATATGGATAAAACCCTTTATGTCGCCAAGTTCCCGTCTCGGAAGGATGACTATGATGTTGGGCTTTGGGAGCATTTTAGTCACTTACTTGCAACAAAAGCTGGTGTAAACGCTGCAAAAACCAAAGTGCTGGCAACTGGAGAAAAATATCATACATTGCTGTCACAACGCTTTGATAGAACAAACGATAGCAAACGTATTCATTTTGTATCCGCAATGACCTTGTTGGGATTAAGTGATGGAGATAATGCAACTACTGGACACGGCTATTTGGATATAGTTGACTTCATTATTCAGAACTGTACGGATGTAGAGCGAAACCTACAGGAACTATATCGTCGTGTGGCTTTCAATATTTGTATCGGTAATACTGATGATCATTTCCGAAATCATGGTTTTATTTTGACTACAAAAGGGTGGACATTGTCTCCGGCTTACGATATGAATCCTACTTTGAATGGATATCAAAGTCTGCTTATCTCATCAACTTCCAACAAAGCGGATTTAAGTATCTTGTTTGATGCCTGCGAAGATTATATGCTCAATAGGAAAACAGCAGAAAAGATTATTTCAGAGGTGGTTGAAGCCGTAAAAGAGTGGCGAGGACTTGCTGTTCGGCAAGGCATTACCAAAAGAGAAATCGATATGTTCTCAGGAGTGATGGATAAACGATACAATAGTATTTAATTTCACAATTCAACCAACAAAGATATTATTTATGAATCCAAATACCGAATACGAACGTTTTACTCAAGAAATATATCAACAATTAGTTGATTCGGATGTTGTGAAGGCAACAACTGTACAGCATAATGTTAAATTGACAGGTCGATCGGGACAGAAACATCAGATTGATGTTTACTGGGAGTATGAAATTGCAGGCAATAAGCATAAAGTAGCTATTGAATGTAAGAATTATAATCAGTCTGTTCCTCTTTCTGTTGTTCGAGGATTTAAAGGCGTATTGGATGATTTGAATGGAGTTAATGGCATTATTGTCACAAAGAAAGGTTTTCAGAGTGGTGCAAAACAATATGCAAAAGAATGGGGTATATCTCTCAAAGAATTGAGAACTCCAGTTCGTGGAGAATCCATTATTGGAGAGATCGAGTTAAATACTCATTGTGAAATTAGGCATACGCTTTATAAAGTTGATGAAGAATGGGCTTTACAACGCGGGATGGATTTTTCAAGGTATAAGCGTACACTTGACTTGATGAGCATCAGTAATGACTACAAGTGGAGCAATGCGACACATATCCCCTTGCATATAGTTGATTACTTTCTGCGTGATTCTGACGGAAAGGAAATTACATCTCTTGAGAATTTGGAAAAAGAAATTCCGGATCATCCCACGGAAGATTTTCCTTATATTTTCTATTTTGATGATGCTTATATAAAAATACAGGGAGACTCTATTGTGAAGGTGTTAGAAGTCAAATATGATTATGAAATTATTGACCAAAAGCACATTTCAAAATTAGATGCAGAAGGTTTTGTTAGAGCAATACTGAAAGACGCTCAAACGGGAGAAACGACTTTCTTGTAGGCTACGTTTGTTATGATAACCGGCAGATATAATGTACATTAAATGGAAACGAGAAATTAAACTTGACTATATTAAGTAAATTTTGTGGAACTGTTTCTGAAGTGGTTAGAATTATGGATAGGATAAAACGTGACCGTTTATATACCTAGCCTTGTTGAATGTTTAATTATTGACTTGTAAAGAATACGTGGTATCGATACTTTCCTTATTCTGTCTAAACGTTATAATAATTCGGTTTAAATCTTTGAGCTTATTAAATGGTGAAGAAATAATGCACTTGCATAAGCACAATGTTCATGTTAATCACTACCGTTGATAATGACAATTGATAAAAGAAATTAAATTTATATAGAAAGACATTATGTTTGTGCGACATAATATGCCGCATTTATACCCTCAAATGGTTCAATTATAACGATTCAGTTGCTTTGTCTCAAACAGAATTTCATTTTGCTCTAAAAATGGGGTAAGTTGAACACATTCCTATCAAGACAAAGGATAAAATATATTAAATAATATTTTTATAGAGAAATGCGGAATGATATTTTTATCATATTATTTTGATTGTTATTCATTTATGTTTAATTTTGTACTTGAATAAATAATACGAAGCAATATGGCGAAAATAGAATGCTCAAACCGATTGCGTGTAGTTCTAGCAGAAAAGGAAATAACCAATCGTTGGTTAGCAGAACAGATGGGTGTCACCGATATGACAGTGTCACGATGGAAGACTAATAAAATACAACCATCAATGGCTCAGTTTGTGGAAATAGCCCAACTGCTTAAAGTGGATATTAAAGACCTTATAGAGGCCGATTTTAATTATGATATTGAATAATGAAGGAGTATAATATAATAGACTTATTTTGTGGCTGTGGTGGTCTTTCAAAAGGGTTTGAAGAGGCGGGATATAAAGTTCTTGTCGGAGTCGATGTTGAACAAAGTGCATTGAATACATTCGAAAAGAATCACAATGGAGCTATTGGAATAAACTTAGATCTTTCTGAGCCGGAATCATTTGATATTATAAAGAAGGCAATAAATGGCAAAAAAGTCGATGTTATAATTGGGGGACCACCTTGTCAAGGTTTTAGCCTGACAGGTCCAAGAAATTTTGACGATAAGCGTAATAAACTTTATCTTGCAATGATAGAAACCGTTAGACGTTTTAGGCCTCAAGCATTCCTGATTGAAAATGTTCCAGGTATGGCAAATCTTTATAAAGGAGAAGTTAAAAACGAGATTATTCGTCGTTTTACAGCTATGGGGTATAAAGTGTCATGTAAGATTATATGTGCAGCGGACTATGGAGTACCGCAAATTCGTAAACGCCTTATATTTGTAGGATTAAAAAATTCGGATAAACCATTTGAATTTCCGGAGCCTATCTTGGAAGAGAAAGACTATATTACTTGTGAGCAAGCTATAAGTGATTTACCACCTCTGACAGACGAGTTGGGTGAAGAGATTTCTTCGTATATTCAACATCCTTTGACTGACTTCCAAAAGAAAATGCGTGGAGACAGCGATGTGCTTTATAATCATGTTGCGGTAAATCACAAGGATTTTGTTAAGGAAGTGATAGCTCAAGTTCCTGATGGTGGTAATTACAAAGACTTACCCAAAGGAGTAGGTGAAAGCAGAAACTTTCATATGGCATGGACACGCTATGCAAGCAACAAACCTTCAAGAACGATAGATACTGGTCATCGTAACAATTTCCACTATAAATGGAATCGATGTCCTACTGTTCGAGAAAGTGCACGCTTACAATCATTTCCTGATAATTTTATTTTTACAGGTAATAAAACTCAACAAAACAGGCAGGTCGGTAATGCCGTTCCGGTTCTTTTGGCATATGCTTTAGCAAAGCAAATAGAAAAATATCTTAAGTGATGGGTGTAAAAAAAGTAAATACCATAGAATTGTTTGCTGGTTGTGGAGGCCTTATGGACGGTTTTCTACAACAGGGGGCATATGATACATTAGCTTGCGTCGAATGGGAAAAATATCCATGTCAAACTATTGTAAAACGTTTGAAAGATAAATGGGGACACCAAAATGCAGACGAAGAAGTCGTTCGTTTTGATATTCAACGTTCGGAAGAACTTCTCAATGGTATTGATGACCCTGAATACGGTAAACATAAAGGCCTTGATAGACTTATTGATGGCAGGACTATTGATGTTGTCGTTGGTGGTCCTCCATGTCAGGCATACTCTCTCGCAGGTCGCATTAGAGATGCGAAAGGTATGAGGGAAGATTATCGAAACTATCTTTTTGAAAGTTATATAAAGATAGTCAAACATTTTAAACCCAAATTTTTTGTGTTTGAAAATGTGGTAGGATTATTAAGTGCGGCTCCGGATGGCTATCCAATCGTCAAACGTATATATAATTCTTTTATGAATGCAGGATATAAGGTAATTGGAGATTTTAAGAAGGCTTTATTTGAAGTTGCTGATTATGGCGTTCCCCAACACCGTCGTCGTGTCATCATATTAGGTGTCCGCATGGATATATTCGATAAAGGCGATAAAAAGCTTACAGACGAAATGTTGTCGGATTTTTACGATAATATTATGCCTTCACTTCGCAAACAAACTAGGACTGTATATGATGCAATAGGTAATCTTCCAAAAATTTATCCTTTGCAAGAGCCTATGAAAACGTCAAAAGGTAAATTCTCTCATAGTCCATTTTCTTCAGATGAAGTCATGAATCATGTACCTCGTTTCCATAGCAAAAGAGATATTGGTGTTTTTCGACTTTTAGCAGAAGATATAAAGTCTGGTCGAAAAGAATATGTTTCTATTGAGAAATTAAAAGAACTTTATACTCAGGTTACAGGTAAGAAGAGTAATATTCATAAATATTATGTGCTAAGATATGACGAACCTAGTAATACAATTCCTGCGCATCTATACAAAGATGGCATGAGACATATACACCCAGATCCGGAGCAAGCAAGGTCTATTACTGTTCGTGAGGCTGCTCGTTTGCAGACATTTCCGGATGATTTTGAATTCTTAGGTCCCAATATGGCACAATATAAAATGATAGGGAATGCAGTCCCAGTTGATTTTGCAAAAATTGTTGCTCAAGGTTTATATAAAATAATCGAAAAATATAATTGATATGTCAGATGCTTCACCAATTTGCAGAGGTAAAAACCTCACAATGGAGACTGTGTTGGCGTTTGTGAATGCAATACCAACGGAGTCTTTACCTAAGGAACAGTTTCATAAATATGGAGAACAACGTCTAAAAGGTTGGAAACAGACGCATTCTCAAATAGCTCGTCAAATGGCATTGTATTATGAAGATAACAATGGAGTTTGTCATCCCCGTTTTACAAATAGAGCTGACATTGCTCTGATTCTTACATACGTTTGGAATTGGGCACATCTATATTTTGTGCCTAATCTATATACTCTAAGTTTGCAAAAAGCCGAATACAAACCTACCAATATCTATGCTTTTATTAAAAATGAGATTCTAGAAGGAAACACGTCGTTCAGTGATGCATGTGATAAGATGTTTGGTATTTCCTTGAATAATACCGATAAGGTGCGAGTATATCTGAGTAATTTTTCAGATATTATCATTAATGACGATGAAATGTTTCTTAATGAGAATCTTGCGGATTCAAAAGAATATGCAGTTAGTCCGAATATCAATATACAAACAACAGAAGAGTACTTTTCATATTTCTCATTACCACAAGAAGCTATTCATGAGGAAACCGATCATTTACTTCGTCAGACTCTCCAACAGATATGCTATGGGGCCCCTGGTACAGGTAAATCTCACAGTGTGAAATGTGAAACTAAAGCATGGGAAAAGAAAGGCCGTGTGGTAAGAACCACATTCCACCCGGATAGCGATTACTCCACTTTTGTTGGTACTTACAAGCCAACAACGGAAAGTGTACAAAGGTATGACATCTACAACAAGCCTATGACAAGAGATGGAGCACCTGTAATGGAACAGGTTATAACATATGAGTTTGTTGAACAGGCTTTTCTGCAGGCCTATATAGATGCCTGGAAAAACAGAGAGGAACCGGAGTTCTTGATTATTGAGGAAATCAATCGAGGTAATTGCGCACAGATATTTGGTGATTTATTCCAACTATTGGATAGAGGAGATGACGGTTATTCAGAGTATTCCATAAGGGCAGACAAGGATTTGCAGAAGCATTTAAGTAAAGCCTTTAAAGACATTGAGATAGAAGATTATCCAAATGTGAAGGTTGGAAAGGAGTTGCTTTTACCGAGTAACCTCTATATCCGTGCAACGATGAACACGAGCGATCAATCATTGTTCCCGATAGACAGTGCCTTCAAACGCCGTTGGGATTGGAAGTATGTACCTATTGCCAAGGGTAGTGACAATGGAACGGAACTGAATTGGTTAATTGATGTTGATGGCAATCAATACGATTGGTGGGGGTTCGTAAAAACCATTAATAAGCATGTTTTTGACACTACCAATTCGGAAGATAAACAACTTGGCTTTTTCTTCTGCAAAGCAAATAATAATATCATCACTGCTGAGACATTTGTATGCAAAGTGGTATTCTACCTATGGAACGATGTATTTAAGGATTTTGGATTTGACAATAAGATTTTTGAAGACAAAGAAGATAGCGTGAACCCTAAACTTTCGTTTGATAAATTCTATATGGCAAATGGTAAGGTAGATGTGGCGAAAATAAAAATGTTCTTTGCAAATCTAGGAATAAAATCTTTGATCGAATATGATGAGAATATAACAAAGGGAGACAATGACATCATTGATTCCAAAATTGAAATAAAGGTAAATGGGGAAAAGGCAACATATATTAATTCCATACCATATATGGCAGTGCAAGAATATGTTAGACTCAACCCAAATAAGACTGCACAAGAAATTATTGATGTCTGGAGTCCTTTTAAGAACTGTTCTATGAGATCTTGGGTCGTTTGTAATAAACAAGAACATGATACAATGGCTTCTACGTATGCAAATTACTCTTATGAGATAACATGTGCTGACGGAGAATCATTATGGGTGAATAAGGACGGTTGGATGCATAATCCAAATAAACAGAGAGATACGATAGCAGAATTTATCAAAGCTGTAAATGAAGCAAACTTAGGAATAACGATTACAGAAACAGCTATCTAATCATGCGCATCCTGATTGAAGAATACCAATACGAAGTGTCTGCCATAAAGGATGTACTTCATGGCATTGATCCTTTGACGAATATCGAAGGTAAAGTGTCAATACACTATGTAGGCTATTACTATAATAGTCTACTGAAAGACTGCGTATTTATTCTTCCCAAAGTATTACTGCAAGGAGGAGAAAATCCTGCGGATGGACCAGAACTTGTGTTCGGGAAATACAAGCCTGAGGAGATTGCGAACCTTGATGAGAAGAATCCTCTCTCACAAAGAGAAAAGGATTTTATTTATAAGTTTGCGGTGTGGATTTATCGGGTAATTGTGGTTTACAAGAACGACAAGCAAAACGATAGTTCCATTATCTATCATGCACAAATAGCCCAAGTAGGTAAGGGACAACGTAGACTAAGCAATACATATCTTGATATCCTATTATCTTTGATACAGTTCAATCGGGATAATCAGAACTTTTTCTTTTTCATATTGAAAAATCTCCATTCCGGTTTTAATAAAATAAATTGGACTCGTACTATCAGTACAACTACTGCTATTGTACAGAGAAATCGACCCGTATATTTGAATCAGGTAAACAAGAAGAGAAAGATAAATTTCGATGAGGAGTTGTTGGTAATCTTCTTCTCCATATTGAATTATATTGGTGATACGTATGGGTTTTCGAAGGAAATAAATTGCCAGTTTGATCTTATAAAGGGAAAGTATTTTGAAACTTACCTGAAAGGATATGGAAAGACAAGGCTTCTACAAATCAAATACAAGTATTTCTCGGATAAGGCTTTAGAACTTTGGCGTCTCTGCTTCGTATTTTTTGATGAGGTACGACAGGTTTTCATCAATACAGAGCAGAAAGAATACTTACTTGTAAAAAATTTCTATGTTGTTTTTGAAGCCATTATTGATGAACTGATTGGAGACAAACCATTACCGGACGGTATGGATAAGAAGCAGGAAGATGGAAAGATTGTCGACCACTTGTTCTCTGCGCCAAGCCTTATTGATGGCGAGGCAAAACAGACATACTATATCGGAGACAGCAAGTATTATAAGATAGGTCATGAACTGACTTCTGAATCCATTTACAAGCAATATACGTATGCCCGTAATGTAATTCAATGGAATCTGGACATTTTCAATGTGGGTAGAAAAACGGAGTCTGGAGTGCGTTTGCGTGATGATATAACTGAAGGTTACAATATCATTCCGAACTTCTTTGTCAGTGCGAAGATGGACATGGTATTTGATTATTCCAATGATGGAATCGAGAAAACCGACCGTAAGAAGAACAAACATAAGCAAGAACAGTTCAAAAACCGCCTATTCGACCGTGATACTCTCTTGTTGTTTCACTATGATGTGAATTTTCTTTTCGTATTGTCATTGTATGCGCGTGATAATATCTCGCAGAAAGCCCAATGGAAGCAGTATATTCGGGATAAGTTCCGCAAGGAAATACAAGAATGGTTGCAAAAGGATTATGACTTCTATGCTATGTGTGCACGTCCAGGAGTAAATGGGGAAGAATACATCAAACATAACTTCAAGAAAATTGTAGGTAAGATTTATACTCCATTCGAAGATGAGAAGACATATTCACTAGCATTGGATAAGAGTGACCCAGAAGGTAACAATGAAGCTATCAAGGCAGAATTGTCAGAGTTCTTTTATGTGAAACCTTGTCGTTTAGGACAAAATCCAGAAGGTGTGTTGCCTGATGTCTCTGATGTTGTTGCGGTAAGTCATACAAATAATGATATGGCGGTGTGTGTAACTAAAGAAGGCGTACATTTCGACAATGCCGTAGAAAAAATGAAACAAACTGGTAAATTGGGTATCGCATTGAACATGAATGGTGCGACATTACAGTTGGTTGAAGGCTTTACTACTGCAAAATACCTTATTATCCATAACAAGAGCAACAGATTTGCAGCTTTCTTTGTTGATGGGAAAGGACCAAGGCTTGTTTCCGCAAATGAGATGACAGATATGGTGACGACAAAGAAAGACGCAGATATCTATCTTGTATATAATGCAGAGTTGAATGTTATTCCTGCATTTGGTGAATTGGATTTTACTCCTATTTCTAAAAGTGGTGACAGCTATTCGCCACATTTGTTATCAATAAAGAATTTGATAAAAGAGAACAGTGGCGAATAGTATGAGGACCTAATTTATTGAATATAATCTTTACAATATAGAGATGGACAAACTGACCAAGGAACAACGTCATCGTTGCATGTCTGCTATAAAGGGCAAGAACACAAAACCAGAATTATTGGTGAGAAAGTTCTTGTTCAGCCGTGGTTTTCGGTATAGGCTGCATCACCCACGGCTTCCCGGACATCCCGACTTGGTTTTACGCAAATACAGAACTGTTATTTTCGTAAACGGCTGTTTCTGGCATGGCCACGAAGGCTGTAAATACTATGTCCTTCCCAAGACAAATGTCGATTTTTGGCAGAATAAAATTGAGAGCAATCGGAGTAGAGATATAGAGGAACGGCAACAGTTAACTTCAATGGGTTGGCATTGCATTACCATTTGGGAATGTCAGCTGAAACCAAAAATCCGCCAACAGACTTTAGATGCTTTGGAATATATGCTTTGCCGCATCTATCTTGAGGATAGAAGAATCAAATCATATGAGACAACAGAGGAAGAATATAGCATGGTGGCAGAACCCGTTGAAAGTTATGGCAAATCGAAATGATTAATCGAGGAAATGAGAATTTAAAGTATAAATAGTATGAATAGAGGTTCTGAATGGAGAATATGGGATTTACATGTCCACACTCCGCTATCTATTGAAAACAATTACGGTTGTGCTAATGACGAAGAGGGTTGGAATAAATATATTACAGCCCTAGAACAATTGCCGTCAGACATCAAGGTACTTGGTATAAATGACTATCTATTTATTGATGGTTATAAGAAAGTTAAAGAATATAAAGATTCTGGACGCTTATCAAATATAGAATTGCTTCTGCCTGTAGTCGAATTTAGATTAGCCAAATTCTGTGGACATAAACAATTCAAACGTATCAATTTTCATGTAATTTTTTCAGACGAGGTTCCTGCAGATGTAATTCAACACCAATTTCTAAATGCTTTAAGTTCACATTATGCTCTTAGCCCTGATTGTACTCAACAATGGGGAGGGGTTGTTACAAGGGAAAATCTAGAGGATTTAGGTCGTCGTATTATAAATTCTGTTTCTGATGAACAAAAACATAATTATGGCAGTCCTTTAAAAGAAGGGTTCAATAATTTGAATCTTGAATTAACTCAAATCATTACAATACTGAATAATGCTCCACAATACTTTAAAGGTAAGTATCTTACTGCAATTGGAAAAACTGAATGGGATGAATTTAAGTGGGATGACACTTCTATCGCAGAAAAGAAGACAATTATAAATCAAGCTGATATTGTTTTTACTGCAGCAGAAAACATTGAAAAGTTCAACAATGCTAAAGTAAAATTGCAGGAACAGAATGTTAATAGTTTATTGTTAGATTGCAGTGATGCGCACTCTTTTGCTAATGCCTCCACAAAAGATTGTCTTGGTAATTGTAAGACTTGGATCAAAGCAGACCCGACTTTTGAAGGTCTTAAACAGATTCTATTTGAGCCAGAAGACAGAGTCTGTATATGTGATTCAAAACCTGAATACAAATATGATTATGATGTTATTGATAGGGTGGAATTAAACTCTGCAAATACATGGCATCAAACAATATATCTAAATCAGAATCTCAACTCTATTATTGGTGGTAGGTCTACTGGGAAATCTACTCTTTTAGCATCACTAGCTGCCTCTTTCAATTGTGCAGATGATGTGGACAATAAAGAGTATATCAATCAACTTCGTGATTCCGTACATGTATATTGGAGAGATGGACAAGAAAATGGAGACAAGTATATTGAATACTTCCCTCAAAATAAAATTTCTAAAGTTGCCGAGCCTCAAGAAACAGATAAACTATTAATGGACATCTTGCTTGGAAAGGAAGATGTTAAAGTTGAATACGATAAGCATAAATCATTACTAGCTTCTAGATTTTCTACAATACAGGCTAACGTTGCATTGTATTTCGAGAAAAGAAGGCTTTATATTGAAAAGAAACAATACATAAAAGGTATTGGCGACGATAAAGGCATAAAAATAGAAATAGCAAAACTTGAAAAGCAGCGAAATGAATATCAATCTAAATTGACAGACAAAAGTAAAGTCTTAAATATCTATATAAAGGATGCTGAAGAAATAAGAAAAAAGCAGATGACGAAATCTTTGTTACTCAAAGAATCCGAAATGCTAAAACAACATCAACAGGATTGTTTTGTTGTGATAAATAACTCTATAAATATATCTGATTTGACATCAGAACATTCTTCGGAGCTGTCTCAAATAATTAAGTCTGCTATAGAGAAGGCTAATACAGAAGTGCAAGGAGCCATTACACAAATACTTGCAAAAAATGCTCAATCTATTTTAAAAATAGATGGCCAAATTGCAGAAATACAGTCAAAAGATGTATACAAAGAGGGAAAACAGATATTTGAAGCAAACAAATCATTAACAGATATTATAAAACAGCTAGATGAACTTAATAAAAAACTTGCTTTAATTACTCGAGAAACAGAAACGTCCCAAAAGCTCCATGAAGAATTTAAAGAAATAGGGAATAATCTACTTTCTATGCATATTTCGTATTTGGATGCAATGAATGATATTGCGTTCAAAATGAGGTTGCAATATGAAGATGTTCTATTGACTTCTGCTATTGTTTTAAAACCAACACTAAATCAAGCTTTATCGGAATGTATTTCTCTTAGATCGGCAGCGATGAATGACTTGATTGACAATATTGTGAAAGGATTCAATAAACGAACTAAAGCAGACATTGAAGAATGTTTAAGAAATATTTTGAATAAAGCCTTGCGTAATGAGATTCCATTTAAAGCTGGTTATGATGCTCAATCTTTCATGTCTAGAATTTTATCTGAAAATTGGTTTGGTCTTAGTCTAAATGTCGAATATGATGGAGATAACTTAAAAGATATGTCTCCAGGCAAGCGTTCTTTTGTTGTATTAAAACTTTTGCTCGACTTCAGTGATAAGAGGAGCCCTATACTTATTGATCAACCAGAAGACAATCTTGACAACCGCGCAATATATACTGATCTCGTCAAATACATTCGCAAAAAGAAAAAGGAAAGACAGATAATTCTTGTTACCCATAACCCAAACATTGTTGTTGGTGCGGATTCCGAAGAAGTCATAATTGCAAACCAAAATGGTAAGAATTCACCTAATGATAATGGAATTAAGTTTCAGTATTTGTGCGGAAGTCTTGAAAATAGCAAAGACAGAATAAATGATGAAACAATGCCGATATTAGATAGGTGTGGGGTACGAGAGCATGTGTGTGATATTTTGGAAGGAGGTAAAAATGCATTCATGGATAGAGAGCATAAGTATGGATTTTACAAAATATAAGTATATTTTGAGGGTGGATAGTCTTAATTCAGTTGTTCGGAAATTCTGAATAACTGTTTGAGTATAGAACAGGTAAGCACATAGGGTTAGAATATGTCAAAGAATATAGAAATACGAAATAGTACAGCAGAGTTTCTTATCTTCATGCTTAAAGGTAAAGGGGATGGAATTCAGGTGATGTATAAGAATGAAACCATTTGGGCAACGCAAAAGGCGATGGCGCAGCTTTTTGATTGCTCAACTGACAATATTGGACTGCACTTAAAAAATATATTCGCATCAGGTGAACTTGTCAAAGATTCAGTTACCGAGAAAAACTCGGCAACTGCCGCAGACGGGAAGAATTATCAAACAATGTTCTATAATCTTGATGCCATTATCAGTGTTGGATATAGAGTTAATTCTGTTCGTGCCACTCAGTTCCGACAGTGGTGTACTTTCGTACTTCGTCAGTTTGCCATCCGTGGATATGTGCTTGATCACAAGCGAATGGAAAACGGGGCTTTCTTGGGTGTGGATTACTTTGAACATTTGCTGGCCGAAATAAGGGAGATAAGGCTGAGTGAGCGTCGTTTTTATCAGAAGCTCACGGATATCTATGCTACGGCAATAGACTATAATAAGGATGCTCCGACAACCCGTCTTTTCTTCAAGAAGGTACAGAACAAAATGCACTATGCTGTGCATGGACATACCGCTGCGGAACTGATTGTAGAACGGGCCAATTCAGATAAAGAACACATGGGATTGACCACATGGGAGAATGCTCCGAATGGAAAAATTGTCAAAACTGACGTGTCTGTAGCAAAGAACTATTTGCGAGAAAAAGAATTGGAAGAAATGGGCAGGATAGTCAATGCTTCGCTTGATATGGCAGAAAGTATGGCTATGCGTCATATACCTATGACAATGGAAGATTGGGCAAAGCGAATAGATAAATTCATTAATTTATTTGATGGCCTGATATTGTAGGATAGCGGAAAAGTTTCTACCGAATATGCCAAAGAGTTTGCTGAATCTGAGTTTGAAAAGTACAGGATTATTCAAGACCGTCTTTTCCAATCTGACTTTGATAGATTTGAAGATAATAGTCTTCCTGCATCGAATATTGAATAATTATAATGTCATTTTGAGGTTGGCAAAATCGCCTTTGGGATATGGCAGATTCATGTCGTTAAATTGGTAAGCGTTCGGACAATAGTTCTGTGTTCATCATCTAGTATCTGCATTTATGGTGGCCGACGTTACTCCAGGATACCACTTAAAAGCAAGAAAAGAGTTCACATAAGAGTTCATAAAAGAACCAGTAGGGTTCATAAAAGAGTTCGTAAAAGCACTACTGAAATACGCTTGTCTGTGGTAATTGCCAAACAGAGGCTACAAGGGTATTACAATCCCATCCAAAACATGATTGCGTGGAGAGTTAAGGTATTCTATAATCGCAATAAAGTCATATCCTGCTTTGCCTAGGATTGGCAACTTCTCACGAGCGATTTATCGCTTGGAGTATTGAGTTAGGGTAACTCAATAGAGGTCGTATAATGGGGAAGCCCAGGGCGCAATTAAGTGTGCAAATTTCGCTTTTTGTCGAGAAAGACGAGGAAGAGGCTGGCGAAAAGAAAAAGTGCTTAAATAACGCTATTTTTCATCCAATCAGTTTGCTGGAAAATTGGCATTCTCAAACGACCTATTGGTCGCTTGGGGTATTAGGCTCCCCATACAAGATAATGTCTGTACAACGGGCAAGCCCATGGCTTAAAAAAGACGTGCTTTGAAGTAAAATGTTTGATATTTATGGCTTTGATTGACTGTCAAAGACGATTAAGAGAGAATAATTGTCGTATAAATGTGTATTTATATGGCAACTTAAATGGCATTAATGTCACATTTGGTGTTACAGTAGTGCCGATTCAGAACTTCAAATTGTATCTGAACATTCTGCCAACAGAGAAAGTGAACAAAGGATTGAAATCACTTTGGCATTTTGAATGCCATTTGCCGATGCTTGGATAAGGATTGTTCCAGCAGATTTGCCGAAATATAACAGGTGCTAATATTGAAAAACAGCGAAAGTAGAAATTATTTAGCTAGTAATGTGTTATTTGATATGCCAATATGAAGATTGTTGTTTTGTCATAACCCCAATAGTACAGGCATAAATATCCGCAAATGGCAAAAGATGTACAATTATTCCAAACGGATTGCCACAACCAATCCAAAGAGAATTAGCCACAATACCATTGGCAATTAAAACGGCAACGACCGATTTCGTGATTTATCATGAAACCTGTCGTTGCACTTAGACTTTGACTTATATACGAATGGACACTTTTAGAATAAAGTCAAGTGGAGAGTCAATAATGGTAATCCGGCATGAACCGATAAATGCCACGGCTTTCCTGAATCACCATCCGTTTGTTCGTGAGAAACTTAATTATCTTCACAATCTTGTTGTGATTAAATTTCGTTCCTGCCAGTTCGTAGGCTGTGGTCAGTTCTTCTTCCAAAGCCTTATATCCCGAAATAGTTTCTCTTCCCTCAAAAGCCAGTTCGAGAGCCTTGCGATGGATTGTTTCGTGGATGTCCCTATAAGGGGAGAAGGGTTCCTGTTTGGGACGACCTGCGCTTTTCTTGGTCGGCACATAGCCCGGCAGAAGTTCGGGAAGTGATTGGTCATTGATGCAGAAGGCGAATGGCAGAAAGTCTTTGGAACGGGTATGCACACTTTCCACTTTGCTGATGTTGTTGTCGTCCTTGTCTTTTTCGATTTGGATGACAGTCTCAGCCTTGTTGTTGATTTCCGTGCCAATGTGTCCACGGGCATTTTCATCGCTTTTGTTCTGATGAAGGATGGTGTGAAGATGAATCTGGTATTCGTCAGTCCACTGCATGAGTTTGGAGATTACGCACGTGGCTTCGCTCGGAGAATTAATGTCATAGACCAAGTCGCGGATTCCGTCAATCACCACGAAACCGAGACCCTCAATCTGACTGATTGCATCATCTATGATAGCCAAACGCTCCTTGGGGTTGAACTTGCGTAGTGCGAGAAAATAGAAACGGTCGCAATCCTCATTAGTCGGCAACTCTGCCAGTTTCATGATACGATGCATCACAATCATACAATGGTTTTGACTTTGTTCTGTGTCGATGTAAAGAATGCGATTCTTTCCTTCAGGGAAGTCCGTTGTGTAGTTAAGAACTTCCTTCCCTGACAAAGCTGCTGCCACCATAGCCGACACATTGAAAGTCTTTTTGCTTTTAGCCTTGCCTATAGATGCACTGAAATTTCCCAATGTCCCGATAGCCACTTCGCCTATTTTCAGAACTTCCGGCTCCTGTTCGTATTCCCTTTCCAAGCTGAGCATTGTATCTTGCCATCTTGTAGCGACCTGAGCAAGATCTTCAATGGGTGCTACCGTTTCCATACTCACCAGCTTTTAGGATTGGCTTTGCGACGTGTAGTTGCAAGCATTCGGGCGTGTTCTTCCTCTATGCTTATAGGCGATTCTCCTTTTCTGCCGCTTTCCAACCATTTGTCCAATTCATCACGATAGACAAACAGGTGCTTGCCTTGTTTAATGATTGGAATACCTCCATGTTTGGCTTTGTAATAAAAGGATGATTTTGAGATACCCAGATACTCGCAGACTTCATCGACGGTCATAGGCACATGAGTGTCCTTTTTTACCTCGTTATGCTGCTGATGAAGTTTTTCTGTCAGCAGGTTTTCCATACTTGAGATTCTCTCGCATAGTTCGCCTACCACTTTCGGTAGGTCATTGAAGGTTAATTTGTTTCTTTGCATGATATAACATTGTTTTGTTTAACATGCTGCAAACCAACACAATGATGTAACGCTGACAAACCTCAGAAAGCAATAATATTTCTATCTGCGTTGAATAATCCTAATTGGTTGAATCTAAGTCCGATTCAGGGTCATTCTTCATACATTTGAAGTGATAATCTCCGGTTTTAGGAATATCAAGGGCTATTTTGCAAATTCCTTTTATCCGAAGATTTTTAGCCAGATATTTAATCGAAGCATCTTTTAGTTCATGTGGGAATATCGTATGTATGAATGTTGCTCTGTCTATAAGAGAAATGCTCAATCTCTCCCCGATATTCCATACGAAATGCATTAGGTCGATAGAACGGAGGGAATTATCTACTTTTGAACGGATTGGCTTGTATAAATCAGACTGTCCGTGCGCAAAATACTCTATGTTTTCATGCATAATTTCAAGATCTTCTTTTGAGAGAAATTCCGTCATTACAAATGTGGTATATTCATGAATGACACGCTTAATGTCCGCCTGCCTTTCGGCTTTTTTACGTTCAATTTCAGCCACACGTACTTCATAATTATCCATATAATCTTGTGTTACAACACTTTCTGCAACTAAATTTATCGGATTTATGTCCTTGTCGTTTGGACACTCCGGTTCAATCTCCTTAATTTGTTCAGTTAGTTCAACAGGAAGAGGTTTTACTTGCTTGCCAAAAGACAAACTCAATTCATTCTTTGTAATGAATCGGAAGAAGAAATGCTTAAGTACTCCACAGGCGAGTATCATTGCCGTAATATATAGAATAACTGGAGTGGAATATTCCATCAGGTTGATATGGCAATTAAGATATAAATAGGAGTCTGTTGCCCAGTAAAAGATGACACTTACTGAAAGTATGAAACTGGTTCTTTGAGGAGAGATTTTAATACTATTCGTCATAAACTGATACTGTTTGAGTTTTACAATAAGACAAATTTATATGCAGATTTCCAAATAGTTGCAGTTTGCGATGGATAATCGTTCAGAATTTAAGAAAAAAATATGCTCAGAGTATGATTTTATGCAAAATATCATACTCTGAGCGATAAAAACGAGATTATTTGTACCTTAATTCTTACTTGCGGATTAAAGAGATTCTGTTGCTGGCTTCACGCTTGTTGCTGTCCACAACTTTCATGTATCGTTGTGTCGTGGTAATACTTTTATGTGCCATGTTACTTTGAATGGTACGTATGTCTGTGCCGGCTGCTCCTTGAAGTGTTGCGTATGTTCTTCGGTAGGAGTGGAAAGTGATATTCTTGGTAATACCGGCTTCGCGAATCCACTCTTTCATGGGTTGCTGTGTCCAACTTCGTTTCAATCCTTTAAATACTAATCCGGTTTTTTCCGGAGAATAGCCGATTAATTGCAGGGCTTCGTCACTGATAGGAATGATGTCTTCCGTCTTGGTCTTTTGGGTAATTGTGTGGACACATTTTCCTCCGGCTGCAAAGTCAACGATTTCATGCCATTGTAACGATTGTATATCGCTGATTCTGAGACTGGTCAAACATGAGAACAATGCTGCTGTCTTCAGAATTGGCTTTTTGCAAGGTGTTTCTGCCAATTTGTATAGTTCTTCCACACTTAGATACTCTTTTGGAGTATCTTCTGTTTCGATTTTATCCAAAAAGTCATTGATATTGGTCTTGATTAGCCGATTGCGATAAAGGATTTTCAAAAGTCCCCTGAATGTTGACCAATAGCCGGAAGCAGAGTTCTTTGAAATGCGACCGTCACGCCTGAGTTGCTTGGCATTTAGCAGATACTCACGAAACTTATTACAAAGGTCAATATCAATTTCTTCAAAAGTACATTTGCCATGAACGAAGTTGTAGAAATGGTGGTACACAAATTCCCACTTTTGGTCATGCTTGCGAAGCTGCTTGCGGTAGTATTCCAGAAAATCCGCTTTGAGTTTGTGCCTGTCAAAGAAATCATACCTGTCATTAACGATAGATTCAAAGCGTCGGCATCGGATGGCTTCCGCCTTTTCCGACATAGTTGCATTGAAGTTGCGTTCACGTTCATTCTTAGGATTGGCATAAATATAAATGTTCAATCCTTCGTGACGGATGGTTTTCATTGTTTCCTGGTCACGATACCCCGGATAATAATCCAGATAGAAAGACAGCATCCCATGTTTCAAAGGACGTGTTCTCAATGTTACTGTTTTACATTCTAACATAGTTACAATTATTATTAGTTTATACTTGATTTGCTGCAAATGTCCGTAATGGCGTGACACAGACAATGCTCATTTTTAGAATCATTTTCTGGTCTGCCTAAATTCAGACTTAGGCTTATTTTCTGACACCCATTACATGGTCAAATTCCACTTTCAGGAATCTCACGAAACGACCTTTCTTCTCACGTTTGATTTCGTGGAACTGCAGAATGCCATAGACAGAATCCCGTGTGAGATTGTATCTCTTCATGGCTTCCTGCACGGTGTAGTATTCCGAAGCATTATCTTCGGCAGTCTGCTTGGATAGGTCAAAATGTAGCTTTGAGTAGAATATCTGACCGTGTTCTTTCTTGGACGGGATGTTGTTGCGATAGACATGGGAGCGGATGGCAACCCGACTCATCCCATACTTTTGTTCTATCTCTTCGGGAGTGTACCATTCGGTCAGATCATTATCTGTCTTGTATTTGGCAAAAGCAGCATCAATATGCTTTTTGCTGTAATAGTTGAACTGACGGATTTTTACTTTTGGTACATTATGCTCCCGTGTATAAGTCCATACCCATTTGGTGTTGACCTTGTATTTTTGGGCAATTTCTTCAGCAGTGTAATATTCAGCAATATCAAATTCGACTTTTGACATCACACGTTCATAAGGTTTAGATTTAAGCAAAAGTTCTATATCAGCTCTTCGAATAAAAGACATTCGTGAACTAATCCGACTTGCTCTCAACTTATCCTCTTTGACTAATTTGTAGATGTACTGACGAGAAACTCCCATCAATTTAGCTGCTTGTGAAAAGGTAAAGTACTCTTGATTTTCCAGCATCTTCTTTACCTCCAACAATTCTTGACTCTGAATGAGCTCCATTCTTCGCTCTTTCATTCGATGTTTGTAGCCTCGTTTAGAACATTGAGGACTACAATAATTGGTGGTGGTTTTCTGAGCTATAAAAGGTTTACCACACCATTGACAAATTCTTTTTACTTCCATGTTGTTTTCTCCATATTTTTAGTGAAACCATAAAGATTTAATTTCCCTTTTTGTCTCTCTACGTAAACCATTGTTCACCCATGTCGCCAAATGCGTCACTGTGACATCGGGGACAAACCCCAATTTGTTTCGCGGTAGAAATACGGTAGAAAAATATGGTGAACAACACTATCCAATCGCTATGAACTGGATTTTGGGTAAATAAAAAAGCCGCTGAATTTCAGCGACTTCATTATAGTTGATTCTAATTCGTTGCGGTTAATTGCGATATATCATTTTCCGATGCAAAAGTTTTGAAATATATTTTGCAATGTTTCTTCCGAGGTTATACCTCCTTCTGCAACAATCTCACTTAGTTCGTGGATACATTGTCTTAAATCCTCACTTACCAAATCTCCTGATAATTCCAATTGCAATCCTTCCTGTACTCTATGAATAGAATCCAATGCTCGTGTTAATGCTTCGTAATGGCGTACATTTGTAATGATAATATCGTTTTGGTTGACTTCCGGTAAGGCAGCTGCCTGTACTAACTTCTTTTCCAGAATCGTTATATTTTCCCTTTTCTTTGCTGAGATAAATAGTTTTTCCACTTTCATGTCAGCAAATATGGCTGACAACTCTTCTTTTTGTGTTGCTAGTAACAGATCTGACTTATTAAATAAAATAATCATCTTTTTCCCTTCGCAGTGTGGAAGAATGTCGGCTTTTAATTCTTCGAACCGCCTTTGGGCATCTGTAGAGTCTATCATCCATAAAATGACATATGCTTGGTCCATCTTTTGGAAAGTACGTTCTATCCCTAGATTTTCTATTGTATCGTTCGTTTGGCGGATTCCAGCTGTATCAATAAATCGGAATGTGACACCTTGTAAATTGATCGTATCCTCTATTACGTCACGGGTCGTTCCATGGATATCGCTGACAATGGCTTTTTCTTCATTCAGCAACGCATTCAGTAAGGTAGATTTTCCGGCATTCGTTTCTCCGATAATTGCTACAGGAATGCCATTCTTGATTGCGTTTCCTACACTGAAAGAATGAGCTAGCCGGGCAATAACTTGTTCGATATGGGTAGCTAGACTGCTCAGTTCGTCACGATTGGCGAATTCTAGTTCTTCATGATCACTGAAATCCAGTTCTAATTCCATTAACGAAGTGAAATGAAGTAATTGGTTACGCAGGTTAGAAAGTTCTTTACTGAATCCTCCGCGCATCTGGCTCATGGCTAGGCGATGGGTGGAGGCAGACGATGAGGCTATCAGATCGGCAACAGCTTCGGCTTGGCTCAAGTCCATTTTTCCGTTTAGAAAAGCACGTTGGGTGTATTCACCTGGTAGAGCGGCACGACATCCATTATAGATCAGGAGTTGTATAACTTGCTGCAGGATATAAGATGAACCGTGACACATGATTTCCGTACTGTCTTCACCGGTATAAGAATGGGGGGCGCGGAACAAGGAAATTAAAACTTCGTCAATTACTTCTTCTGCAGAAGAAGTAATTGACGAAGTTTTTTGTAACGTTTCACTTTTTTCTTGCGGAATTTCACTCGTTTGTTGGAAAAATGTATTATTAATTTTTCGCTTTGGGGAACAAATCTTTCCAAAAGTAAGAGTATATGGTGCTCGTTCTGTCAGTGGCTTGCCTGTGGCGGGTGTAAATATGCGTGACGTTATTTCAATCGCTTTTGGGCCAGATACACGAATTATTCCGATGGCTCCTCCCTGGGCGGTGGCAATGGCACAGATTGTATCTTGGTTTATCATTTTCATTTGGTTAATAATATAATGTTTTAGCTACAATGGCTGTTACTTCTTCTAAATAACGGCGGTCTGTTTCATCAAAAAAGTTTAATAGATTACTGTCAATATCCAATACTCCCTTTACTTGTCCATTAGCAAGAATAGGAACAACAATTTCGGAGCGGGAAAGAGAACTGCAGGCTATATGTCCGGGGAATTGTTCTACATTGGGCACTATCAAGGTTCGAGCTTCTGCCCATGAGGTTCCACATACTCCCTTTCCTTTATGGATGCGATAACAGGCGGTGCTTCCCTGAAAAGGTCCTAAAATAAGTTGGTCGTCTTTAACCAGATAGAAACCTACCCAAAAAAAGCCGAAGGCTTCCCGAAGAGCAGCAGCAGTATTGGCCAAAACACTTATTTCTTCTTTTTCATCTGATATTAAAAGTTCAAACTGAGGGAGGAAAAGACGGTAACGTTCTACTTTATTACTAGTTGTTTGTTTGAAACTGGTTTCCATATTTTTATTTGTTTTATGAGGGGACATCTTGTTGTTTTTTTACAAAAAATGGTCTTCTATGAAGCGATGTCCCCTGTTAGGTAAAAAGAGTTGGCTTATTCTGTAAAAAATCTGTTTATGCCAATCTTCTTCTGGATAATAATAAGAATAAGTCTTGATAGATGATCCGGTGAATCTTATCCATATTATATAGACAACTAAATTGGGAATTATATTCTTTCCAAGACTTTTTCTATCAAACCATCAATAGAGTTTTTATAGCTGGTATTGGCTTCCTTTATTAGTCGGTTGGCAATCACCATACATACAGTCATGGCTTTGTGTCCCATCAGGCGTGCTAATCCGGCAAGGGCGGAACTTTCCATTTCAAAGTTAGTGATGCGATAGTCATTGTATTCAAATTTCTCAATCTTTTCATTCTGTTTAGGATCGGCCAATGGGATACGGAGTTCTCGTCCTTGCGGACCAAAGAAACCTCCTGCGGCGATAGTTACGCCACGGACCATATCATTTTGCGCAATGCGGTCTATTAATTCCCGGTCGGCATCAATAACGTATGGGTGGGCGATGCATACATTACCTTCCCACCCCATGTAATCTATAAAAGCTTGTTCTAATTTCAGATCGCAAACCTCATTGCGTCCGGCGTAGAAATTAAGCAGTCCGTCAAAACCGATAGACTTTTCAGAACAAACATAGGTACCAACAGGAGTATAAGGCTGTAATCCGCCACATGTACCGATACGTACTAATTCCAATTGGCGCAAGTGGTCTTTTTCATAACGGGTATTGAAATCAATATTGGCCAAAGCATCTAATTCATTCATCACAATGTCTATATTGTCACAACCTATACCGGTGGAAACTACGGTGAGACGTTTTCCTTTATAAGTACCGGTAATGGTCTTGAACTCACGGCTTTCTATTTCACATTCTTTAGTATCGAAATGAGAAGCTACTAATGCTACACGCCCGGGGTCACCTACTAGAATTATTTTATTTGCCAACTGTTCAGGTTTGATATGAAGGTGGAAGATAGAGCCGTCGGGATTGATAATCAACTCAGATTCTGCATAATATTTTTTCATAATCTTTATTTTTGTGGTTAATGGCCAGTATAATTAATGTTATATTTCTTGTCTTTTTAATGAGTATGCAAACAGATTATTTCCTGGATGTAGATGTTACGGATTTATAAACTTTCATTGATATTAGCATTATCAAGAGAAAAGCAGTTCCATTCGCATCCAAGAAAAATATATTAATCGTTGAATACTAGTTTTATTTACTTAATGGCTCATTACCGAAAGTTGTTTCGGGTTTTGCAATATTTTCACGCATGGAGGTATCTGCTTGTATATTCTTCATGCGGTAATAGTCCATAATACCTAGGTTGCCACTACGGAATGCTTCCGCCATGGCCTTGGGCACTTCGGCTTCTGCCTGAATTACATTCGCGCGTGCCTCTTCTGCTTTGGCTTTCATTTCCTGTTCCAAGGCGACGGCCATTGCACGGCGTTCTTCTGCTTTGGCTTGTGCAATATTCTTGTCGGCATTGGCCTGGTCTATTTGTAAAGCAGCTCCAATATTTCTGCCTATATCAATATCAGCTATATCAATAGACAGGATTTCGAAAGCCGTACCGGCATCTAAGCCCTTGCGGAGTACTAATTTAGAGATAGAATCAGGATTTTCCAATACGGATTTGTGATTTTCGGACGATCCGATAGAGGACACGATACCTTCACCAACACGTGCTAGAATCGTGTCTTCTCCGGCACCTCCTACTAATTGGCGGATATTGGCGCGTACGGTGACACGAGCTTTAGCTATAAGCTGTATGCCGTCTTTGGCTACAGCGGTAACGGGAGGGGTGTCAATAACCTTAGGGTTCACTGACATTTGCACGGCTTCGAATACGTCACGACCGGCTAGGTCAATACCAGTTGCCATTTGGAAAGACAGTTCGATATTGGCTTTGGACGCGGATACTAGTGCGTGCACTACTTTTTCCACATGCCCGCCTGCCATATAATGAGCTTCCAATTCATCTCGGGTTATGTTGCTTAAGCCGGCTTTGTGTGCTTCAATCATTGCCGGGACAATGACATAAGGAGGGACATTACGGATGCGCATTAAGAATAATTGCACCAATGAGATGCGTACCCCCGAAACTTTGGCAGACAGCCAGAGGAAAAATGGTACATAATGAAAGAATAGTACCACGAAAATAATTCCACCTCCTATAAGGATGAAAGGAAGATAGTTGGGTTCGATCATAATAATCAGTTGTTTAAAAGTAAATATTTATATTTGAACAGCTCAATATCAAGTTTTTGCTGTTTTCACTATTGTCTAAAATATGCTTGAATGAGAATGTCAATCAAGAAACCTGATAAATTCGTATTTGTAAGTCATTTCTCTATCATTGGTTGAATTTGCGTACAATCACCGTTCCTTCAACCATTCTTTCTACATAAATGGGAGTATTCTCATCAATCAAACCATCGGCAGAGCGCACTTCGATGATGTGTCCGTTAAAGTTTGCATTGCCTATCAGTGCAAGGCGGGTTATTGCTATGCCTTTGTCTCCGATGCGGATATGGGTTCCTTTTAGGGGATCGATTTTATAATCCAGTGTTTTCTTCAAAGAAAGCTTGTCCATGGTTTTTGAGTGCATAAACCAAACGATAATGGCTATGCAACTTAGGACGGATGCTATCAAAGTAATGAATCCTGCTATCGGTCCTAATGTGTCGAAAGCGTAATAGTTGGCATATAGCAGGCAGATGGCTGATGCTATTCCGGCTATACTGATGCCGGGAATAAGGAAAACCTCTACAATAAAGAGAAGTAGTCCTGCCAAGATGAGCGATACGATAATAAATACTTCCATAAATATCTTTGTATTAGTGTTTCAACTTCTTTATTTCTTCGTTGCGGACACTGATATCCAGTTGGGCCATTTCTTTCAGAAGTTGTTCAGTACGTTTTTCCAATTCCAAAATGGCGGGTGTCAGATTCTTCTTTCGTGCACTGTTCCCTTGGGCATATTGTTCGCGCTTGTCATCCAGATTTTTCTTCAGGTTGTCATAATCCTTCTGCTTTTGTATTCTTTGCTGGTAAAGTTTGCGTGCTTCGGCAGAGCGGAAGTCGTTCAATGTGTGGTAAACGGCAGAATCATCTATTATCAAGGTGAAGTCTTTTTGTTGTTCTCCGGATTCTTTGGCATACATTATGGCTGCCAGGCGTTGCTTGCCGGTTCGTACTTTCTCTTCATCTTTCCAAGTAGTACGGATAGAGCGCAGGCTGGCTGCATTTATGATGATCTGTTCGTCTGTACTTTCATAATTGTATACTTCTTTTGAAGAGTTCGGTACAAACACATAGATACAGACTTTGTTATCAGGCTGATAGCGGTCTGAAGCAAACCAGCCGATATTGTTGAATTCATCAATGGCATACATATAGTCATTGGCGGGAGAGTTAAATGGCATTCCTATATTATCGGGACGAAGATAATTGCTATTTTCCGAATCATAGCGAGTTACAAAAATATCGTATCCTCCCAAAGAGCCTTCTCCATCCGATGCATAATACAAGGTAATGCCATCTGACATTAAGAAGGGATAGTTTACATTTCCCTGTTCATTAAGGGACGTGAGGGGTTCGGGCTCGCTCCAGCCGTCCAACAGACGGATACGGGAGTACAGTTGCATCTTGCCGTCTGTGCTTTGGTTTCCGTAGAGTACTTTATTGCCCATTTCGGTCTGATAGACAGTCCCGGATATGGCAGGATCGTGATAGAGTGCCCCCGATTCTCTACTGATTTTATATGCTTTTAGAAAATCATTTTTATCGACTACAAAGCTGTCTATTACAGTAATGTTTTCCACTCCTTTTATCATACGGGCTGCTTGCTTTATTTGTTCCAGCTCTGCTTCAGCCATTTCGGTAGGGCGTTTTTTCTTTTCCAACCATTCTATGTGTTGTTCGTAGTTATCTACGGCATCGTCAAACCGATAGATGTCATAATATAGTTTTCCTAAGTAGCGGTATGCGTCAATGACTTTGCGGGCGGCGCTTTTTTCAAGGTAGGGCTGTGCTTCTTTTTTTTCTCCTGTTTCATAACAACATGCGCCATACCAATAATTATAATTGGCGTTAGAAGGGGCTTGTTTTACCAGCTTTTGGAAAGCAGGTTTGGCTTGTTCAAATTCTCCGTTCAGGAAAAGTTGTTTGGCTTGCGCCAAGCTTTGTGCCGCAGCATTGCCTGCGCAGCATAAAGTAAATAAACCAATGATATATTTTTTGTACATAGTTAGTTTATAATCCGTATTATTTAGATTCAAAAATACAAATATTAATTGGAATTCTCATGCTTTACATAATTCTATTTTGTTAAATCTTCCATAAATCATTCTTTTCATGTACTTTTGTGCCCTATTTTTAAAGAAGATGTATGGCACAATTTACGGAAGACGAGAAAATAATGCGAAGGTTGGAGCAACGCTTTAACAAGGGGGTGGTAAAGTATCGCTTGATTGAGGATGGTGATAAAATTTTGATAGGTCTTTCTGGTGGGAAGGATTCTTTGGCTCTGTTGGAGCTATTGGCAAGGCGTTCACGTATTTTGAAACCGAAATTTACAGTGATAGCTGTGCATGTAGGCATGACAAATATTCCTTATCAATCTGATTTGGAATATCTGAAAGGCTACTCAGAGGATTTAGGGGTGCCGTTTGTGCATTATGAAACTTTTTTTGATCCGAGTACCGACACTCGGAAGTCTCCTTGTTTCCTTTGTTCTTGGAATCGGAGAAAAGCTTTGTTCACGGTGGCAAAGGAGCAGGGGTGCAATAAGATTGCTTTAGGGCATCATATGGATGATATCTTGGAAACTTTGTTGATGAATATTACTTTTCAGGGAGCGTTCAGTACAATGCCTCCTAAATTAGTGATGCGTAAATTTGAGATGACAATTATTCGTCCGATGTGCTTGGTACATGAAGCGGATTTAATTGAAATGGCACGTATCCGCGGTTTTCGTAAACAGATCAAAGATTGTCCTTATGAAAGTTTGTCGAATCGTTCAAATATGAAAGAGGTTTTATATTCTCTAGAAAAAATGAATCCTGAAGCACGGTATAGTTTGTGGAAATGCATGACAAATATTCAGGAAGAATTGTTGCCTGGGATGAATGAACACGATTTATAGTGAATATGGTTGTTTTGTTATTAGGGAATATAACGAAACTGCTTATAGTTAGTTGTTTGTACTTGTGTGCAGCTTAACCAACTATCAATATTATTAATGTATTTAGATGAGGAAGAATGTTATAAAGTTATCCTTCCTGTTGTTTATTGTGCCGGATACAAGGTGATGTACATGTCTGGTTTGTTGGGGAAAGTGTAGAAATATTCTACAATGAAAATGTGGATCTTTTTCTTTGAAAATAGCTTATTCTTAATGTATTTAATTGATAATCAAAGCCAGTCTTGTTTTGGCATAGGCTTTGTTTTCTCTTTGTCATAAGAATAACCATTTAAATATATTAGGATATGAGAAAGTTTTTTGTTGTGTTAGTATGGGTAATGGGATTAGGACTTGCAGCGTTGTTTGCAAAAGATATAGTACGTGGAGTGAAGAATGTGATTGCGATAAATCATTTTACCCCTGTTGAGGTGAATAATGCTCCAACAGGATGGCATCAAGACTTGTGTTGTTATCTTAATTAATTTGCCGTCATAGAGATTTTGTTCATAATTGAAATTGGAAACAACTGTTTTTTATGGCAGCTGTTTCCAATTTATTTGTATTTAGTTGTCCTTATACTCTTTTCGCTAAGTGATTTTTGTACACTAGCCTAGGACAAATGTAAAATAGTAAAAGGGATTGGATGAATAGTTATTAATGAATGTTTTTAATGTCATCCTGTACTATCTGATCCATTTCTTTCATTAGTTTTTTGGGATTCTTTTTAGGGGAGAATCCTTTATCTTTTTCTTCATGCAAAAGATCTGTTTCAGTTATGTTCTCACTCCAGTCTTCGAACATATTTGTTGCCGGTTGTCCTGATAATGTTACATTCTCTTCTGCAATAGGGACATTTCTCTCAATAATTTTTTCCATAATCTAATCTATTTATTGTTTCCTAGATGACAAATACGGGTAGAAATGGTTTAATGATTTAATAAAGTTTGAAGTTTGTGATAAATAGAAAGTTCTTGAACAAGCTAGCAAGACTTTATTTGCGGGCAATGTTTTATTTCTTTTTTTTAAATGACTTTGCCTTGTAAAGAGTGCTTCTCTGTCCTTTCAATTGAAAAACAAGTTTTTAAAAAGCGGTTTTTTCGGTCTGTTTGAGGTTTATCTGCAAAATCGTGGGGAAGGACTTTGGTTCTTAAAGGACTGTTTTGTTCTCTGATAGCTTCCGGAATGTTCTTGACGTATCAGTTTTTCTCTTAAGGAAGTTCGGATATTTATGCCCTCATGCCCTCACTGCCTGTATAACAGACTAATTATAAACAACTTATATGCATATAGTAAAAATATTTGTTCTCACTTATGCTCTCATGCTCTCATAGCGTTCTAAAATATGTTTTCGTGTAACATGCTTGTCATCAGTTATATACATATATTATGGGCTATTTCAGGCTTGATAGGGAGTAGGGTGTTCTCAGGCTTTTTTCTCGCAAGAAGTGTGCATAAGGGAGGATTTCCATAGAATGACGGTTTACAAAGTTCCGGTAGCGGTAAAAAAGATCAAGACGTTTTTAAAAAAGATAACCGCCTTTTAAAAAAAGACAAGGGCGTTTTTTAAAAACCTCTTGATCTTTTTAAAAAACGCCCTTGTCTTTGATATGGAATTTTATTTTGGACATATAATTATACATACGTCCGCACAAGTCTGTACGTATGTATAATTATATGGGAATGTACGTGTACAAACATGTTTTCTGATGCGGGAAAAACATACTTTGGCATTCTCTATATTTTTGCAAGCGATCTTATTTTGATTTTTGCCTTTTTCATTTTGTCTCATTTTTAGTAGTGACACTTTTTGGGGGGCTAACAAGGATAAAATAAAAAAGGCTATCTTCCCAGACAGCCAATCTTTTGTTAACCTTAAATCTAATACTATGAAAAACACAGTGCAAATATAGGTATTTCTGAGATGGATCCAAATTCTTAGAAAGAAAAAAAACTTGTTATAACATGGTTTAGCAAATGAACTTTTTTCTTAACAAATAGCAGATTGAAAGAGTGGAATTGGTTGCTTTTTTGTTCAACGGAAATAAAACATGCTTGTTGCGGCAATAACTCATTGTATTATTCTTAATTCGATTATTTCCATTATCTTTGCACTCCCAAAATGCTTGTTGATATGCAGTTGTTAAAAGCATAATGGATATTATAGGCAGATTGTTTCCAGATAAAAAATAGATTAGAATATATGTTGTCTCATGGTATTTATTCAGTAATTTTGCTGATTTTTTCAAATGTCTTTATGACGTTTGCTTGGTATGGTCATTTAAAAATGCGACAAGAGTTCAGTTGGTTTGCAGCCCTTCCGTTGATTGGTGTGATTGCATTTAGTTGGGCAATTGCTTTTTTTGAGTATAATAAAATAGAAAAACCCAACTGGAGTTTTAACACTTCACGTTGATATATATAATAATGTATGTAGAATTAGAATAATATGAAAGCTCTCTTCACGATTTTATTGCTTATAGTATCGAATGTCTTTATGACTTTTGCTTGGTATGGTCATTTAAAGATGAAACAGGAATATCCTTGGTTTGCTGCTCTTCCATTGATAGGTGTAATAGCTTTTAGTTGGTCAATTGCTTTTTTTGAGTATTCTTGTCAAATTCCAGCGAATCGCATTGGATTTAGTGGTAATGGGGGACCATTTTCATTGATGCAGTTGAAAGTTATTCAAGAAGTGATAACTCTTATCATATTCACAGTCTTTACAACTGTATTCTTTAAAGGTGAAACTTTGCATTGGAATCACATGGCTGCCTTTGTTTGCTTAATATTGGCTGTCTATTTTGTGTTTATGAAATAGTTATAGAAGAGAGCAGCATAAGAGTTTCCTTAAATGCTGCTCCGTCTTAAATAAGTTTGGGTAATTAGTTTATCTTCTTGTAAGTGGTCGTAGTAATATCATCTAATTCCTCACCTCCATCATCTGTGCTGTCCCAATCTTCAAAGGCAAGTACTAACTTGGTAGCTGTAAGCTCATTGACGGTAAGAACATCAGAATAACCATCATTGTAAGAGATAGTTAGCTTATCACCCTTTAGAGACCAGCGGTTGGTTTCTGTGTATCCACCGTCAACGCGGCTCTCTATGCAAGTACCGTCAGCTTTGAACTCTAATAGGGCATTGGTATAGGCTTCATCAGAAGTAACAACTTCCTTGCCATTCTCTACCTTGTGAATCTTCTCCCAAGTGGATTGCCATCTACCAATCAAGTTGGCTTCTTCAATCGCAGCTTTATCATTCTCATCATCATCGCTGCAAGCAGTGAAGTTTACAGCACACAAGACCATTAATAAGGTCATTCCAAGTAATTTAAATGTCTTCATTGTTAAATAATTTATTAGTTAATATAAGTTCTTTCAAATGTCGTTTAATAGTCAAATTATAATGTGAATTATTCCACTTATTAATGAAATTGGTCCTATTATTAGTACTTCTAAAGCATTATAGGGTTATCCATCATTCGATGATACCATGTTGATTGGCTTGCTGAAAAGTACCAATAGATAAATTGTCCTAATATGTACAAATCATAGACAAGGTGATAGATTAGGTAGTATCTAAATAGCCTCTGCGTCACTTTGTACTTATCTATGTTCATGTTTAATCATATAGTTTCATATTTGCCTAAACACATCACCTGCCGTCAATCCACCACTTGCAGGTAATCCCTCTTTATGAATGGAAACAGTATTCAAATAATTTTAAACGCTGTCCCCACCAATTATGTATGAGTTCTTACTCCACTCTTTGATAAGCAAACTTCTTACCGCTGGGTGTTACTCCATCAGCTTCCAATTCCTGCACTGATAAAGTCATAGAATTAAGCAATAGAATATCACTGATAATCCATTCATCTTCATCGCTGTACATTTCATAGAGCTTGTTACCATCTATTTTGTATTTACCAACTTCCTTATAAGAGCTATCTTCTGAACTTGTGTATTCAAATGTACCATCGTTCTTATAAGTTACATGAGTAGCAATAGCATCACCGCTTGTCTTCTTCCATTTACCTATAATAAGGGAAGCATAATCATCCTGTCCTTTGATTGTACCATTATCAGTATCTACTTCAAATGTTACATTCTTCTTAGTCCCATCATAATGTGTAATATTGACATTGAACTTCCAAACTGGCGTAGATTTATCTTCTACACTGACCTCAATCTTAGCATCAGCAGGTTCATCATTTAGCTGTGGTACTTGGATATGCCATAAATCCTCTCCCAATTTAAAACTCCTTTTCCCCACAAAGAAGCCTTTATTATCTCTATGACTGTAGATTGCTTCTTCATGAGATATAAGTTCAGATGTATAGAGAGTTCCTATATTAGAATATCCAAAGCCTTTCTCTGCTATATAGAGAGTATCGCCAAACAATGAGTAACAACAATCATTGTTTATTATAGAATATTGAAATCCTGCAAATATTTCACTACGCTTAACTTGAACTTCTTTAGTTTGTGTATCATGTCTAAAGATTAAAGCAGGGTAGCCATAATCTTTATCAAAGTAGTAGCTTAATGATGCTACAAATTCACTTGGATTAAAGTATATGGTCTGTAACAATGTTATCTGTTGAATAGTGACATCTTCATATTCTCCATAGCCTTTGTAAATTCTACGATTCCTATTAAAAGGCAACTCATCAGTCCAATTTATAATTGGAGATTTATCCTTTACATTGAATGATGCAAGCCATAGCTTGTCCTCTCGTAAGCCAGAGAAGTTAGCTTGTTCCAAACCGTTCTTATGGTAATTAAGTAATTCGATGTCTTCATAGTCACTAATGCCATATTCTTTACAGACTATATCTAAAGGTTCACTTCCCTCTGGATAAGATACTGTTGGTTGCATATCCAATTCATCATCCCCACAGGAACTAACTCCCATGCTTAATGCAACCAATAATGAGGTAGCTAATAATCTTATTGTTCTCATAGTCATTTCATAGTTATTTAATTTAATCTGATTATGATGTGTAATCCCATTCCAACATTGGCATTGTATCTAATGTCTAAACCATTTGATGAAAAGCCTTCAAATAGTTTATCAAGTACAATCGTTGTTCCAGACTTTAGCCATTCATTGACAAATAAAGTACGATATGGCTCTTTTTTGGTGTTCCATTCTGCTCCTCCAACAAATCTCATGAATGAGTCTTCAAACCAAATGTTAAATTCATTTATTCTGTCGTTGAACGAGATATATGAATTATCAAACCCTCTACTCAAAGTAATGCGTAGATTCTCTGTATCAAACCAAATGTTAGTATCATTGCCAAATAGCTTTGAAGCTCGAAGTGTCATCATTCTAACTACTTCTTCTGGCATTAATGGTAAGTGACATAGGGGGAATGGTCTATTCTTATCTATCTTACGATAGGTTTCCGCTTCTCGTTGGATATAGATAGCTTCTTTTGGCTCATCGTCTGGAACATATCTAAAGATTAGAATATTCTCAAGAAAGCATATCGAATTGAGTGCTTGGACTTGCCAATCTTCTAATGGAGTGTTATAAACATCCATGTCAATATTAGATAAGATTTCATTAATATTAATGTCGTCAGTTCTAAATCCCACTTCATTAAAGGCTAAAATCCAATCACTATTATCATTGTAGTTTGTCTTATTGGATTCATTTATCAATAAAGACAATATTTTGAGTATAGAAATTCTATCCTCTCTATTCAAAACTTGGAATAGTTCTTTCATGCAATAATTTTAATTGTGCTCACCTGTTCCCTGTGGATAAGCCGTTACTAAATAAAAAAGGTGTGGGAACTATATATGTTTTACCCTAAAGTCTGGCTTCTCGCATTGCCTTGCTGTGGATAAAACAATAGCCCCACACCAATTTGAGATATAGAAACCTTATAAAAGGTAGGTATATAACAAATGATGTGGATGCTATTGCTACCATCTTCACAGCGTTACAAATTTTGCGAGAATTTGACTTTAGAAGATAATTTCAATAACACCTTTCGTTAAATATGTCCTTCCAACTCCCTAACGCATTAGGTCATTGAAATTGGTACAAAGATAATGAAAGGTTTTAAATCATTAGGTAGGAAGTGAGAAGAAATAGTAAATGTCCTGCTTTCAAACATGGTCTGAATGAGATTTTTAATCAGAACTGCATCTGAACCCTCTAAATCCATGCAGGTAGTAAATTCACTTCTGCCCTTATAAGGATAAATTCTGAATATTCCCACCTATCTTGAATTATGAGCTTTAAGTTAGCATATTGTTGGATATTTAAGAAGTGCTACCTCCAACATGACTAATAAGAGTTGAGATAGTTCTAAACTCTGTAAATTGATGGAATTGACTTACTTCTATAAGGCTGAAATGCCAAACTACTAAAATTGGACTTTAGATGTATCTAAGCTCAATATTTTATGTATTTGGGACAGAACCATTCAGACCACTATATAAGATGAATCTTAATAATCCTGTCCCAATTATTAGAAGCTCAAACAGTCATAAGTCTGTAAGATTTCTTCCTGTCTTAACCCCAAGTATCTCTTAGTAATGGCAACTGAACTATGATTAAACAGTTCCATCAGCTTTACCAAAGCAAGTTCAGCATTATCACTGTTCATATTATAGACCTGCCTGCCAAATGTCTTTCTAAGTGAATGGCAACTAAAGTTCTTAATCTTTAACCTGTACTTCTTCTTCACCTCTTTAAGAATGATGTTAATTCTCTGAACTGTGAAGATAGTGCCTTTCTGACTTACTAAGATAGGTGCATTAATCCCAACTGGGTTTATATGCTCGTAGCACTCTTTGATATGCTGCTGTAATTGGGGATTCAGTCTGATAGTTCTTACCTTGCCTGTCTTTTTCTCAATTACTGTAAACTCGTCAGTACTTAATATCTGCTTCCACCTTAGAGATAGAATATCAGATATTCTTAATCCTGTGAAACACCCCAAAGCTATAAGAAGTGAGATTTTATAATTCTCGTCTTTGGCTAACTTCCTTATGAGGTTCATTGCATCAGACCAAACAAGATAGTCTGCGGTTGTGCTTGAATATTTGAGTGACATAATGTTCTGTTTTATAATGAAACGAATAGAAGTGAATATTAATTCTGAGTTGGATTTGCTAACTCATTGATTACTAAAGGAACATTCACTAATAATAGAAGTGAATATTATTAAGCAAGGACACCCAACTTGGAAATTGAATGTCCTTTACCTTGTTATATATAGGAACAGCTTACAACTGTCCTTCATCAGAGAAGCTGTAATATCCTGTATCTGTAAGAATGAGGTGGTCTATTACTGTAATTCTCATAAGTTGGGCTGCATCCTTAACCTGCTTCGTTATCTCAATATCCTGCCTGCTTGGTTTCAGATTACCGCTTGGGTGGTTATGTGCAAGAACAAGAGCTACAGAATTGGTAAGTAATGCAGCTTATAGAATTACTCTGACATCAATCGTTGTGTCTGTTATCCCTCCCTCTGATATAAGAGTGTAACCTAAGATTTGGCTGGCTTGGTTAAGAAATAAGACTTTAAAGTATTCCTTGTAACAGATTGTACCCTCTCTATATGTAGGGAGCAAATATTTATAAGCATCCTCTGAACTGACTACCTTATGCAGATTCTTGAATTTGGGTTTGTAGGATAGTTCCACTTCACCCACTTTATAATCTATATCAATAATGTCAAGTATTAGAATGGTCTGTCTCCATATTCATAAACGAGAATAGAGTTACAAACTCTGTCGTAGAATGAGAACCCACAGCAAGTGTGGAAGTAGCTTTCATAAACTGCTGCATATTCACCATGCTGCCTGCTGCTCCTATCTAAGAATGAATCAAACTTGTGCAGCCAATATTTAAGGGCTTGCAAGCGTTTGATGTATTGTAGATTGTTCTCACAGTAACACAACTTCTCCTGTAAAGAGATTATGTGATTAATTGCGTTTTCAATATCATTAGTATTCATAATGTATAATCTTTTAATAGGTTGGTAGAAATAAAGAAAGGACACCAAATCAATGATGCCCTTTCCTCTCTCAATCAACAATCCACTTAGCCCAAGAACCAAGCGTATTCATTATCTCCTAATTTGGCACGCTGGATGCCTTGTACAAACTCTGTACAGTTCAAATTCCTCTCCAAGAAATTATCGATGTAGCTTGACTTCACACTACCATTGAGCAAATTGAGTAGCTGCCAGCCTGTAATGCTATCTCCTGTACTTTTAAAGTTTGCATCTGAAACGAATGCTCTGCAAGTTGCATTAATCTGACTGTCTCCCAACAATAGACGAGGTAAGCGTTTCTGTTGGTTGGGTGTAAGAGCTTGGAATAGTCTCATCCTGCCTATTATTTGGCAGAACTCGCTTGTTGAGATTGACATCTGCCCAAGTGTTCTTAACAAGTGCAGGTCTTTAGATGGATTGTAGGCATGGAACAAATTCAAAGCTGCTGCATATAGTTCCTGTGTACTTAGAACTTCAATCTTATCCTGCAAGCCGTCAGTGGTAAGCATAAGATTAGAGCACACACGATTTCTAAAGCCTATGAAGATTTTAAATCTCTCAACAGATTTCTTACTGTACAAGTTAATCTCGTTATATGCTCTTACTCCACCAATGGATAATGCCAAACGATTGCCATATTCATCATGCACAATGGATGGAATTTCAAAGCAGAAGCACATCCTTTGATAGAACAATGTTTTCTCTGCATCAGTCAGTTCAGAAGCCTTTTTGCCTAATGCACTTGGTATTCTTCCATTGATAGGATGTGAGATTCTAATCTCTGGTATATCAAACTGCTCTCCATGAAAGTAGTCCTTAGCTGCATCCACTACTGCACCTATAAAGGATTGGTGACTAATGGTTTCTTCCATTGATGCAAAGCTGGGAATGATGCAGTCATGTTTCAGATGATGCAAGGTTACTTCCTGTGTATTGGCTTCAATGAAATGGTTCACTCTCTTGGGTGCTGCAACTTCTTCCACAATGATTGCTTCTTCTGCAAACTCACCCATGTTTAATGATTCTCTACGCTGTGCCATAGCTGGCATAATTACTAAATCTCTCATAATGAAATTGAATTAAATGGTTATTGATTGAATGGATTTAACAAGAACAAACCCAAAACACAAGTGAATTTCTTCGCTTGTATCTTAGGCTGTTCTATGTCTTTCCCTAAAGATTCTTTCAAAGGAAATTATGAGTAATAGTAAATATTGGTCAGCTATGGTAATAGTGCATCGTGCCTGTTCTCTGATTAAATAAGAATGCTTATTCCTGTCAGCTATCAGACTACATTTTTAAAGCATTCTTTTTATTTAAGAGCTATGAGGGGGTGTTTATGTGGGTAGGGGTGTCTTGTGCATAACTCTTTAGAATTGGAAATGCTGCCAACAGTATGCTTATTAATGGTTGCTTAGACTGATTCATAAGAATAGGTCTGGCAGTTCTTCTTTGTCTTTTACCTCCTGCTTTCTGCCTACCAGCCCACTTGACAATGATTTCATAAGAGCGTGCATATCCTTAACTCCCTCAAAATTATTCTCCTTGTATTTCTTGTAAATCATGCATTCTCTTGAAATGGGGTTCCCTCTGCTCTCGTTAAATGCTATCATGTGTTCAAGGTCGGTTTTCACTTCCTCCACATATTTATCTTTGGGTAAGTCTATAATAAGACCTTTAGCCTTTAATATGATTGAATCTCCAATTTCGTCCAATAAGTCCATATCCCTTAGTTGCTCTATATAGTTGGAGATAGTACCATGCCCCATGTGGATTAGCTCTTTCAGTTTTCTAACAGATAAGGTAATAGTATGGCTGTGTGGCTCTGCTGCACTGAACAGTTTAAGGATGAATCCTCTGAGTTTTAAATCCAAAGTATTGTTATATGAATCGTAGAACTCCCTGTCAATTCTTCTGTAATGTCCAAAACTGACAGGAGAGAATATATAATCAGTCCAAGTCCTGTCATTCCTGCCACTATCCTTATTCTGTATGGCAACTTCCCCTGTGGCTCTTAACTTGTCATTGAATGATTTGGAACTCTTACCACCATTATAGTTGGCAGGTTTATCACCAACGAATGATGCAAGTTCGTCTATTGTAGTGTCAGTGGTCAGTGTATATTTGTTTGCTATCAATAGTAACACGTATGTCCTGTAAACATCAGCACAACCCAATTTCTGAATCAGATTATTGCTCATTACTGTATATTCCTTGAATGGTAGTTTCTCGTAACTCATAAGGCAATCGCTCAATATGTTTAATTAAAATGATTTGGTTGGTCTTTAGTAAGAATCTCATTTTAGAGGAACTTAATCTGTTGGATTTCCTAAGTTCGCTCAGCTTGTTATAGAAATGATTGTTATAAATCCACATATCATTGATTTTAGTTACTCCCAGCTTACAGATTACCTTTGCGGTGTCCGTAAGGACATTGCATGGGTCTTATTGGAATGTAGCGTAGGAGTGTAGAGAGGGGGTGTTTAGACACGCAGTAAAAAGTGAATAAGCACACCCCAAAGATTTAACAATATGAATCTCTCTACTTCAATTTTTATCTTGTCAGTAAGCCAATTTCTGCAATGAGATATAATAGGTAGTAACCTTTCCATTCTTCTTTCTCCTTGTCTTTAGATAGTTATTAAAATTAGCCCATAATCCAATATGAACCTTATTATCTTTTATTCCCTGTTTAAGAGCCTTAGCTCTTATCTGCTCATAGGTAAATTCTTCCATTTTGATATTCTGAATAGTTTGTAGTCCGTCAATCTGTGTGGTGGGATTATCTGTCTGTGCTACTGTAAAAGTAGTAATTCCACAAGTGGGGAACTAATGATAAGACCACAATTCAGAAGTATTAAGTAGGCAGGGAAACCTCTCACATTTCCCTGCTCCTTGTCAATCCTCCTTGTTATGTTCAAAACATAGGACTAAGTGTATAATTCCATTCTCATTCTTGAAAGCTATTCTTGGATTATTAACTTCCTTATATGTAATGGAAGTTATAATAATGGGGAACAGTTCATTTTCATTATAAAGTTTGAGACTATTCTTAATATATTCATTAGAGCTGTATTCTGGGAGAATGAAACTGAACAGGTAGAGCTTAACATCATTATATTGCTGCATTTTAACTCTTAGTATTTCTTGCTTAGCTATTATTGCTTCGTAGATAGTGCTTAAATATAAACTGGATTGTATGATATATGGGTTCATTGTTTTATTATTTAGTTGGTTAGGAATTAAGCCCACCTGTCACATGGGCTTTATTGTTAGTTGGTTATGCAGTTTCTACAGACTTGTTGTTACTCTCATTCATATATTGGAACCATTTTTCAAAATTCTTGTAATATTGTTTGGCTTCTGCACTACCGTCTGGCTTCTGACTACCAAACCACACATCTTTGCTAATCATGGCGATTAACTGCTGGAGTTGGCTAATCTCTGGTTTGTATTCATTGTAGAACAGCTTAAATCCTTTTGCTAATCTTCCATTATCGTATGTGGATTCAGAGATTTTACTGCTTTTAAAAGCCTTTAGAACTTTATCGCCTAACTCTTGGGTTGTTGCATTTAACTTTAAAGATTTGGGTAGTCTGTTTATGCCCAATTTAAGGTCTTTGGCGACATTAGCTTTAACCTCTGGTTGCCCTAATGTATAAAAGCTATAGATTACGTCAGACTTCAATCCTGTTTCTTGAATTTGTGCTTCAATATAATCAATTCTCTCGTCTCCTGTTTGGAACTTTGATTTGCTAAAGTCTTTGTAATTCCAAGGTCTGCCGTTATTGATAGAGGCTGTAAATAATGCCAAACTCATATTCTCTGGTTTCTTAATGGTTTCAGTCATTTCTTCTTCATTAAAATCAATATAGCCTTCCACTTCCAGTATGAACATGGCTATCATCCTGTGTTGTCCATCCACTGGAGCTTTAGCTGCTGCTCTTTCAGTGGCATCTGTAACCTCTTCTGTATTCAGCATCCAGTTGTCTATTGAAAGAGGTTTGGCATTGGACTTGGGAACAATGGAAACCTTTAATAATTTCTCTCCTGTTAAATCCTCGCTGTCAACTAACTTAATCTTACCCATTGCAGCATTAAAGCCATATTTCTCAATCATTGAATAGCACTTCTTTACATTCTCTGCTACGATTTCACGATTACTGCCATAAAAATAAATAGTCATCATATCTTCTTTGCAGTTTTTAGACTGGTGCGCTCCAGCTTTTGTTAATTTTGATATTGCAAAGCTACTGGCTTCTGGGCTGATTAAAAGAGAGAAATTAATGAGTGGTTTTACTTCCCCTCTAAATTGGTAGCTCGTCCGCTATCGTTTTGACGGTGCAAAGATGGTATATAATGGCAGGATTAAAAGAGAGAAAAAAAGTCCTACTTTTATGTACTCTCTTAATAGTACGGAGTAGGAATTATTTGGTTATCAGTGTGTTGTTAGAAGTATATGCTATTCACTGTATCAATTCTCTTGTCTTTATATTGCTTGATGTAGCCTTTTAGGACATCTTCATCATCTGAGAATTTACTATGTTTGGATAGCTTAGTGAAGTAGATAAGCCTTGATATGAGCAATGTCTTACTGAGTGATATGGCGCTTCCTTTCTTTTGTCTGACATTAAACTGCTTATTGTATGGGGATAAATTGAAGAAGTCATTGAACATCTTATAGAACAGCCATATCTGAACGGATTCCTTTTCTTCTGCATGGGTGTTCATGCTGACTTGTTGGCTCTGCATCCAAGGATGTTCCTCTATCTCCTTTAGGTTATTGATGATGGTAGTAGCCAAATATCCTATTGCATTGGCATTATCAATTACTATCTGATGCTTGCCCTCCACCTTTACAGAGATAGTGATAGGCTTCTTAAAACTTACTCCAAATTGGTTAATCTCCTTATGGTTGTCTGCTATGGCTTTGGCGAATTTGGTGAGTTGCTCTATTCCAATTCCTGTAGCTTTCATCCCCTCCAAACACGTACCACAAGTATAATCAAAGATGAACAGGAGCAGAAACCAGAACTTATCTATATCAACTCCTAAACCTTTCAGTGTATTCTGTATGTCCTCATTGGCTATATAATCTTCGTATGTGAAGTTACCATATAGTTTATTCTGATTGTATCTTCTTATGAATAAGGGTAAGGCGGTTGTACCATAAATATATTGTTCTCCTGTTTCATGGTCTATATCATAATCTGGTACATAAAGTACAGCTACTTCTTCCATGTATTCAAGTAACTCTATGCCTTTAGGGAAATAAGTTTCTTCAAGTCTTTCAATTGGTCTCATATCTTTGTTTATATGGTTTGGAAGCAAAGATAATTAAAAAGGATGAAGTTATTCCTTTTTTAATGGTCTGAGCCTACCATCCAACCCTGCTTTATGTAGTTCTTTTAAATATCTTTCTCTATAACTAAGGTCAAGATGCAAGGCTCTTTCTTTTGCAAGGTCTGATTTAAGATATTCTTGTAAAGTCATAGTCTTTGTTTTCCTAATCATTTCTATGCTAAAGTTCTTCATATCACTGGACTTTAAAGTATCATAGTTAGCTGTTATAATTCCTTTTTCATCAATCGTCCAGTTGTCTAATAGGAGAGAAGCCATTGCAATGCTTCTGACTTTCGTAATAGCTATATAGAATTTAATTCCATTAAGGAACTGTACAATATAATATCCCTGCATGGTAGTGACAGGAATATAATTCACTCTCTCCAAATATTTATGATATAGTTCTCCTTGTTCTTCGATGCTGAGGTTTTGAAGCTTCTCTTTACCATTATTATCTTTAATCCTTTCGATGTCTGCTGCTTTTTTACTCTGCGATTTTTTATATTTTACAATTTCTTTATCTATAGACTTTATTTTATCATCTAACTGGTTCTGTTTCTCTTGGATAATGTTTAAAAGGGTGGGGTTGGTGGTTAGTAGGAACTTGTTGGCATTCTCTTTACTTTCATTAGATAAGTTCTCTTTATCAAGATATAGAGTAGATAATCGTTTCTCAATTCCTGCTATTTCTTCTTGTAGTTCTGTAACTCTATTGTCTGTTTGATTCCTAAAGAAGTTGATATATTCTGCTGTGTGCATGGATTTGAAAAGACTATATAATATTTCATTCGTAAGGTCATAGGAAACTTCATCAATATTATATTTACAGAAGTCTGGATGAGATTTCCTATCAACACAGCTACATCTATATGTTAGTTTTGAAATTCCTGCTGCTGGCTTTTTGTCTTTTACAGTCATGGCTCTTCCACATCTACATTTGATGATTCCTTTTAGTGGGTTATGATTGACTTTTCCAGTTGGAGTATTTTTATAGTTGTTTTTAATCAGCTCTTGTGCTTTCATAAAATCCTCTTCATTGATAATAGGTTTTATTCTGACCTCGATAGTGTAGGGTTCTTCTCTCCCTAATTTCTGTGTTCTTCTTCTGATTCCTCTATAAATATCACTATGGATATAGTTACTTAAAATGGCAACAGTGCTGTAATATCCTCTAAAGGTAATATTCCTTTCATTGAAATATCTGGCTACTGCTCCCAGTGTCTTACCAGAGTTTACTAAAGCGAAGAGTCTTTTTATATTCTCTACTTCTTCTGGTACTTCTTCTAAAATATATTTAGGACGTTTCCCATTGGGGTTAGGAACTGCTTTATATCCATAAGGTATTTTTTGGTCAACAACTGCATAAGGATAAGCTTGGAAGAGAGCTTGCTTCCCATCTTGGTTTTTCTTTTTAATATCCAATCTTTCTTGTGCTGCTGCCCATGCTTTGATAGTGAGGATAAGTATTTCTGTAATGTCTAAAAGTTTATTAGCTTCATAGATTTTACTGGGACTATCTAAGAGTATTACAGATAATCCTTTATTAATAATCTGTTGAATGTTGTGAACTGTTTCTGTTACATCTTCTTGTCTGCTCAAACGTGATAACTCAGAAATTACTATCATGTCTGCATCTTTGTAGGTTCTACTTTGTAATTCGAGATAACCTCTTCTGTCTGAAACCACACCAGATATTCCAAAGTCCTCAATAATTTCAATTAACTCATAATTGTTGTTCTCACAGAACTCCTTAATCTTTAACTTTTGTCGAGATAAGTCTTGTTTTGTAGTAGAAACTCGTGCGTATCCTATAATTTTTGTCATAATGTAATATATTGATTATGAAGCAAATATAGGTATAAAATTTCACTTGGGCAAGTCTGTTTAGTTAAGCGAATATTGTCTTCAGGTTCCTGCCAATCGTCTTGGGTTTAAAGATAGTGGAGGACCGTTTGATATTATGCAACTCAAGGTGATTCAAGAAGTCATCACATTGGCTGTATTTACATTATTTTCTGTTTGGGCATTTAAAACAGAACTGAAGTGGAACCATTTAGCGGCTTTTCTCTGTTTGGTCCTTGCCGTTTATTTTGTCTTTAAGAAGTAATGAGTTTTGGTTAATAATTGCTGAATCCTTTTTGATAAGCAAAGTGTCTTGTTTGGGCAATGAATCTTGTTCAGATACTTTGCTGATTCTAGGAAACAAGATGGAATCCTGTCGGGTTGGTACGTAACTTTGATAGATTTTCCAACCTTTGGCACGATTACGATTACGTCGGATGGCACGTCCTCGTTTGGTTAAAGATTCATACAGGAATTTGTCGGTATCCAGTCCTCCTATTAATGGGTTATTACTGGGAGTTACCGTTTGATCCATGCCGGCAGGTAATATTACATAGCCGTTTTGCAAACCGGGAATCAGTTTGATATTTAGTTTCCATGATATTGTCAGAGAGTCTTTTCTTTTCAAGAAAATGGGATCATTAACCGGATCTTCATGCCATGTGGTGTAAGGAGTGTAGGGAGTAAGACGCACAAAGTTAGGGCGTACCCATTTGGTTGTGTCGCCGAAGTTTTTAGGCAAGTCTTTCAGAAACTTCATCCACGGTTTGTCTTCGGACATGATTGGAGTACCTTTTATATTGTCTTTGTCCGATTGAAAGTCGAAATGGATAGACTTTACGGCTTCTGTGTTGATTTTTAGTTCTCCATCTCCATTCAATAGCTCCTGTAAACGAATCGAGTCCTGTTTGTTCCATTGTGCTTGTGCTGTCAGTATACTGATAGTGCAGAATAATATGCTAAAATTTACCCTTTGGGTCATTCGTTTTTTCTTTATGGTTATAATTGGTAACAAAAGTAATCTGGAGTGAGTTTAATGCTGGTTAAATTTGAGTTATTAATTGTTTATAATGTGAATACTTTAAATTTTATTTGGTTAATAAAAGGATTCGTTTACACCTCTTTTGTTGTCATGGAGCACATTTCATATAGACATTTAGATAGTTACTTCAATATTTGGTAATCAAGTTTTGTATTTTATTTCCAGATATAGTGACAGGGTTCATATTCATGGTATGTATTTCAATTGATGTCAGTACATTGGTCAGATAGGCGATATAGGTCTATATGGATTTATGGGGTCCATTCTGTCTGTGTGATTTATTTTCGGTATAGAATAAAAATAGCCCGTTAATTTTTAATAACGGGCTAAATTAGTGAAAATGATAATATTTATTTGGAGGAGAGTTGTGCATGCATGGAAGCAGCTGCTTTACGTCCGTCACCCATTGCAAGGATAACTGTAGCTCCACCACGCACAATATCGCCACCGGCATAAATAGTCGGGATTGACGATTGCATATTTTCATTTACGGCAATTGTTCCTTTGCGTCCCAATTCCAATCCTGGGATGGAACTGGGAACAATCGGGTTAGGGGAGACGCCTACGCTGACTATCGCCATATCAATGTCAATGGTTTCTGTTGCTCCTGGAATAGCTATCGGACTGCGACGGCCGGAAGCATCTGGTTCGCCTAATTCCATTTTCTGTAAAACGACTTGTTTCACACGCCCCTTTTCATCGGCAATATATTCTATGGGGTTATGCAGAGTCAGGAATTCCACACCTTCTTCTTTAGCATGTTTCACTTCCTCCAGGCGGGCAGGCATTTCTTCTTCCGAACGGCGGTAAATAATCATTGCGCGTTCTGCTCCCAAGCGGCGTGCTGTGCGGACAGAGTCCATAGCTGTGTTACCACCGCCGATTACTGCTACACGTTTGCCGAATGTTACAGGAGTATCTGAATCCTCACTGGCTGCATCCATTAGATTTACACGAGTCAGATATTCGTTGGAAGACATGATATTGATAGAATTTTCACCCGGGATATTCATGAAGTTGGGAAGCCCGGCACCTGATGCTACAAATATACCTTTGAAATCTTCTGCTTCCAAGTCTTCCACACTGATTGTCTTTCCTACGATGCAGTCCTTCATGAATTTGACACCCATCTTGGATAAATTGTCAATTTCTACATCTACGATTTTATTGGGTAGGCGGAATTCGGGAATCCCATATTTTAATACACCCCCTATTTCATGTAAAGCTTCGAATACAGTGACATCGTATCCCTGTTTAGCCATATCTCCAGCAAATGAGAGTCCGGCGGGACCTGAACCGATAACAGCCACTTTTATGTTGTTCTTTTGCGCTACTTCCGGTACGGATATTTGACCGCTTTCACGTTCGTAATCAGCAGCAAAACGTTCCAAATAGCCTATGGCAACGGCTTCGTGTCCGGCTTTCAGATGAGTGCATTGTGATTCACACTGTTTTTCTTGAGGACATACACGCCCGCAGACAGCAGGTAATGCACTGGTTGCTTTTAAGGTTTTGGCAGCTTCAAGGAATTCACCGCGTTCTATATTTTTGATGAATTTCGGGATATTGATTCCTACGGGGCATCCGTTCATACAAGTAGGGTTGGGGCAGTCCAAACAACGTTTTGCTTCCGTTACAGCTTGCTCTTCATTCAAACCTAGATTGACTTCTTCCTTACGGCTATGTGAACGGTATTCTGCATCCAGTTCGTTCATTTTTACACGGGGGATAGCCATTCGTTCTTTAGGCTTCATGGCTTTACGTAAGCTTGCACGCCATTCGGCATCCCGGCCGTCCAGTTCTTTAGTCGCTTCACAAGTCGTCGGCTTTTCGGTGTCTAGTTTGTGAATTTCTTCTTTTTCTATATCTTTGAAAGCTCCCATGCGTTTCAACATTTCGTCAAAATCTACTTGATGGCCGTCGAATTCCGGGCCGTCAACACAAACAAAACGTGTTTTGCCTCCTACAGTGATACGGCAGGCACCACACATACCGGTTCCATCCACCATAATGGTGTTCAGAGAAACGTCGGTGGGAATTTCATATTTTTTAGTCAGCAGGCAAACGAATTTCATCATGATGGCAGGACCGATGGCGAAACATTTGTTTACCGTTTCACGTTTGATTACTTCCTCCACGCCTTCAGTCACTAATCCTTTGCGCCCGTATGAGCCGTCGTCTGTCATAATGATTACTTCATCAGAGCTTTCACGCATTTCTTTCTCAAGGATAATTAATTCTTTGGTACGTCCGGCCAATACGGTAATTACGCGGTTGCCGGCAGCTTTCAAGGCCTGTACGATAGGAAGCATCGGAGCAACGCCTACTCCTCCTCCGGCACAGACTACAGTTCCGAAATTTTCAATGTGGGTGGCTTTACCCAGCGGACCAACAACATCTGTAATATAATCTCCTTCGTTCAATTCACAAAGTCGTGTAGAAGAAAGACCAACTTCCTGTACTACCAGTGTGATGGTACCTTTTACGGGATCGGCACCGGCGATAGTAAGTGGCATACGTTCTCCTTTTTCACCGACACGGACAATTACGAAATGTCCGGCCTTACGTGACTTGGCAATCAGAGGTGCCTCTATGACCAATTTAAAGACCTTTTCCGAGAAATGTTCTTTTGAAATAATCTTATTCATTTTGCTATACTATAAGTTCGTTGTTTTTCTGAGTTGATTGTCAAATTGATAATTTATGCAAAGGTAGGATTATATTTTTTAAAGACAAAAGAAAAGCCGCCCTTTTGTGAGGGGCGGCTGATCCTATCATGATAAATCCGTTTTTGATTTTGTTGCAGTTTGTTCTTGATGTGAAAAAGAGATTATTTCTTTGTTCTGATTTTATATCCTATCATTCCATAATATAGGATGAAAAGGAAACAGGGAACACAGATCCAGTAGGAGGTCTGGAAGCTAGTTGCATCTTGAACCACACCGCGCACCCATGGCATAACCGCTCCACCGGCAATAGCCATGGTTAGCAATGAAGAGCCGGCTTTGGTGAATTTGCCGAGATCCGCCATTGCGAGAGGCCATAATGCGGGCCACATTAATGAGCATCCTAATGCCATAAAGAATATGCAATAGATTGAAATTTCAGCCGGCATGGTTGCTACTAATGCAGAACCAATGATGGCTATGATGGCACATATTTTCATTGCGGTAGCCTGGCTCAGATATTTAGGGATTAAGGTTGCGCCGCAAATGTATCCTACTACCATACCGATGGAAGGGATAAATCCGTAATTGTCACCCGGCAGCTCCAATGCTTTGGCATATCCGGTTGCAGTTGCCAAGGCTATGGTTTCCACACCTACATAAAGGAAAAGAGCAAGTACTCCTAATAGCAAGTGAGGAAATTGCATGATGGAAGTTTTACCTTCTGCATACGGACAGGCAACCGCTTCTTCCGCATCTGTGGCGGCATCCTCTCCGGCAGCTTTTACTTCAGGCAGTGGAGCCATTAAGGCGATAATGCCTAATACAACGAAAATACCGACAATAATACCAAATGGCTGGAACAAATCTTCCATTTTTATTTGGTCTATGGTTTTGCCGATTACTAAGGTAATAAAAAGAGTAGTGGCAGGCCAAGCCAGTTTGTTGCAAATACCCATGATGGAAATACGTTTTGCGGCAGACTCTATAGGGCCAAGAATAGTTACATATGGATTTACTGACGCTTGGAGTACTGCATTGGCGGCACCACAGATGAATGAGGCGAAAAGAAACCATACAATAGATTCTGTTGCGGCTGCTTGGATGAATAATCCGAAAGCGATCGCGAAAATGATGAATGAAAGAGCCATTGTTTTTTTGTAACCGATGGCTTCAATGCATTTGGTGGCCGGTATACCAAAAATTAGGAATGGAACAAACGTGGCGGCAAGCAGAAGATTGGATTCTGAAGCCGACATTTCCATTGACCGTTCTAATACCGGCATTAGGAAAGAGTTAATGCCCAATGCAAAACCAATTGCAAAAAACATCATGCCTACAAAGGCAAGAGGTACCATGAAATTTTTCTGTGAAGTATTCATAATAATAGGTTAAATGGTTAGTAATCAGGTTGAAATAATAAAAAAAGAATGTCATTCTGCATACAAGACAGAATCTGTCGGGAAAGATCGGATTCTGAATAATACTCAGAATGACATTCAATATATGTAATTAGCTGTTATTAGTCAATCATCTCGAATCCGCAATAAGGAACTAATGCTTTAGGGATACGGATACCTTCCGGAGTCTGATTATTTTCTAATAAGGCTGCAACAATACGCGGCAAAGCCAGTGCGGAACCGTTCAAAGTATGGCATAATTCTGTTTTCTTTTCGGCAGAACGGTAACGGCATTTCAGGCGATTAGCCTGATACGTATCGAAATTGGATACAGAACTTACTTCCAGCCAACGCTGTTGTGCTTCCGAATACACCTCAAAGTCAAAGCAAAGTGCAGCTGTAAAACTCATATCACCACCGCAAAGGCGGAGAATGCGATAGGGGAGTTCTAATTTCTTCAACAGGCCTTCTACATGGTCCAACATTTCCTGATGTGACTGTTTGGAATGTTCGGGTTTGTCAATGCGTACCAGTTCTACTTTTGAGAATTCGTGCAAACGGTTCAACCCACGTACGTCTTTGCCGTAAGATCCGGCTTCACGACGGAAACATTGAGTATATGCGCAATTCTTGATAGGCAATTGTTTTTCGTCCAAAATCACGTCACGATAGATATTGGTTACAGGAACTTCTGCGGTTGGAATCAAGTACAAATCATCTACTTCACAATGATACATTTGTCCTTCTTTGTCGGGAAGTTGTCCTGTTCCGTAGCCCGATGCGGTGTTTACTACCGTCGGTGGCATGATTTCTTCGTAACCGGAAGCGCGGGCTTCATCCAGGAAGAAATTGATTAATGCGCGTTGAAGACGTGCCCCTTTACCTTTATATACAGGAAAACCTGCCCCTGTGATTTTCACGCCCAAGTCAAAATCTATCAAGTCGTATTTTTTGGCAAGTTCCCAATGGGGAAGCGCATTCTTGGGGAGTTCGGTTTCCATACCGCCCATTTTTTCCACCACATTGTCTTCAGCGCTTACACCTTCGGGCACACTGTCATAAGGAACATTGGGAATGGTGTAAAGCAGGTTGGTCATGTCTTCCTGTGCTTTGTCCATTTCTGCTTGTAAAGCTTTGCTGGTTTCTTTGATTTCGGCTACACGTGCTTTAGCTGTTTCAGCATCTTCTTTCTTCCCTTCTTTCATCAGTTGCCCGATAGATTTGGAGAGCGAGTTCACTTCTGCCAGGTTTTTATCTAATTGATTCTGCGTGCTACGTCTTTTGTCATTGAATGCAAGCACTTGTTCTATCGTTGCTTTTGCATCTTTAAAATGCTTCTTTTCCAGTCCGCGGATTACCTCTTCCGTATTCTCTGTAATTTGTTTAATGGTAAGCATATCTTTTCAGTCTTTTTGATATTTCTTGAATTAATGGACAAAGATAGATAAAAAAATGGTAAGGTGTATGAGTTATTCGTTACTTTTGCATCCGGATTAGAAAATGAAAAGTAAGAAAGATGAATTATCTTGAGATAGCGGGCGCTTTAATCGGTCTGCTTTATTTATGGTTTGAATATAGGGCGAGCATTTGGTTGTGGCCGGTCAGTGTCATTATGCCTGCCATTTATATAGTTGTTTATTATCAAGTGGGTCTGTATGCCGATTCTGTTATCAGCATCTATTATTTGTTGGCTGGAATTTATGGTTGGTGGATGTGGTTGCGCCATACGCCGGATAAAGGGGAGAAGCCTGTTTCCGGCACACCGTCTAAGCTGCTGTTGCTTATGTTTGTTGTGCTGCTTGTGGTGTTTGTGCTGATAGGGATTATTCTCGAAACTTGTACAGATAGTACGGTGCCCTGGTGGGATAGTTTTACAACAGCACTTAGTATTATTGCCATGTGGATGCTTGCACATAAATATGTGGAACAATGGTTGGCATGGCTGGTTGTTGATGCTGTTTCTTGTGGTATCTATATTTACAAAGATTTATATTTCACTTCTTTTTTGTATGGACTTTATGCGGTAATCGCTTGTTTCGGTTATTTGAAGTGGAAACAATTAATGAATTTATCTTATGAAAGAGTATAAATTACCGATAGGATGTGACGTGCCGGAAACAATTATTCTGGCTGATGGTGATTTCCCTTCCCATCCGTTGGCACTGGAGTGGTTGAGGCAGTGTCCTTATGTGGTTTGTTGTGACGGGGCAGCAAATACTTATATTCGTTCAGGTAGAATGCCGGAAGCCATTGTTGGCGATGGCGATTCTTTATTGCCGGATATTAAAGAGCGATATGCTTCGTTGATTCATAGTGAGGCAGAGCAGGAAACAAATGATTTGAGTAAGGCATTTCGCTTCTGCCTGTCACAGGAGAGGAAGCGTATTACTATCATGGGGGCTACAGGAAAAAGAGAAGATCATACAATAGGGAATGTCAGCTTGCTGGCGGATTATATGGAGCAGGCGGAGGTTAGTATGATGACTGATTATGGTATCTTTGTTCCCATAAGGGAGGACAGTATGTTTGAATCTTATATCGGTCAGCAGATTTCTGTTTTTAATATGAATAGTACGGCTTTATCTGCCGAAGGGTTGGCTTATCCTTTGTCTGTGTTTACCAATTGGTGGCAAGGGACTTTGAATGAGGCATTGGCCAGGCATTTTATAATCCGGACTGAAGGTAAGGTCTTAGTGTTCAGGGTATTCTAAAAGAAAAGACTCTTCAAGGAATGAAGAGTCTTTCAATTTTTTTTATTTTGTAACTGATTATGCTTCTACAGCCGGAACAACAGAAACAGATCTTCTGTCATTGCGACCTACTTTGAAACATACTGTACCATCTACTAAAGCGAAAAGAGTATGGTCACGTCCCATACCGATGTTTTCACCCGGATGGAATTCTGTACCTCTCTGACGAACAATGATGTTACCTGCTTTACAAGCCTGTCCACCAAATATCTTAACGCCTAATCTCTTACTTGCTGATTCACGGCCGTTCTTAGAACTACCTACACCTTTTTTATGTGCCATTTCTTCTTAAATTTTAAATGATTAAGCAATAACTTGTTTAATAGTTAACTCTGTAAACTGCTGGCGGTGACCGTTCAGTTTTCTATAACCTTTTCTTCTCTTTTTGTGGAATACAAGTACTTTGTCGCCTTTTACCAGCGGAGATACTACTTCACAAACTACCTTGGCACCTTCTACAGTAGGAGCACCTACAGTTACTGTTCCATTGTTGTCTACCAACAATACTTTTTCAAATTCAACAGTTGCGCCGTTTTCTGCGTTCTGAATGTGGTGTACAAACAGTTTTTTGCCTTCTTCAGCTTTGAACTGCTGACCGTTAATTTCTACAATTACGTACATCTTTTTATAATATTAAACGGTTTTCTCCGTAAGGTGGAATGCATCACTGCCTTCACTTTTCTACCTCATCGGACTAAATCGGGCACAAAATTACTATATTTATTTATATCTGCAAAGAAAAACCATCTTCTTTTTTCTTGTACTCAATGTTTTTATTCATATTGCATTTTGTGGATGCGCGATTGTATAAATAAGGTTTGTGTGATTGTACTTTTATTTACCCCATTGTATAATATAGGCTATCAATACAATGATGCCTATAATGATAGAACAGACTAGCAACAGTCCCAAAAAGCAATACCAAAACATGATTATTGTACGGCAGAAGCTTTTCCACCAGGAAAGTCCGAACAGTTGGCGGTAATCCCAGACAAATAATATAAAGATTGCTTTGTAACTTAAATCAAAAATATCATTCAAATGTGCTGTTCCGGTAAATGGCAGGATCAGTAAAGAAATCCATAAGATTTGGCAGGCTATATAAACTTGTGCAAAAAAGTTTTCCGTCAGATTTAGTCTACGTCCGATAGAGGTCCGGCAGAAGCTTAACCGGGTGCTTATTGTAAAAAGAGGGAGCAGAGCAAGGATGCTGAAGGCTTTGTTGCCATGTATCCAACTTTTCATCAGGTTACCGACTGCAGAGAGAAAGCTATTTTCTGTGAAATAATTGTTAGTCATTTCGTTAAAGACATTTTTCATTTCACTTCCGGCTTCGCTCAAATCATTCCAGATATCTTGATCTTCATAGGGATTATCTTGTTGGGCCATGTTTGCCAATATGTTTTTTCTTATTTCCGATATGGTTGAGTCTTGTTTGTTGGCTTCTCTTCCTAAAGTGGCCATCCGTAAGCTATCTTGTCTTGCCAAAGTCGTACCAATTTCTTTCATCAGACCTCTCCAGTCATCAATCTCGCCGTTTTTTGCTTTTATTTTTTGTTTAAGCTCCTTTTTTATTTGTTTGCTTATTTCTTTTTTTAGCTCATTGGGGTCTTGATTGCTGAATTTTGCATCGATTTGTGCTTGTATTGATTCTGATAAACTGTGAGTTTGGGCCCACTGTGCACTGTCTGCATAGGTAATACTTTGTCCTAGATAATATTTGGTACAACTGTCTGATGTCTGTTCCTGTTGGTACTTGATGTCGTCCATCAGGCTGGCGATAGTAGGCTCTTCTTCCATTTCCTTTTCCGATAGTTTTATCGCTGCCGGGTCAATGAGTTGTACGCCCATGATGTATAGAGCAGCCAGAACGAACAAGGTTTGAAATGGTTTATAGTAATGTACACGTTTTCCCTTCAGATAATCCCGTATCATGTATCCTGGTCGGTAGAGTAGTTCTATCAGGTTACGGCTGAAACCATGGTCTATGTTAAAGAACCCACTTAAAATATTCTGAAAGGCATTTCGTATGGTAAAACGTGGCGTGTGGCGGTTTTGTCCGCAATGGGGACAATAATTTCCTTGAAACGTGTTTCCGCAGTTCTTACAGACGCAACATGTCGGATTCTCTTTTATTTCATGTTTCCCTCTTATTTGTTTTTGATGGAGCAGTTTGTAGAAGGCTACTATTTTTTTGGGAAAGCAGGAAGAATAAAAGAACTTTTCCGGAAAATGTTTGTCTGGTTCGTAAGGGGTGAATTTATGAATTAATGGAAGTAACGAAAGATTGTCTAGTATTTGCCGGTGTGGGTAGACCATCAGTTCTTCACGGGTTGTCATGCCATTGAGCACACCTACGAAGTCTACTTTGGCTGCTTGGGCGGTTTCTGCGTCCACTGTGCTGTCACCGATGTAGAGTGTTTCGCTTTTCCGGCGATGCAGCCGGCGTAGTGCTTTTTTTATACCTTGGGGATCTGGCTTGGCTTGCTTTACATCCTCTCCTCCGATAATAATGTCAAAAAAATCTTTCGGAAAATGTTGGTCTACCATTTCGCGGATACGAAAACGGAATTTAGTGGAAATGATACCTATTTGGGCACCTTGGCTTTTCAGTGTTTTCAGCACGGTAACCGTTTCAGGAAAAAAGAACGTGTTGACAGTCATGTATGTATCTGCTTCCTTTACATATTCTTTTTTATATTCGGCTAATGTTTCGGGGGTAGTGATTCCGCTCAAAATACTGAATGAATCTTCCAGTGTTTTTCCAATGGTGCGTTTTATGGCTTCATCACTGATGCCCGTATGCCCATGGCGTTCCAGTACATTACGAAAGCAGATAACGATGCCGCGTGAAGAATCGGCTAGTGTGTAATCAAAATCAAAAAGGTATGTTGTGTATTTCATTCTTTCAAATTAAATTCATTTTAGTGTAATGAATATATTGTCCGCAAGGATTTTGTCAAGGACGGCCTCCACTTAACCAGTGTTTACGGTAATAATCTTCATTCAGGCTGCTGATTATGACTCCCCGGCTGGTACTGGCATGGATGAACTTATTATCTTTCAAATAAATACCTACATGACTGGCAATCCGTTTTTTTCTGCCGTTATGGAAGAATACCAAATCTCCTTCGCGCAAGTTTCTCTTACTTACTTTATGGCAATCTTGGGTACGTTGGTCATCCGAATTACGTTTCAATTTTTTGTGGTATACCTTTTTATATAAATGTGAAGTCAGTCCGGAACAGTCCACTCCCCGTTTGCTGTTACCACCGCCACGGTAGGGGACTCCCAGCCATGCTGCTGATTCTACGTACAGTTGGTGATTGTCTTTCATGTCAATATCCATATTCAGACGGATGGAGGCACGCGCCAGTTCTTTGTAGTTATAACGTGGGGCAGAGGTACCGCATGAAACCAACAACATGGCCAGTGTACCTAATACCAGCAAATGGGATAGTAGTTTTTTCATTCTGTTACATTAAAATAGTCCTCTAATTCCTTTTCGGCGGAATTCCCTTTATTGTCAATATCTCGGATAATCTTTCCGTTTTCCAACAGAGCGATGCGTGGGCATATATCTACTGTGTGGTTCAGATTATGGCTGGATACCAGTATGGTGGCTCCGGTTTCTTCATTATAAGCTTTCAGTAAATGCTTGATAATGGACTGCGAACTAGGGTCCAGAAAGTTGAACGGTTCATCTAGAACCAGTACCTGCGGTTGGTGCAGCATAGCCGAAATGATACCTATTTTCTGTTTGTTGCCTGCCGAATAGTTACGAATCAGTTTTTTTTGTCCGATGACTTCGCCATTCATAAAACGTTCAAACCTAGCGACACGTTTATCTACTTCTTCTTTTGTTAACCCGTACATTTTTCCTACAAAGTAGAAATATTCTTCGGGGGTAAGATAATCTATCAGGAAACCTTCGTCAATGAAAGCTCCCGTTGTATTTTTCCATTCCTCACTCCGGCTCACATCGATGTTTCCAATATGTACACTGCCTCCGTCGGCTTTCAGCAAGTCCAGCATCAGGCGGAACAGGGTCGTTTTTCCTGCTCCGTTATTGCCCACCAGTCCCAACATGTCACCGCTTTGAATGGAGTAATTTTCTATGTCTACAGCCACTTTCGGGCCAAAGTTCTTTTGTAATTGGTTTATTATGATATTCATACGCAATTCGTTTTAACGTGAGTCACGGAAGCCTTCCATATTCTCATAACGGCGCTTCATGAAACGGTTATAGATATTTTTTATCCAAATATTGTGGGTTGCAATCAGTAACAACCCTATAATCATCATGATGATGCAGGCTGTATCCTGTTCAAAGAAAGCCGTCAGAGCTTTGTTGATAATCAAGGGCAGGAAAAAAGCACATGAGATGATAATGGTCTGGAATAAGGAACTTCCCCGATTGCTTCGCATGACATTGGCGTTTAACGGGAGTGTCTTTTTATTGTACACAGCCAGTTGCAGCATCATGGCGAATACGAATCCTGCTGTAAACAGCATATAGGATAGAGCCATGAGGAAGGGTATCTTGCCCTTAGCTACAGGGATCATCATAATCAGGAAAGGGATGAACACGATGATGCAGTTCAGGTAATACTTGGCACGAAGCAAGTTATAGATAGATTCCTTACGGCTCATAAGACCATCCAGATAGTTGCCCTCAAAAGACATCACTTGCCCCAGGGTCATGATACTTAAAATGGCAAAATTGTATATGCAGATAAAATTTATCATTCCTGTTCCGTCATACACATCCGTGAAGGCAATCAGTGCCGAAAAAGCCAGCATGATGATAAATCCCATGCGGAATTGTGTCTTTACGGTTTTGTTACGGAAACACAGTTTTAGTTCCAGACGTAGATATTCACCTACGTCACCATAGCGGTCCAGGAATTTATATTCGGATACATGCTTCATCTTGGTGTCTTCCACTTTGGCTATTTCATTATAGATGAAGTGTAGCTGTAGCTTGCGATTTACTAGCAGAAGTAACAGAATGGCTGCTATGACACCTAGAAAGGCGAGTATGTTTCCTTCTATAAATCCTTCTCCCAAATTCATCATGAACGTGGAAACCGGGTTTCCTTCGGGAATAAATTCAGTTCCCGCTAATAATCCGTATACTCCGATCGGGAGAAGTATATAAAGCAGTTTCTCATTCAGTAAAGTTTTGCATATCAAATACCAATAACTGTTCATAACCATCAGAAGCCAAATGCCGCACAGATAGCATAGGATGCCCGTGAGTCCGTAGAAACGGATAATCGTAAGCAGAGCAAAAGGTATGATCAGGAAAAACCAGAAGAAATTGTAACTGCTGATTCCGGATTGTAGTAACAGGGTATCCACCAGCTTATTCTTTTTTACCGGCATAAGCAGATAGGGCTTGATCTCTTGCGACATGGCCGGTTGGAGCATGAAGCGTAACAGGAAATCAAGTATCAGAAGATAAATCAATCCTTGGTTCATAATATGGTAAGGTTCCATGCTGGGAAAGATATCTTCAAAAGCAAAGGACAGCATGACCCCGATAAAGATGAGGTATGCTGCCCAAAAAGCGACCATAAAGTAAATTAAAAACTTGGCGAAGCGGTTCCTGTCAAATGCAGGATTCCGCTTGGCCGCAAGTTTTTGATTCTGTCTTATAATAGATAGAAGCATAGGCTTGGATTATTTTGTTTCTTCCGAGGTCATGCTTACTTCTACACGGTTATTCTGTTCCAACAAGGCTTTGGTAAATTCTTGCAGATCTTTAGCGGTAATGCTGTTTACGGTATTTGTGTAGCCGGTGTTCATATCTGTTCCTTCCCAGAAATATTCACCCAGTATATTTACCCAATAACTGTTTTCTTTGGCATTTTCCTTGTATTTCTTCAGCATGAATTCTTTTACCTTGTTCAAATTTTCGGCAGACGGTCCTTGGTCGACAAACTGATTCAGTTCATTCAAAATGATATCCGTCATTTTGGCACGTTTGGCAGGATCGGTATCGAAATAGATTTGCAGAACCGCTTTCTCTTTTGGATATTTGGTCAGACTGCCGAATGCGCTTACTCCGTACGTACCGCCTTCTTTTTCACGCACACTTTCGGTATACATGATATTCAGTATCTGTGAAAGCATACTCATCATGATTTGGTTTTTCAGAGTATATGCACATTTACCATTGTTGATAACCAGTACAGAGGCTTTGGGCGTTTCCAGTTTTTTGCTGAAAATGTTCTTATAGTCGCCTTGGCGCATATCAATGTGATTGTCACGGAAGGTTTCCTTGCGGTTGACAGAAGGCAAAGCTCCCAGATAAGTTGCAATTAACGGCTCTACTTCTTCCGGTTTGATGTTTCCTACAAAGATGAAAGTAAAGTCGCTGGCGTCTTTGAAACGGTCTTTGTACATCTCCATAACTTTGGCATAGTCAATCTTGTCCACCATATCGGCTTTCATACGGATAGTACGCGGATGTCCCATATAGAGGGCTTTTTGCAACGTATCCTGTAAGGCAGTCATGGGGTTGGCCTCTTGATTTGCCAAAGATGCTTGCAGACGGTTCTTGAATGAGGTGAATGCATCATTGTCCATTCGTGGAGCCGTGAATGACAAATAGACTAATTGCATCAAGGTCTCAAAATCTTTGGGTGAGCAGCTTCCGCTCAGCCCCTCTGTATTGCCACCGACAGAAGCACTTACACTCGCTTTTTTACCTGCCAATACTTTCTCCAGATCAACATTGCTGAAGTTACCCAAACCGCCGATACTTGCCACATCATTCATGACATTGATATTGATAATTTCATCATTCGGGAACAAGGAACTGCCACCCGGACTGAAAGCTCTCATTCTGATTTCATCCGCTTTGAAATCGGTCGACTTTAAGATAACGCGTACTCCATTGGATAGAGTCAGGATAGTAGAACCGAACGGACCATTTTCCTGTTTTGTAATCTTTCCACCTTGGGGCTTTTCAGAAATCAAAGGTTCATCAGAAACTTTGTCTTCATAAGCAGTCAGTGTTTCAGCTTTTACCTTATTGACAGCAGCCAAAATTTCTTCCTTGGATGGAACTTTTAATCCTTCCTTTTCTGGGAAGAATACATTTACTACCAGATTGCTGTCGGTAACCAAGGCCGGGATCAGACTGTTTACCATTTCCACAGACAGGTTGGGGACGATCTGATTCATAATGGCATATTCATTTTCAATACCTGGAATCGGTTCGTTGTCAATGAAGTGGCGTACATATTCATCCACGTATGCACCGTTTTTCACTTTATTGCGTTCGTTGTATGCAGATTCCAGCATACGCAGATAATCCGCTTTGGCGCGGGCATATTCGGACGCGGTGAAACCAAATTTATGGACCCGTTCAATTTCGCGTACAATGGCAGTTATTGCACTGTCAATTCCATCTTCTTTGCTTGCTACTATTCCTGTAAAGGCATCTTTTGTTTTGGAAATCAGGAATTCTTGGTCGCTGACTTGAGCGAAGATGAAAGGAGGATTGGCTGTTTGGGTCAGTTCGTTCAGACGGGCGTTCAACATATTTTCTATCATGGATTTCATGTAGTTCACTACCAGATAATCCATGTTTCCCTTTTGTTCATTAGGAATAGCTTCATGTTTGTAGCATAAATAAGCTACTGGGTTTGCCTGTTCTTTATCTGTTTCTATTGCTACAATAGTTTCCTTATTGTCGGGAACTTGGAAGTATTCTCGTTCTGCCGGGTTGTCTGGCATTTTAATAGGAGAGAATATCTTCTTAATCTTTGCCTCAATCTTGTCTACATCTATATCGCCTACTACGACAATACCCTGTTGGTCCGGACGATACCATTTTTCATAATAATCGCGTAATGCCTGATAAGGGAAATTGTCTACTACTTCCATAATGCCGATGGGAAGCCTATAGGCATATTTACTTTCCGGATAAAGGGTAGGGAGGGCTTTTTCGTACATACGCATCATAGCGTTTGTGCTGGTACGCCATTCCTCATGAATCACACCGCGTTCGCTGTCTATTTCCTTAGGATCCAGTGTCAGGTCGTCGGCCCAGTCATGCAAAATCAGCAAACAAGAATCTACAACGCCGTCACGTATCACGGGAACATTGGAAATATTGTATACGGTTTCATCTATGCTGGTATAAGCATTCAGGTTTTCACCGAATTTCACCCCTATGCTTTCCAGATATTGGATGAGGGTTTTGTCGGGAAAGTTTTTAGTCCCGTTAAAGCACATGTGTTCTAAGAAGTGTGCCAAGCCTCGCTGGTTGTCTTCTTCCAAAATGGAACCTACTTTTTGAGCGATGTAGAAATCGGCTCTTTTTTCGGGGAGTTCGTTGTGACGGATGTAATAAGTCAATCCGTTGTCCAATTTGCCGATGCGAACGTTAGGGTCCGTCGGGATGGGAGGCATTTGCTGTTGTGCAAAGCCCACCGACACGCTGCCTAGAATAATCCAGGCAGCTGCCATCTTCCTTAGAAAATGTGTCATAGTGTTTGTTGTGGGGTTAGTTTGTTTTTATTATAATAAGTCGTTGGCAGATAGGTATCTTTCTGCTTCTATGGCAGCCTTGCAGCCACTTCCGGCAGCAGTGATAGCCTGACGATAATGCGGGTCGGCCACATCACCGGCAGCGAACACACCGGGAACCTTCGTACGCGGAGTACCTGCTTCTGTTATAATGTAGCCTACTTCGTCTGTGTCCAAATAATCCTTGAAAATGTCTGAATTGGGTTTATGGCCGATAGCCAGAAAGAATCCGTCAATAGGCAAGTCATAACGTTCTTCGTTGCATTCACCCTGACGCTTTACCAAATGAACACCTTCTACGCCATTCTCTCCGTATAAGCCGACAGCGTTGTGTTCGAACAGTACCTTGATGTTAGGATGGTTCATAACACGTGCCTGCATAATCTTGGATGCGCGTAAGAACGGTTTGCGTACAATCAGGTAAACCTGTTTGGCCAGTCCTGCCAGATAGACAGCCTCCTCGCAAGCAGTGTCACCGCCACCTACTACAGCTACGGTTTTCTTGCGATAGAAGAAACCGTCGCAGGTGGCGCAGGCGCTTACACCCATTCCGGCATATTTCTGTTCGTCTTCCAAGCCTAGATATTTGGCGGTGGCACCTGTGGATATAATTACAGTTTCTGCCTCAATCACTTTTTCGTCATCAATGGTGATACGGTAAGGACGTTTGCTTAGGTCGGCGGAGGTTGCAATGCCATTGCGGATATCCGCGCCGAAGCGTTCTGCTTGTTTGCGCAAGTCCTCCATCAGTTGGGTACCGCTGATACCTTCGGGATATCCGGGGAAATTTTCCACCTCGGTAGTGATGGTCAACTGGCCTCCGGGCTGTAGACCTTCATATAAGACCGGGGCGATGTTGGCACGTCCTGTATAAATGGCGGCGGTGTAGCCGGCAGGACCTGAGCCGATGATAAGGCATTTAACTTTTTCTGTACTCATAATACTTATTTCTTTACTTAATTTAATTTGATGAATATTATATTATCTCTCTATCTTGAACTCTGCTTGTTATCGTAAGTCTATCACTTCGGCATTTGGGAATTTCTTTTTATCAAACTTGAATGTCGCATTGTCCAGCGGCTGGTTGGTTTGGTAAGAAGTGACGATAATCTCATTTGCCGATTTATTACTTTGTTCTACCTTTATATATAAAGGCTGATATGTTTGGGAAACGAACAAGGTGATGGATGTGATATCCTGTTTATTCTCCGGAGTCAGTATCACTTCAAACCCCTGTTTGCCGTTACGGCTTTTGATCCCTGTATACTTATAATTATATCCGCTTTTGTAAATGGATAACAGTGCATAAGGGTTGATGGTTTGCAATTCTTCCGGGGTAGGATTGCTCACATTCACTTCTTCGCTGCTTTCCAGATAACTCCATTGCGTTGTTCCGTCAAACCAGCTTTGTATTCCGCCACTGTTCAGATAGAACCGGTTGCCTTTTAGCAATAAGGTTCCATTTCCTGTCCCTCCAAAGGTGGCACGGATGCCTCCGGCCTGTTGCAGGGCATTGGCGGTTTTGTCCAATATCTCCCGTGCCTGTTTGTCCTTTTGTGCGGATAGGCTGACTGAAAGGAAAAGGATTAATACCAGTAAATATGTTCTTTTCATTTTTATCATAACATTATTAAACAACTTATTGTTGCAGATTGTTCAATTTCATTTCCAGGTCTGTTTCATCCATGCAGAGTACGTCACGTGCCTTGCTTCCTTGAGTGGGGCCAACAATTCCAGCTTTTTCCAGTTGGTCCATGATACGCCCCGCACGGTTATAGCCGATAGAGAACTTGCGTTGGATTAATGAGGTAGAGCCTTGCTGGTGAATCACGACCAGTCTGGCTGCATCTTCAAACATAGGGTCTAACCGGTTCATGTCTACTTCGCCAACGCTGCTTTCACTCTCTTCGCCTACATATTCGGGCAACATGAATGCGGTGGTGTATCCTTGTTGTTTACTGATGTAATTGGCTATTTTTTCCACTTCAGGAGTATCCACGAATGCACATTGCACACGTACCGGATCATTACCTTGCAAGTAAAGCATATCTCCCTTACCAATCAGCTGCTGTGCTCCCGAACGGTCCAGAATAGTACGTGAGTCCATCATGGCAGCTACACGGAAGGCAACACGTGCCGGGAAGTTAGCTTTGATAGTACCGGTAATAATGTTCGTTGTCGGACGCTGGGTCGCGATAATGGCATGTATGCCTACTGCACGTGCCAACTGGGCGATACGGCAGATAGGTAATTCCACTTCCTTACCCGCAGTCATAATCAGGTCACCGAACTCATCAATGATAATCACTATGTAAGGCATGAAGCGGTGTCCTTTTTCCGGATTCAACTGCCGGTTGATGAATTTCGCGTTATATTCCTTAATATTACGGCAACCGGCTTTACGCAGCAAGTCGTATCGGCTGTCCATCTCTATACATAGTGAGTTCAAGGTTTGTACCACTTTGGTAACATCGGTGATAATCGCGTCTTCTCCATCCGGCAGCTTGGCCAGAAAATGCTTCTCAATCGGAGCATAGATAGCGAACTCCACCTTCTTGGGGTCTACAATTACAAACTTAAGTTCTGCCGGATGCTTCTTATATAATAAAGAGGTCACGATGGCATTCAATCCTACGGACTTACCCTGTCCGGTAGCGCCGGCTACCAACATGTGGGGGGCTTTTGCCAAGTCCACCATAAAGACTTCGTTCGTAATGGTCTTGCCTAATGCCACAGGCAGCTCATAGGTGGTTTCTTGGAACTTTTTGCTGTTCAGGATGGATTTCATCGGTACAATGCGCGGATTGGCATTCGGAACCTCAATACCGATAGTGCCTTTGCCCGGTATCGGAGCAATGATGCGGATACCCAGTGCCGACAAACTTAATGCGATATCATCCTCCAAGTTCCTGATTTTAGAGATACGTACCCCCTCTGCCGGAGTAATTTCGTATAATGTGATGGTAGGACCTACACTTGCCTTGATGGAACTGATTTCAATACCGAAGCTACGTAAAACCTTGATGATGCGGTCTTTGTTGGCGTTTTGCTCTTCCATGTCAATATTAGGACCATCATCTTCATATTCATTTAGCAAATCCAAACTAGGGAATTTGTAGTTTTCCAAATCCAGACGAGGGTTGTATGGTGGAAGTACGGGACCTTTGTACGCCTCGTCTTCTTCATTTGTTTCTTCACTGATTGAAAAATCAGGTTCATCTGTATTTTCAACTTCCTCTTCTTCGTTTGTGTAGGCAGGTTCTTCTATCACTGCCGGTTCGGTAACCTGCTTGCTCTCAAAAGGGAAGGGCACTTGTTCTTCCACTTCCTCTTCTTTCTTTGTCGGCTGTTCTAATTCGAAATCTACGATAGCGGGACCGGGATTAGAGAATTCTTTCCTGGATTCTTCCTTCCGGGGAGCTTCTTTAATCGGATTTTCTTCAGTCGCAGAAATTGTTTGATCCTCTTTTTTCTTTCGTCTGAAGCTGGGACGCAGTGCTTTACGGATAACCAGTATGGTTTCGTTACTTAAATAGATAAAGAACAATAGTGCCGCTATGAACAGCAATAATCCCAAACCTGGAATCCCAATTTGTGAAATCAGCCAATTGCTTACATTATGTCCGTGCAATCCCCCCGGATAGATAAAACTATCCCCAAAAGTGCCGTCAAAAATAAATCCCAATGTGATAGAGAACCAGATGAGCAGGATAGAACAGGACATAAACCATTTCCAGATACGGAACTGGTAAGCTTTCATTAATTTCATACCCACTACGGCCAGGAATAAAATGATAAAATAAGCAGCTAAGCCGAAACATTCGTTTATAAGGAATTCGGCAAGTTGTGCACCGCGTGCTCCGGCGTAATTTTTTACATGATTGGCGGTTTGCATCAGTTCACCCGGCTGCTGATTATCCAAAATACTTTGGTCGGCGGCCCCCGTAAAGAAGAAAGAGGTAAATGCCAGTAACAGATAAACTGCAAAAATTACACTGATCAATCCGATTACAAAATGTGTGGTTTCGTTCTTTAAAAAAGCGGAGAATCGTTTGGTAGATACCTTTTTAGGCTCTGTCTCCTTATCTGATTTTTTCTTTGCCATAGGTCTTCGTTCTATTTATTATTTCGCAAATGTACATGAAAAACATTAATTATTGCCTTATTTAATCTCTTTTTTCTTAACTTTGCGATTCAATTTTAATGTTTATGGAAAAGTACAGTCAGGTGATATTTGACAAAAATACAGTAGAGTTTGTAACGGTAGCCGCCGAATTTTGTGGCTTTCTGGAACGTGCCCGTGATATGAAACGCTATGACTTTGTAGATACCGCCTTAAAAATACTTCCGTTGCTTTATTTGAAAGCGACTTTGTTGCCTCCGTGTGAGCCGATAGGAGAGGACGAACCCGAAACCTTCGTTACTGAAGAAGATTATGAACTGATACGTAGGGCTATAGCCGGTGTGTTAGGAGCCAAGGATGATTATCTGGAAGTGTTCTTGCCGGATATGGTGTACAGTGACACGCCCATCAAAAAATGTATTTCAGAGGATTTGGCAGATATCTATCAGGATTTGAAGGACTTTATCAGTGTGTTCCAACTGGGCCTGAATGAAACGATGAACGATTCTTTAGTGGTCTGCAAGGAACATTTCAGAGAGTTTTGGGGACAACGGCTGGTAAACACTATGCGTGCTTTGCATGATGTGAAGTACAGCCCTGCCGATGATGGCGAGGAGGAAGAAATGGAAGATGAGAATTCATTATTATGAAACAAATAAAGAAAACGATTACTAAAGCCGAGATAGCAGCAATGCCCAAGGTGCTTTTTCCGGGACGCATCTTCGTGATTTATACCGAGAGTGAGGCCGAAAAAGCGGTAGCCTATTTGAAAGACCAACGCATAGTGGGAGTGGATACGGAAACACGCCCTTCTTTTAAACGCGGTACTACCCATAAGGTAGCTTTGTTGCAAATATCTACGCAAGATACCTGTTTCTTGTTTCGCCTGAACCGGATAGGTATGCCCGATTCTCTGCAAGAGTTTTTGATGAGCGATACCTTGAAGATAGGTTTGTCTCTGAAAGACGATTTTAACTCGTTGCGGAAACGTGAGGATGTGCATCCCGACCGGGGAAACTGGATAGAGTTACAGGACTATGTAGGACGATTCGGCATAGCTGACCGGAGTCTGCAAAAAATCTTCGCCAATTTGTTTGGCCAGAAGATTTCAAAAAGCCAGCGTCTTTCCAATTGGGAGGCGGAGGTGCTCAGCGAGGGACAGAAACTATATGCAGCCACGGATGCGTGGGCTTGTGTGGAAATTTACAATTGCCTGACGGAATTGGAACGTACGGGCGGTTATGAGATAACAGAGGAAGAACCAATAGAAACAACAGTAAATACAAATGGCTTATAAGAAAGTATACCTGAAACCGGGTAAGGAAGAGTCGTTAAAGCGTTTTCATCCGTGGGTATTCTCCGGAGCTATCCAGCGCATTGAGGGAGAACCCGAAGAAGGCGAGATAGTGGATGTGTACACTTCGAAGAAAGAGTTTATAGCTTGCGGGCATTTCCAGATAGGAAGTATTGCCGTGCGCGTGCTCTCTTTCAAGGAAGGTGAGATTGATCATGAATTTTGGAAGCATAAACTGGAAGTGGCATACGATTTGCGCCGCAGTTTGGGTTTGGCCGGTAATCCTGCAAACAATACTTACCGTCTGGTTCATGGCGAAGGAGACAACTTGCCGGGCTTGATTATTGATGTATATGATCATACAGCTGTGATGCAGGCACATTCGGCCGGAATGCATGTTTACCGTATGGAGATAGCCGATGCCTTGTCCGAGGTGATGGGGGATGTAGTCCGGAACATTTATTATAAATCAGAAACCACATTGCCTTTCAAGGCGGATTTGGGACCGGAGAATGGTTTTATCAAGGGGGGAAGCTCCGAAAACATAGCGATGGAATACGGCTTGAAATTCCATGTGGATTGGCTGAAAGGTCAGAAAACAGGCTTTTTTGTGGATCAGCGTGAGAACCGCCATTTGTTGGAGCGTTATGCCAAAGGGCGTAATGTATTGAATATGTTCTGCTATACAGGAGGCTTCTCTTTCTATGCCATGCGTGGAGGCGCGAATCTGGTACATTCGGTAGACAGTTCGGCAAAAGCTATTGATCTTACCAATATGAACGTGGAATTAAATTTTCCGGGTGATACCCGTCATAAGGCGTATGCTGAGGATGCTTTTAAATACCTGGATCGTATGGGGGATCAATATGATTTGATAATTCTTGACCCTCCTGCATTTGCCAAACACAAGGATGCTCTCCGCAATGCATTGCGCGGCTATACGAAATTGAACGCTAAAGCATTTGAGAAAATCAAACCGGGAGGCATTCTGTTTACTTTCTCTTGTTCGCAGGTGGTGGATAAGGTGAATTTCCGTAATGCGGTATTTACAGCTGCCGCACAAAGCGGACGTAGTGTGCGTATTCTGCATCAATTGACCCAGCCGGGAGATCACCCCGTAAATATTTACCATCCTGAAGGAGAGTATTTGAAAGGGCTGGTGTTGTATGTGGAATAATTTGATTGGTTTGTATAATCATATATAGTACAAAGGCGTTTTTACAGAATTTGAAACTGTAAAAGCGCCTTTAAAATTTAAATGATGTTAATTGAAAGCAAATAATTGTAGTGTTATTATGTTTGATAACATAAAACTACTTATCTTTGCACTGTGTTTTTCATGGTATTAGATTTAAGGTTAATGAAGATTGGGTGTCTGGGATAGATACCCTTCTTTTTTTATATATGATATAGGCCGTTTTTTTAGGCTTCTTCTTCCTGAAAAAAAGATTTGCTCTGTTTTTTCTTCCACTTCTTACATTTTCTCTTTTGGGGTGACAGCCCTCTGTTGGTTCTTCTTCAATGCTGTCGGCATAGTTTGTTCTGCCTGGGTTTAAAGCTTTATATACGCTCTCCTAAGTCTTTTCGGGCTGATGATTAAGGGGATTTGTACGGTTATGTAGTACAGACTTCGGCAGTGGACTGTACAGTCGCCTATAGTAGACTGTATAGTCTATTCCAATCGTCTGTACAGTCCACTGCCGGAGTCTGTATTAGGTGGCTGGAAGAAAAAGCTTAATGTAACAGAAGAAAATGCTTAGATGGCGGGTTATAACATCTTGGTAATTATAGTGTTGGTATAAACATGAAAGTAGTATAAATGGGTTGCCTCAATCATGAAGCTCACGGTGGCGCGTTATATAGAAACAGGAGGTGCTGAAGTAATTTCTGATATATTTTAACTGTGCCAGTACAGGATATAACTTTCGTGGCCGCAGATGGAACTTTTGTTGGTAGTGTGGGTTGATGAACCATAATTGTCTGTCGGTTATTTCGTATCCATACTTTTCAGCAAGTTGTTCAAAGGTGTCTATGGTCATGCGGCAGCGTTTGATGTCTGATAATTCTTCAATACATGATGGTGTTTCATGGAAACATTTGAGCAGAAACCGATAGAGTATACCGGGACATAAATGAATGAAAGGGAGAGAGGAGACGAACCGGTTGTGGCAAATTTGCTGATGTCCGCCAAATGGCATTTGCCAAGACGGGAATCCCCAGAATATGATGCCTCCCTTAGCTAGAAGAGGAGAGAGGCAACGGAAGAATTCTTCTTTGTTACTGATGTGTTCAATAACATCGTGTATCAGGATGAGCTGGTAACGGGAAGCTGAGGAAAAGTTGAAGAAATCCGTTGTGGTGAATTCTCCTTTGTAGCCGGAGGCGGCGAAGAAGGTTTCTGCCTGGTGTATGCGACTGGCTGCACGGTCTATTCCTGTTACCTTGCAGCCTAGTTCGGCAAAGGGAAGCAGGTTGCCTCCTTCTCCGCAACCTATTTCCAGTATGTGGGTGGAAGGGCTGAGGGAGATAAATTGCTTCACATAGTCTATATAGAAACTACGGGACGTATTCGCCAGCTCGTTAAAATAACATTGTCTGTCTTTATGTCTTTTTTGCATGGTTGTTTTTTTTATCTTATAGATACAAGGATGGACAAAAGACTGCATGAAGTTTCCTTAATAATTCCAGCGCACCCCCAATTGCAGGTTGAAATGGAGCGGGTGTTTGTCACGTATGGTGTTTTTAAAGCTGCCGTCCTTGAAATAAAAAACTGTTCCGGGCTCAATGAAAGCACCTAGGGTGGGATTTATATTATATTGTATTCCCAATGCGGCGTGTAGGGAGAATTGGAACGGTTTTATTTTCAGATTCTCTGTACTGGAATAGATTTTCTCTTTCTGAACGATGAAATCTTGTTCCAGTTTACCCGAAACGGATTTGTCTATTGTGCCTCCTCCTGTGGCATAAAAGGAAAAGGTGCGGGTGGTATAAAGCCGGCGGTCTAATTTCACAGACAAGCCTATGTAGTGGAGCTTTTGTCGTTTAACCCATTTGGAATCTTCTCCTATGGAACTCTCGGACGACAGATAGGTGTATTGCAGTCCCGCGCTGACCCCCCAGTGCCTGCTTATAGATTTACGGAGCGAAAGCTCAATGCTGACGGGGAGATTATAATGGGTATATTCTGTCATGGGCCGTCCCGTGTTGTCATTTGCTATTTGTAGTAGAGCTTCGTAAGCTTGTGCATCGGGAAAGTCCGATGGATATTCCTGCAAATAGTCTTTGAAGTCACTCCAATACATAATTTCATCCTTATGAGAACTCCCTATGTCTCCCCGGGAAAAAGTTTTGTTTATGAAGCCGGTACTTGCTCCGTTATTGCCGGCAGATATGGCAAGTGCCAAAGTATATCCGGAACGCTTATACGGTAATGCAAAGTGCTTGTGTCCGGAAGGGCGCTTGTGTACAGATTCGGTATTCCGGATTGTATCTTGTACCGGGGGCATACATTCTGTTTCTATATTATTTGCCGTATCGGTGTGGATACTTGTTTGGATTGGCGGCCTTGTCAAGGAAGCTGTCTTTGATTTGGTCCTGTCCTGTAACAGTTTGTTTTCAGGCATAATGGAAGGGCTGCCTGTAATGCTTCTTGGCTGGTATGCCGGTAAGGATACAACAGGTGAGGCTGCTTCATGTTTTTCTGTCTGTAAAAAATAAAAAGTAGTGGCAAAAGGTATGAATATCAAGAAGAAAACGGCTGCTATACGCATCGTTTTCATCCTTCTTCTCTTATGTAGATAGGGAGTGAAAAATTCCGTTTGAAAATGATTCCAATCATTTTCTGGGAGTGGCTTTTCGTATTCGTTAACCCGTTGTTTCAAGTGGTCTATCCACGGTTCTTCTTCCTGTTTCATAATGATTGTCGAGTTAAGTATTCTTTAATTTTCTGAGCAAGTATACATTTGGCGCGGTACAGTTGTGAGGAGGATGAATGTTCGTTAATGCCTAATGTCTTCGCAATCTCCTTATGAGGCATTTCCTCGAATACGGCCAAGTTCAGTATGGTGCGATAGCCTGTCGGTAATTCAGCTATGAATTTCATCAGGGTTTCAATAGGAATTGAAATCATATCTTCTTCGTCCACAGGCTGCATATTTTCTTCCAGGTCATCTACAGAAAGGAAAGAGCTGTTTTTCTGTTTGCGGAGATGGTGCAAGGAGGTGGTTACCATGATACGGGTGATCCAGGATCTGAATCCATGCAGGTCGGTGGCATGTAGCTGGCCGATGGCGGAAAACACTTTGACGAATCCATCGTGCATGACGTCCAGTGCCGAATCTTCGCCTACATAGCGATAGCACACTCCATACATTTGGCGGGAGAAGAGCCTGTATATGGTTTCCAAAGCTTCCCGCTTTCCGGCTTTACATCCCTCTATTAGTTCTGTGTCATTCATTCTTCTTTTGTCATGTTATTATATGAAGATACAGGAGAGGGTAAAAGACTGCATGGAAACAGAAGTTTTTCTGAAAATAAATGTAAAAAGAAGATAATTGTCTGCATTTGTTAGGTTAAAACAAAACAGATGAAAAATATGAGAATACAACTTTATGCAACACTGGCTTGCTTTCTTTTAACTTTGGTCACAACTTACGGGCAGGGCTGAAAACCTTATGTGGAAGCAGGGATGAATGATTGTATGGCGAACGTTTCATTGTTTATAATCCGTACTGCATATGGTCCGGAAGCGGAAAAGATAAATCTGCTTGCAGGATTGTTGCAGGAGGCAGGATTACAAGGCGAGATTAAGGTTGCCTGTGGAGTGGAAGCACTAGGTTGTTTGTTTGGGCTTAAACGTTATCAGTCAGTTATTTCTGGATTTTTCTATCATAGCGGGGCAGACAGGAATATCAGCCTGTTAATACGCTGGATGGTAAAAAGATGGTTTTGAAAGAGAGGAAGCGACAGGGTAAAAATTGGTTGAAATGGTTGAAAAGTTGGTCATCCTTTGAAAAAGGGAAGGCCGGCTTTTCTTATTTTCCATCGGAGGATTTACATTTGTGGTATTTAAAACCTATAAAATGAATGATATGAAAGGAAAACAGGGTATGGTTTGTATGGGCTTGTTGCTGGTGCTCTCTTCTTGTCACACCGGTAAGCAAATCACAGCTTCTGGATTACAGCGGAAGGATTTTCAAACAGAAGTGAATGGGCAGCATACCGATTTATTTACATTGAGCAACAAGCAGGGAATGGAGGTCTGTATCACAAACTATGGGGCACGGGTGGTTTCTATCCTTGTCCCCGACAGAAATGGAAAACGGGAGGATGTGGTGTGCGGATTTTCCACGATTACTGAATATATGGAGCAACGGCAGAATTTTGGTTCTACGGTGGGGCGTTATATAGGACGTATTCTGAATGCGCGTTTCACGCTGGATGGAGTAGAGTATAAGCTGGTCCCTAACAATGGGAAGTCCGGGCATATATCACATGGAGGAAATCCCGGCTTTGCCGATAGAATATGGAAAGTGGAGCAGGCAGATACACATAGGGTCTGTCTGTCTTATCTCTCTCCTGATGGAGAAAATGGTTTCCCCGGAAACCTGAAAGTGACGTTGGTCTATAGTCTTGGTGAGGATGATAATGCGTTGGATTTGACATACGAGGCAACTACGGATGCACCCACGGTGCTTAATCTTTCCCATCATTCTTTTTTTAATATTTCGGGAAATTTTACGAAAAGCGTGGAGGACCAGCAACTTTGGGTAGACGCAGATCGTTTTACTCCATACGATGATAAGAAATGTGTTACAGGAGAATATCTTCCGGTGGCCGGTACTCCCCTTGATTTTCGTATGCCGCATGCTATCGGAGAATGTATAGATGCGGATCATCCCCAATTGAAGGTGGTAAACGGATATGATCATACTTGGGAATTGAATACGAAAGGAGATGATACAAGGCCGGCTGCCTGGGTGTATGATCCAGCAAGCGGGCGTAAGATGGAGATCTTCACCACCGAGCCGGGAATGCAAATTTATACCGGTAATGGACTGAAAGGAAAAATGACAGGTAAAGGGGGGATGGCTTATCCTTTCCGTTCGGCGGTATGTTTCGAAACGATGCATTTTCAAGATAGCCCCAACCAGCCCGGATTTCCTAGTACTGTACTCCGTCCGGGAGAGGTCTTTCGTAGTCATACGGTTTATAAGTTTGAATAATTGGTGCATCCGTCAACTGGCTGATGTGCCAATTAGCGGTGCTATATATGCCCATACGGTTATTGGTATATTGGTAAATTGACATGTCAGCAAATTTTTTTTTCATTTTGATGTAACGTTTCCCTACCTCTATGTGTCATACTGGTGAACATGGAACAAAATAGATTTGAAATAGAGGCAAAACGAATGCGGCCGGCTTTGTTAAGAATGGCTATCCGTTATTTGGAAGACTCCGACGAGGCAGAAGATGCAGTGCAAGATGCACTGTTGAAACTTTGGTTTCTTCGCGACCGTCTGGACCAATACCGCAGCGTGGATGCATTGGCTATTGTTATAACCAAGCATTTGTGCATCAACCGTCTGCGAGGCACTCGGATAGAGAAAGTCGATTTGGAGCAGGGCATCAGCATTGGTGGAGGTGAAAATCCTGAAATGAAACTGGTAGAGGAAGAGAATATGCAGGAGATACTGGAAGTAATAGGTACTTTGCCTGACTTGCAACAGTCTATTCTCCGCATGAAGCATCTGGAAGGTTTCGAAGTAGAGGAGATAGCCCGTCTCACAGGAAGTACGCCGGTGGCGGTACGAACCAATTTGTCGAGAGCTAGAAAAAGAGTAAAAGAACAATTTATGATACACAGTAAGGTATGGAATTAGATAAGAGGAATATAGAAGAATACATTAACCGTTTCCTGGAAGGGGAGACCACGAATGCCGAGGAGCAGGCTATTTATCGCTTCTTCCATACAGGGGATGTACCTTCTCATCTGATGGGATATGCTCCGATGTTTGCCTGGTATGAGGGAGGTATGCAGGGAGAACCGGGTATGTCGCAGCCAGACGGTCAGGAGGAGGTTGCCGGAGGGAAGAGATCGGAAAAGGTACCGGTGGTTGGAAAAGAAGGCTTTTATCAGCGTATTCCGGTAGCTGTCTGGAGTGCCGGTATAGCGGCAATGATGGTCATTGCGCTGGGGTTAGGCTTGATTTTCTATTCGGAGAACCAAGCAGGCGGAAGTGGTGAATGGTCGTGCTACGAAGGTAGTTATGTGGAAGTGGGAGGCAAGCGAATTTCGGATGTGAAACAGATTATGCCTTGTATTATTGAAACACTGGAAGAGGCGGAACGGGTGGAGAAACTGGCTCAGGAGCGTGTGGAGGAAATTTGTCGTTCCGAGAAAGAGATAGAAGAAAAGGAATTATTGGTAAGCGAATAAAAAACATAAAAAAAATAAGATATGAAAACAAGATTTATTTTAGGAAGTGCATTGGCGGCTGTTTTGCTGATGTGGGGTGGAACAGGTAAGGTTATGGCCCAGAAGAATATTGATAAAATGGCGGCGGAACTGGAAAAACGGGATGATGTGGCTATCAACTCTGTAACGAAACGTGACCCTAAAACCCGCAAAGTGGTGAAGGTGGTGAAAAGTTTCTCGTTAAAGGATGAGAATATAGGTGCAAGGTTGATTGAGGCTTTCGAGAAGGATGAGGAATATGCCGAAACTGCCATTAAGGATATGCCGAAGGGAAGAGGCAAGGCGCAGAAAGCGAATTTTACGTTCATTTATAAGACGGATAATGAGAAACGTACTTACACCCTTAATGTCAAAGAAAGCGGAAGTGTAAGCATGACCGTCATTATCAGTCCGATGAAGGATGGGCAAGAAGTATGTTCTGTTGTCCTTGACCCGGAATATTGGGATTCGTTCAATGAGCAGATGGCCGAATTAGGGAATAATCTAAGGGATTCCGGTATAGAGGTGCGCCAAATGAGTCGGGAAGAGATGGAGAAGATGCAGGAAACTATCCGCCAGTCATTGAAAGGACTGGATGCTTATGCCATAGCTGAATAGATGATGGCATTATTTTTCACGAACACAAGATAATAAAACACTCTCTTTTAGTTAGATTACAAAAACTTTTTAATTGTCTTGCCTTTCCGGAAGTTGTGAAACTGCCGGAAAGGCTTTGTTTTTTAAGATGAATCTCCATGAAAAATCGAATTGTTTTATATCTTTGCAAGTAATATAAAAAACACACATTAAAGAAGAAAGATGAAAAACGAAATTACCGGAATGAAACTCAGACTGATAGTCATGAACTTCTTGCAGTTTGCCGTATGGGGGGCTTATCTTACTTCCATGGGGACGTATTTGTTTAATATTGGCTTGGGGGCCAAGATAGGTCTGTTTTACGCCATGCAGGGGATTGTTTCCTTGTTTATGCCTGCTATAATGGGAATTATTGCCGACAGGTGGGTGCCTGCTCAAAAATTATATGGTTTCTGTCATTTTATGGCTGCCGTGTTTATGGTGGCTGCCGGGTGGTATGGCTATGTGGATGGTGAAGCGGTTAATTTCGGTACTTTGTTTACATTTTATTCTCTTAGTGTAGCTTTTTATATGCCAACATTGGCATTGACAAATTCGGTAGCCTATACCGCACTGGATAAAGTAAAACTGGACCCTGTCATCGCTTTTCCTCCCATCCGTATTTTCGGAACGATTGGTTTCATCTGCTCCATGTTGCTGACGGATATCTTGGGATTCCAAAATAATTATATGCAGTTTTTTTCTTGTGCTTGCTTTGGAGTGATACTGGCGGTTTATGCGCTTACTTTGCCTGAGTGTCCTGTAAGTCGTGGTGGAGAACAGAAATCGTTGGTAGATGCTATGGGATTGCGGGCGTTTACACTGTTCAAACAGAAAAAGATGGCTATTTTCTTTATATTTTCTATGTTGTTGGGGGTTTCTTTACAGATAACCAACGGTTTTGCCAATCCGTTTCTCAGCAGTTTCAAGGGAGTTCCGGAGTATGCCGATACGTTTGGAGTGAATCATGCCAATGCATTGATATCTTTGTCGCAGGTGTCGGAAACATTGTGTATCTTATTAATACCGTTTGTGTTGAAGCATTTCGGAATCAAGCGTGTTATGCTGATAGCCATGTTGGCATGGGTACTTCGTTTCGGATTGTTCGGACTGGGGAATCCTGGGCCGGGTGTCTGGATGTTTGTACTGTCCATGATTGTGTATGGGGTGGCTTTCGACTTCTTCAACATTTCTGGTTCGTTGTTTGTTAACAATGAAACTGATTTATCCATCCGTTCCAGTGCTCAGGGATTGTTCGTGATTATGACAAATGGTATTGGCGCTACGGTGGGAACGTTGGGAGCTCAGGCAGTGGTAAATCGTTTTGTTGATATGAACAGCAGTGCTCCGCAGATGGAGGGATGGAGCATGACATGGTTTGTCTTTGCGGGATATGCCTTGGCGGTTGCGGTATTGTTTGCTGTCATATTCAAGTATAAGCATCGTCCCGGGCAAGTTTGATAAATTATTTTTTGACCGTTTCCGATGTAGACGGGAATGGTGGAAGGAAAGTTAAATTATGGATGAAATAGAATTGAAGGTACATGATATGTCCTCTACATTGCAGCCGGCGGATGCATATGCGTTGGTGTTGGAAGAAGTGAACGGCAACCGTAAGCTGCCTATTATTATCGGTTCGTTGGAGGCGCAGGCTATTAAGGTGGTAATGATGGGCTATAAGATGCCCAGACCATTGACGCACGATCTTTTTCTGACGGTGACCAAAGAGTTGGGGACTGCTTTAAAGAAAGTATTGATATATAAGGTAAAGGATGGAGTCTATTATTCCTATCTGTTTTTGGAAAAGGAAGGTGAGGTATTTAAAATAGACTCACGTACTTCCGATGCGATTGCGTTGGCTATGCGTTGCGGGTGTCCTGTCTATACTACTGATGAGATTATGGAAAGTGAGCAGTTGCATGAAGTTGGGAATACGGCATTTTCTGTCAATGTAAATACAGTTGATGTGGTGATGCTGAAAGAAGCATTGTCAAAGGCTATAGAAGAAGAGAATTATGAGCAGGCATCCCGTTTGCGTGATGAGATAAAACGACGGGAACAAGAGGAGGAGAATACAATAGCTTGATATATAAATTGAAAAAACAAGAAGAACTATGCATGTTTTTTATACCCCTGATATAGCGAGTAACCTTGAGCTTCCGGAAGAGGAAGCAGGACATTGTTTACGGGTTTTGCGCCTTTCCATAGGCGATGAGATTATGTTGACCGATGGGAAAGGTTGTTTTTACAAAGCTGTAATCAGTGCTGCAAGCGGTAAACGTTGCCAAGTGAAGGTAACGGAAACGATTCCGCAGGAAAAAGGGTGGAACGGCTGGTTGCATATTGCCATGGCTCCCACTAAAAATATGGATCGTACTGAATGGTTTACAGAGAAAGCGACTGAAATAGGCTTTGATGAACTGTCTTTCCTGAACTGCCGTTATTCCGAACGGAAAGTAATCAAGAAGGAACGTATTGAAAAGATTCTGGTATCGGCAGTGAAACAATCGTTGAAGGCGACTATGCCGGTGCTGAATGAAATGACGGACTTTAATAAGTTTGTTTCACGGGATTTTAAAGGGCAGAAGTTCATCGCCCATTGCTATGAAGGGGAAAAACCTTTGTTGAAAGATATATTGCGTTCCGGAGAAGATGCTTTGGTGATGATAGGTCCGGAAGGAGATTTTAGCGAGGAAGAAGTGGCTAAGGCTATAGCGGCGGGTTTTCAGCCTGTCAGTTTGGGAAAGTCCCGTCTTCGCACGGAAACAGCTGCATTGGTAGCCTGTCATACGCTGAATTTATTAAACCAAAAATAAGAATATGAGAAAAGGTATTTGGGGATTTGCACTCGTAGCGATAGTGCTGCTTATGGCTTCTTGTTCGTCTGAAAGTGAGTATGCCAACGCTATTCCTAAGGATGCGGCAATGGTTATGTCATTCGATTTCAAGACGATGGCGGAGAAGAGCGGCATAAACGGTAAAGGAGGAGAAAAGGTTGTGGCCAAACTGACGGACGCATTGAAAAGCGGTTTGGAGGGTGAAGCTTACAAGACTGCCGAGAAGATTATTCAAAATCCGTCTGAATCGGGCTTGTCTTTTACCGATAAGGTGTATATGTTCATCACTCCTCATTCTAATGCTTTTGCTTTATTGGCGAAAGTGGATGATGAAGGTAAAGTGGAAGCTTTGCTGGAGGCATTAAAGAATGAGCAGATATGTACGGAGTTGAAAAGTGAAAGCGGATGTACATGGACACAGATGGGTACGGCGCTGTGCGCTTTTAATAAGGGGACTTTCTTATTGATGGGTAGTAATAAAGGAGATGCCCTCAGTTTGAAAGGAAGTTTGCTTTCATTGATGCGTCAGGATGCTGAAAACAGCTACGTAAAGACTACAGACTTTGGTAAGTTGGCTTCGGCAAAAGGTGAAGTCGTTACAGTGATGAATATGTCGTTCATTCCTAATGATATTACCATGCAGATGCGTATGGGAATGCCCGCCGATTTGAAACTGGAAGATATCAAATATCTGGTTTCCGCTACTTTCGAAAAAGGCAAAATTGTAGTGGACGTGGAGACTTTGATTGAAAACAAGGATTTGATTGCTATGTATGAAAAACAGTCGGCTGCTTCCTCATGTATTAAAGGAGCCTGTTTAGAGTATTTCCCAGCCAATACGTTGGTTTGGGCAGGAGGTAATATCAATGGAAAGGGTATTTATGATTTGCTTTGCGAAAATCCTACCATCAGGCAAGCGTTGGATAATCCGATGTTACCAATAGATATTGAAGGTATATTCTCTTCTATTCATGGAGATGTTGCGGTTGGCTATAATTCCTTGTCGAATAATGACTTGCTGATTTATGCTGATGTAACGAATAAAGACTTTTTGCAGTCCTTCGAAGACCTGAAACCTTTGTTGGCTATGACCGGTGGGCAGATGCAGTTGAACTCTACGGGTAAAGACCAATACGAGTTCCGTATGTATCGCCAAAGCATTTGGTTTGGTGTGAAGGACAATCTGCTTTATATCTCGAACAATGAAAGACTGGCAGATGAGGCAGGCCGCCGTTACGGAGTTTCTTTGCAGAATACTCCTTGGGCCGGACAGGTGACAAAGAACCGTTTCTTTATGGCGTTCAATGCGGCGCAGCTGGTGAAGGATGTTCAGGAGAATCCCCGGTTAACCCGTATGCTGGGCAGCGATGCCGCCATGTTCAATGCCATCCTGGGACCTTGCGACTATATGGATGTGATGGCTCCCGATTGGAAAAGCGCCCAAATGAATATTGTTATGAAAGATAAAGAGGTCAACGTGCTACAGTTGATTGTACGTGGATTGGAGAATTTATGAACACTATAGAATTACAACAGACCCTCCCTGCCGTTTTTGCAGGGAGGGATTCTATTATATCTGATGTCTGGCATCAGTCGTTGACTCTGAAGCGTGGAGAAGCTTATTTGGTGGAGGCAGCGTCCGGTACAGGAAAATCATCGCTTTGCAGCTACGTATACGGATACCGTAACGACTATCAAGGTATCATCTGTTTTGACGGGAAAAATATCCGTACGCTTTCGGTGCGCGACTGGGTGGAGATTCGGAAATGTTCCATCAGTATGTTGTTTCAGGAATTACGTTTGTTTACAGAACTGACAGCGTGGGAGAATGTGCAGTTGAAGAATTCGCTGACCGGATTTAAATCTAAGAAAGAAATCAAGGCTTGGTTTGAACAGTTCGGCATTGCCGATAAATGGGATACGCCAATAGCTAAAATGTCTTTCGGACAACAGCAGCGTGTTGCGTTGGTCCGCGCCCTTTGCCAACCTTTTGATTTTATTTTTCTGGATGAACCTATCAGCCATCTGGATGAGGAGAATGGACGGATTATGTCCCGGATATTGGTGGAGGAAGCGGATAGACAGGGGGCAGGTATCATTGTGACCTCTATTGGCAAGCATTTGGAGTTGAACTACACAAAAACGTTGAAGCTATGAGGTTGGTCTGGAAATTATTACGTCAGCATATCAGCTTTTCACAATTGGCGGGTTTTTTCTTTGCCAATCTGTGCGGTATGGTCATTGTGTTGCTGAGTGTTCAGTTTTATAAAGATGTGTTGCCGGTTTTTACAGAAGGTGACAGTTTCATGAAGAAAGACTATGTGATAGTAAGCAAGAAAGTGAGCACATTGGGTTCTTTTGTCGGTAAAAGCAAGACTTTTTCCGAACAAGACATTGCTGAAATCAGCGAACAGCCGTTTACCAAAGGGGTAGGGGCTTTTATCCCTTCCCAATTTAAAGTGTCGGCAGGCATGGGGATGGAGAACGTGGGATTGCACATGTCTACAGCCATGTTCTTTGAGTCTGTTCCCGATGAGTATGTGGATGTGAACCTGGATAAATGGGAGTTTGATGAATATGAACGGGTCGTTCCTATTATCATCCCCCGTAATTATCTGAATCTGTATAACTTCGGTTTTGCACAAAGCCGGAGCCTGCCGCAATTGTCGGAAGGGGTGATGGGTATGGTTAATTTGGATATACGTATTACCGGTGTGGGGCGTACGGAAAACTTTAAAGGAAAAATAGTTGGTTTCTCTAATCGTCTGAATACGATTCTTGTTCCGGAAACATTTATGACGTGGGCCAACAATGAGTTTGCCCCGGGGCAGAAAAGCGAACCGTCACGACTGATTGTTGAAGTGAACAATCCTACGGACGACCGTATTGCCAGGTTCTTTAAAGACAAGGGATATGATACGGAAGATGACAAGTTGGATGCGGGAAAGACTACCTGGTTCTTGAAAGTGATTATAGGAATTGTGCTTTCTGTAGGTTTGCTTATCAGTGTGCTCTCTTTCTATATTTTGATGCTCAGTATTTATTTGTTGCTGCAAAAGAATACATCCAAGTTAGAGAATCTGTTATTGATAGGTTACAGTCCGGCTAAGGTGGCGCTCCCTTATCAAATGCTGACATTGGCACTCAATGCTGTGGTGCTGTTTTTATCAGTGGGAATTGTGATTTATGTGCGGAGTAACTATATGGATATGATAGGAAAGTTATTCCCACAATTGGAAGCAGGAAATTTAGGACCGGCCTTGGTTATAGGTGTTTTGCTTTTTGTGGGTGTATCCTTATTTAATATAGTAGCGGTACGTCGTAAAGTGGCATCTATATGGATGCATAAAGGTTGATAATAGTTATGGTATCTCAGACAGAATTTACGCTTCGTCCCCGTACCAGGGGATTTCACCTGATTACTGATGAAGTGGTGCGCAATTTGCCGCCACTTCCCCAAACAGGTTTGCTTTATTTGTTCATCAAACATACTAGTGCGGCATTAAGTATCAATGAAAATGCCGATCCGGATGTCCGTACGGATATGGAATCTATTTTTAACCATTTGATAAAGGAACGTGAGCCTTATTACGAACATACTTTAGAAGGTTGGGATGACATGCCTGCTCATGCAAAAGCAACAATTATAGGCGTCAGCCTCACTATTCCTATTACAGAAGGTCGGTTGAATATGGGTATTTGGCAGGGAATTTACCTTTGTGAGTTCCGCAACCATGGAGGTGGTCGTAAAATTGTAGCTACTGTAATGGGGGAATAACTTTTTCAGATGTTCATCCGGGTTATTATTTATTTAAAAAAATAGATTAATTCCACTTTAATCAGAACTCTTTTTTTAACTTTGTACCAATTCTTGAAAACAGATGAAAATTCATTTGAAAACAAGAAGGAACATATATAATTAAGAGCGTTTAAAATATTACCTTGTCTTAGAAAATCCCCAATTTTCAAAGCTGCACAAGTGTAATACAACAAGCGCTCACGTCTTGTGTTTATACTCCTTAACAGGATTAGTATATTCATAAAGACGTGGGACACTGTTGTTATTATTTGTGCAGCTGGTATGGGGATACCTCTAAGGCAGATAAAATATTAAGCAGGTCCCACGTCTCTTTTTTATGTCTGTACCATAAAAATGAACGGATAAAACTAGCCTGAGTGATGAAAATTATTGTTTGGAATTCGCAGGATAAATGTGTGGCTGATTATCATAAATTGATAAGAGGCTGCGATGTGTTGTGCCTGTTGGATTGCGGGCAATGGACGGTTCCGGTGTATGCACTTCAGATACAGAATGGTCTGTTTCACTGGAAAGATGAGCATGAAGGCCTTTCCTATGATATATTTTATTGCTTGGAGAAGGTGGCGTTTATATGTCGGGATGGTTTGTACAGCGGAGAATCTGTTCTATATAGCATTCATTCCAATATAGGATCTTTGGTAGGTATTCGTTTGCAGGATGATTTTTGGCTGTTTGCCAACCATGAGTCTAATCGGAGCAATGCCTGTCATATAGGTGAGTTTTATTTGCGTGAAATCTCAGATCGTTTCAGAAAGGCAGCTTTTGTAGCCGATTTTAAGGAAAAGTCTTATTCTTGGGCACAGGAAACGATAGGTGGATTATATTGTATTGCTCCTCCCAAAGGATACCATCCGCATACCATCAATTATTTATTTACCATTCATGTGGCCTGTACGGATTTCTATTTGTTGGAAGGCTATAGTAGGGCTTCCAATCAGCCTACTTTCTTTAAATTGGAAATTTAATATGTTCCGGATTATAATTTTTCACTTTTTCCTTTGATAATAAAAGAATTAGTGTATATTTGCACATGAACAGTAACATTTTATAAGGAATTTACGTTATGGGCAGAGAACTTATATTTGACCGGTTTTCGCAGCAGGCTCTTCAGACCTTGCACCGGTATCGTGCCGTTATGTTCAGTCCTACGATGCTCATGTCTTTGGTTGTTTACCTATGATTTTTTTATCCTTAATTCTTACACATTAACATGAGTTTACTATGGACAACAGACCGACTATCGCTGAAGTACAAGAATGGGTACTGAAGCTTTATAACACGTGTGAACAAACCATCACTAGTGAGGAACGTAAAGAACAGCATAAATATGCCGTTATGGTACAACGGCCACAGGACAAAAAGTTCCTGGTGAAGATGCTGGACGAATCTTCTCAAATTCGTGATCGTAAGAAATTGGCAGAACGTATCAAGAAGCTGATAGACCGTTATGGTGTACCTGAGTTCTTGAATAAGCGTGATGCTTTCCTTTTTAAAATGTACCAGGCTTTTGGCCACCATTTTGATTTTATTGCCATACCAATCATAAAGAAGCGCCTTCGTATGGATACTTCTAAAGTGATTCTGGATGAGGCGCGTCCTAAATTAACAGCCCATCTGGCTGCCCGTTTTAAGCAAAAGATTGGTCAGAATGTAAATTTGCTGGGTGAGGTCGTATTAGGAAACGGAGAAGCAGACCATCGTTATTTCCATTATTTAGAAGCTTTGGAGGCTCCCGATATCAATTATATCTCCGTGAAAATATCGGGTATCTACGCACAGACCCATGCGCTGAATTATGAAGAAAGTTTTCCGGAACTGGTGAAACGTATGTGTGCGCTATATCAGAAAGCGATTGACTTTCCTTACGTAGATGAGAATGGTGTAAAACGTTCCAAGTTTGTCAATTTGGATATGGAGGAGTATAAAGATGCTCACTTTACATTGCGCTTGTTTAAAGAAGTGTTGAGCAGACCGGAATTTAAAAACTATTCGGCAGGTATTGTTGTACAGGCTTATCTGCCCGATGCGTATGAATTTCAGACTGAATTGTTGGACTTTGCCAAAGCGCGTATGGCTGATGGCGGTGCGCCATTGAAAATGCGGTTGGTAAAAGGTTGTAATCTGGAAATGGAAACGGTTATCTCTTCTCTTCGTGGCTGGCCTAATCCAGTGAGGACATCGAAAACAGAAGTCGATGCCAATTATTTGCATATTCTGGAACGGGCTTTGTTACCGGAGAATGCAAAAGCCTTGCATGTGGGGGTCGCTTCTCATAATTTGTTCACTATTGCATACGCCTATCTGTTGAGCCGGAAACTGGGAAGCGCGGAGTACATGACTTTTGAGATGTTGGAAGGTATGGCTGATCATGTATGGCGTGCCCAATCCCAATTGGGAAATCATGTGATTTTATATGCACCGGTGGTAAAAGATGAGCATTTCCTGAATGCAGTATCTTACTTGGTCCGTCGTATGGATGAAAATACGGCTCCGGACAACTTTCTGACCCATTCGTTCAATTTGAAGCCGGGTACGGATACTTGGCGCTTCTTGCAGAACCAGTTTGAGGAAGCTTATAAGATGAAAGATGTTATTACGCATATTCCTACCCGTACACAAAACCGCTTGCATCGTTATACTCCCGTTCCACCAGCTGATGTAATGAAGAATGAACCTGATACTGATTTTGATTTGGCTCAGAACCAGGAGTGGGTTCGGAATATTTTTGCGAAGTGGAAGAAGTCACCGGCGGATTCACCTGAAATCATTCCTTTGCAGATAGGAGCTGAAACGGTGGTTTGTGAGAAGCGTCATAAATATATGGACCGTTGTCAGGATGATGAAGTTTGTGTATGTGAAATGTCACAAGCTGATGCCGGACAGGTGATGAAAATTTTGGAAATAGCCGAAAAAGATCCTGCCGGATGGAGAAAGACCACATTGCAGGAACGGCATAAAATAATGTATGAAGCTGCCAACAGACTGGGTGAGATGCGTGGTGATTTGATAGGTTGTATGTGTGCTGTAACAGGGAAGACAGTGGTGGAAGGCGATGTGGAGGTATCGGAGGGGATCGATTATGCTCGTTTTTATACCACTAGCATGAAGCAGTTTGCAGAATTGCCGGATGTGGATATTGCTCCTAAAGGGACTATTTTGGTTATTTCTCCGTGGAACTTTCCGTGTGCCATACCTATTGGTGGTATTGTGGCAGGACTGGCAGGAGGAAATACTGTGATTCTGAAACCGGCTACTGTTGCCGCTCCTGTGGCATGGTTGTTTGCCAAGGCATTTTGGGATGCAGGTGTGCCTAAAGAGGCTTTGCAGGTTGTCATTACAGACCGTGAGGCATTAAAGGTATTGACTACTGCTCCGGCTGTCAAACATATTATTCTGACAGGAGGGACAGACACTGCCCAAAATATTGCACGCAGTAATCCGGCTACTCCATTGTCGGCAGAAACCGGTGGTAAGAATGCAATTATCTTGACAGCTTCCGGTGACCGTGACCATGCTATTATGAATATTGTGGCTTCTGCTTTTGGCAATGCCGGTCAAAAATGTTCCGCATGTTCTTTATTGCTGGTAGAACGCTCGGTCTATGAGGACAAGAACTTTCAAGATAAGTTGAAAGATGCCGCAACTAGTATGAAGGTGGGTAGTGTATGGAATCCTGGGAATGTGGTAGGTCCGATGATTACCAATAAGAATGATAAATTATTGAAAGCTCTGGAACTGGAAAAAGGGGAGTCTTGGCTGGTTCCACCTCGTTTTCTTGATAAGCATAAATATGTATTGGCTCCTACAGTGAAGTGGGGGGTACGTCCCGGCAACTATTCATTCAGAACGGAATTGTTCGGTCCGATGCTGAGCGTGGTTTGCATTGAGAATTTGCAGCAAGGCATTGATTTGGTAAACAGTTTGGAATATGGTTTGACTTCGGGCTTACAGAGTCTGGATGAAGGCGAACAGAAATTGTGGAAAGATTCAATTATGGCAGGTAACCTTTACATCAATCGTGGTATAACGGGGGCCATTGTAAATCGTCAGCCGTTCGGTGGAATGAAATTGTCGGCTTTTGGTGGAGGTGTGAAGGCGGGTGGTCCTAACTATTGTGCTTGTTTTGTAAATATTGCAGATAAGCCAGGCAGTACCACCGACTATACACAAAGTTATGTGAAGGCATACGAGCAGGAATTTGCGCATGCTCGTGATGTCAATAATCTGTATGGCGAGCAAAATGCATTCCGCTATCTGCCTTTAAAGAATATGGTTTTGCGTCTTTTCCCGGGAGATAACAATGAAGATGCAAAGATGATTGCTTTGGCTGCCAGAATTTGTCATACTCCATTGAGTATTAGTTTTGAACCTGGTGATGACCGTACCGCTGCATTGGCTTCTTTGGGATGTCCTTTAAAAGAAGAAGCGTTGGCCGGATTCCTGAAATCAATGAAGAATTATGAACGTATCCGCACTTGTGGGGCTGATATTCCGATGGAAATGTACGAGGAAGCTGCACGTATTGATAAGTATATTGCTACAGCTAAACCGGTGAAAGACGGACGTGTGGAATTGATTCATTACATCAAGGAGCAAAGTATTTCATTTGAATATCATCGTTATGGTAGTATTCTGGAGGTGCCGCCGGTAGAATAACTGTTTATATTATCGGGCGGAAACGTTACTTGGTGGAATGAATATTTTTTCGATCCTCCTTGTTTGTCGGATAAAGCAGATTTGTGTAAAAAACTTAGAAATAAGTAAGAAGGATAATATGGTGTAAAAGCAGTCCGGCATATGGATGAATATCTGTGCCGGACTACTTTTTTATATTGTGGCGGAAGAAATGGAACTTTTGATAAACCTTTCGGACACACGCTTGTTTATGATAAGTTCATGTTTTTGACATGAGTAACATAAATCTATTGCAAAGACTAATGAAAGAAAATAGACCTCCTTTTTTGCCGTTTTCGCAATCTTGCTTTAATTATTTTAAAGTAAGGGGCTTTATTGGATTTTCGGAATTGTGTATCAGAACATTTCATCCTGATTCACAAAGATATATATGTCCCTATTTGCCCGATGCGCATATCTTGGAGTTCCGGCTTCCGGCAGCGACTATAGAGTGTGTTATCAATAAACAAGGTATATGTATTGAGGCTATCATGTTTACCGATTAGTAAGTGCTTAATCTTCCTTTTTCATTTCTTAATAATTAAGCCAAAGCTTGAATGAAGAAAGTTTTTCTTCACTGATGGTGATTTGGGCTTTGTAAGGAGGAAGGACACTGACTACTATCTTGCCATTAAAATAAGGTTCGGCATGGTCTATGGAAGCAATGCTGATAATAATCTGACGGTTGGCGCGAAAGAACTGTTCTGGGTCCAACTGTTCCATTAATTTATTCAGAGACAGGTCGATTATGTGTTCTTGTCCTTTTTGGGTGACGGCAAAAGTTATTTTATTTTCAGAATAGAAATAGGCTATGTCCGTTACTTGAAGAGACCAGAAACGGTCGGCTCCATAAATAAGGAAGCGTGTACGGTAACGTCTTTCTTTATGTTGCAGGGTATCCAGCAATGTATCCAGATATTCTTGGGGGCGGGAGATTCCTTTGTTTTGTAAAGTTTCGTATTTGATGATGGCATCGAGCAGACGTGTTTCGTCGATGGGTTTCAGTATATAATCTATGCTATTTACTGTAAATGCGCGGATGGCATATTGGTCGTAGGCAGTTGTAAAAATAATTATAGAGGAAGGATGCACGGCCGAAAGAAAATCGAATGCGTTTCCATCTGCCAATTGGATATCGAGGAAGATCAGGTCGGGTTGTGGATTATCTTTAAACCAAGCCACAGCTTCGTCCACACTGCCCGGTATAATGGTCAGTGTCCATTGCGGGCGCAGACGGGTAATCATGGAATGTAACAAACGTGCTGCTGGCACTTCATCTTCTATAATGATTGCGTTTAGTTTATTCATATGCTAAAGGTACTTTTACGGTAAACAAATTGTTTGCTTTAGTGACAATGATTCCTTCGCCGAGCAGTAGTTTGCAACGGTTGGAAAGATTATTCAATCCTACTCCCGAAGAGGTGTCATTACTCTTTTTAGGTTGGATAGGGTTACTTACTGTCAGGTAATAATTTTCAATTTCTATATTAATTTGCATAGGCTTGTTTGAGGTGATGGAATTATGCTTGATGACATTTTCTACCAGCAGTTGCAAAGTTAGTGGCGGGAGCATGGCTTCAGGATAGTCTTCGGGAAGATGACATTTGTAACTGATGCAATTTCCTAATCGGACTTCGTGAAGAAAGAGGTAGGATTTCATAAATTCCAATTCTTCGCTTAAAGGTACCAAGACTTTATCTTGACTTTGAAGGACATAGCGGTAAACGCTGGACAGATGTTTAGTGAAGCGGACTGCATTGGCGGGATTGTATTCTATTTCTGCAATCAGCGTGTTAAGACTGTTGAACAGAAAGTGTGGATTGAGTTGGTTTTGCAGGGCGGTGTAACGGGCTGTGTTATTTTCTTTTTGAAGTTCGGCAGCTTCTTGTTGCAGTTTTAATGTGTTCTGAATAGAACGGTTAGATAAAAGTAGTCCTACAATAACTAACTCCACCAACCATACCAGAAAGAGGATGCGCCAGCCGCCATTTGGGAAAATAAATACGTTGTAGGAACCTACCAGAAGTTTTCCGACAATCAATAAACTATAATTCAAAAGAAAGAACAGAAGAGTTACGGCTATATAAATGGTAATAATTTTCCAACGTTTGCGGATATTCAATGCATATTGACTGTTTAGCCAGGAACTGAGCCGCAACGTTGAGTAGCCAAGAATATTGAAGGCTGTGATGAAGAAGATAAAAGCACCTTTGGAAAATAGCATATCTGCCACATGGGGTGACAAATCGGAATAATTGGCTAGAAGAAGATAGGAAAATGCTCCTAGTCCGGAGAATAAAAGGCCATATAATGTAACATTCCATTTCATGTGAACAAAGCTACAATATTTTACAGAATAATCATAGACTGGAGAGGTGTTAAATTAATATTTTCCATTCACTATAGGTACGGATAAATTCCGTTCCTTGGTGAATGGAAGAATATGCTTTTCATGATGGTTGGTTTTATCTAATATTTGTTTAAAGCTTTCAGCAATGCGGAATAGTGTCCTTGTGCAGAAACTTTGGCTTGTACATAGTTGGTTTGTGAAATCTGCCGATAGTTTTGTGCCTCTATCATTTCCACTATTGATACTTTCCCCTCTGTATATCTTTCCAATGCCATTTGTTCGTTTTTGCGGGCTTTTTCCAATGAGTTTCTAGTTAATTGTACTTGTTCCATTGCTTGAGACAAGGATACACGGGCTGTCTGCACTTCCAGATTTACATGGTCACTTACTTGGTGCAGATTATCAGTCGCGGCACCGATCTGGAAAGAGGCTGCCCGTTTTTCGTTGCGTCGTTTCCCCCATTCAAAAATAGGTACAGATAACTTAGCATAAACGGCATAGTTGGGATCAAGGTCGGATTTAAAGTTATATCCTGGTGAAGAGTAACTTCCTTCTATGCCGACATACAGTTGCGGTTTATATTTTGAGTCAGTCAGTTTCTTTGAGCTTTCGGCTATGCCTATTTGGTCGTATGCTATTTTTAGTTCCGGTCGGTTAGAACCGTCTTGCTTCCATAACTGCTCATTCATTACGATGGAAGGAATGGTATCTTCCACTTCCGTTATTTCATGAAGTGCCGTGCCAATCAGTGAATTAAGTGCCATTCTTCCTGTTTCCAAACTGCTTTTTGCTTGGAGCAATTGGTATTCGGCTTCATTTAGTTTTACTTCTGCCATAAGCAAGTCTTGCGGGTCAACTAGTCCTGCTTCGACTCGCTCACGGATAGTTTTGGTGAGTGAGGCGATAGAGTTTCGATAGTCGGTAGCAACTTGCAGAAGTTCGGCACGGGCTACGGTATTCCAGTATTGCATATCGGTTTGGTAGCACAGGGCGGAACGAAAGTATTCCGCCTGATGTGCTGCCAGACTATGTTGATGTTTTGCCATCCGGATGGTTTCCAGCAGACGCCCGCCTGTATAGACCGGCTGTAATAGGGTAAGTGAGGCACCATATTTCATGTCCTTGCCTTCGAACGTCAGTGGGTTTTGCATACTGGGCAAGTCCAGAGTGAGCTGGATGGGGTTGCCGGTATATTGAAAGTTGGCGTCACCCGAAAGTTTGGGACGCAAATCTTTTCGGGCGGCTTTTTCCAGTTCGATACTTGCAGAGATGTGTTTATCCGCCGCCTTCAGGTCGTGGTTGTATTCCACAGCCATCGACCTGTACTTTTCCAATAAATCACTTTGTTGGGAGAAAGTAGCGGACGGAACACTAAAAATAAAGATAAACAGTATATTAATTCTTTTCATAGGATGCATATTTAGAATTACTCTTAATTTTATAAAACATGGCATATAATGCCGGGGTTACGAATAACGTTAGCAATGTGGCAAACGTCAGTCCGAAAATAATAGTGGCTGCCATACCGCCGAATGCTATATCGAACAACAACGGAACCATTCCTAAAATAGTAGTGGTCGCTGCCATAAGTACAGGTCTTGTTCTTGACACTGTAGCTTCTATGATGGCGGTATAAGGTGCGATTCCATTTCGGCGCTGTATATTTATTTCATCCAGTAACACAATCACATTTTTAATAATCATACCTAATAATCCCAGCCATCCGGCGATGGGGAAGAAGCCGAAATCGAATCCGGTGAGCAGCATACCTATGGCAACCCCGATAAGGGAAAGGGGAAGGATACACAGGATAATGACCGGTTGTCTGAAGTTACTGAATAATGCTACAAGAATTACAATGAGCATCAGAAAAGCCAAAGGAAAGAACTTGGCAATGGCCTGCATCGCTTCGCCTTGGTCTTTGTATTGGGCATCCCAGAAGAAGGTATATCCTTCGGGCAATTCTATTTCTTCTATCTCTTTTCGTATTTCTCCGTGTACTTCCGCCATGGTGTGTCCCGGTTTTACTCCACACATGGCTGCCATGGATAACTGACGGTTATAAGTACGTATTTGCGGAAATTCCCAAGTGGTTTCAATTTTTTCCGTTACTTGTGACAGAGGTGCCGAATGCTCCCCGTTCCAAACAGAGAAATCCCCTAAAGATCGCTCGTCTGTAATATGAACCCCTTCCGATTTTAGTAATACAGGTACTTTCTTTTCATTATCCCGATAAATTCCTACAGGAGTTCCATCACTGATAGACTTGACGGATTGCATCATTTGTGCTTTGGTGATACCCAGTGCTCCGGCTTTTACCGGATCGTAAACAGGGCGGATCATTAAACTCATGTTGCCCCATTCGTTGCGGGCGTCCGCTACTTTGGGATTGCGGCGCATGATTTCTATTGCTTTCCCTGCCAGTGAATCTAGTACAGCAGGATCCGGTCCTAGAAAACGGGCTTCGATGACGGCTTCTGTCAAAGGGCTAAGCTCGAATTTGTTCACTTTTATCAGGGGTTCGGGATATTTCTGGCGAATGGAGTCTTGCAGTAGCGCATGTAATTCCTTTGAATCTTTGGAGGTCTTGCATTTTACCAGTATTTGTGCATAATTGGATTGAGGACCGAAAGATACATTGGATAAATAATAGCGGGGTGGCGTGCGACCTATGTAGGTAGAAACCATTTCTGTTTCTTCGTGTCCGCGTATATAGTCTGCCAGACTGCTTGCCATGCGGTCTGTTTCGTTAATGTTTGTTCCTTCGGGCAGCCACATATCTACGGTAAAGTATTGTTTTTCCAGTGCGGGTACGAATACTTTAGGAATAAATTTGAAACTCCAGGCAGAGAGTATCAGCATAATGGCCAGTGAGCCGATGGTGACCGACCGGTGGCGGAGCACCCAATGTAAAGCATTGCGGAAACGGTTGTAATATTTTCCGTCGAACAGTGCCGCTTTCAGTTCCTCGGGACGTGGGCGGCGGACAAATTCCTGTATAAAGAAAGGTGTCTGTGTCAGTGCGAACACCCAGCTGAACATCAGGGATACTCCGATAACCACGACTAATGAGGATAACAGTTCACCTGTGATATGTGGTGAATAATAGATAGGAAGGAAAGTAAGAATAGCGATTATGGTTGCTGCCAACAAGGGCAGGGCGGTAGTCGAGCAAGCCTGCATGATGGCTACACGTTTCCGCATTCCACGCTCCATATTGATTAAAGCGGAGTCTGACACAACAATGGCATTGTCTACCAACATCCCCATGGCGATAATGATGGCGGCCAGTGACATTCGCTGGAGTGCGATGCCGCAAGCCATCATGACAATGAGAGTGGCGAAGATGGAAAAAATCAGTCCGCTACCTATCAGCGTGCCATTCTTGAACCCGATGAAAAATAATAGAATGGCTATAACAGTTAAAACGGAAATGATGAGATTCAAGACAAAGCCTTGATTGGCAACGGCTGATTCATATCCTTGATCGTAGATAGAGGTCAGTTCATATCCTTCAGGCATGGATTGGGATAATTCGTCAATGCGTTTTTTCACAGCTTCTGCCATATCCACTACATTTCCGGTGGGGACGGTGGAGATGGCAATACCTATGGCCGGATTACCGTCAATGCGCATCAGATTGCTGGCAGGTGTCTGATAACTTTCTTCTATTTGTGCAATGTCGGCAAGGCGGAAATGTTCACCGGAGCGTGATACGATAGTCAGGTTTCTTATATCATCTAATGAATAAAAATTTCCAGTGGATTCAATGCGCAGCCGATTTTGTCCGGCATCAATACCTCCGGCATCCACCACTTTATTTTGTGCTTCGAAAGCGCGGGCTATATCCGAGGTCGTAATTCCGCTTTGTGCCATGACGGATGGGCTGACAGACACGTCAATGGTAGGTGTCTGTATTCCGTAGATTTCTATTTTAGCAACATCTTTTATTTTCAATAGTTCGTTTTTGATAATCTTGGCTTCGTCTTCCAGTTCCCGATAGGTATGGCTCTTTCCAGTCAGTCCATAGAAAACTCCCAATACATCTCCAAAATCATCGTTAACAACAGATGGACCTGCTCCGGCGGGAAGTTTGCTTTGTACATCATTTACTTTACGGCGTAATTTGTCCCAAAGTTGTTGCATTTCGTCTGCCCGGATTTCCTTTTTTACATAAACGGTTATTTTTGAAAGTCCTGTTCGGTTTTCTGTTTTCAGATAATAAAGTTCACCAAGAGATTGGATGGATTCTTCCAGAACATCTGTTACTTGAGATTGTACCTCGGAGGGGGATGCTCCGGGATACGGAGTCAGTACGAGTGCTTGTTTGATGGTAAAGGGGGCGTCTTCCAGTTTTCCCATTTTGATATAGGAGAACAGCCCACCGGCCAATATCAATACCAACAGCAAGATAGTGACTGCTTTCTTCTGTAGAAAATATTTTACGAGTTTCATGATTGTTTATTTCTGTGATATTATTCGTTTTCTACACTTATTTTCATTCCATCCGATAGGAAGCGGAGCCCACTGTTTGCTACAGTTTCATCAGGATACAAGCCTTCGGTGATAGATACATAACCGTTTGGCAATAGATCCCCTTTCTTTACTTTTCTCTTAGTTACTTGTTGGGTTTTGGAATTTACTATCCATAAATAATCTCCTTCTGTAGGGCGATGGCAAAGGGCTGTTTGAGGGATGGCTGCTCCTTGGGAAAGAGTTGAAACGGAAGGGGCATTTAGGCTTGCTTTACCAGACATACCTGCCAGTAATTTCCCTTCTTTATTGGGAAGTAGAGCGGTCAGCAGATAAGAGAGGTTATTGCGGGTAGTCCCTTTGGAAATTTCCATTATCTTAGCATTATATACTTTATCGGGTTGGGCGTCAAATCGTACTTGTATTGTATCTAGTGCTTGCGCTGCACGGGCAATGTCTTGAGTGACATAAATCTCCAGTTTAAGTTGGTCTATATCAATAAAAGAAATGATGGGCTGGGTTGCTTTCACGTCTTGAAATTTCTCTATATATACTTCACCCACATAACCATTGAATGGAGCGATAAGGCGTGTGTCTTCCAGTTCATAGGAAGCTGTATTGAAAGTTGTTTTTGCAGTGATATAGTCTGCTTTTGCTTTTTCATAAGTACTTGCAGAAACATTTCCTTTGTCGTATAACTTTTGTATACGTTCGAATTCCGCTTTTGCCTGATGGTAGATTGCTTCGGCACGTTCTTTACGGATGCGGAAATCGCGCGGATCTATTTCGGCTATGATGCTGCCTTGTTGGTATCGGTTACCTGCGTATACATCGAAACGGTCGATGGGACCGCCTACTCGGAAAGATAACTCGGAAGTGCGAAAAGGTCGGGCAATAAAAGAGAATTCTTTGTCACCCTGATGTGAAACTGGAACAGCTTGTGTTGTTTTTACAATAAGGTCTTGTTTTTTATCATTGCCTTCGGCAGCACAGGAAGAAAGTAGTGCGGCAAGGCTTAATAATAGCATGGAATGTACGTTTATCTTCATATTTTGTCTTTTAAGTTTGAGACAAAAATAAAGATTGAAGGGAGAACAGATGGGGAAGAAAATGCTGAAGCCAGAAAAAGAAGACCGGAAAAAGGGAAAATGCATCCTGAATAATTTTATCAATGAAGTAAAAAAAGATTTATTCAGGCAACTTTTTATACAGAATAGCTGTTTTTATCAGTAAGATGATTAACTATAAACTCTAAAGAATAAAGCGTATGTATTTTATTTGGTACATTATTATCGGAATTATTGCTGGTTTTGTTGCCGGTAAGTTGATGAGAGGGGGAGGTTTCGGTCTCTTTATTAATTTATTGGTTGGTATTGTTGGTGGTGTCCTGGGCGGCTGGGTATTCAGTTTGTTTGGTATTGCAGCAACTGGTATTATTGGCAGTCTTGTTACCTCTATTGTGGGAGCTATATTATTGTTGTGGATTGTTTCTTTGCTCAAGAGGTCTGATATTTCTTGAATTATAAGAGTAAAAAAGAACCGTCCTGACGACACGCTTGCCGGGGGCGGTTCCTAACCAAACAAATCAAAAAATATAAGTATATTAACTAATTGCTTCCACCTCCTAAGGCACGGTAAAGCATGATATGCAGTTTACAAGATTCCACATTCAGAGCGATACGTTCCAATTCACAATCCAGGAAACGTTCATCGGCCGACAGTACATCCAGATAGCCTGCGAATCCTACTTTAAACATTTCATTTGCATTATAAATAGATCGATGATGGATACGGCTTTCTTCTTCTTTCAACTTTTTGCGCTGGTGCATTTGCGATGATGCAGTAATGAGGTTTAATACTTCTTCATAGGCTTTTAATACCGTATCGTGATATCCTAACAAAGCGATGCGTTGCTGGCTTTTCGCATCATTCCATAATGCACGTATAGTATTTTGTTTGAATATAGGTGCTGTGATACCTGCACCGAGATTGTAAACCAGGGATGCAGGAGCAGTAAACCATTTATCCAGATCAAATGCGTTAAAACCTCCGTTTCCTCCAATCACGATGGATGGGAAGAAAGCTTTTCGCGCTGCAGATACGTCGGATTTACTAGCTAATAACTCCAGTTCGGCAGCCTTTATATCCGGGCGATATTGCAAAAGTTGTGACGGGATTCCTGCATCTGTGGGAAACTCATAACTACATGCAGTTTCAAATGACACTCGTTTCACCTTGAAAGGCAGTCGTCCTAATAAGGTGGCGATGGCACGTTCCTTTTCACTTATTTGCTGTTCGTTTGCAAGCAGCATTTCTTCCAATTTAAGGCGTCGTGACCGGAATTGGTCTACAGAAAGTCGGGTTACTTCACCTTCTTTCATCAGTTCATCGGTTAAATTATAAGCATCTCTGGCTGTTAGGATGGCTTCGCGTAGCACATATCGCTGTTTATCCAGTCCTATTAATTCAAAATAGTGTGTACCTACTTCTGATATCAATAAGGTGCGTGCCAGACGCATAGCTTCTACAGACTGCATCCAGCGGGATACGGTCGATCGTTTTTTATCGGTTAGCTTACCCCATATGTCAGCTTCCCATTGAAAATTGAGTCCTAGGTTGAAATTCCGGTAGGGATCTGGAATATGTTTGTCTTTTTCTAAATCGGGAGTGTTGGTGGTGCTGTTACCAACTCCGTCCATAGTGTACTCGCCAAAACGTTGTACTCCACCATCAATGCCTAATGAAAGATCGGGCAGCAGCGCTCCTTTTCCTACTCGAACTTGTGAACGGGCAATGGATATCCGTTCTATAGTTTGAAGGAATGAATGATTGTTATTTAACGCTTCGGCTATATAACTTTGCAATAACGTATCTGGAAAAAATGTTTTCCATGACATGGAAGAGATAGTAGTGCTGTCCGTTTCCCTATCCATATAGAACTCGGGTAACTCTATCTTTTCTGTCGGAGTAAGGGAAGGGGCTTTGCAACTTACCATAATCAGACAGAAAGCTCCTATTATTAAACCTGTTTTGTTTATATTGTTATTTTTCATCTTCTTCATCATAGCTGACTTTATTACGGTTAAGATGTGCAGACCAACTCTCGAAAACAAGGTAAAGTCCAGGTACAAGGAAGATTCCTACGAATGTACCGATAAACATACCTCCGGCGGCAGCTGTTCCGATGGAACGGTTGCCCAAAGCACCGGCTCCGCTTGCCATTACCAACGGGATTAGTCCGCATATAAATGCAAAGGAGGTCATCAGGATGGGGCGCAGACGGCTTACGGAACCTCTAACGGCAGCATCAAAGATGCTCATTCCCTGTTTGCGGTACTGGTTGGCCATTTCCACAATAAGAATGGCATTTTTGCCTAGCAGACCAATCAACATTACCAAGGCTACCTGGGCATAAATATTATTTTCCAAGCCTGCCAGTTGCAGGAAAAAATAAGAACCGAAGATACCTGCCGGCAATGAAAGTATGACGGGAAAAGGCAGTAACAGACTCTCGTATTGTGCTGCCAGCAACAAATAAACAAACAGCAGGCAAATACCGAAAATAAGAACGGTTTGTCCACCCGAATCTTTCTCTTCACGAGTAACTCCTGACCATTCTATATCATAACCGCGAGGTAATGTCTCTTTGGCAATTTGTTCCACTGCTTCGATAACCTCTCCTGAACTGACTCCTTCGGCAGGTTCACCTGTAATCAAGGCCGAGGTGAACATATTGTAGCGTGTAATCTGGTTAGGACCGAATATACGGTCCATCGTCATAAAGTTAGAGTAGGGTACCATATTCCCGTCCTTGTTCTTGGCATAGAACTTATACAGATCTTCAGGATTCATACGATACTCTGGAGAAGCCTGTAACATCACCTTATACATTTGTCCGAAACGAATAAAGTTGGATGAGTAGAAACTGCCGATATAGGATTGGAGTGTTTCCATGGATTCATTTAGATTTACTCCTAATTTAGCTGCTTTAGCAATATCCACTTTCAGCAGATATTGTGGAAAATTAGGATTGAATCCTGAGGTTGCTCCCACAATGCGCGGATCTTCATTCAGTTTTTCTACTAATGTATTGGCAACATCGGCAAATTCTGCAAAGCTGCCTGCTGTTTTATCTTGTAAACGAAGTTCGAAGCCGCTGGCATTACCGAATCCCGGAACTGTAGGAGGCAGGAAGAACTGAATATCCGCATCTTTGATATGCGAGGTGCGGTCTTTGTATATCTCTATAAGTTCGGCTGCTGTTTGATCGCGTTCACTCCACGGGGTGAGATTAATCATACCCATACCGAAATTGGCACCTTCCGTTTCAGTCATCAAACTATAACCTGCTAATGTGGAGATGCTTTCAATTTCTTTGAAAGGAAGCAATGCAGCTTGTACAGCGTTCAAGGCTTTTTCGCTGCGTTCCAATGTTGCTCCCGGAGGCGCATCTACATTGACATAAATCATACCTTGGTCTTCATTGGGAATAAAGCCTGAAGGAAGTACCTGGCTCATGCCGAAAGTGGCAAGGAAGAAAATAATCAGTGTGGCATAAGTGATTATTTTCCGGCTCAAATACTTGTGTAATCCGATATTGTATTTCTTTTCAAAGCGGTCGTACCGGCGGTTGAAAAAAATAAAGAAACGACGTAGCCATCCTGCTTTTTTCTTCTTTTTTCCATCAGCGGGTTTCAGTAACAAAGCACATAGGGCAGGCGAGAGGGTCAATGCGTTTATTCCTGAGATAACAATGGCTACCGCCAGTGTCAATGAGAATTGCCGATAGAAAATACCTACAGTTCCCTGCATGAAGCCCACCGGAACAAAGACTGCCGACATGACTAGCGTGATGGCAATAATGGCTCCACCGATTTCATTAATAGCTGCTACAGATGCTTTATAAGGAGAGAGTTTCTCATGATGCATCTTTACATGGACAGCCTCTACGACGACTATTGCGTTGTCTACTACAATACCTATTGCGAGCACAAGGGCGAATAAGGTCAACATATTTATGGAGAAGCCCAGCATTTCCATAAAAAAGAATGTACCGACCAATGAAACTGGTACGGCGATAGCCGGAATTAAGGTGGAACGGAAATCTTGTAAAAATATATACACCACAATAAATACCAGTATGAATGCTTCGAGCAGTGTCTTCAGCACTGACTGTATGGAGGCGTCAAGAAAGCGTGATACGTCATAGGAGATATTGTAATCCATGCCAGGCGCAAAACTGCTTTCTTTGATTTCTGCCATTTTGGTTTTAATATTTTGGATGACTTCCCTTGCATTGGAGCCGGGGCGTTGTTTGATCATAATAGATGCCGATGGCCTTCCGTCGGTCATAGAGGTCATGTTATAATCTTCAGAATCGAATTCAATAGTGGCAACGTCTTTCAGACGTAGCAGTGAACCATCGGGAAGAGCTTTCAATACAATCTCTCCATATTCTTCTGCTGTGCTGAACTTTCCGGTATATTGTAATACATATTGCAGTTGTTGGGGTAATTTGTCTGAACTGATACCTGTCTTGCCAGGTGCTGCTTCTATGTTTTGATTACGGATGGCTTCAGTTACATCTTGAGGTACCATGTTGTAGGCGGCCAGCCGATTAGGATTCAACCATACACGCATGGCATAATCACGGCTACCCATGATTTCTACCAAGCCTACACCGTCAATACGTTTTAATTCGCGCAAAATATTGATATCGGCAAAGTTATAAACAAACTTTTCGGTATGTGCACTGTCCGTACTCATGATGTTCAAGTACATCAACATACTGTTTACTTCTTTTTCTGTAATAACTCCGGCACGGATTACTTCTTCAGGCAATTCGTCTAGTACGGTAGTCACACGGTTCTGTACATTTACGGCAGCTACGTCCGGATCGGTTCCCACTTTAAAATAGATAGTAGTAAGGGACATACCGTCGTTGGTACAAACAGTGGTCATGTAGGTCATGCCGGGTACTCCGTTGATGGCACGCTCTAACGGGGTGGCGACTGTTTTAGACATCACATCGGCACTAGCCCCGGTGTATCGGGCGGTTACCGTTACAGATGGGGGTACGATATCGGGAAACTGAGTGATGGGCAGTGTCAAAATAGACAGTACGCCCAAGCAGACGATAATGACGGAGATTACTCCTGAAAGTATCGGTCTTTTTATAAATAGCTTAAACATAAACTGTCCGTTTTATTTTACGATAGGTTGTTTTAATTCAACTTCTTTTCTGATTGCTTCCATATCAATGGTATCAGTCTTGATGGTAATGCCATCTTTCATCATTTGCACTCCCTCGTATACGATGGCAGTGTTAGGAGAGAAATCTTGTGTCACATAGTAATTATTATAGCGTTCCAGCGGTTGGAAGCTGCGTACTTTTACTACACTGGCACTATCAACGGTATATACATAGGTGAAATCTTGAATTTCGAATGTTGATTTCTGGGGAACTAGGCAGATGTTGTCCATTTGGGTCATCATACGTACTTTTCCAGTCACTCCATGTTTCAGCAGTCCGTCCGGGTTCGGAAAACGGACACGGAAGGCAATGGAGCCGGTTCCTCGTTCAAAGTCACCTTCTACTGTTTCTAATGTGCCTTTGTGGGAGTAGATGGAACCGTCTGACAAAATCAGTTCCACATTATTTTCTTCGTGCTGTTTTTGTCCGCTAAGTTGTTGGCGCTTGTATTCCAGATACTCGCTTTCGTTCACTTTATAGTAAGCAAAGATCTCGGAAATATCACTTACGGTAGTCAGTAAGCTTTGCGGATTTACCAGACTTCCCGTCTTATAAGGAATACGGTCTATGTAGCCGTCAAAAGGGGCAGTGATAGTGGTGTAAGAATAATCCATCTGTGAACGTTGCATTTGTGCTTTTGCCTGTTCCACTTTCATTTGGGCTACTTCTTTTTCTTTATTGGCTTGGTCGAGTCGGATTTTTGATAAGATTTGTTTGTCAACCAGCCGGCCTATTCTTTCGGCTTCATAATTTGCCATTTCATATTGTGCCTGTGCTTGTTTGTAATTGGCTTGCGCCTCTTTTACCGTTTCGCTATATTGGTCGGAACTGAGTTGGAATAGAGGCTGTCCTTTTTTGACTTTCTGTCCTTCGTCTACATATATTTTTTGAACAAATCCTTCCACTTTGGGCTTAATTTCTACAAACTGTATAGCTTGCACATCAGCTACATATGAGCGTGGAAACTCAATGGTTGTGGGGTGAAGAATGGTGATGGGAATGAATTCTTTGTGATGTTCCTGCTTGTTGTCCGATTGACCACAAGAGCATAGCAATCCTGTGCATGTACACAGGACCGCAATTTTCTGAAAATTACTCTTCATGAAATTACGAATACAATTTAAAAAGATTAATAATTGAGTTTGAGTAAATAAAAGATCCGGCTTGCATTCAAATCTTTCAGAATACAAGGCCAATATGTATGAATATGCTTTAATGTGACATATTAAATGCGGTACACACAAAAGATAATGTGATGATGTACCACTTTCCCCGGATTTTCACTGACAGGTGTGTAACTTTGTACCGGAACTTGGGGAATAGCAAAAAGATTGACCAGCATGTCGATAGTGCAGGGTAAAAAACGACTGTTTGGCAGTTGTGCACGTCCCGACTGGAAATAATAAGTTTCTTCTCCTCTGCTTTCTTCATTGTTGTCAGAAGGCAGGGTGGGCTGTTCCATCGTTTCTACCATAGCCAGATTGGCATCAATCAGTGGAGCGCATACATCAAATTGTACGAGTAATAACATAATTACGCATACTATTCTTACCACATATTTTTTGATACCGTTGAACATGAAAGATACTTTGTTTGTCAATTCGTTTGCAAATTTAATATAATTGAACACTGTTTTCAAACTAATCATCCAAAATTAGTGAGTTTTAATATATCCTTTCTCTTTTTTGGAACTACTATCCTTTATACTGACTGAAATCTGTTATTTTTGTACTCAGTATTTTAAATAATCAGATAATATTACTTATGTTACAACCCGAATTGAAATTTCGTCGAGATAAAATACGCTATTTGATGGCTCAACAAGGCATTGATGCTGCCCTGATAGCTTGTAATGTAAATTTGCTTTATACGTATGGTGAGATAGTGAACGGCTATCTTTATTTACCGCTTCATTCACCGGCACTTCTCTTTGTAAAACGTCCTAATAATATTGTGGGAGAATTTGTATTCCCTATTCGTAAACCTGAGCAGATAGTGGACTTGTTAAAAGAAAATGGTATACCTGTAGCTTCAAAGATAATGTTGGAAGGCGGGGAACTGCCTTATGCGGACTATATGCGTCTTGCATCTCTTTTTCCTGAATCGGAGGTAGTGGATGGAACTGCTATTATTCGTGAAGCGCGTAGCGTAAAGACTCCGCTGGAGATTGAACTTTTTCGTCGGTCGGCTGCTTTACATGCTCGAGCATATAGTAAGATTCCCGATGTATACCATCCGGGGATGACTGATCGTGAACTATCTGTTGAGGTGGAACGCCTGATGCGACTGGAAGGTTGTCTGGGAATATTCAGAGTATTTGGTCAGAGTATGGAGATATTTATGGGAAGTGTGTTGGCCGGAGATAATGCAGCTACTCCTTCGCCTTATGATTTTGCCTTAGGTGGTAAGGGATTGGACCCGTCTTTGCCCGGAGGAATGAATGGAACTTTGTTGAAAGAGGGGTATAGTGTAATGGTGGATATAGGGGGAAACTTTTACGGATATATGTGCGATATGAGTCGTGTGTTCTCCATTGGAAAATTAAATGATGAGGCTTATGCAGCTCATCAAGTCTGTCTTGAAGTGCAGGATAAGGTTGCCTCTATGACGGCGCCTGGTGTGGTGTGCGAGGATCTTTATAATGCGGCCATTGAGATCGTGACGAAAGCCGGATTTGCCGATCGTTTTATGGGGGTGTCCCAACAGGCACGTTTTATAGGACACGGCATCGGGTTGGAAATCAATGAGGCACCAGTGTTGGCTCCGCGTATCCGGAGGGAGTTGGAAGAGGGAATGGTGTTTGCCCTTGAACCTAAAATCGTATTGCCGGGAGTAGGACCGGTCGGCATTGAAAATTCTTGGGTAGTTACAGAAAACGGAGCCGGCAAACTGACCATTTGTAATGAGGAGATTATAGAGCTTTGATGCCTTGGATGTAAATATTGAAGCGGAAAAATCAAAAAAACGAAAAATTTTATGGTTCTTGTTCTAGTGTTATTGGGGGCAAAGTGAAGAACTTGAATATAAAAAAGATCCCGAAACTTTTAGTTTCGGGATCTTACATGGTTTGAAGTATATTTTTTATTCCCACTCAATGGTCGCATTGGGTTTGGGCGACAGGTCATAGCATACGCGGTTCACATTCTTTACTTCTTTTAGAATACGGTCGGTAATTTTCATCAGAATGGACCAGTCTATCGGTTCGATAGTAGCTGTCATAGCATCTACGGTGTTGACAGCTCGGATAATAACAGGCCAGTCAAATGAACGGGCATTGTCACGCACGCCTACTGATTTGAAATCGGGTACTACGGTGAAATATTGCCATACTTTCTTGTCCAAGCCTGCCAGTTGGAATTCTTCACGCAAGATGGCGTCCGATTCGCGAACAGCTTCCAGGCGGTCACGAGTGATAGACCCCAAACAGCGCACTCCCAAACCAGGACCAGGGAACGGCTGACGGTAGACCATGTCGTATGGTAAACCAAGTTCCACTCCGCAGGCACGGACTTCGTCTTTGAACAACTGGCGTAAAGGTTCTACTAATTCAAACTGTAAATCCTCGGGTAAGCCACCTACATTGTGATGGGATTTAACCATTTTGGCTGTTTTAGTACCACTTTCTACGATATCAGGATAAATTGTACCTTGTCCCAAAAAGTCGATTCCATTTAGCTTACGGGCTTCCTCTTCAAACACACGAATAAATTCACCACCGATAATCTTGCGTTTCTGCTCCGGATCAGCTACATTTTCCAGTTTACTCAGGAAACGGTCTGTAGCATCCACGTAAATCAAATTAGCGTTCAACTGATTTTTGAAAACTTCAATTACTGCTTCCGATTCACCTTTGCGCATTAATCCATGGTTCACATGTACGCAGACCAGATTATTGCCGATGGCTTTCAGCAACAGAGCTGCTACTACAGAACTGTCTACACCTCCGGAAAGTGCCAATAATACTTTCTTGTCGCCTACCTGGCGGCGGATCAATTCAATCTGGTCATTGACAAAGTTTGTCATATTCCAGTTAGCCTCTGCCTTGCAGGTATCAAAAACAAACGATTGTACAGCATTCTTTATTGCTTCCACATCATCCGTCAGTTGGGGAAGCTTCACTTCGCAACATGCTTTGTCATGACCGGCAGCCATTACGGGGATCCCTGCTTTGTAAATCTCGGGAAGCACGTCAATATCCACTCCGTCAATTACATGGTTGGGACCGCCATTGATAATGACACCCTTTACATTGGGCAATGCTGTCAGCTCGGCGGCTGTGATATCGTGCGGGTAAATTTCACTATATACACCCAAAGCACGAATGGCTCTGGCAAGCACGGTGTTTTCGGTGCTTCCCAAATCCAAGATAACAATCATATCTTGTTTCATTCCGTTATGTTGTTTTTAAGTTATTAGTTGGTTGTCTATTATTCCCACTCAATTGTGGCAGGCGGTTTGGACGAGATATCATAGCATACGCGGTTTACACCTTTTACTTTATTGATTATGTCGTTTGAAACCTTAGCCATAAATTCATAGGGAAGATGAGCCCAGTCGGCGGTCATGGCATCCGTACTAGTTACGGCACGTAGGGCAACGGCACGTTCGTATGTACGTTCGTCCCCCATTACTCCCACACTTTGTACGGGTAGCAAGATTACGCCTGCCTGCCATACTTGGTGGTAAAGGGATGTTTCGTTTCCGTCCGAGTCTTTCACTTTCCAGTCTCTCAATCCTTGGATATAGATATCATCGGCGTCTTGCAGAATACGTACTTTCTCAGGAGTGATATCACCCAAAATACGTACCGCAAGTCCTGGTCCGGGGAATGGATGGCGTGTAATCAGATGTTCCGGCATACCCAGTTCACGACCTACGTGGCGTACTTCATCCTTGAATAGCAGACGCAGAGGCTCGCATAGTTTCAAATTCATTTTTTCGGGCAGTCCACCTACGTTGTGATGACTTTTGATTACAGTGCCGGTGATACTTAATGACTCGATACAGTCAGGATAAATGGTACCTTGTGCCAGCCATTTCACATCTTTAATTTTATGAGCTTCTTCATCGAATACGTCAATAAAACCTTTGCCGATAATCTTACGCTTCTTCTCAGGTTCTTCCACACCTGCCAGTTCACTGAAGAATTTTTGGCTGGCATCCACTCCGATTACATTCAGTCCGAGACATTCATAATCATGGAGTACATTTTTGAATTCGTTCTTACGCAGCATGCCGTGATCTACAAAAATGCAGGTAAGATTCTTGCCTATCGCTTTATTTAATAATACGGCTGCCACAGATGAGTCTACTCCGCCACTCAGCCCCAGTACTACTTTGTCATTTCCCAGTTGCGCTTTCAGTTCGGCTACAGTCGTTTCAATGAAAGAGGCAGCGCTCCAGTCCTGTTTCCCCCCGCAAATGTCGACTACAAAATTTTTCAGAAGCTGGGTTCCGTCTTCACTGTGGAACACTTCCGGGTGGAACTGTACTCCCCATACTTTCTCTTCCTTTATTTGATAAGCAGCGATGGCTACTTTATCTGTTGAAGCGATAATTTTGAAATTCTCCGGAATGGCGGTGATGGTATCTCCGTGGCTCATCCATACTTGTGAGTGTTCACGGACGTTCTTCAATAGTGGGTTCTCTTGGTCGAAAGTGGAAAGGTGTGCACGTCCGTATTCACGTGTGCCGGCCGGTTCCACTTTCCCACCGTTTGTATAAGACATGAACTGTGCACCATAGCAGATACCCAAAATAGGATACTTTCCGCGAATGTCACTCAAATCGACTTTAAAGGCGCTTTCATCATACACCGAGAAAGGGCTTCCCGAAAGGATAACGCCGATTATGGACGGATCATTGTGTGGAAATTTGTTGTAAGGCACAATCTCGCAATAAGTATTCAGTTCGCGAACGCGACGGGCTATGAGCTGTGTGGTTTGTGAACCGAAGTCGAGAATAATGATCTTTTCTTGCATATATATATTAAGATATGTAAATGATTTCGTGCCGCAAAGATACTCAGAAAAAATAAAAATCCGTCATGCTGTTGAGGCTTTTTATAATTGAATTGGAAAAACTTTGTTCTTCCTGCTTCCTTGTGGAAAAATATGCAAAAAAAAGATTGGAATGTTTAGGAAATGTCGGCTGGTATATAAATCACGGGCTGTCCGACAAGCATTTGAGGGCAGCCCGTTTTTTTGTGTGGATAATATTTTATTTTTTGCCAGCCTGTTCCTTCAACAAGTCACGGATTTCTGTAAGTAATACCTCTTCCTTGCTAGGGGCAGGTGGGGCGGCGGGAGCAGGAACTTCTTCTTTCTTGCGATTCAGCTTGGCAAGTAATCTTATAAATAAGAATATAGAAAAAGCAATGATGATAAAGTCGAAAGTAGCTTGTAGGAAGTTGCCATAATTCAACGTTACGGCAGCTTTTTCAACTCCATCCACTACTTCGGCCGGCTTTAATTGTAGTTTCAAATCTGTAAAGTTCACGCCACCTACCAGCAATCCGATGGGAGGCATGATGACATCGGCCACAATGGAAGATACTATTTTACCGAAGGCTCCGCCGATGATGACACCGACTGCCATGTCAATGACGTTTCCGCGCATTGCGAACGACTTAAAATCTTGCAAGAAGCTGCTTTTTCCCATTTTTTTTTATTTTAATATGAATTTATGTGCGAATATAAAAACAAATTCTTATTTTTGCACCGCGTTTAGGAAATAAATACTAAACGTTTAACAACATTCCAACGTAGAGTGTTTAAAAGCTATATTATAAAACCTTTAAAATTTAAACAAAATGATTAAAGTAGGTATTAACGGATTTGGTCGTATCGGCCGTTTTGTATTCCGTGCAGCTCAGAAAAGAAACGATATTCAGATCGTAGGTATCAATGACCTTTGCCCGGTTGATTACTTAGCATATATGTTGAAGTATGACACTATGCACGGACAATTTGACGGTACTATCGAAGCTGACGTAGAAAATAGCAAATTGATCGTGAACGGCAATGCAATCCGCGTAACAGCTGAAAGAAATCCGGCTGACTTGAAGTGGGATGCAATCGGTGCTGAATACGTAGTTGAATCTACTGGTTTGTTCTTGACTAAAGAAAAAGCTCAGGCCCATATTGAAGCTGGTGCTAAATATGTAGTTATGTCAGCTCCTTCTAAAGATGATACTCCGATGTTCGTTTGCGGTGTAAACGAAAAGACTTATGTTAAAGGTACTCAGTTCGTTTCTAACGCTTCTTGTACTACTAACTGTTTGGCTCCTATCGCTAAGGTATTGAATGACAAATGGGGTATCACTGACGGTTTGATGACTACAGTTCACTCTACAACAGCTACTCAGAAAACAGTTGACGGTCCTTCTATGAAAGACTGGAGAGGTGGTCGTGCTGCTTCTGGTAACATTATCCCTTCATCTACTGGTGCTGCTAAAGCTGTAGGTAAAGTTATTCCTGAATTGAACGGTAAATTGACTGGTATGTCAATGCGTGTTCCGACTTTGGATGTTTCTGTAGTTGACTTGACAGTTAACTTGGCTAAACCGGCTACATATGCTGAAATCTGTGCAGCTATGAAAGAAGCTTCTGAAGGTGAATTGGCTGGCGTATTGGGTTACACTGAAGATGCAGTTGTTTCTTCTGACTTCTTGGGTGATACTCGTACTTCTATCTTCGATGCTAAAGCTGGTATCGCTTTGACTGATACTTTTGTTAAGGTGGTTTCTTGGTATGACAACGAAATCGGTTACTCTAACAAAGTATTGGATTTGATTGCTCACATGGCTTCTGTAAACTGCTAATCAGTTAAAAACCATATAGCGAAAGCCGTCTGAAGTAATTCAGACGGCTTTTTTTTATGTAGTTTTGCGTGCTAAGTTGCACATTTTCGTTATCTTTGTGCGACTGTTACAAAAACTTAGGATGGAAAAGTACGATTTGATAACGATATTAGGACCTACCGCTTCAGGAAAGACTCCTTTGGCAGCGGCTTTAGCTTACAAGTTGGATACCGAAATTATCAGTGGAGATAGCCGGCAGGTATATCGCCGGATGGATTTAGGTACGGGAAAGGATTTGGAAGACTATGTCGTGAATGGACAGCAAATACCTTACCATCTGATAGACATTGTAGACCCCGGATATAAATATAATGTATTTGAATTTCAACGTGATTTTTTGAATGCTTATGATCAAGTGAGATGGAAAGACAAACTTCCTATATTATGCGGAGGTACGGGGATGTATCTTGAATCCGTGTTGAAGGGATATAGGCTGCTTCCTGTTCCAGAGAATCCCAAACTTAGGGACTCGTTAGCAGATAAATCATTAGCGGAACTCACCCGGTTGTTGTCAACTTACAGGAAACTTCATAACTCTACGGACGTAGATACTGTAAAGCGGGCTATCCGGGCCATTGAAATAGAAGAGTATTACAAGCACCAATCAGCGGAATACCGTGAGTTCCCGCAAATTCATAGTTTGATCATTGGAGTAGATATAGCTCGTGAGTTACGTCGTGAAAAAATATCCCACCGTTTGAAGCAGCGTTTGGATGAAGGGATGGTAAACGAAGTGAAGGCTTTGTTGGATAGTGGTATTTCTTCCGAGGATTTGATTTATTACGGATTGGAATATAAGTATTTGACTTTATATGTCTTGGGTAAACTTTCTTTCAATGAAATGTTTCATCAATTGGAAATAGCTATCCATCAATTTGCCAAACGGCAGATGACCTGGTTCCGGGGCATGGAGCGGCGAGGGTTCACTATACATTGGCTGGATGCTTGCCTGCCTATGGAAGATAAGGTGGAAAAAATCATTAATTTGTTACACACTAAAAACTAAATGTTATGGCTGTAGAACCAAACAGATGGGGGATTATTTATAATCCGAAAGCCGGAAGCCGTAAGACTCAGAAGCGTTGGAATGAGATACGTAGCTATATGGAAAACCGTAAGGTGGTTTTTGACTACGTACAGTCCGAAGGTTTTGGGTCGGTGGAACGACTCGCCCGTACCTTGGCTAATAATGGTTATCGAACCATTGTGATTGTAGGTGGAGACGGAGCGATCAATGATGCTATTAACGGTATTATGACTTCTATGGTGGAGGATAAGACAAATATCGCTTTTGGAATCATTCCTAATGGTATTGGTAATGACTTTGCCAAATATTGGGGGTTGGATGAAGATAATTATAAAGCAGCGGTAGATTGGATTATCAATCGTCGTCTGAGGAAAATTGATGTGGGGCGTTGTAATTATTTTGATGGAGAGAAGCACACCTCCCGCTATTTCCTGAATGCCATATATATAGGTTTAGGTGCGCGTATTGTACAGATCTCAGATGGTACCCGCCGTTTTTGGGGAATACGTGAGTTGTCTTTTGCCGCTTCCATGTTCCTGTTGCTGTTTGAACGTAAATTGTACCGTACACATCTTTGTATCAATGGCGAACATATTCGTGGACGTATCATGACGGTATGTGTGGGAAGTGCCCGTGGATACGGTTTGACACCTAGTGCAGTTCCTTATAATGGCTGGTTGGATGTGTCGGTTATTTATCGTCCGGAGTTAATTCAACTTTTCTCGGGTATGTGGATGCTGTTGCAGGGACGTATTTTAAATCATAAAATGGTGAAACCTTATCGTACACGGAAAGTAAAAGTACTACGTGCGCAGAATGCTTCTGTCAGTTTGGACGGGCGTATTTTAGACCGCCATTTTCCTTTGGAAATTACGATCCAGCCGGAAGCTATAACTTTGATTATCCCTAATTAAAAACTATAGATATCCATTTCTTGCTTTAAGGATAGAGGCAGAGTAGATATCTCAATGAATAGACGTAAGATAATGACAATTTCAGATTTAAGAAAGACAGATAATTTCTTTTTACTGGCTGGTCCTTGTGTGATCGAAGGAGAGGAAATGGCTCTCCGAATAGCAGATCGTATTGTGAAAATAACAGATAAACTGGGTATTCCCTATGTGTTTAAAGGATCTTATCGTAAGGCTAACCGTTCCCGTTTGGATTCGTTTACAGGAATAGGTGATGAAAAGGCCTTGAAAGTACTTCGTAAAGTACGGGAAACTTTTGGAATTCCTGTGGTAACCGATATTCATAGTGCTGGAGAAGCTGCTATGGCCGCTGAATATGTGGATGTGTTGCAGATTCCTGCTTTCCTGTGTCGCCAGACTGATTTGCTGGTGGCGGCAGCTCATACCGGAAAGATTGTCAACATCAAGAAAGGACAATTTTTATCACCTGGCGCCATGCGTTTTGCTGCTGACAAAGTGGTGGAGGCGGGTAATGATCAGGTTATGCTGACCGAGCGGGGAACGACTTTCGGGTATCAGGATTTGATTGTAGATTATCGGGGTATTCCGGAAATGCAGACTTTAGGTTTTCCTGTAATTCTGGATGTGACACATTCTTTGCAACAACCTAATCAGACTGCCGGTGTGACAGGTGGTATGCCGCAGCTTATTGAAACGGTAGCCAAGGCTGGCATAGCGGTAGGAGTGGACGGTTTGTTTATGGAAACCCACGAAGACCCTTCTGTCGCTAAGAGTGACGGAGCGAATATGTTGAAACTGGATTTGCTGGAAGGGCTATTGACCAAACTGGTAAGAATCCGCCAAGTGTTATAAATGTTATTCGTTGGGGATTCACAGGTAAGATGGGTTAATTTATTTGGACTATGGGGCAACTTGCATGAATAGTATAAAATAAGGTCGGTTTTTGCAGTAGAAACCGGCCTTACCTTTCTTTCTCCGTCAAAACAGAAAAAAGAATAGAAGCAGATGTGGATTATTTTTTTAGAATATAAGCCTTCATGCGGGCTATATCATTTAAGTAATCTTGCAAATCTTGTTCATGGTCCTCTTCTTCTGCCATAATATGTTTGGCAATATCACAAGTGGTGAAGTCAATTCCGTTTGTGAATTCAGCAATTTGCTGATAGCGGTAGATGGCACAACGTTCGGATTCTACATTTTGTTTCAACAAGATTTCCGAACCGAAATCTACGGGCGCATCATATTTGCAGCGAGCTAAATCAAACCATTGTTTAGGGTCAAGTACGGGTACGCCTTCCAATTCAATGATACGGTCGGCCAATAATTTTGCATGGTTATATTCCTCGGCTGCATGTTCTTGAAACTCGCGTTGTACATCACCGCGCATAGCGCCTTCTACTACGAATGAACCTACCCAGTATTGGTAGAAAGCCAACCATTCTTCGGACAGAGCTGCATTCAGCTGAGCCAATAAGTCCACAATGTCAATTTTATCCTTCAGGATATTCACAGATTCTTTAGCCATAATGTAAAGTTTAAGTTAGTGTTTATTATTATTTAGTCCACAGCGGGTATAGTCATGTCGTCTAACACACCTATGCCTTCCTGGTCTACATCTTTTTTTACGTCAGAACTGGTATAAAGCCAGATACCGAATCCCAGCACAAATAAAATAAGGAGGATGATTCCCCATAATTTACCTTTACTCATAGTTTCTTGGTTTTAGTTTCTTTAATAACAGCTGGTGCTGAAAAAGGTTTTGTAAGTAGAGAAAAAAACAGGCGTCTGTTATGGAAAAACGGACGCCTGTGTGTGTGAAGTATGAATTGATATTAGATTTTATCCTATTTTGCTGATTTTTTTTAGTTTCTCTTCATCAATGATTTTAATTTTTCTACCGTCGATGGTAATCAGTTTTTCAGTTGCAAAGTTAGAAAGCGTACGGATTGCGTTCGAAGTAGTCATATTTGATAAGTTTGCCAAATCTTCTCGTGAAAGGTAAATGCTTAGTGTAGATTCATCTTCTTCTACTCCATAAGTATCTTTCAAAAATAACAGAGATTCCGCCAATCGTCCACGAATATGTTTTTGCGTAAGATTTACGGTTCTTTCATCAGAAATTCCCAAATCTATAGAAAGTTGGCGGATAAAGAACAAAGCTAATTCAGAGTTGTCTTTTATCAGTTTCATAATGGCCGGCATGGGAATAAGGCAGATAGTGCAAGGCTCGAAAGCGGAAGCAGCTGTCACGAAGTTCCCTTCGGCAAAAAAAGCTCGGTATGCGAAATATTCTTTCGTCTTTAATACGCGGATAATCTGGCTACGTCCTCCCACACCTTCTTTGTAGATTTTTACTTTTCCACTAAGAAGACACATAAGGTGCATCGGAGTTTCTCCTTCGCAGTATATCGTCTCATTCTTTTTATACTTCTGTATCGTAAAGTTCTGAGCCAAGAACTCTCTTTGTTCCTGTGTTAAAGGTTGCCATAAGTCTGGTATACTTTCAGCAATCTCAGTTTCTGATAATTCTTTTCTAACCATAAACGTGCTATAAAACCGTGTTATAGAGCACAAATATAAGAAGAAAAAATAAAAGGACGAAGTAATCAGAAGAAAAAAGAAAGATATATTATTAATTTATCTTCAAAAAATAACAAAAGGATAGGTTCTTATCTCCTATCCTTTCTTTTTTTTGTGAAATTTTATTTGGTGAACAGTAATTCACGATATTTAGGTAATGGCCAAATCTCATCGTCTATTTCTAGTTCCAAATGGTCAATATGGTCGCGGATTTCTTCCAGATATGGACGCACTTGTTCCTCGTAACTGAAGGCTTTCTCTACTTGGCTTCCCAAATGATTTGCTACTTTTCGGGCTTCTGTCATGTTGTGCACGGCTTTTTTAATAGCAAGTATGCGGTTTTGAATTTCACGTACCAAATTCTTCCGGTCTTCGGTCAGCTCTTCGTATTCTTCGGTGGAGAATATCTCTTTCAGACCACGAAGATTTTCTAATAGTCTGTTCTGATAAATTACAGCTGTGGGAACAATATGATTGATAGCTAGATCGCCTAGTACACGACTTTCAATCTGGACCTTTTTAGTAAACTTTTCCAGTTCCACTTCTATACGACAGAACAATTCATTTTCATTGAATATTTTTTCGCCTATCAGTACTGCACGAGATTGCTCATCGTTGAACTTCAGGATGGCTTCGGGTACATGGCAGATATTGGTCAATCCGCGTCGCGCGGCTTCTGCTTTCCATTCTTCCGAGTAGCCGTCACCTTCAAAACGGATGTTTTGTGAAGCGATGATGGTTTCTTTTAATACCTTATACAGAGCTTCTTCCTGTTCCATCCCTCCGTTTACTAATTTATCTATCTGGGTCTTGAACTCATTCAACTGGTGTGCCATAGCGGCATTGATCACAATCATTGATGCGGCACAGTTGGCAGATGAGCCTGCAGCACGGAATTCAAAACGGTTTCCGGTGAAGGCAAAAGGAGAGGTACGGTTACGGTCTGTATTGTCTTGCAATATGGCAGGTATGCGCCCGATACCCAATTGCAATGCTTTCTTTTCATCAGGGGTCAGTTCGGCGTCATTCAGACGTGCCACTACTTCGTCCAACATATGGGAAAGATGACGTCCTAGGAAAATAGACAGAATAGCGGGGGGGGCTTCATTTGCTCCCAGGCGATGGCTGTTTCCGGCACTGACAATAGAGGCACGTAGTAAATCCTGGTTTTTATAGACCATCATCAGTACGTTGACTATGAAAGTCAGGAAAAGCATATTTCCTTCCGCAGTCTTGGCAGGAGAGAACAAATTGATACCTGTGTCTGTACAAAGTGACCAGTTGTTGTGTTTGCCCGATCCGTTTACTCCTTTGAATGGTTTTTCGTGGAGCAGTACAGTAAAATTGTGTTTGGAAGCGATACGTTTCATCAGGTCCATTACCAGCTGGTTATGGTCGTTGGCCAGATTTACATCTTCAAAAATAGGAGCTAGCTCAAATTGGTTGGGAGCCACTTCGTTATGCCGTGTTTTTACCGGAATCCCTAGTTTGTGACATTCCAGTTCCAATTCTTTCATAAAACTGGTTACACGTGGAGGGATGGAACCGAAGTAGTGGTCGTCTAGCTGCTGGTCCTTGGCAGACGAGTGTCCCATCAAGGTGCGTCCGGTCAGGCAAAGATCCGGACGTGCATTATATAGTGCGGTATCCACTAAAAAGTATTCTTGTTCCCAACCCAGATTGGCGAATACGCGTTTTACGTTTGGATCGAACATTCTGCAAACCTCAGTTGCCGCTTTGTCTACAGCACCTAATGCCTTCAACAAAGGAGTTTTGTAGTCGAGTGCTTCGCCTGTATAAGAGATGAAGATAGTAGGAATACAAAGTGTGCTGTCTACAATGAAAGCCGGAGAAGAAACATCCCATGCCGTATAGCCACGTGCTTCAAATGTGTTCCGGATACCGCCGTTGGGAAAACTGGACGCATCCGGTTCCTGTTGGATAAGCAGCTTGCCCGAGAAGCGTTCTATAACATTACCGTCATCACCGAATTCAATAAAGCCGTCGTGCTTTTCGGCAGTTCCGTCAGTCAGAGGCTGGAACCAATGAGTGTAGTGGGTAACATTAAAGGTCTTTGCCCAATTCTTCATGCCATTGGCTATCATGTCGGCCATTTCACGATTGATAGGGGTACCTTTCTCGATTGCGTTTATTACTGCTTTATAAGCCTCACTAGGCAGATATTCCTGCATTTTTTTACGGTCGAATACGTGGTTGCCGTAATAATCAGCTAACTTTTCAGAGGGGTAGTCAACTTTAACGGGGCGTCTGTTGGCTAACTCCTGTAGAGCAAAAAATCTCATTTTGGACATGTTGTCTTTCTTTTACTGGTTGTTGGCTGCAAAAATACTGCTTTTTGATTAATAATTCGCTATATCGCTAATCATTTTTCATTTCTGTTAAGGATGTTAATTAAGTATTATCATGCGTCAGCCTGTTGGTTTTTGTTTATATTTGCTCTTCAAACAATGAAAAGAAAGTACATTGATGCACTATATACGGATTGTCAGCTTGATTATATTTTGTCTTTTGTTACCTTTAGCTGTTCAGGCTAAGAGGGAAAAGGTTGATATGCCCGACAAGCCGATGGTGTCCGATTCCATTCTTCAGTGTATTTTCCAGTTTTCGCCGTTCTATTCCCGTATCATTGATGAGTATAAGGCTGATTTATATATAAAAGGAAAAGTAAAGGTACATAAGCGCAATCACCTTATCCGCTATGTACCGTCCATGTTTCGTTTCGAAAAACACATCAATGATTACCTTATGGAATCTCTTAGTGAGCTGCATTATACGGCCCCTGATATATACGACCGTAAGATAAAAGCGGTATCCACTACATTTCCACGTAACAGGGGACAGATAACGGATGTGATGGATTATTTGAACATGAATATCTATTCTTCTTCATTGATGTCCGATAAACTTCTTTCTCCTTTGGATAAGAAATCTAGCAGATATTATCATTATTTATTGGATTCTATAGCCGGTCCTCCCGATTGCCAGCGGTATAAAATACTTATTATTCCCAAATTCCGTGGTACACAGTTGGTCAGTGGATATATGTGGGTTAGTGATCAGATATGGACTATTCGTGAACTTTATATTGAAGGCGTTTATGATGTGATCCGCTTCAAGGTCCGTGTCAAGATGGGAGAGGAGGGCGATGTGGAGTTTCTGCCGGTGCAGTTTGATTTGAATCTTGTTTTTAAGTTTATAGGTAACCATCTGGAAATGGATATGGGAGCCTGGTTGAAATACAATGAAATTAAATTTTATGAAGGAGCCGCCCGGCGTAAATCTCAAAAGAAGCATCGCCATGACCTGACGGAATCCTATAAGCTGACTTGTGACTCGGAACAGCTGATAACAGATAAGGAAAAGTTCAATGAGCTGCGTCCCATTCCGCTGTCCGCTTTGGAGGATTCTTTGTATAGAAGTTATGCTTTACGTCAGGATACGCTTTTACGCGTACCGAAAAAAAAGAAGAATGAACATTTGGAGTTTTGGGGGGAGTTGGGTGACATGCTTATCAGTAGTTACAATGTGAATTTGTCCAGTATGGGGAGTGTGCATTGTTCTCCACTTATTAATCCGGTGCTGTTGGATTATAGCCACAGCAGGGGCTTTTCGTATAAGCAGAAGTTTAAATACAGTCGGCTTTTTCATGATGGACGTATACTTAGAATCAGTCCGCAGATAGGTTATAATTTTACACATAAGGAACTTTATGTGAAAGCGGATGCCGATTGGCAATATTGGCCGGAAAAGCAGGCTAGTTTTGAGGTTAGTGTAGGTAACGGTAACCGCATATATAGTAGTGTCGTATTGGATCAGCTAAAGCAATTGCCCGATAGTACCTTTAATTTTGACCAATTGGAATTGGACTATTTCAAGGATGTGTATCTCAATCTGTTCCATAATATAGAAATAGTGAACGGCTTGTTTATTAAAGCAGGTGTTTCCGTACATTGGAGGTATCTGATAAATAATTCGAAAGTCATTCTTGAAAAGCCGTTGCCTGATAAGGATTGGGCTGCATTGCGAGGTATCAGATCAGAATACAATAGTTTTGCACCTCGTATACGTATTGAATGGACTCCCGGTATGTATTATTACATGAACGGTCGCCGGAAGATGAATGTAGGTTCCAGTATGCCTACTTTTATGCTGGATTATGAACGGGGCATTAAAGGTGTATTCAAGAGTACGGGTGCTCATGAACGTTGGGAGTTTGATATACAGCAAAACTTGAAACTGAGCGGAATCCGAAGTATCGGTTATCGCATTGGGGGGGGGATGTTTACCAAGCAGGAAGATATGTATTTCGTGGATTTTGCTAACTTTGCCCGTCGTAATCTTCCCGAAGGATGGAATGATGATATTGGTGGCACTTTCCAATTGCTGGACGGACGTTGGTATAACTCCTCACGTCAGTACTGGCGGGGGAATTTCACCTATGAGTCTCCTTTTATTCTCTTGAAACCCTTAAACCGTTGGCTGGGATTAGTCCAGCAGGAGCGTTTGTATGGTGGTATCCTGTTCATGCCACATCTTAATCCATATATCGAGTTGGGTTATGGCATCGGCACACATATATTTGATGTGGGGGCTTTTGTAAGCACTATCAACGGGCAATTTGATACCTTTGGTTTTAAATTCACTTTCGAGTTATTTAATAAATAATCCTGTTCAAACAATCTGTTTGGTTTTCTGTTTATTACAACATAACAGAAACTAAACAGTGTATGCATTATAAAATATTTTTATGTGTTCTTTTGTTCCCGGTTTCATTATCAGCTCAAAACGGGGAATTATCTTTAACATTGGAACAATCTGCCAGCCTGATGAACAAGGGCAGCCGCACGTTGCAAATGGCGGATAAGGCTGTAGATATAGCACGCAGTGAGCGACAAAAGATGAATGCTTTTTGGTATCCGTCTTTGAATGCATCGGGTGCATACGTCCATTTGTCCAACCATATTGAGGTCAAGGAACCTTTAAGGCAATTTACCGATCCGGCAAAAGACTTTGTACATTCCATTGTGCCCGATGATAAATTTATTTCTTCTATTCTTGATAATATAGGTGCGCATACCCTTACTTTTCCTTTATTAGAACGTAACCTGACGACCATAGATGCTAATGTGATGTGGCCGCTTTTTACAGGCGGAAAACGAATTTTTGCAAGCCGTATCGGCAACCGTATGGTAGATTTGGCCAAAGCAGGTAGGGAAGAGGCGGGAGCTACTTTGCTATCGGAGTTGGTGGAAACTTATTATGCTTTGCGTCTGGCGCAAAGAGTGGTGGATGTACGCGAGCAAACCTTTTTAGGCTTGCAGAAACATTACCGTAATGCCATGAAGCTGGAGGAGAACGGTATGATAAATAAGGCCGAACGCCTCTTTGCTCAGGTCACTATGGACGAGGCCAGACGTGAGTTGGAATCTGCCCGGAAAGATTTGAATGTGGCGCAAAATGCCTTGAAAGTCTTGTTGAATGTGGAAGACGCCATATCTATCAATCCCAGTTCTCCTTTGTTTATGAACCATGATCTGCCCGATGAACTTTATTTCAAGAATCTGGTAAGTACCGGCAGCTATATAGTAAGTAAATTGCGAATACAGGAGGCGATGGCAGATAATCAATTGAAAATCAGTAAAAGTGCATATATTCCTACCATTGCATTGTTTGGAAAGCAGACACTTTATGCAGAGAATCTTCCGAAAAACCTGATGCCCCGTACTTTGGTAGGAGTGGGTTTTACTTGGAATATATTCGACGGACTGAACCGTGAAGCCAATATCCGTCAGACACGTCTTACTAAACAAACTTTGCAATTGGGAAGGGAAAAGGCTCAGAATGAATTGGGTGTTTTGGTAGACAAGTTATATAGCGAAATTCAGAATGCAAAGGATGATGTCGCCGCACTCAACACCACGATTGAGATGAGTCGTGAATTGGTACGTATCCGTAAAAAATCCTTTCAGGAAGGAATGGCTACCTCTACTGATGTGATTGATGCGGAAACGATGTTGTCCAAGGTGCAGATTGCTTTTTTGCTGGCTTATTATAAATATGATGTGGCACTGGCATCTCTGCTCTCTACTTGCGGAATGCCCGAAAGTTTTTGGCAGTATAGCCGTACCGGACAAACCGAGAACTTTATATTCGGGAAATAATAAAAAAAGAAAACAATATGGAAAAAGAGAAGAAACAGTTAGGAGTCGCTTTTATCGTTGTTCTTGTGGCCATTGTTATGGTGTCTGCCATTGGGATTATAGCTATGAGCAATAAACCGGTTGTATTGCAGGGGCAGATAGAAGCTACTGAAATACGGATTTCCGGAAAACTTCCCGGTAGAATTGATACCTTTTTGGTCCGGGAGGGACAGTATGTAAAGATGGGTGACACCTTGGTTGTGATTAACAGTCCTGAGGCTTGGGCGAAGTTCCAGCAGGTAAATGCCTTGGAAGATATTGCGAAATTTCAGAACAAGAAAATAGACGACGGTACACGTCGGCAGATAGTCCGTTCGGTAGAAGAATTGTGGAACAAGTCAAAGAGTGACTTGCAACTGGCCACGGTGACGTATGACCGTATTCAGGCACTTTACAAAGATAGCGTGGTCACCAGCCAGCGGAAAGATGAAGTGGAAGCCATGTATAAAGCTGCTGTTGCCGCCGAACGGGCGGCGCATCAACAATTCCTGTTAGTGAAGGACGGAGCGCAGAAAGAGGATAAAGAGAGTGCCCGCTCCTTGGTGGATGCGGCTCGGGGCACTGTGAATGAGGTTCAGGCCTTGTTGATGGATGCCCGCCTCACAGCTCCCGAAGACGGACAGATATCAACCATCTACCCCAAGCGTGGAGAACTGGTAGGAGCGGGGACTCCCATTATGAGTCTGGTAGTATTGGATGATTGTCATGTAGTGCTTAATGTCCGTGAGGACTATATGCCTTATTTCCGTATGAACGAGAATTTTATGGGAGATATTCCGGCTCTTGATGTGAAAAACAAGGCATTTAAAATCAATTACATCAGCCCGTTGGGGAGTTTTGCCACTTGGCGTTCTACCAAGCAGACGGGGACATACGATATGAAAACTTTTGAAATTCATGCGCTGCCTGTAGAGCCGATGGAGGGATTAAGACCGGGTATGTCCGTCTTGGTAAATCTGGATGAATTGAAATGATAGAAGGATAGCTATGTTATTCTGATTGCAGTGAATGGTAAATATAAATGAACTACTTGAATGAAAGAATCTCCTTTTATAGCGGTATTGAAACGTGAACTGGACCGTATGGTTTCCCGGCGCATTTATTTTGCATCGTGTATCGTCTTGCCTTTGTTTTCTATCTTCTTTATGGCTACAATTTTTGGTAACGGACAGATGGAGAATCTGCCTGTGGGTGTTGTGGATGGTGATAATACAGCCACTTCTCGTGAGATAATTCGTATGACCGAGGCTGTTCCCACTTTCCGCATCACTCGGCATTATGCCGATGAAGCGGAGGCCAGGGCAGATGTGCAGCGGAAAAGTATTTATGGATACCTCAGTATTCCGTCTGGTTTTGAAGCAAAGGTGATGGATGGTAAGGAAACAGCTCTGACTTATTATTACCATTATGCATTGATGAGTGTGGGAAGTGAGATTCACGGAGCATTTCAAAGTTTGTTGAAAAGCATCTCGGTAGTTCCCATTGTCACTCATGCTGTGGCATTGGGTATAAATCAGGAAGAGATAGAATCTTTTCTGTTACCGGTCACCACACAGAATCATCCGTTATTTAATCCTGATATGGATTATTCGGTCTATCTTACACAGCCATTCTTCTTTGTTTTTCTGCAAGTTATCTTGTTGTTGGTCACTACATACTCCATTGGCAGTGAAGGGAAATTCCATACTTCAGCCAATTGGCTGGCAGTGGCAGATGGGAATATCTGGGTGGCGGTCACTGCCAAGTTACTTCCATACAGTTTTATCTTCATCGTTATGAGTATTCTGGCAAACTATGTCTTTTTTGGTGCCATGCATATACCGATGGATTGTGGTTTTTGGGCGTTGAATCTTACTTCGGCACTATTGGTCATTGCTACGCAGGCGCTGGCGGTTTTTCTGTTCTCTCTTTTTCCTGCGTTGAGTATTATTATCAGTATCGTTTCCATGGTAGGATCGTTAGGCGCTACCCTTGGCGGGGTTACCTTTCCGGTGCTTCACATGTTTGCACCGGTGTACTATGCCTCTTATCTTTTCCCCGTCCGTCACTTTGTCGAGATTGGACAGAATCTGCTTTATGGCAACTATGGTTATGCGTATATGTGGGGCAATGTAGCCTGTCTGCTGTTGTTCCTTATTCCTCCTTTATTGTTGTTACCTCATTTGAAACGCTCTTTAATCAGTCGGAAATATGACGATATTGAATAATATATTAGCTGTATCTTGGCACGAGTTTCGTGTGATGTGTACCCGCTATTCCATTTTATTGGTACTCAGCGGTGGCATCTTTGTGTATGGATTACTTTATAACTATATGTATGCTCCCAATGTGGTACGCGATGCTCCGGTGGCAGTAGTGGATATGAGTCGCACTCCGTTAAGCCGCAGTTACATCCGTTTGCTGGATGCCACTCCGCAGGCACGGGTATTGACAAACAATGCTGATTTGCCTGCTGCTAAGGAATTGATGAAATATGATGAAGTGGTGGGTATTGTTTACATTCCCGCGGATTTTGACGCTCGTGTGGGGCGTGGTGAAGAAGCGATATATATTATGTACAGCACCACTACGGCTTTCCTTTATTTTGCTTCCATGCAGGAAGCGTCTGCTGGAGCCATGCTTGCTGTGAATGATGATGTCCGACCCGAGCAAGTGGTTTTTCTACCTCAGGATGATATACAATCTGTGGTTCAAACAAGGTCTGTCGATGTGGTGGGTACTGCCCTGTATAATTATACCGATGGTTATGGTACTTATTTGATACCTGCCGTTTTGATGGTTGTTATTTTTCAGACGTTGATATTTGTTATCAGCATGTTGAGTGGGAAAGAGCGTGAAACTGGAGATATACTGATGTTTGCAGGCCCTGAAGGAAGGGATCTTTCTTTTTTACGTATGGCATCCGTAGTGATAGGAAAATCATTTACTTATTTAGTCTTTTATGCTTTATTCTCTGTCTTTTTGTTGGGGCTTCTTCCTTTAGTTTTCCAATTGCCTCATTTAGCATATCCGTGGAAAATTGTGGCACTTATGATACCTTATATTCTTGCTACCAGTTTCTTTGGATTGGCCTGTTCGTTATTTTTCAGTGATAGTGATGCTCCATTGTTGTTGGTAGCTTTCTTCTCTGTAGGATTGATTTTCCTGTCCGGAGTTTCTTATCCGCTGGAGTTAATGCCTTGGTATTGGCAATGGATTCATTATATGGTTCCTGCGGCTCCCGGAACTTTGGCCTTTGTTAAGATAAATTCTATGGGAGCTAGTATGTCTGAAATCAGTCAGCAATATATTATCCTATGGATACAATGTGCGATATACTTTGTTTTGGCTTGTCGAGCCTATCGCTACAATATAAAGAAAGCAAAGTGTGAAAGACAATAATTTTATGTGTGATTGTTTTTTATGTAATTCGTTTTGCTGATTCTCTATTTTTTATAAGGTCTGTTTGGAGCTGGAGCGAGGGGCCTGAAAGTTGTTGATATTTTAATTCTTGGTGATTATTCTCTTGTTGTTTCTTTTGTTTTTTCAGCTCCTTTTATGAGATGATGCAAGGGGGAAACTTGCAAACTTGCACAACTTGCAGTCTTTCCACACACACACACACACACACGAGCGCGCGCGATTGCGCGTATGCGTACATTATAATGGCGATGGATTATTATATCCTGGTAAAGTAATGACATACAATCCGATGAGAGTGTGAAGGGTAGAGTGGAGGAAGAGGTGGAGTGGTGTGTTGGCTTCCATCTTTTTTCCTAGTTCTAGGTAGTGAATGGTCTGGTTCTATCCTGTTTTTTTGTAATGGGGGGATGAAGAAAATCTTTCTGGAGGTTATGGTAACCGATGAGCGGTAGGTGAACAGCAGCCGGCAGCTTTTCTGACGGAGTATCTGGGTATTGGACGGGATGCTATGTGCTTTTGTATAGTTTGTGTGTTCCGAAGGGTTAGTAACGTGTGTTCCGTAAGGTTAGTAATGTGTGACCTTGTACGTTACTAACATAGAGGCCTGTATGTTAGTAACGTACCTTGTTTAAAGTAGCTAGGAGGTTTTTCGCATGCAGGATACGTGTCTTCCGCAGAATTATGTGAATTGTATTGGTAAGGTTAAAGTGTGTGGTTGCCGCAGATTCAGGGAGTCGGTCCTTTACGGTCAGTGTCTGTTTTGTTCTAGTCCTTGTCTTCCGCTTTCTTATTTTCTCCTTGTCAGGCTTTCCTGCTCTTTTCCACCGGAAGTCTTGTCACGTATCTCCCTTTCCGCCTTTTGCATTCTGTTATCCTTTCCTCCGTTGTAGTTCTCTCCGGTATCGTCCGTCTGTCTTCCGCTCTCTTTTTTATGCTTTATTATTTTTTCATATTATAATGTACGCGCACGTGTGTGGGTGTGGAGATGCTGCAAGTTTTGCAAGTTTGCAAGTTTGCCTTCCGTTTTTCCGTCTTTTCTTGTTTTCCGTCTGCTGTTTTCGTATGGGTTCCTTCCTTTTTCCGTCCCTATACGCGCGTGCGAATATTATAATGTGTGTGTCTTTTTCCTCCCGTGTCCTCCGTTATAAAAACATGCTTTGTAACACATCTGTTATTCAGAGTATTACAAAAAAGTTTCAGGAAATCCGTATAATTTTTCCTTCGTATGTTTGCTGGTTATCGTTAAAAGGTCTACCTTTGCATCCGCAATCGAGAGAGATGCGGCACTTCAGACAGTGTGTGACTGACTTGGTGAAACAAACGTAGGAGAGTTTTCCTTGACAGTGTCTGCACCCAGTATCTTACCTTAGCGGGGCTAAGGGAGCGAGAACGGATAAGACTTGGGGAGGATGGACGTCCCGCCTTTTATGGAAGTTTCGAAAAAAAAACTTTTTCAAAAAAAACTTTCGAAAACATTTGGTGGTTACGATAAAATCTCTTACCTTTGCATCCGCTTTCGGAAACGATGGCAAAACATAAATGAGAGTTCTTTGAAAGATTTAAGATAAACAAACAAGTAGTACAAGCCGGTGCACCGTATGTAATATATATATGGTGTACGGAAAAACAAGAACCGTCAATATTGATATTGATAGATTTGGAATCCTTGAGCAGATTATCAACTGAATAGTTGGAAAAAGATATTATTACAATGAAGAGTTTGATCCTGGCTCAGGATGAACGCTAGCTACAGGCTTAACACATGCAAGTCGAGGGGCAGCATGGTCTTAGCTTGCTAAGGCCGATGGCGACCGG
>SKEN01000015.1_pt1 | contig 159597 bp, 150 predicted proteins | sample 4826711 | NCBI WGS metagenome assembly SKEN01 (sample SAMN11008808, study PRJNA524170) | human gut metagenome | biome: Human fecal sample; material: Feces; isolation source: fecal sample from pouch patient p39 | host: Homo sapiens | place: Israel: Tel-Aviv | collected 2015-02-10 | reverse complement strand
ATTTAATACTATTTATTTATCTATATTATATATCATATAATATTGTTGTCAATGTAAAAATATATAAGAATTTATGAAGATTTTCTTAATGTCGTGCCAATTTCTGCCTGAAATCCACCCCATTTTCAGACATACAGACAGGGACGATACAGAATCATCTCTTGTATAAGAAACTACTTCTGTATCGCCCCTGTCCTTTATTGTTCAATCCATCCATAACATCGAAAATCAGAATCGATTTCCCCATAAATACCATAGCACCAAACATTCTGCCACAAGTAATGCCGGCACACCAACATAAAATTTCGGTTTTCTTGTCTTATGATGAAACGTATACATTCCAAGAAGCGCCCCGGCTCCTCCTCCAAGCGCCGCCACCGTCAGAAGGGTCGCTTCCGGAATGCGCCATTTCCTTTTCACTGCCTTTCTCTTATCGATCCCAAACAGGGAAAACGCAAACAAATTGATCAGGAGCACGTAACCGATTGCGATTTCTATCATACTCGTACCTCTTCTTTCTGCGCAAAGGAATATATAATTTTCTCCTTTACTCTCTTTCCGGTAAGCCGTTCCAGCACTTCTCCATAATAGCGGAGCTGTTTCTCATATCGTTCTGCAAGCTCTTCCCGAGATGCTGCCCGGTCTGTCTTATAATCCACGACGACAATTCCGTCTGGCTCCTCAAAATAAACATCTATGATTCCCTGCACGATCAGAAGTTCTTCCTCTTCTTCCTGTCTCTCGAGCAGTTCCGGATAAAGTGTATCCGCCGAAACTCCAAGTACAAATGGCTGTTCTTTTTTCAGGTAGCCACTTTGTGCCGCTTTCCGAAGTCTGAGACCAAGCGGACTTTCCAGCAATCCTAAAATATCTTTGTAGTAGATACTTTCCATCATCTCCGGCTTAAGTTTCCCTTCCTCACAGAACTTTGCCGCCTCAGCATACAATTGCGAAATAGTATAACTTTTTCCAAAATCCAGCAGTTCCAAAAACTTATGGTATGCCGTTCCCCTGGATGCCCCGGACAAAGTTCCCGTGTATCCCGGCTCTGTTTTCTCCCGCATAAAATTTGGAACCAAAGGAACTATCTCGGGCTCTTCATACAAAATTTCTCCTGCCTCTTCCTCAGGCTCTGACCTTTTTTTCAGTTCAGACACAGTAAATTTCAATTTCATCTTCTGCATGGCTTCGTATGGATACTGATAGGAAAACTGTTCTTCAATCTGCGCTCTCATTCTCTCATCATAGACATATGCTGTATCCCAGTTTCTTAAGAGCTCTTCTGTCAATGCCTGCTCCACTTCCTCCGCAGTTTCCTGCAAGATAAGATGTTCCGGAAAAATCTCTTCCACAACGAGCGGAACCTCCTTCTGGTACATTGCATTGGTAAACGGAACATTCATCCCATATCCATTCAGCAGATCTGCAAGCACCTGATTCCGAAACAGCGCCGGCAAAATCCAGTCAAAATACGATGTAGCCCTCGAAAGAACTCCAAATGGAAGCGCTGTTTGTTCTCTGGACTGAATGGAAGCAAAACTTTTCAATTTCTTCTCCAGATTAGAAATGCTTCCAATTAAAATCAGTTTTTCCTTTGCTCTTGTAAGTGCAACATAAAGTACGCGAAGTTCTTCCCCGAGATTTTCCAGCTGAACCTTTCTCTGGATCACTTTTTTCAGGAACGTCGGAATCTTCGTCCGGTACTCCAAATCGACTGCATCCACCCCGACTCCAAGTTCCGGGTGGACTACAATGCTTCCCGTCGTATCCTGCATATTGAAACGCTTGCTCATTCCCGCTACAATGACGATTGGAAATTCCAGCCCTTTACTTTTATGGATACTCATCAGGCGCACCGTATCCGCCTGCTCATCGGCAATGTTTGCCTCTCCGTAATCAATATCATATTTCCTCAGCTGTTCAATATAGCGCACGAAATTAAAAAGCCCTTTATAACTTGTAGCTTCAAAAGCAATCGCCTTCTCCACAAGCATCTCCAGATTCGCCGCCCGCTGCCCGCCTCCTGGCATCGCCGCCACATAATTTCCATAGCCGGTTTCATCTAGAATCTGCCAGAGCAGTTCGTGGATGGCCGTATACGGGAGCCTCTCCCGGAAGTCTTCCATCTTCTCATAACACCTGTCTAATTTTTCTTGGATCGCTCTGTCGTCCCCCATTCGCCGGTAATCCTGCACCGCCTGATAAAAAGGTACTTCCTTTTCCTCGCATTTGATCTTGGCAAACTCTTCACTGGACAGTCCTGCAAACATTGATTTTAACACGGCTGCAAGCGGAAGATCCTGCCGCGGATTATCCAGCACACGAAGATAATCTAACAACAGACGAATTTCTCTCGTCTCAAAATACCCCTCTTTCGATCCAGTAAAGGTTGGAATTCCTTCCCGGTTCAGCACTTCCGTAAAGACATCTGTCCATCCTTTCAAACTTCTCGTAAGAATGACAATATCGCTGTATTTTGCCGGACGATATGCCCCGCTTTTTTTATCAAATACCGGGTGTACTCCCACAAGCTGCTTGATCCTTGCCGCAATTGCACGCGCCTCAAGCTCCCGGTCAGATGCTTCCCTTACTTCGGTTTGTTCGGAAAAATCCTCCGCCGTATTGACCAGCAGTACCTCCGTCTCCATTCCCGGCTTCTCCTCGTAGTCTGCTCCCACATACAATGCAGCTTTCTCATCGTATGTAATTTCTCCTAGTTCTTTTGTCATAATCTGCTCGAATACGAAATTGGTGCTGTCCAGCACCTCTCTTCTACTTCGGAAATTTTTATGGAGATCGATCCGCTGTTTTTGACTTTCTTCTATACTATATGTGTTAAATTTTTCCATAAACAGTTCCGGTCTGGAAAGACGGAAACGGTAAATACTCTGTTTGACATCTCCCACCATAAACACGTTATAGTTGCCTTCTGACACCGTAGAGACACTTGTGAGAATCGCCTCCTGGATCAGATTGCTGTCCTGGTACTCATCAATCATAACTTCCGCAAATTTTTTCTGATAATCTTTCGCGGCCTCAGAAGGGATGAGTCCCTCCTCTGTCTTTTCTGTCAGAATGCGAAGTGCATATTGCTCCATATCCGAAAAATCAATCAGGTGTTTACTCCGTTTCTTTTCCTCGAATGCATCTGCAAAGGACTGCACCAACCCTGCAAGTACAGACATCGTTTTCCCTGCTTCCACCATATCTTTCCACAATTCCTCCGGTGCTTCATAGAAAAACTGATCCTTAAGCGCTCCCACAATGTCTTTCACTTCTTCTCTGATATTCTTTACCGAGGCAGTGAGTTCTTCCGATACACTTTTGTCTTTGTTCGCTGCAAATCGCTTCCACTTCCAGTCTGCAAACAAGTCATACATTCCCCGCATCGTTGTCTGCGCCAGCAGCTTTTGAATCCTCTCGCGATCCTCCTTGAGTGCATCGGCATACATATAAGGGCCGTCCGGCTCCTGGCACTGTCTTATCCCTTCCTCCAGAAGTGCCATTGTTTCTTCCAACGCTTTTCTCAAACTCTCTTTCGCATAAACAGCTCCTTCCGAAGCCTCAAATGCTTCCATCGTATCTACTTCATAGGATTTCACACACTGACGGAGCCACTTTTCCGGCTCCGGATTGCTTCGAGAAAATTCATACAACTGCAAAATAATCTCCTCGATCTTCTTGTCGTCCCTTCCTGCTGCAAAACTTTCGATGCAATCCAAAAAAGATTGCTCCCCGGCTGTATAACAGTTCTCCAAAACTTCTTCCAGCACATCCTGCCGAAGCAGCTTCAATTCTCCCTCATCCGCAATCCGAAATCCCGGATCCAGATCGATCATATGAAAATAGTCCCGGATGACCGAAAGACAAAAGCTGTGGATTGTCGTCACCTGTGCATTGTGGATCAGTGTCGCCTGTCGCTGCAAATGGACGTTTTCCGGCTGCTCCTCCAATTTTTTCTCAATCGCATCCCGAATACGTTCTTTCATCTCTGCCGCCGCAGCTTCCGTGAATGTCACGACGAGCATCTGATCTACATCAATCGGCGGCTCATCTACTGTCAGTCTCGTGATAATCCGCTCTACAAGCACCGCTGTCTTTCCTGAGCCTGCCGCCGCAGACACAAGAATATTTCTGTTTCTAAGATGGATGACCTGCGCTTGTTCCTTTGTCCAAGATACTCCCATCCGATGATTCTCCCCTTTCTTTTTTCATAATCTACTCTTTCACTTCTTGCTCCATTTGCTGCAATGCTTCCACATCTTTCAATTTGGAAAGTTTCCGATACTCATACCCCGGTATTTTCTTATCAAATCCACAGATTCCCTGATACGGGCAGTAATCACACCCAGTCTTTCCTCCCAGTTCATATGGAAGGATCTCTGCTTCCCCATCTAAAATCCGCTGTCCGATCCGATTTAAAATCTGATCTGTATATTCTGACAAAATGTTAAATCCTCTTCCGCTCAACACTTTTGACGTCTTTGAGAGGCTCTGATCCTTATTTCTTCCAACCGGGATCACATCCGAGTTCCCCGAAAAAGAACGATCCAAATGGGTGATGACTTCCTCTGAGGAATTGACGATGCCATCTGGTTTTAATTCTTTCAAAACTGCCTTCTCCCCAAGATTTTCTCTAACTTCCTTTTCCACAAACGGATCTTTCATCTGATAGTAGAAAATTCCTGCCGGAACAATCTCCTTCTCCGGATGTTTCTGCTCTTCTATCTCCATCACCGCGTTCAAATAGACAATCAACTGTAGCTGCAATCCATGATACATTTCTCCTAACTGAAATGCTTTTGCCCCAGTTTTATAATCAATGACTTTGACATAGACATGCTCCTCATCCTCATACAGATCTACACGGTCAATCTTTCCTCTCAGCCGCATCCGTGCATGCTCTGACAGTGACAGATTAACCGACTCCAAATGTGCCAAATTCCCAAAGCTGATCTCATATCCCGCCGGCACAAAATCTCCCTTCTCCAGTTGCTTAGTCAACGCCCATACCGTTCTTCTAAGCAGACGTTTCATACGCGTGATCACATATTCATTTCTGGAAGAACTATATAACACTGCATTTCCATAGTTTGTGACACCTGCCTCCACACTTTCCTCGATGAGTTGTTCCCGCAATTCCTCAGAAACTGTCGTCCATGTCACTTGGTGCTCTTCTAATTTTTTCGAAAACTGTTCCATCGCACTGTGGAAAATATTCCCAAGATCTACCGGTTTAAATCCATAGACTGTACGCTCTTCCAACTTCATCCCATAAGTAAGGAAATGCGCATAAGCACAGGCAGAGAATTTCTCTAATCTTGTCACGCTGTTCTCTAAGATCGTGCCATAAAGCTTTCTAGCCACCTCTTCCGATAACTGATCGTGCGGACGTTTCAGATGGTTTGCCGCAAGCAATTGCTCCATCTGTGCATGCCACTTAGGGTGCTTCCGATACCAAGTATATAGCTCCTTCCATGCTCCTCCAAATGTCTCACTTCGCACCTGCAGCCCTTCCACAAGATACGGAAGTGCCGTCTCCGGTGTCAGTTCCTTTTCCCAGAATGGCCTGTCTTCCTCCTCTTCCACCAAAAGTTCTGGATACATCCTTTTTAGATCTGCGATCAGATAGGCAGGACGCAGACTTTTCCCTTCCGAGGAGATTTTAGAAAAAGTCAAATACAGATACTCAGATGGTTTTGTCAGATGCAGATACAGATAAAATTTCTGAATGTAAGCCTGCTCCTTCGCCCCCGGTGCCAGTGCCACCTTCTGCTCCTGAAATCTCTCCCGGTCATACTCGGACAACAGTCCTCCTGCTCCCTGCTTTCCCGGAAGCCAGGTGTCATTTACTCCTGCCAAAAATAAAACTTTCACATCCTGAAGCCTTGTACGCTCGATATCTCCAACGACCACCTGATCGATTCCCGGAGGAATCACACCGACCTTTGCCTCCTGAAGCCCTGCATCGAGAAGTTCTCTGTATTCCCCGAGAGAAATCTGCTCTTCCCCAAGCAGTTCTGTAAACTTGTCAAACAGCTCCAGTACAATCCGGTAAATCTGGGCATATTCCTTTGCAAGTACCAACTGTCCCCGCTCCTGAAACTGCACTTCATATATGCCGATCTTCTTCTGCATCTCTTCCTGAACGAGAAATGCATAAATTGCCTCCGTCACTTCCCGCACCGTCTTTTTCCGGCTCTTCAATACCTCTGTGAGTCTTTCTAACTTCTCTATAAATTTCTGCCGGAATGCATTCCAACGAAGCATGTCCTCAGCGTCTGCATGCGGACTTTGCCTTACCCACATCTCTTTCCACTTCTTATATCCACGAATGCCGAGTGCCACCACATAGTTTTCCACATCGTCCACCTCTTCCCGTGTAAAATCGGTCAGATTTGTCCTCAGAAAACGGAACGTACTCTCATAGGAAAAGTTTTCGTCGATCATCGCCAAAAGACTTCTCAAGTATTCCACAAAGGAATTGAGCAGCACACTTCGTTTGTGATCCATAAAAAATGGAACCCCACAAATCCGAAATGCTCTCTCCATATATTCCGCATAAGTTTCCATATCACTGACAATCACAGCCATATCCCGGTAGCGGTACCCCTTTGTCCGCACCAGCCTGAGAATCTCTGAAACAACGAACACCGACTCTTCCTTTGGATTTTTGACCGCATGAAGCGACAGCATATCCTGCTTGTTGTCATACACCCGCTTCGTATAGCGGAACAAGTTCTGCTCTAAAAAAGCAAGCGGCGGATTTTCCCGGAATCTAACAGGAACTTCTCCCCGGTTTCCATACAACTGCACAGGAGGCTCTACCTCAATGTTTTCCTCCGCCGCAATGTGCACCAATCCGGTAACCATCTGCTTACTCAGAGTAAACAACTGATACTTATGCTTCAACTGGTAAGGATCCTCCCTCTGATCTATCGTCACAGTAACGGTTACTTTCCGGCAAATTTTTAAAAGCTGTCCAAGCACCCGGTTCTGTACCGGTGTAAATCCGGTGAATCCGTCAAGTACAACCACACTGTCTTTTAAAATCTCTGACTGCTGCACGACAGCACTAAAGACATCCAGCAATTCTTCTCCGGTAATATATTTTCCCTGCAGATACTCTCCGAATTTTTCCTGAAGTTTCTGGATATCGTGAAGCTTCCAGTAAAGCTGCGGGCCGATCTCTCCACTTTCCATTACACGCTCCAGTTCCTCTGCGCCAACATCATACTGTGTGAATTCTGAAATCACCGATTTCACTTCACTGATGTATCCGAGACGCCGGATATTGCTCCCCAGTACCTTTAATTCTCCTTCCATATCCCCTGCTGCCTTCCTTAGCAGCAAGCTTTTCCCGATATCGTCAAGCACGATTCTTCTGTTTCCGCCCACCTCCTCAAAAATGCGATGCGCCAGCCGTCCAAAGCTTAATACATCAATATTCATGATTCCATGCCGCGGATGCAGTCTGACTAATTCTTTCTGTGTCTGCATCGTAAACTGCTCCGGCACAAGCACAATGTAATTCCGATTTGGATTTTCGCATGCTCCTGCAATAACCTGTTCATACAGATATCTGGATTTCCCGGATCCAGAATTTCCAAAAATAAATTGTAACGACATCATTCACCTCTTACTTCTTTCCAAACACAACATTTCCCTGTTCATCCAGTATCTCATACCACTCCGGCACACGCTGCGTCATATAGAGAAACGGCCAGTCTTCGATTTCAAATTTCCGCTCTTTCTTTCCCGGCTCTTTGACGATCAATGCTTTCAGCGCCTTGCTGCAAATTTCAAATGCATATGCCCGGTCGTACTGTTCGACAAATCCATTTTTCTTCGCATTTCCAATCTTCACAGTCCGGACAAGTTTCATCGCTTCTTTCTGAAACCTGTATACATCTTCTTTTTCCTCGTAGGAAAGCGCTGCAATTTCCCTCTCTTTCAACTCCTCGGCATCTGCACCCAATGCAAGCACTGCCTCTGTTTTCGATGGAAACTTCCGGCATTCCTCCTCAAATACGCGCTGCAATACGGGATGCCGCGTCTCCTCTCCACAATCAAAAATCTTCCATACCCAGTTTGTCCGGATACTCCCCTCGCTACGGATATAGTGATAGATTTGCTCTACGCCGCTTCTTGGGATCATCGTCGGCAAAGTCACCTTCAGGAAAGTCCCGTCGATCCCAAGTAAAGACAGTTCTCCGGTTTCACGCCCTGTATTCACTACTCCTACATTATTCCCCAGCTGCATTCCCATCGTCAGCTGCTTGGAAATATAGTAATCCGCCACACGAAACCAGTTCGCACTTTCTTTGACATCCCAGTTCCGGTCCAGATCCACCACCGTCTCAAAGACTTCTCCATCCAGAAGTCGGTCGATCTCTTTCCCGTCCAGCAATCCCGATACGACCGGAACTGTCAGATATTTCCTGCGGCAGTATCGCACCATCGGCTTCCAGTACGCTTTACACCCTGCCACTGCTGCCGCAAAGATTCCAAACACTACCAGCCATGCTGCCAGACCGTTTCCTCCAGAAAGCGCCCACTCTGCCATCTGCATCGCCGCGCCCGCTGCGATCATCGCAATAAATAGAAATACTGTCACCACCATCATCTTCCGGAACCATGTTCCATGTCTGAGTTCTTCCTTAGAAATCTTTCTCATACCTCTCCTCCTCTCCGGATTTTCTGCTCACTCCTGATCTGTTCCTTCCTGATTCCAAAATAAAAATCCTCCGAAAATCATGTATCTCATTATAACATGATTTCCGGAGGAAATATAGAACGATCTCCCACTATAAAATTAATTTTCCCGTCTTACCACCGTTTTTCTGATCAACAATATACTGAAACCTGCCAGAATCACCAGACCTATTACACCAGATATCAGTCCATAGAATGGATTCCCATCGGCGAGGCCGGATAACTTCATGATTGCATTCATGATGGCGATCATGCTCCTTCCACCAAACAAAAAATAGTCCGCAAGGGGATATACAAGCCATAAAACTGCCGGTACTCCAAATGCAAATATGATTCTTCCTATTTTATTCAGACGATACCAGATGATAGACACCATATACCCTGCCCCTGCAAAAAGTGCATACACTACAGACAGCAGTGCTACCGAGACGATTGCCCTCACAACGGAAGATGCCTGCTCTAAAAACTCTGGATAAAACAAGGGTAAAATTTCTCCTCCAAATTTGATATTTCCCCATCCGTTCAGCTTTTGATCTACTGTAGCAAGCAAGGTATCAGCCACTCCACACATCCCGGCACCGGCTGCGAAGACAAGCATCTTTCCTGCCAGAATCTGCTTTCTGCTCACACCATTCTGCAATAAAAACTGGAAGCTTTCTGTAAAACTACACATTCCGATGATCAGCATAAACATCGCCGACATCATATTCATTCCGTTCATCGTCACATATTCTCCACCAATCTTGCTCGCAATCAGCAATGCCAGTAGACGCATTCCAATCTGAACAAGATATAACATCCCAATTGACTGCCACACTTCTTGAAACTGATATTTAAAACTCTTCTTCGTTCTCATATACATCCCCCTCTAACGATTTGTCATCTGGATAAACATCTTCTGCAAGTCCAACTTCGCCACTTCCAGCTCTTCCGGTGCTTTCTTCCATTTTTCTTTGGAACTTCCGATCACATATGCCGTCTTCATCGTTCCGAGCATCTCCGTGCCGATTACATCCTCTCCCTGGCTCCATATGTCAACCATTTCCTTCTTTCCGGAAATTCTATAACCACCGGCAAGCAACTCCTCTGTCGCACAATTCTTCACAATCTTCCCGTCTTTTAAGATCACAACATGTTCGATCACACTTGCGACCTCTTCAATCAGATGTGTGGAAATTACTATCGTAAACGGTTCTTCTATATACTTCTCAAGAAGAATCCGATAGAACATCTCCCTGTGATTCGCATCCAGCCCAAGGACCGGCTCATCTAAAAACAGATATGGAACATTGACAGAAAGCGCAAGAACTAGCTTAAAAATCGACTTATACCCGGTGGAAAGTGTCCGCACTTTTTTCTTCGTATTCAGCCCAAACATCCCTGCAAGTTCCATCGCATACTCCATATCGAACTTCGGATAAAATTCCTTCGACCATTGAAATGCCTGCTGGATCTTCATCCCTGCCGGGTAAAGTGTCTGCTCACTCATCAGATACATATTCTGCTGTACCTGATCATTTTCCCTTGCAGGCTTTCCATCTACCAGCACTTCTCCCTGATCCGGAAAAATCCGGTTACTGATAATATTGAGCATGGTGGATTTCCCTGCTCCATTTCGTCCTAGAAGCGCATATATTTTCCCATGCTCAAACTGTACACTGACATGATCCAGCGCCTTTGTGTCCTTATAGCCCTTTGACACTTCTTTGATCTCTATCCCTCTCATTTTGAAAATCCCCTTTCTATCATCGAAATGATCTCCACATCTGTAATTTCCAGCTTCTTCGCCTCCTCTACAAGACGACTTACAAAATTTTCATAAAACTGGTCTTTCCTCTTTTGTCTTAATTTCCTTACTGCACCTTCTGCCACAAACATTCCTACTCCTCTCTTCTTATACACGATCCCGGCATCTACCAGCAGGTTGATCCCCTTAAGCGCAGTTGCCGGATTGATCTTATAAGTCACAGATAGCTCTGTTGTAGAAGGAATCTGACTCTCTTCCTGAAATACCCCTGTCAAGATTGCATCTTCCATCCCTTCTGCAATCTGCAAAAATACAGGCTTCTCATCATCAAAATTCAGCTTCATCTTTTCCTCCTCTCGTTATGCGGTTAATTACTCAAGTAATTAACTATATATGCATTATATCCACCACTCCTACTTTTGTCAATTACTTTGCTTCAAAAAGTTTTGTAAAAAACAAAAAACCTCGCAACGTTTTCTATACGTCGCAAGGCATCTTTCTCTATTCTTTCTGTTCTTTCTCTATGCTATATTTACACCTATGCTGGAATGTCTTTTTCTTTCCTAGACCATCATTGCGATCAGAGAAGGAATCAAACAGACAAGCGCACACAACAAATCTCCTAAAAACCGGCACACAATCCGTTCGTCATCATCCAATTCCCCAAATGGAATCACCTTCTCATCGACAAAGTCTACCATATCTTTTGTGATATGTTTCTTTTTTTTCTCTTCTTTTTCCTCCAACAAATGATGGATCCGAACCCCATCCAGCCTAAGATATTGAATCCATGCCAACATAAGGAAAATACATCCTGCCACAAAAAGTGCATTCTCTGCAAGTGACCGATATCCCCCTTGATTCAAAAACTTGTCCCACAGAAGGCAGAGAACCATCGCTACAGCAAATTTTGCCACAGACTGATATAACATTGGACGGATCATATATTTTTGAAATATCATACGGATTTTTTTAATCATAGTTTTTCTTCCTTTACCTAAGTATTACTTCATTTTCTCTGTCCAGATTATACTTTTTCACAAAAAATAAGTCTTGTCAAGGTTTTCCCAACAAGTTCTCCCCTCAACAAGACATACTTTTATCATTTTTATCCAGCTTTTAGACAACAGCTTCGCTTTTGCCTCAGCCGTGATATTTTTCTTATTTTTCGATCTCTCTGCGATATCCTTCCAGTTCTTTCTGATTTCCATAGACAAAATGTCCCGGCAGAATTTCTTCCCAAACCGGCTGATCCACACTGTAATCATGAATCGACGGATCATAAACAATAAGTTCTTTATTCTTCTCACGCTCCGGATCCGGAATCGGAACTGCAGAAAGCAGCGCTTTTGTATATGGATGAAGCGGGTGCAGGAACAACTCTTCTGCTTCTGCAAGCTCCACAATACGTCCCTTATGAATTACCGCAATACGGTCTGAAATAAATCTTACAACAGACAGGTCATGTGCGATAAACAGGTACGTCAGTCCTTTTGTCTTCTTCAACTCATTCAGAAGGTTCAATACCTGTGCACGGATAGAAACATCCAGCGCAGAAATCGGTTCATCCGCCACAACAAACTCCGGTTCCATGATCAACGCACGCGCAATACCGATACGCTGTCTTTGTCCACCTGAGAATTCATGTGGGAATCGAGATGCAAATTCCGGTAAAAGACCAACTTCCCGAAGTGCATTCTGCACTTTATTGTATCTGTCTTTCTCATCTTTGTAAAGGTGATGATTAATCAGACCTTCTGAGATAATATAATCAACTTTCGCACGTTCATTTAAGGATGCCTGAGGATCCTGGAAGATCATCTGACATTTTTTTATCACTTCAAGGTCGAGTTCTTTGGAAATCTTACCACTGATGCGACGCCCTTTAAACAAAATCTCTCCAGCAGATACCGGGTTGATTCTCGTGATCGCACGTCCGATCGTTGTCTTTCCTGATCCTGACTCTCCTACGAGCGCGAAGGTCTCTCCTTTATAAATATCAAAGTTCACATGGTCAACTGCAACGAACTTCTTCTTTCCGGTTCCGAAGGTAATCTGCAGATCTTTCAACTCAATCAGTTTTTCTTTTTCTTGCATAATTCTTACCCTCTTCCTTCCATACTCGCACGAAGACGTTTAATTGCCTCCGGCTGTTCAATCTTCGGTGCACGCGGATCTAAGTACCACGTTTTCGCCTTATGCGTTGGTGTGATCTCAAAGAATGGCGGCTCCTCCTCAAAGTCGATTGCAAGTGCCTTCTTGTTACGAGGTGCAAATGCATCCCCTTGAATCTTATTGAATAAGTTCGGTGGTGTACCTTCAATCGTCGGCAACGGTTCCCCTTTCACTCCTAGCTGTGGAAGGGAAGATAACAATGCCCATGTGTACGGATGCCATGCATCATAGAAAATCTCATTGACTGTACCATACTCAACGATCTGTCCCGCATACATTACTGCAACACGGTCCGCTACATTTGCCACAACACCAAGATCGTGTGTAATATAAATAACTGTCATCTTCAGTTCTTTCTGAAGATCTCTGATCAGATTCAGAATCTGTGCCTGGATTGTTACATCCAGTGCAGTCGTAGGTTCGTCACAGATCAGAATATCCGGATGACAGGCAGTTGCGATCGCAATGACAACACGCTGTCTCATACCACCGGAAAATTCATGCGGATACTGATTGTATCGTTTCTCCGGAAATGGGATTCCTACTTTTTCAAGCATCTCCAGTGCCATTTTCTTTGCCTCAGCACCTTTGATTCCCTGATTCAATTCGATACTTTCCTGAATCTGTTTTCCTACTTTTTTCAATGGATTCAGAGAAGTCATCGGATCCTGCATTACCATAGAAATTTTCTTTCCACGGATCGTTCTCCAGTCCTTCTCTTTTTTATATTTCGCCAGATCTTTTCCATCATACATGATTGATCCGTGTGTAATACTTCCATTGGAGTCAAGCATTCCTAAGAAAGACTTTGTAAACACTGACTTTCCTGATCCTGACTCTCCTACAATTGCAAGTGTTTCTCCTTCATAAAGGTCTAAGGAACATCTGCGAATCGCCGTCAGTTTTCTGCCACGTAAGCTAAACTGGATTTCTACATCTTTCGCAGACAAGATTGGTTCTTTTGTCATAGCAGTCCTCCGTTCTATACGTGATTTCTCGGGTCAGCCGCATCAGAGAACGCATTTCCCACAAGGTAAAATGTAACTGTAATAAGAGATACAATTACCGCCGGGAAAATCAACAGATACGGGTGTTCGAGGAAATAGTTACGGGCATTTCTAAGCAGAATACCCAGTGACGGTGTATCGATTCCAAGTCCAAGTCCTAAATAAGATAACGTAGACTCAAGTGCAATTGTCGACGGGATCGACAGTGCAAGTCTCAGAATAATGATACTGATCAAATATGGAAGAATGTTCTTTACGAGCACCCTCCAGATCGGAGTACCTAAGCATCGTGAAGCAAGATTGTATTCTCTGTCACGATACATCATAACAAGGTTACGCACATTTCTCGCCATGGTCAGCCATCCGAATCCAATCAGTGAAATACACATAATTGTAAAGGACTGCCCAACAAGAAGCGCAATCAATGTCATATAAATGATAACCGGTACGTTATTAATAATATTATAAACTTCTGTCAAAATACGATCGAGGCTTCTTACATATCCCCAAATACAGCCAATGATAACTCCGAGCACACACTCTCCAAGCGCAACGATCAGCGCCAGCTTAATGGATGTCTGTGCTGCATACCATACCTGACACCAGTAATCACGTCCGAGATTATCTGTTCCGAACCAATATTCACCATTCGGTGACTGGAATGCCATAGCCGAATTTGTTTTTAATGCAGCATAATCATATTTTCCAATGTGCAGTGCGATGAAAGAGAAAATTACAAGTGCAAAAAAGACAATAGCCATCACAACTGCTGATTTTTTCTTCAGAAAATTCTGGAACACGGATTTCCAATAAGAATAGTCTGAATATCCGGTACGTTCCGCTTCTTCTGCAGAATATTCCACGAACCGAAATAAATCATCTTTTTTCTCATTTTCGCCCATTATCGCGTTCCTCCTTTTCCTGTAAGTTTAATTCTCGGATCAAGTAACATCATAAGAATGTCTCCGAGAAATACACCCAGTGTACCAAGCACTGCGTAAAGGACTACAAGTGTCTGCACGACATTTACGTCATAGCGGACAATCGCATCCGTAAGAAGTGGTCCCATTCCCGGTACAGAGAAGAATCTTTCTACCAAAAGAGATCCACCTATCGTGTAGAGAAATGACGCCGGAACATATTGAGCCAGCGGTACAAATGCGTTCTTAAAGACATGTTTAATCATAATTCCCGCAGAAGAAGTACCCTTCACACGAGCCAGCTTAATGTAATCCTTATTCAGTTCATCTACCATATAACGTCTCGTCCAGAGTGCATAACTTGCGATAGATGCCAGTGACAGACATACGATCGGAAGTATACTTGTCTCTGACGGATTCCGTGTCGAATAAAGCGACGGAAGCCCGAGCACTTTCGAACCAAATGCCAACACAAGTGAGTATGACACAAGGCTTGGAACCGCATTTACAAAAATTGTGTATGCTGTTCCTACATGATCTAAGATCCGGTCTTTGTTTAATGTCTGGATAATACCGATAAGGATACCTAGAAAAAGGGAAATCACAAGTGCAGTACATCCAAGTTTCATAGAAATTGCAAATTTATCGCCAATTACCGATACGACATCAACACCGTTCTGAATTCTTCTGGATTCGCCAAAATCGAATTTCAGAAGCTGCCCATAATAACGAACGAGTTGTTTCGGCATCGGATCTAACAGTCCTGCTGCCTGTAACTGCTCTTCTTTCTGCTCTGGTGTAAACTTCATTAACTGATCTTCTGTAAAGAAATAGTCTGTCGGAAGCATTCTCATCAACAGAAAAACGATCGTTACAACAATCAGGACTGTCACAACAGATTGTAACAGTCGCTTGATTGTATACTTAAACATTATTTATTAAATTCCTCTGCGAATTTCTCGTAATCTTCCGTAGTATAGGCGTCTACGGATGTCTCCCAGTTTTTATATTTTGCATTCTGCATACCATAGATTGCATGAGATACTGAGTAATCATTGATTTTTGATAACTGCCATGAAATCTCAAGGTTGTATGGGATTGTCATCGCATGTTTTAACATGTAAGCTTCTGCCTGTGCATATGCTTCATATCTTTCATCAAGATCTCCTGTAATTGCATTCGCTTTGTTTACAAGGTCTGTAAATTCTTTCCATGTAGCGATCAGTTCAGGATCTGTAGCATTGTTGATGTTTGTGTAGTTCATTGAATAGTAAGCTGTCTCTTCTCCGTATGTCTCCTGTCCAAGGAAGTTCTGCACATCACCATAGTCAGCTCCCCATCCATTCATAACAACAGAATGAAGACTTGGATCGATAACTTCCTGAGTTAAGCTGGATACATATGTTCCGATGTTTAATTTTATATAATCATCCCCAAGACATTCTGCAAAGTTTTCCTGAAGAACTGTTGCAGAGTCAAGTGCTAACTGAGAACCAGCCGGGATATAGTAGTCCATCTCAACCGGGAATTTAACACCTTTTGCAGAGAGTTCTTCTATTGCCTGTTTCTTAAGCTCTTCTGCTTTTTCTTTGTCAAGTCTTCTCATCGTCTTGCCGTTAGACTCTGGAAGTTCGATTAATTCTTCTACTCTGTCAACGTACTCTGTACCATCTGAGAAGTATACAAGACCTTTCATTGTGTAAGCTGTATTCTCGCAGCTAAGTGGATTGATCATGTTTGCTCTCTCATAAGTTTTTGTCAGGTCAAGTCCGTAGTAGATAGACTGACGGAATGCTTCGTTTGCAATCGCTGTATTCCAGTTTGTATCATCAGATCCGTCTTCGTTCTTCTTTGCATAGTTGAATTTCATCTGGTAAGAGAATTTATTAGGAAGTTTCTCTGTCAGATAATCGTGATACTGGTTGTTCTCATCTTCGTAGATTGCTCTTAAGTTTGCTTCTGCAAGGTCGATTGTATCGATTTCTCCTGTATCATAGAGAGAGTATCCAACTGTTACGTCTTCGACCAGTTTGATTGTAACTGTATCGAAAAGTTTACAATCTTTGTCCCAGTAGCTTTCGTTCTTTGTCAGAGTCTTTGTGTTACCCTGGATGAACTCTGTTAAGATGTATGGTCCGTTGTACCATAATTTATCGATTCCTACAGATTTTACATTTTCTACACCAACTTCATCGATGAAGCCCTGAGAAATCGGGTACAGACATGCAGATACTGCTACTGTATCAAAATATGGTGTCTCTGCTATACAGTGGTAAACTACTGTGTAATCATCTGGCGTTTCGATTCCTACCATCTCAAGGAATTTCGATTTGTCAAGCTTTAATGCCTCATCTGCTGAGAGTGATTTTGTATATTCACGGTATTCCTTTGCACCTTTGATCATTGAGATTGGCATAGATGTGTTGTTACCAGCATCGTTCTTGTGTGCATTCAAGATCCACTCAAGAGCTGTTACAAAGTCATCTGCAACCATGTCAGCCTTTTCATTTCCCTGCTGATCTACCCATTTCACATCGTCTCTCATCTTAAATGTCCATGTAAGACCATTATCTTCTGTACCCCATTCTTTTGCGATACCTGCCACTAACTGTCCTTTTGGATTTGTCTCAAGGAAACCTTCGTTTGTGTTACAAAGTACGTTTAAGTCAGCTGCCATCTCCGTATTCAAAATAAATACGTTCTCCATCTCACGCTGTGGAACTTCATAAGTCACAAGATCTTTAATCTCTTCTGAAGCCCCTTTTTCGCCTTTGGATTCTTTCTTGCCACTTCCACATCCAACAGTTGTTACTGCGAGTGCAGCTACCAGTGCAAGTGCAAGCCATTTGCCTCGTTTTTTCATAACATTCTCCTCCTTTTATAATTTATAGCATTAAAGTTATTATAATTTTTCATCGCTACATTGTCAATAAATTTTTTCATTTTTTGCATGTTTACGCAAAATACTTTTCTCATCGTAATTCATCAGAATTTTCTATCTTTTTAGTATTTTTATATATTTTGTATTTCATCTACCCCTTTTTCCTTTTCTTTTGTCTATGCATCTACTGCCTATATTCTCGTATATATGATTTTCATATTCTTCATATAGTAGATTTTTTACGAAAATCGCATTGATCTCACAAGTATTTTTCTAGCTTTTCTCCTTATAAATATTTATTCATTCTTATATTGTATCATTTTTCTACATTTCAAAAAACATAGGATTTTTCTGATGCCACATCCAGATATTCCTTCAATAATTTCAGAGAGTTTCCAAATTTTTGCAAGAAAAGATTTCTAATAATTCAAAAAACTGACTTTGACTGTAATTTTCTCTCTCGTTTATCAGCCTAATTTTTACAAAATATAACTTAAAACAATCTCCCTCGCTTTCTATATGAATAAACTTCTAAATTTCTTATTAAAAGCACTCTGTCCCATCCAATTCCCCCAATATATTATTACCCCATTAAATAAGGAAAGAAAAGGATCCATACAGTAAAATTTTGAAACATCCAGCCACAGATTAGCGTCACACTCAACTGCTCACGAAGATCAATCTAAAAACTTTCCATTCCTCGCAAAAAATATTGTATATATATGATTCACTTTTATTAATTTATGATAAATCGATATCTTATTCTAAATTTATAGAAAAATATTAAAAAATGCAATTATTTGTTGACAACGAAAGCCTGTAAATTTATAATAACTTTATTATAATTAAATTTTTCTAAATTTAGGAGGGAAAAGGTATGAAATGGAAAAAACTGACAGCACTGGCGATGGCATCCATGATGATCGCAACAATTTTATCTGGCTGTGGTGGCGGAAACAGCGAAGAGAAATCTTCCGGGAAAACAGCTGAATCCTCCAGCGAAGCTAAACCAGACGAAAAGCAGGAATTAGTGTTAAACAACGTAGACTGCAAAGTACTCGATGTCAATGATGCAAGGAATTATAACGAATTTATTCTTTTAAACCATGTCCAGGAAGGGTTATTCCGTGTATTCAGCGACAAAGATGGAAATGATGTCGTAGAAAATGCCGGATGTGAAAGCTATGAAGTATCTGACGATGGTCTGACTTACACATTCAAACTGCGTGACTACAAATGGTCTGACGGCCAGCCAGTCACTGCCCAGCATTATGTAGACTCAATCAAAAGACTGTTAAATCCTGAAAATGGATTTTCCTACTCTTTCATGGCATATGATATCGAAAATGCTGAGGCATATTACGATGGACAAGCTTCTGCCGATGATATCGGGGTAAAAGCACTCGATGATAAAACACTTGAAATCAAACTTCGTGCAAACATCCCGTTCTTCATCAAAAAACTTACAAATGTTTGTTTTGATCCAGTCCGTCTTGATATAATCGAAAAAGCCGGAGATCAAACAAAATATAATGCAGACTATAAACTTCATGTATTCTGTGGACCTTTCGTAATTGCAGATCACACAAAAGGAAATGAGATCGTTCTTGAGAAAAACCCAGAATACTGGGATGCTGAAAATGTACATTTAGAAAAAGTTACATTGAAAGAGATTCCGGAAGATTCTACAAAATCCATTCTGATCGAGAACAAAGAACTGGATGCTGTGGAAGCAAACTCCGAGTATATTGCAAAGTGGCAGAAACTTACTGAAAGCGGACAGCTTGCAAACATTTCTAAAACATCACCAAGCTGTAACTATATGTGCTTCAATCAGCACACAGGAGGACTTTCCGGTCTTATGAACAATGCAAAATGCAGAAAGGCACTTTCTCTTGCAATCAACCGAGAAGAAATGAATGAAGTTGTATACAGTGGTATCAATATTCCTGCTTATGGTCTGATTCCTGCTGGAATGCTCGTAGGAGAAGAAGAATTCCGCACAGCGGCAGGGGAAGAACCATTAAAAGCTGATTACGACAAGTACAAAGACGATAACGAAGGACTTCAGAAAATGTTCAAGGAAGGTATGAAAGAAGCCGGTGTCGATAAAGATCTCAAAGATGTCGAGCTGACTATCATCTCCTCCGGAACAACCGTCCAGGATCAGGCAATCCAGGAATACTTCAAACAGACTTGGGAAGACAGACTCGGTGTAAAAGTAAACGTGAATATCTGTGCCGACACTTCCCTTTTCGTAGATGAGAGAAATAACAACCGCTACGATCTTGTCTTCATGGGATGGAATGGTGACTACAACGACCCTATGACTTTTATGGAACTGTTTAATACAGGAAGTGGATATGCAAAATTCATGGGTGGATATTCGAATGAAGAATTTGACAAAATGTTTGATTCTCTTGCCGAAGAAAGCGATATGGAAAAACGTGCCGAAACCTATGTGGCAATGGAAAACAATCTGATCAATGAACAAGCTGGTATCGCACCGATTTTCTATTCTAACAAACAGTTTTTCGTACAAAGCTATGTAAAAGACATGAGCTTCCCAACTTTTGGAAGTGCATATGAATTCAGCCGCGCATATATTTCCGGCAAATAGCAACAGCAAAAATGTCCAAGAAAAGAGGTTCTCTGGCGAACCTCTTTTCCATTGGAATCTATTAGACACACCATAAAAGAGAAAGGAAATACAGTATGGTTAAATATACAATAAGAAGATTCGTCGAGATGTTATTTACGCTGTTCGTCATCGCGACTGGAACTTTCTTTTTACTGGCTGCAGTGCCGGGGGATGCCCTCACTGCAAGAGCAGATAAACTGCCGGAAAAAGTCCGTGTCAACCTTTACAAGCGATATGGTCTTGACAAACCACTTCTTGAGCGTTATGGAATCACAATGAAAGGAATGTTAAAAGGAGATTTTGGTGAATCCGTCATCTATGAAGGAGAGACGGTTTCCAACATTATTAAAACGAAAGGACCTGTCTCTGCACGACTCGGTATCCAGCAGATGCTCCTCGGTGTAGGCCTTGGATTATTGCTCGGTATTCTGGCCGCAACGAGAAAGGGAACATGGATTGATTATTCCATTGTGTTCTTCTCAATCCTCCTGATTTCCGTCCCCCATCTCGTCTTTGGTATCCTGCTTCAGAAAGTCTTTGCCGGAAACCTACACTTATTCCCGACGATCGGATGGCCGAAAGGAGATCTTTTCACCCTGTGGTTTGGCGGCTGGGAGTATACGATTCTCCCTACTCTGACAGGATGTTTTGTCTACATCGCATCCTATGCCCGCCTGTTAAAAACATCCATGTTGGATGTTATGAACCAGGAATATATTCTCACTGCGGAATCCAAAGGTCTCTCCAAAGGAAAAGTCATCCGCAGACATGTACTTAGGAATTCTTTCATCCCAGTCATCACTAATCTTCCGATGAGTGTGGCAATGTGTATTACCGGATCTTATTTTATCGAAAAAATCTTCGTAATACCGGGATTTGGAAAATACTATGTCGAAGCAATCAGCGGCAGGGATGTCTGTATCGTCATGGGACAGACAGTAATTACTGCAGCACTATATATTGCAGTTGTATTTCTGACAGATATTTTGTATACCGTAGTCGATCCGCGAATCCGTATCAGCGGCGGCAAGAAATAGGGAGGGGGAAGAAAATGGCTGAATTAACAAAAGAAAAATTTAGACCGGTCGACAGAAGCCACTTTGATTCTGATGCCATTGTGCGTCCTACTGTAACTTACTGGCAGGATGCATGGAGAAGACTTCGAAAAAATCCAATTGCTGTTTTCTCTATGATTTTATTGCTGGCATGTGTCCTTTTTATCACACTTGGTCCAACGATCAGTGGCGAGGAATATGTCTCAATCAATGCAGTTATGAAGAACAAACCTGCCGATGGCACACACTGGTTTGGTACTGATATCCTTGGAAGAGATCTTTTCAGCCGTGTCTGTGTCGGTGCGCGTGCTTCTCTGATCGTTGCGATTGCGTGTACTTTCATTCAGATCGTCGTCGGCTGCGCATACGGTGGAATCATGGCATATTTTGGCGGATGGCTCGATGAAGTCATGATGCGAATTGTAGAAATCCTTACATCCATTCCTTCTCTTCTGCTCACACTGCTGATCATGATGGTGCTTGGACAGAATATGGGAGCGCTTCTTGTTGCCATGTGCCTTACTTCCTGGTGCGGTACAGCCAGACAAATGCGTGGTATGATCATGCAGCTCAGAGAATCTGAATACGTCATGGCTGCCGAAACACTTGGAGCAAATCCTTCGTGGATCATTCGTAAGCATCTGATTCCGAATACATTGAGTATTTTAATTCTGAATGTTGCCACAAGCATTCCAAGCTACATTTTTACGGAAGCATCTTTGAGCTTTCTCGGCATGGGATTAAAAGAACCTGTCATCAGTCTTGGTGTGCTGATTTCAAATGGACAGTCGGTTCTGGATCTGTATCCATATCAGATCTTCTATCCGGCACTTGTTCTGTGTATCATCGTGCTTGCATTCAACTTACTCGGAGACGGTCTGAGAGATGCTCTGGATCCGAGATTACGTCAGTAGGAGGAAAACAATGGATAAAATATTAGAAATCGAAAATCTGCGCGTATCCTATCATACTTACGCAGGAGAAGTACAATCTGTCCGCGGTGTTTCCTTCGATGTAGAAGAAGGCGAAGCTGTCGCAATCGTTGGAGAATCCGGCTGCGGTAAATCTGTAACCGCAAAATCTATTATGCGCCTGATAAAAACTCCACCCGGAGAAATCAAAGACGGAAGCCAGATTTTATACAAAGGCAAAGATGTTCTGAAAATGGACAAAAAAGAGTTAAGTGAATACCGCGGCGGGGAAGTCGCTATTATCTTTCAGGATGCTCTTGCATCTCTGAACCCGACTATGACTGTCGGAAAACAAATTGTAGAAAATCTAATGATGCACCGGAAAATGACAAAAGCTGAAGCATACAAAGAAGCGGTGAACCTTTTGAAAATGGTTGGAATCCCAAATGCTGAAGGTCGTGTCAAGCAATACCCACACGAATTTTCCGGCGGAATGCGCCAAAGAGCAATGATTGCAATCGCATTTGCCTGTCAGCCGAATCTTCTGATTGCGGATGAGCCAACAACTGCATTGGATGTTACGATTCAGGCTCAGATTATGGATCTGATCAAAGATCTTCAGCACAAAATGAATACTGCTGTCATCTTGATCACTCACGATCTTGGTGTAGTAGCCAACATTGCAAAACGGATTGTAGTGATGTACTCAGGAAAAATTGTGGAAAGAGGAAGCCGGGAAGATATTTTCTATCACCCAAAACATCCTTATACAAGAGCGTTATTAAAAGCGGTTCCTCGTCTGGACCTTTCTAATAAACAGGAACTGGCTTCTATCGAAGGAACGCCGCCGGATCTGATCTCACCGCCGAAAGGATGCCCTTTCTGTACAAGATGTTCTTACTGCATGGAAATCTGCTGTGAGGAGGCACCGGAAGTAACTGATTTTGGAAATGGACATCAGGCAGCATGCTGGCTGCACCATCCGATGGCGCCAAAAGAAAATCAACCCTTTGGAGTGGAGGAATCATTATGAGCCAGAATGTATTAGAAGTAAAAAATTTATGCAAATATTTTGAAGTCGGAAAAGGACTTACATTAAAAGCAGTCGATGATGTTTCTTTTGAAATTGCTCCAGGGGAAACACTTGGACTCGTCGGCGAATCTGGTTGTGGCAAAACAACCTGCGGACGTACTTGTATCGGATTATATAATAAAACATTCGGAGAAGTTCTTTATAAAGGAAAAAATGTCCATGAACTAAAAGGGAAAGAAAAGTTAAATTTCCGAAAAGAAACTCAAATGATCTTTCAAGATCCATACGCTTCCTTAGATCCTCGTATGACGGTTGCAGATATTGTTGCAGAGGGACTTGATATCCATCATATGACTTCAAACAAAAAAGAGCGAAGTGAAAAAATTTACCACTACCTAGATCTTGTCGGATTAAACAAAGAACATGCCAACCGTTTTGTTCACGAATTTTCCGGTGGTCAGAGACAGCGAATCGGAATCGCACGAGCACTCGCTGTTGAACCTAAATTTCTTGTACTGGATGAACCTATTTCCGCACTGGATGTATCCATTCAAGCTCAGATTGTCAATCTCCTGATCAAATTGCAAAAAGAAATGGATCTGACTTACCTGTTTGTCGCACATGACCTATCTATGGTAAAACATATTTCTGACCGTGTTGCTGTAATGTACTTAGGCTCTATGGTGGAGATCACAAGCTCTGAGGAGTTATACAAAAACCCACTTCATCCATACACACAAGCACTGCTGTCCGCGATCCCAATCCCGGATCCAGAAGTAGAAATCGCACGAGAGAAAACAAGAATCAAACTGGAAGGGGATGTGCCAAGCCCTGTAAACCCTGCGCCGGGATGTAGATTTAAAGGAAGATGCAAGTATGCAAAAGAAATCTGTTCACAATGCATGCCTACCTTAAAAGATATCGGCAACGGACATCAGGTGGCCTGTCATTTGTATGATGAAAAATAAAGAATACTTAACCGACTTTCTCTCTGCTGGAAAATATGGTGTAATTTTATCTATCGCCGTTTCACTGTTGCTTTTGACCGGAGGATTCCTGTTTCAAGGCTTCTCTCTGCCGGAAGCATTCCAAGTGTGGCGCAGCGGCATGTGTATCCTCAGTGGAATCTCACTGTTTTTAGTCGCCGGAAGTATTTTGACAAAGAAATCTTCCAAAATCGACAAACATTCTCGGTGGCGGGAAAAATTCAAAAAATTAAACTACGAAAGTGTAATCGGAACGATTGCAGTGATCTTCATCCTCTTTGCCTCCTGTGCAGATGCTGTCACAAGAGTCGTATCTTAAGAGAATTTGGGGCAGAATGAAAATACATTCTGCCCCATAAAACTTTCTATCAATTTCATCTAAGCCTCTACCCTTCCTCTATGCTTACCACAGCTCTTAATCGCTCGCCAAACTCGCTGCTCAGTGAAATCTTTCCTATATAAAATACTTCCCCTGTTGCAAATACTTCCCAGTCATCCTGAATCTCTACTTGAAGCTTTCCGCCCGGCATATGAACCGTCACACCTGGATTTGTCATGCCAAGCTTATATGCAACGCCCGCTGCAGCACACGCACAACTTCCGGATGCCAATGTATAACCGACTCCTCTTTCAAAGATCTCAATCTGGATATTCTCCTGGTCAATCACTTTTAATAGCTGTGTGTTGATCTTATTTGGGAAATATCTGGCAATCTCCGCATAATCACCAATCTTACAGACAAGTGGTTTAGAAATCTCTCGCATCGGGATCACACAATGCGGATTTCCGATTGACACACAAGTAACCGGATATAAAGTTCTTCCAAATACCATGTCTTCATTGATGACTTCTCTGCGCTCTCCCGTTACCGGAATCTCATCACTCCAGAAAGAAAGCTTTCCTGCCGAAGCGCGCAGCCTGCTTCCATCCTCATTCAGATATGTTACCTGAATCGCTCCGCTCAGTGTGTAGAAGGTTACATGCTTCTTCTGAATGTATCCGGCATCCTTCAAATATTTTGCAAAAATACGATCTCCATTTCCACTTTTCTCCGCTTCACTTCCATCCGGATTCCATACTTTCACATAAATTTTATCTTCCTGAAAAATAGGTCCTTCGAGAATTCCATCCGACCCCATCCCAAAATTTCTGTCACAGATCATTCGGACATTCTCTTTTGTCAGCTTTAACTCATTTTTATTCGGATCAAATACAAAGTAATCATTTCCCAATCCATGATATTTTTCCAACACAATATTCATCACTGTAACCGCGCCTCCTTTTTCTTCATCATAACAAGCATTATTCCGTAATAATATAGAAATAGTGCTTTCTATATTGCAGATAGTGCTGTATAATCATCGTAACAGCTATGAAGCACAACCGTAGTACAATTGATTTTTTATGATCTGCTATTACTATATGGGAAATGATTTGTTGATATTCTTTCTCTCCCTAAACAGGAAAAATAATTTTAGGAATCCTCTGACCTGTACCATGCAACACACTGTTTCCTAGCTGAAAATCGAACACAAGGAGACTGCCTTTATGGAAACTTACGAGAAAAAAGGATACTTATACAGCGATTTCCGCCTGTTTTACCTGACGGACACCGCTTCCAAAGAATTTGAATATCACTATCACGACTTTGATAAGATCACAATTTTTCTGAAAGGAAATGTCCAGTACACGATTGAGGGGAAATCTTACCAACTCCAGCCTTATGACATCGTCCTTGTCAGCCACAATGATATCCATAAGCTAAACGTACAAGATTCGGAACCATATGAACGAATCGTCGTCTACATCTCCCCGGAATTTATCAATACTTACCGGACGGCAGATTATGACCTCAGCGAGTGCTTTCAAAAGGCAAAAAAAGAACATACGAACGTACTTCGGACACACTCCCACGCAAAAAACACGCTGGTGCGCGCCGTTGACAATCTGAAACATTCATTTTCCGATGTCGGATACGCCAATACGCTCTATCAGAAAATTCTCTTTCTGGAATTTATGATTCATCTGAATCGTGCAACCTTGAATGAACAGCTGGAATTTATCGACACAGACCATTGTAATACAAAAGTTGTGGAACTTCTCCAGTATATTAACCGGAACCTGACCACAGACTTAAATATTGATGATCTCGCTGCCAGATTTTATGTCAGCAAATACTATATGATGCGTCTGTTCAAAGCCGAGACCGGATATACGATTGGAAACTACATCAATTACAAACGATTACTGCTCGCCAAAGAACTGATTGCCTCCGGAGAGCCAATCACTCAGGCGTGTTACGACTGCGGATTTAAAAACTATTCCACGTTCTCGCGTGCATACAAATCTCACTTTGGAGAATCTCCCAGACAGATTCGCGATACCCTCTGACTTTCGTTCCGGCAATGAGACGCTCCTTGCTAAAAAATAACGTCTCTATAATTTAATCACAAATGCCGGAACCGGAGGATGATTCGGGCGATTATAGTATTCACTGACGATCACAAGATATTTCTTCGGATCAAGTTCTTTCAGGTAAGCTAAAATCCGCTCTTTTTCTTCAAATCCACTGTCCCCTCCACTATAAATGCAAAGACTCATCAACCCATCTTTCTTCAATAGCCGCAATCCTTCCTCGATCGCCTGCACACTCGTATCTGCCTTTGTCGCAAGTGTATGATCCCCTCCCGGCAGATAGCCGAAATTAAACGTGATGCAGCTGACTGTATTTTCCTTTGCGTAAGCTCCCATATGCACATGGCTGTCCAGCACAACTTCTGTCCGTTCTGCATATCCACATGCATCTATCTTTCTTTTTGTCTCCTGTACCGCCTGCTCCTGGATGTCAAAAGCAATGACGCTTCCCGATGCTCCCACAAGCTCTGCCAGAAGAAGGGTATCATGCCCATTGCCAGCAGTCGCATCGATACAAATATCCCCTTCCAGCACATGCCCTCCGATAAAATGATGGCACCATTCGGTAATCTGATATTTCTTCATCTTTATCCCCGCTTTCCCTTTTTCAAAATTTATACATGCATTATACTATTGATTCGAAATACCGTCACCTACTTTTGAGCATCTTGCGGAAAAACATTACAAAGAACCTCAATCTATGTTATGATACATATATCTATATCAATTTGCCCTCCTTCGGGCAGAAAGGACTTTTATGCAATTATACGATTTAAAGGAAACAAAAGAACGTGTCATCCTCGTCGGTGTGCAAGCAGATGACAATGAAGATACAGAAAAATCACTGGATGAATTGGAAGAACTGGCACAGACTGCCGGGGCCGAGACAGTTGGACGGATCATCCAGAACCGGGAGCAGATCCACCCTGGCACTTACGTCGGCAAGGGAAAACTGGATGAAATTAAAAATCTCCTCTGGGAGACAGATGCCACTGGAATCATTTGTGATGATGAGCTCTCTCCTGCACAACTTGGAAATCTCCAGGATGCACTGGATACAAAAGTCATGGATCGCACTTTGATCATCCTTGACATCTTTGCAGAACGCGCCTCTACAAATGAAGGTAAAATTCAGGTGGAACTTGCACAGCTGAAATACCGCCAATCCCGCCTGGTTGGTCTTGGAAAATCACTTTCCAGACTCGGCGGCGGAATCGGTACAAGAGGTCCCGGAGAGAAAAAACTTGAAATGGACCGCCGTCTGATCAAAGGACGCATTGCCCAGCTAAACCGTGAGTTAAAAGATGTCAAACGGCACCGGGAAGTGACCCGTGAGCAGCGAAGCCGCAATCATATCCCGGTCATCGCTATCGTCGGCTATACAAATGCAGGTAAATCTACACTGCTAAATCGTCTGACCGGAGCCAGTGTTCTTGAGGAGGATAAGCTGTTTGCCACTTTAGATCCAACGACCAGAGGACTGAAACTTCCAAGCGGTCAGGAAGTGCTTCTGACAGATACCGTCGGATTTATCCGAAAGCTTCCTCATCATCTGATCGAAGCATTCAAAAGTACATTAGAAGAAGCGAAATATGCAGATATGATCTTACATGTAGTCGATGTTTCCAACCCACAGATGGATGAACAGATGTATACCGTCTACGAGACACTACAAAATCTGGATGTCAAAGATAAAGTGGTCATCACCGCTTTCAACAAGCAGGATCGACTGACAGAAGTTCCGATCATCCGTGATTTCAAGGCAGATCACATCGTAAATATCTCTGCGCGGACCGGTCAAGGACTGGATACCCTGCAATCTGTCATTGAACAGATTCTGCGCGAACGAAAGATTGAAATTTCAAGAACCTATTCTTACGCCGATGCCGGAAAGATCCAGCTGATCCGTAAATACGGAGAACTTTTGGAGGAAGAATACCGGGAAGATGGCATCTTTGTCCACGCATTTGTCCCAAAAGAACTTTATGGAAAAATAGAAGGCAGGGAGTAATCTCCACTGCCTCTTATTTTTATCTTGTCCGCAAAAATTCTGCTTCTTTCTTTGCCGCTTCATCGTCAGGGTATTTTGCAATATATTCTTCTATCTTTGCCTTTGCACTCTCCCAATCATACAATTTTTCATAGGCGGCAATCTGATTAAATTCCATTTCCTGTGTCAGTTCTGCACTGTTTCCCTCTGACTGTAACCCAAGATTATAATGATTCAGTGCACTCTGATAATCGCCAAGCTGCATCTCACAGGAAGCCAGCAGATTATAGAGTGTCCCCGTCTTTTCTGTACCTGCATTCAATGCTTTCTGAAATGCATTTCTCGCCTCTTCATATTTCTGCTGTTCCCAGTAGACAAGTCCCATTCCTAAGTATGCCTCTGCCTGCTCCTCCCCTGACTCTGCTTCCTTTTGAAAAAGTTCCAGTGCCTCATCATATTTTTTCTGCTCAAACAGTTCCATACCTTCCTCCGTCGCTCTGGTACATCCGGCAAAAACTAGAAGCATAAATACCAGCACACACAGCGCCCATTTTTTACTTTTCAACACAATTCCTCCCTGATTCATTATTTTTCCACATACATTTCGTCATGCTGTGGATTCCCCATATTCTTTCTTTTCCTGACAACTTGCAGACATTTTCCCTATCCCGGATATTTCAGCAGACACAGCGCATTAAATAATGTAACCAGCATAATGATCACATCTGCGGTGATCGCCGTCCACATAGAGATCAACCCCGTTGCCGCCAAGGTCAGTAAAATCAATTTCATGCCGATTGACAGCACGGCATTCTGTCGTATTGCTCCGATTGTCTCCCTTGCAATCCTGAGGATTACAAGAATCATCGACGGATCATCTTCCATCAAAACGATATCTGCCGCTTCCACCGCCGCAGCAGCTCCAAGTGTTCCCATCGCAATTCCGATATCCGCCCGCTTTAATACCGGAGCATCATTGATACCATCACCGACATACACTAACTTCTCATCTTCCTGCTGAGAATCAATAAACTCCTCTACCTTCTCAACCTTTTCCGCCGGAAGCAGATTCGTATAAATGTGATCCATGTTCAGCAACTTGCCAACAGCTCCTCCTACAATCTCATTATCCCCTGTCAGCATGACCAATTCCTTATGATACCGCCTTTTCAGAATATCCATCGTCTCCCGCACTTCTTTTTTCAACGTATCACCGATCACAATATATCCAGCATAAACTCCATCGAGTGCAACATACACGATCGTACCTGCTGCACGCACTTTTGGAACAGCAATCCGCAGTTCCCTTAAAAGTTCTCGATTTCCTGCATATGCCGCCTTCCCATCAATCAGAGCATAGATCCCCTGTCCCGGAATTTCCTGAACTACCTCGATCCGCTGTTTCTCTACTTCCTTTTTATACATTTTCTGCAGTGACATAGAAATCGGATGATTCGAAAAGTACTCGATATATGCTGTCAGCTCCAAAAGTTCTTCTTCCGTCATTCCCTCCGGATGAATTTCCTTTACTTCAAACACTCCCTCGGTCAGTGTTCCGGTCTTGTCAAACACAAACGTATCTGCCTTTGTCAGAAGTTCTAGCTGATGACTGCTTTTGATCATTACACCTTGTCTTGCTGCCGCTCCGATTCCTCCGTAAAAGGTCAGCGGAATTGAAATAACAATCCCCCACGGGCACGCAACAATCAGAAATGTGAGCGCGCGGTAGATCCATGTGTACCAGTCACCTTCTGTAAATGTATTTGGCGGAACAATCGCCAAAAGAGCTGCCGCCAACATGATGATCGGCGTATAAATCGACGCAAACTTTGTGATCATCCGCTCGCTGTCTGTCTTCGTATCATTGGCTTTCCGCACCATCGCCATAATCTTCGCAGCCGTAGAATCTTCATATTTCTTTACCACTTCCGCTTCCAACGCCCCGGTCAGATTAATGCTGCCACTATATAGCATCACCCCTGCCGTCACAGTCTGCGGAAGAGACTCTCCAGTCAGTGCCTTGGCATCAACCATACTTTCCCCTGATAACACTCTGCTGTCCACCGGAATCCTCTCTCCCGGACGGATCAAAATGATATCGCCACATTCCAGTTCCGATGGCTCCACTTGCACTTCCTGCTCATGACTCTTTCGATTTGCAAACTCCGGGGCAATGTCCATCATATTTGCAATAGATTTCTTTGATCGGTACAGCATGACTTCTTCAAGAATCGAACCAATCTGAAACAATAATAAAACAGAAATGCCTTCTACATACTGAAAAATAAGAAAAGAGCATGCTGTCGCAATAAGAATCAGCAGATATTCATTAAAAATCCGCTTCTTATAAAAACTCCGCACAGTCTTTTCCACCACACCAGCTGCGATTATCATATAAGTCGCCGCAAACAAAATAACTTCCTGCTGCAGCGTAAGATCCATTTTCTTTAAAAACACCAGTTCTCCCAAAAACGCTGCTGCCCCGATTCCTGTCAGTAACATATTTCTTCTGACTGCTCTGATTCCTCCCACTTTCGCTCTCCTCTTACTCACGAATATGTTCCATTCCCTGATTCATAATGGTTTTGATATGGCTGTCCGCCAGCGAATAGAACACGGTTTTTCCTTCTCTTCTGTTTGTCACAAGCTTCATCTGCTTCAAAACACGCAGCTGATGCGAAATTGCAGACTGTGTCATCTGAAGTACCTGAGCAAGATCACAGACACACATCTCTGACTGAAATAGCACATAAAGCATTTTTACTCTTGTCAGATCTCCAAAGACTTTAAAAAAATCTGCAAGATCCTGCAGTTCATCTTCCACAGGCATATCCTTTTTCACTTTTTCCACCGTCTTCTCGTGCACATGTTTTAGCTCGCACTGCTCCACTTCCGCTTCCTCTATTTTCTTCATAATGATATCTATCTCCTTCATTTCTGTTTCATTATCGTTCACTTTGATTTTGTTTGTCAATACTTTTCTTACATTTCACAGAAAAGGAAGTGCTGCTTCCATGGATTTCCACTTCGCATCACTTCCTCCTGATATATTTCTATTTTTTCTTATATAAAATACGGATGGAGTTTAGTACACAGAGCATTGCAACTCCTGTATCCGCAAACACAGCCAGCCACATATCCGCAAATCCTGCCAGCCCAAGCACCATAACAACGACCTTAATTGCCAATGCAAACAGAACGTTCTGCTTCGCAATACGGTTTGTACTTCGCGCAATCTCCAGCGATGCCGGAATTGCCTCCATCGAAGAAGTCATAAACACCACATCAGCAGCTTCAATAGCTGCATCGGCTCCGCTTCCCATCGCTGCTCCGACATCCGCTCCTGCAAGTACTGGTGCGTCATTAATTCCGTCCCCGACAAACATTACCGAACCATTCTGCTCTCGGATTTTTGTCAGCTCACCTAACTTTTCTTCTGGCAGAAGTCTTGCATGCACTTCATCAATGCCTGTCTGCTCTGCTACTGCTTCCGCGCTTTCTTTTGCATCTCCGGTCAGCATTGCAGTGCGTATTTTCTGCCGTTTCAGTTCCTGTACCGCCGAGACAGCATCTTTTTTAATCGTATCAGAGATCACAAGAAATCCCGCAAATTCTCCATCAACTGCAACAAGTACTTCCGTTCCATATGCCCCCTTTGGACCCTTTGTCAAATCTACCTGATACTGTTCCATCAGCTTCTGATTTCCACAGAGAATCTGTCTGCCATCCAAAACTGCCTCAATTCCTTTTCCAGAAATTTCTGTGATCCGTTCCGGATCAGGAACAGACACCTTTCTCTCTTCTGCTGCCAAAAGAATGCTTGTTCCAATCGGATGAGTGGAATTCTTCTCACAGACTGCGGCAAGACGGAGTAATTCTTCCTCTTCCATTTCATTTGCCACACATTTCTGCACAACAAAATTTCCTTCTGTGATTGTTCCCGTCTTATCCATGACAACGGTCTTTACTCCTTGCAGCGCCTCAATTGCAACACCACCTTTGAATAAGATTCCTCTCTTAGATCCTGCTCCGATTCCAGAGAAAAAGGCAAGTGGCACACTCAGTACAAGCGCACATGGACAACTAATAACTAAGAAAGTCAGCGCCGTATACACCCAGTAGCTCCAGTTTCCAGTGACAAGTGATGGAAGAATCGCCGTCGCAAGAGCAAGCGCCACAACAAACGGCGTATAGACTCTTGCAAATCTTGTGATAAACTTATCAATTTTCGGCTTGCTAGCAGCTGCATGTTCTACAGAATCCAGAATTCTTGTCACCATGGAATCCTCCAATACCTTTTCTACACGCATCTTCAACAAACCTGATGTGTTGACACATCCAGATACTAAAGAATCTCCTTTCTCAACTTTGACCGGAACTGGTTCCCCGGTTACCGGTGAAGTATCGATCCTGCTCTCACCATCTATTACTGTACCATCCAGCGGAATACGATCTCCCGGCCGCACGATCAAAAGATCTCCGACTTGTGCCTGCTCTGCCGGAATGACTTCTGTCACCCCATTCTGTTCCCGGCTGACTACTTCCGGTCTTAAATCAACCGCGCTCATGATCTGTCCACGGCTCTTTTCCACAGCAATATGCTCAAACATCTCTCCAATCCGGTAAAACAGCATGACACCGACTGCTTCTGCATATTCCTGGATTGCAAATGCACCAAGTGTTGCAATACTCATCAGGAAATTTTCATCGAGCATTCTTCCCTTACAAATATTTTTTCCCGCAGTAAGCAGAATCTCCCATCCAAGCGTCAAATAAGAACTCACAAATAAGATGGTAGAAAATAATTCGTATTTGTCCTTCAACAAAATTCCCCCAAGAAACAATCCCGCTCCTGCTACAATTTCTATGCGTTCCCGTTTCTGTTCTCTTTTCTTTTCCTGCTGTTCCTGCTCCCTCTTTTTCTTTTCTTCTTTCTTATTTACCGATACCTTCCTTTTTACAATCACTTCAGACTCAATCGCAGCACAGATCTTCTGAAATTCCTCCAGCAGGTCCTTGTCACCTTCCGTGACCACTTGAAGCTGATTTGTCGTAAATGTGATTGTCGCCTCTTTCACCTCAGGCAGCGCCTGTATCCTTGCTTCCATCTTGGAAGCACAGTTCGCTCATCCAAGATTATCAAGCAGATACGTCTGTATTCTACCCTTTCTATGTGATGAAATAGACTTTTCTTTGTTATCCTCATTCTCCTTGTTCTGGTGGGAATGTGCGTGGTCATGTCCTTCACAGCCACAAGTTTTCCCATGCTCATGGTGGGAATGTGTATGCTCGTGATCATGATGATCTCCTCCGCAGCCACAAGCTTTCCCATGCTCATGGTGGGAATGCGTATGCTCGTGATCATGATGATCTCCTCCGCAGCCACAAGCTTTCCCATGCTCATGGTGGGAATGTGTATGCTCATGATGATGTTCCCCACAGCCACAGTGTTCATGAATCTCTTTGTCAACAGATTCTGTCAGCTCTGTCTCTCTGTCTTTTTTTGTTCTTTCCTCTATTTTCATGCGTAAGCACCTCCTAAACATATGAATAACTGTTCATATGTTCATATAAACATTTTTCAATCATTTTGTCAAGTCTTATCTCCTATTTTTTATTTTATCTTTTCGTTTTACACATGACTGACAGAAACTGTCGGTCAAAAACCATAAGAAAAGCAGCTAATCCGAAAACTAACTGCTTGTCCCTCATCTGATTTCTTCAAATTTATTTCTGTAATTCTTCTTTTACCAGTTTTATCACTTCACCCAAGGCAATCTCACGATTCTCTGCTGCTGTTCTGGCACGGAATTCTACCTTCCCCTCTTGAATACCTCTTCCGACAGTAATGCGATATGGGATCCCGATCAGTTCCATATCTTTGAATTTTACACCCGGACGTTCTTTTCGATCATCCAGAAGTACATCAATGCCTTCTTTTTTCAATGCCTCATACAATTCACTTCCAATACGCATCTGCTCTTCATCTTTGCTGGATACAACGACCACTGCAACCTCAAACGGCGCTACACTTACCGGCCAGATAATTCCAGCCTCGTCATTGTGCTGCTCTACAATTGCCGCCATACAGCGTTCCAAACCAAAACCATAACAGCCCATTTCCACCGGATGAAGTTTATTATCCACATCTTGATATTCCAATCCGAGTGTCTTTGCATATTTTGTTCCCAGCTTGAACGTATTTCCAACTTCGATTCCCTTACAGAATTTTAATGGCTTTCCGCAAACCGGACAGACATCTCCCTCATGCACCTGTGCGATATCCGCAACAATCTCCACCTCAAAATCCTTCAGATTTACATTAACAATATGGTGATCTGTTTTATTTGCTCCAACGATAAAGTTCTTCATGTTTGTGACCTCACGGTCCATAACGATCGGACACTCTAAACCAACCGGTCCCGCAAATCCAACTTTTGCATGTGTAACACGTTCCACTTCCTCAAACGGCGCAAGCTCCATTTCATTTGCCTTTAGAAGCTTCAACACTTTTGTTTCATTCAATTCCCGATTTCCTTTTAAGAGAAATGCCATTGTTTTTCCATCTACCGTATAGATCAGTGTCTTCACAAATTCATTTACAGACTTATGGAAAAATGCAGCGACTTCTTCCATCGTGCGTGCATTCGGTGTTTCCACAACTTCCATCACCTGTTCCTCTGCATCTGACGGCTCACTCACATCAATCACCTCTGTAATTTCTAGATTGCTTGAGAAATCACAGCCATCGCAGGTGACGATCACATCTTCACCGATATCTGTAATTGCCTGAAATTCCTCGGATAAAGAGCCACCCATCGCTCCTGTATCTGCTTTTACAATCTTGTAATTTAACTTACAGCGCTCCATGATATTCTGATAGGCATGGAACATTTTCATATAAGATTCATGGAGACCTGCTTCATCAATATCAAATGAATAGGCATCCTTCATAATAAACTCACGCACACGGATCAAACCATAACGAGGTCTTGTTTCATCTCGGAATTTCGTCTGAATCTGATACAGATTATAAGGAAAATCCTTATAGGAACTTCCCTTCATCATAGCTGCCATCGTAAATAATTCTTCATGAGTCGGACCGAGAACATAGTTCTTCTGATAACGGTCTTTCAGCGCAAACATGTTGGAACCAAATGCCTCTCTACGTCCACTTTTCTCATAAATTTCTTCTGGGATCATAGCCGGCATCAACAGTTCCTGCGCTCCTGCAGCATCCATTTCTTCCCGCACGATTTCCTCAATCTTTTTCAGAACACGTTTTCCCATCGGCATGATCATATAAATTCCGCTGCTGCTTTTTTTAATCATTCCTGCCCGCACTAATAAATTTCCACTTGTACTATCTTCTTCTTTTACATTTTCCCGCAGTGTATAAAAATACGAATTACTTAACTTCATTTACTTCCTTCCTCCAATAATCAATTGCTCATTTACTGCATTTAGACCTATTATAGCAAAACTGAGATTTGAAAACCACCTCTGTCTATGTGTAAGTTTTCATTTTTTCCAGAAAGATGTTCAGATTTTCTTCCTGGGTGACGAATCCATAAACTTTTTTTGATATACGGAACATAAAATGTCATTGAATCACCTCCATTGAAAACGAAAACACGGCCGCTAATAAGAAAAACCCGGAAAGAAGTTCCAGCCGAATATCGCTACATTGGAACACTTCCCGACCATATTTTTCATTCTTGAATACCCAAATCTCTTTTCCAATCTTTTTCCTTCCTAGAGGTAAAATTAGGCATCCATGTGCTGTATAGTACTGCTTTTGCCCGCTCTCTCGTCATCCTTTTTCTACTGCCTGATTGGGAAATGAATGGGTGACAAATTGTGAAGAGATATCACTGATTGTCTTTGCAAACAACATGATTTTTATAGAATAGACGATATCGCCATTTGCTTTATGCGGTCTGTATGATATGATATTTCTATATCTAATATAAGATATTTTCTCCCTCTTCCATTACATAACCAGTGACAAAATCCTTTCACATACCTACTGATTGATTTCTCCGGCAAACAAATGAGAGGTACATTCTGATTTTCCTTTCACTTTTTCAACTGATTCTTTATCATCCAGCATTAAGGAGGTGTTCGCATTGTCATCCGGACAACAACATGATTATAATTATCTCGAAAATGAGACAGTCTTGCTCCAGAAGGAGCAGTTGAACAAACAAAATTTACGGAGTGCCCGCCTTGTAGCAACAGGAAAGTTTTTGGAACGGTCTTTCTTTGTGCTTACCGCAGCAGGTATATTCCTCCTTCTTCTGGAAGGCGGACAAGTACACCACAACTGGGCAAAGATTCTACTGCTTATCATTTCCATCGCTCTGCTGCTTTCTCTAATTTTCAGCGCTGCCCTGCTATATTCCTCAGATATTCTGCACCATCGTTTCTGGAAATGTCCGAATTGCGGCGGTGAACTTCCGCTTCTGACCATGCCGCGGACATTTCTAACCAAACAGAGATTTGTACAGAATCCTGACCTCTATGATCTATGTGTAAAAAAGCAGATTCGATGCGTACGACTTCCCGGAAGTAATCTTCTGATTCCTTCCCGCTGCCCGCACTGTGGTGAAAAGTTCTGGAAATACAAAAAACGCAACAGACAATGATACTTCTCCCTCATAATACGAAAGGAGTGATCTTCCATGCAAAAAATATCCGCTGGAGTTTTTAAAAATTTTCCCCGCTTCTTTTTCAAAAATTCCTGAACAATATTTGTCTAAGATCCATGCTTCCGACATCAAACAAATTGAGCGTATTTCCATCACGGGTGGAAAGGATTCTCCCACCTCACAGAACCTTTCCAAAGAAGAAATTTCTGCCTTCACTGACTGGATGCATCAACTCCGTTTTCACGAGGAGATTTCGCGCAAGGAAGCGCTCTCTTCCGGTGCGGTCACTTACTACCATATTTTCTTCTTGGACGGAAGCAAATTAACGATCAGCCCTGGAGAAATTATGCAGATGAATGACACTTACTATCGCATGAACGCGGAAGTTTCCACGATAAAACCACCATGTTAACTTGCGTTGCTTGCCTTTTCTTCCCCTGATTTTTATACTGGCAGTGGAACATCAATCTACATGTGAAAGGAGACTTCGATATGTTAGGAGATCAAATTAAAAAATATCGAAAAGAGAAGAAAATGAGTCAGGAGGAACTGGCAATCCCTCTGAATGTTGTCCGGCAGACCGTATCAAAATGGGAAAATAATCTCTCCGTACCGGATGCGGAACTTCTGATCCGTCTCGCAGAAGTGTTGGAAATTTCTGTTGCAGAACTGCTTGGGACAGACGAACAACCACGTTCAGAATCCCTCTCTGCAGAAACTCTTGCTATAGAACTTGCTCGCCTCAATGAAGAGCTTGCCAAACAAGTGCAGGAACGGAGTCTTTCTTCCCGCGCTGAGCAAAAACGGAATCTGATTCTCTTTTTTTCGATGCTTTCTATGCTCTTTGCACTGATCATCGACAATACTATTGTTTCCGTTTTACTGACCTTTGCCTGCCTTCTGACAGCAGTTATCATTCTGTACCGGAATACTGCTCTGCTCACCCGCACGACAACCTCCGTAAAAAAACTCGGTGCCGTTCGAATTACATTACAACCCTTTTTAATATTGGCGTCCTTACTGTCTGTATTGTAACCTTTGCCTTGTCCGAGATGGGCATCCTTCCTTTTTCCAATACCGATGGGAAATTTTTTGCAATGCTGCTCGTATCTGCCATTATCCTTTTTACCGGCATGATATCGACAAGACTTCCCTTCAACAGACATACCGGATTGCGACTTCCATGGACCGTACACGACGAAGATACCTGGAATGTAGCTCATCGTGTACTTCATGATCTGTCCATCCCGATTGTGCTTCTCTATCTGGGCTGCACACTGACTGTCCCGGATTTTGAGACTGTCACATTATGTGCGGTGGCACTTTGGGTCGGTCTTCCTTCAGTAATCTCCGGCGTCTTTTTCTGGAAAAAGATGCATGGCCGCTAAAAAAGTACACGTTTCAAAAAATGGGAGATTGCTGTAGCATGATTTCATTCTCTACTGCATCATGCTACAATACAAGAAAAAATATTCTATTAGATACAGGAGGTTCTACGCCTATGTCACAACTGCAAGCAAACCATTCCAGCCATATAGCACTCAGGCCTTACACCCCCGAAGACTGTGAAGAAATCAGCCTTCTTTTCTATGAACCCGTCCACACTGTCAATGCAAAAGACTACTCCCGCCAGCAGCTGGATGTGTGGGCTACCTAGACCGTCTCTATGTCCACAAAGATTATCAGGGAATCGGTATTGCCACTGCACTCTGCGAGGAACTGGAAGCATCTGTGGAAAGCGCGATAGTTACCACACATGCCTCCATCACTGCAAGACCATTTTTCGAGGACCGTGGATATGTTGTAAAAAAAGAGCAACAGGTCGAGCGACAGGGAATCCTACTGACCAACTATGTAATGGAAAAACAGATTTCACCCTTGACTGCTATCAGAAACTAAACGATGTTCGCTGGAAAACACCAAAAAAGTCTAAAAAATACAACCTCTCAACGTGTCCTTACCATTCACTCCAGAGGTTGTATTTCTATCTTTATCTTCTATTAAATCAATACTCAATCATATTTCGCTCCGCTTTTCTTCGAATCTGTTTGCCATAGATCCACGCAAGAATCACCGTTTCTGCAATCATCACCAGATAAATCCCTGCTAACCCCACTCTTATACCCACGCAAAATACAGCACTACCGGCAAGAAGCGTCCCGACTGCAGTACACAAAAACACCTGCCGTTCCAATCCGCTCCCTTGCAGATATGTTAAATACACCTGATATGGAATCCTAATCAAAGTAAGTACAAACATCAAATACAAAAATGGTACTGCCATCTCCATCACTCCTTGGTCAGTAACCACACTTCCAAGTACTTCTTTCCGAAACACTCCACACAGCAGACAGAGAATTCCGGTCACACGAAAGGCGACACACTGCCCTGCTTTCAAATATATTTTTGTTTCTTTCTTATTGCCAGCTGCCCGGCTCTGCAACGCACAAGTCTGTGCTGCCGAAGCATATGCAACTACCGAAAGGCTGAGCATCCCAGATACAATGTCCACCAACTTATAGACTGCCATATGTTCTGTCCCAAGTCGTGCTGCTGCCCCCTGCACAATCAGAACAAAAATGGTATTTTCGAACAATTCCTGCCCAAACAGCGCTGGATACTTGCATAAAATGTTTTTTATTGCCTCTTGAATGCTCCCCATTCTGGCACAGCGCACCCTGTAATAGGCTATCTGGTAAACAAGAAGTCCACAAGCAAGTCCAATCACACTTCCCCATGCCGCTCCTTCCACTCCCATCCTGGGAAATCCTGCTTTCCCATAGACAAGCACAATGTCAAAAAACAAATTGACAATTACAGACAGTCCAGTGGCATACACTCCGATCTTTGTGCCATAGCGATTCCTGAAATACACGGAATACTGAAACCAGATCAGATTTTGCAAGACAGTGATCGATGCAGGATAAAAATAAGAAAGCAGTTCTTCCAGATCCTGCCCGGAAAATGTATAGATATTGCCGAAGAACCATCTGCCGCCAAGCAGCCCTGCCAATATAAATCCGCCTCCGATGCCCGTCGCCAGCAGCTTTGCTGCCGCAAATGTCTGCTCCATCTTACCATACTCCTGCATTCCGTATAGTTCTGCCGCAAGGATATGGAATGCCGCAGATAAGCTTCCAAATGCCCCGGTAATTGTATAAAGAATGGATGATGCCACCCCCACAAATGCAAAACTTTCCACAGAATAATGACCTATGATCATCTCATCAAAAATTTCAAATACACTGGTAAGTGCATAATTCATCAAAATTGGAACTGCCAGCCGATGAATCTGCATGATTTCTTTTCGATATTTCATTTTTCTTTCTCCCTGATGATTATTTTCTTAAAAATCCATTTCGGGAGAATCTACCTGTACAGCCTATTCTCCCAATAGGCTGCTGTCATCTGCCTGATTCATTCTGATCCCTCTTTTCTTTCTGTTTTAGGCAAAACATTTACTGCCGTTTTCTTATAAGATTTTTCTTTATAAAATTTTTTTCATAAAACTACATTTCATATTTTTCTATTCCCTGCTGTCTTCCACTGCCTTGGAAACCGCCTCATTAAAAGTCGGATGTGCACGCATCGCATACATTAGCTGTCGGGATGTCAGACCGTTGGCGATCGCTGTCGCCAGTTCCCCGATCATATCTGTTGCCCGCTGACACATGATCTGTGCGCCCAGCAGTACGTCACTGTCTGCAGCAAACAGTACTTTGATAAATCCCACTTCCTCTTTTGATAAAATCGTCTGTCCATTTGCGTCCATCCGGTAACGCCCACAGCGCACTGGGATGCCTTTCCTCTCTGCCTCTTCTTCAGTCAGTCCGACCGTTGCAATCTCCGGATTCAGATACAGACAGTTTGGGATGATCGACATGGAGACAAACAGACAACTTGGCACGATGGATAAGATGACTGACGGTTCTAAATTGTTCATGCGCTCCACAACATATTTCGCCTGAGCGGAAGCGACATGCGCAAGCTGAACTCCTCCGATCACATCTCCAATCGCATAGATGCCCGGGATATTTGTCATGAAGAATTCATTGACAAGCACTTTGCCGTGATCCATGCGAATCTTCAAGTCTGCTGCAAACAATTCTTCCGTATAAGGTTCCCTTCCCACAGATACCAGCACTGCATCCGCGAAAAGAATCTGCTTTTTCCCTTCGGACATCAAATGACAGCTTACACCATGCTCTTCTTTCTCGAACCGCTCTATCAAACTTTTCTTATACACATGGATTCCACGCCCGACAAGAATCTTCTCCAAAGCCTCAGCAAACTCAATGTCCATCGACGGAAGAAGCCGCTCTCCCAATTCTATCACAGTCACTTCTGAACCGAGCGCCTGAAATACAGTGGCAATCTCCAGTCCAATGACACCGCCTCCTACAACAACCAGCCTGTCATAACATCTGTCCTTCGCCTGAAGCAGTTCTTCACTCGTCATTACTTCCGACAACTCCTCTCCAGGAAGCCCAAGTTTCCTCGGCGCTGCTCCGGAAGCAATTAGAATTTTATCTGCCTCATAGATAACGGTATCTAGTATATCGGCCGGGTTCTTTCCATCATCTGACAGTCCACTGCCAACGGTACGCTTCTGCATATGTGCCATTTTTACGACCACTCGTTTATCTGCCTGAACCTGTGCAGTTCCCTGTACAAAAGTAACACCAAGTCTTGAAAATTCTTCCTCGATTGCTTTCCGCATTTCTACGACGGATTCCTCTTTATATTGATATAATTTCTGCAAGTCAAATCCGATTTCCTTTGCATAAAGTCCGAATTTCTCACAGTCTTTCATATCTTTATAAATCGTGGAGGCATGCAGCAATGCTTTTGTCGGAATGCACCCTCTGTTTACGCAAGTTCCCCCTGCCTCTTTCTTATCTACAACAAGTACCTTCATTCCCCGTTTTGTTGCCTCAAGCGCCGCTACATATCCCCCCGGTCCGGCGCCGATAATCAGAAGATTATACTTTTCCATAGTCACTTTCCTCTCTTTTCTTTTATTTTTCAATCGTTCACTCTATCTTATCAATCTGCCAGTCAACCGGCTCCACTCCATTTGCCATTAAAAATGCATTTGTCTGGCTAAACGGTCTGCTTCCGAAAAAACCACGGTAGGCAGAGAGCGGACTTGGATGTGGCGCTTCCAAGATCAGGTGTTTCGGATTATTTAACATTGCTTTCTTAGTCTGTGCCGGTCTTCCCCACAAGATAAATACGATTGGTCGATCCTGTTCATTCAGTACCCGAATCGCTGCATCTGTAAATTCTTCCCAGCCAATTCCCCGGTGCGAATTTGCCTGATGAGCGCGCACCGTCAGAACTGTATTGAGCATCAATACGCCCTGTTTGGCCCATTTGACAAGGTATCCATGATTTGGAATTTCACATCCAAGATCATCATGCAGTTCCTGATAAATATTCACCAGTGACGGTGGAATGTCTACTTCCGGTTTCACTGAGAAGCAAAGTCCATGTGCCTGTCCTACGTTGTGGTATGGATCCTGCCCTAAAATGACTACTTTCACTTCATTTAATGGTGTCAGATGAAATGCATTGAACACATCATCCGCAGGCGGAAAGATCTGTCTCGTCCGATACTCCTGATTGACTGTCTCAAATAATTTCTTATAATATGGCTTCTTAAACTCTCCTTTTAATGCTTCTAACCAAGCTCCGCTAATTGCCGCCATCTTCTTTTCCTCCTGCTTTTCCTAACTTTTCTTTTGTTTCCTTTTTCCTGCCGGTATCTGTTATTTCATATCCAACTCGAACCAGAATGCTACCCCATTGTCATAATTTTCTACCCCAAATTTCTGATGAAAGGACTCCATGATCGCCTTCACGATAGAAAGTCCGATTCCATTTCCACCGTACTCCCGCGAATGCGCTTTATCTACTTTGTAAAACTTATCCCAGATCCGTTCCACATCTTCCTGTGGAATCGATTTTCCGGTATTGAAGACAGAAATATGTGCTTTCTCTCCTGTTTCTTCTACTTTGATCTCGATAATCCGCTCTCCCTCCACATGGTGGATTGCATTGCTGATATAATTTCGCAGCACCTGCTCTGTCTTAAATTCATCTGCCCATACATAAATTGTCTCTTGCATTTTCAGGCTCACCTTCGCCTCGGCCTGCTGGATCAAAATCTCACAGCTTTGCAGCACTCCGCGGATTAAGCCTGCCAGATCAAATCTTGTCATGGACAATCCGTCATCTCCAGATTCCAACTGATTTAATGTCAGCAGATTTTTTACCATCTGGTTCATCTTATTGGCCTCATCGATGATGACGTCACAGTAAAATTCCATGCTCTCCGGATCATCATGGATCCCTTCTTTCAGTCCTTCTGCATAACCCTGGATCAGTGCAATTGGCGTCTTCAACTCATGGGATACATTTCCGATAAATTCTTTCCGGCGCTCTTCCTGTTTTTCCTTCTGTTCAATATCTTTTTGCAATTCAAAGTTTGCGGTCTTTAACTGGGAGATTGTCTGCTCCAGCTTTTCCGACATTCGGTTAAAGCTGTCTCCCAATACCCCAATCTCATTGTCACCACCGCTTGTATATTTTGCATTGAAATCAAGATTCGCCATCTTCTGCGAGAGCATAGCAAGCTCCATGATGGGATCTGTGATCTTTCTGGAAAAATACCAGACGAGAATACAGCTCACTCCGATCATAATGCAGCCCACATACGCAAGAAATCTCGTAGAAAGTTTTGCTCCCTCCCGAATACTGTCAAGCGGTGTCCGAATCAGAAAATGGTATCCACTGTCAAAACTTCCCCACATTTCAATATATTCTGTTCTGCTTCTGATATCCTTCGCCTTCCGTATTTCATAATAGGATGTCTGCTCTAAGATCTTTCCGTCCTGCTTATCAAGAAGATAGCCGTTTAACTGACTGTTCAGCTCATCCTCCCCCTCTTTCATCATACCGATGACCGGATTTCCTGATCGGTCGCGCACGATAAAAGATATATTTGCCCGCTCTGCAAGACGTTTCATAGCTTCCAAAGACTCCGTGTAAATCACACTGCTTCCGACAGACTCATTTAACATCTGGTACATATTTTTTAAGTCCTCTTCCTTGTTTGCAATGTAATAACCTTCCATGAATCTTCCATTGATCAAAAGTGCGATGATCATAGTAAATGCAACTATCCCGACACTTAAAATAGTAATCTGACGTTTGATCGAATCTCTCATTACTCTACCTCAAATTTGTATCCCATCCCCCAGATGGTCTTAATGTACTCACCTTTGTCCCCCAGCTTATTTCTCAACTTCTTGACATGTGTATCGATCGTTCTCGCATCCCCAAAATAATCGTAATTCCATACATTATTCAAAATCTTTTCTCTCGAAAGTGCGATTCCCTGATTTTCAATAAAATATGCCAACAGTTCGAACTCTTTGTAACTTAAATCTATCGGAACTCCGTCAATCTTCACCTCGTGTGCTGCCTTATCCACAGAAATGCCACCTGCATCCACAACTTCATCTGCCGCAAATACATTCGTTCTTCTTAAAATAGCCTCAACTCTCGCAACAAGGATCTTTGGACTAAACGGCTTGGAAATATATTCGTCTACCCCAAGTTCGAATCCTTGCAACTCATCCCGCTCCTCTCCTCTGGCCGTCAACATGATGATCGGTACTTTCGAGTGCATACGCACCTCCCGGCACACCTGCCAGCCATCCATCTTTGGCATCATCACATCGAGAATGATCAGTGCAATATCATTCTGCTCATAGAAAATATCCATCGCCTCCATACCATCTGCTGCCTCGACAACCGTGTATCCACTTCTTGTCAGGAAATCTTTGACAAGCTTTCTCATTCTGCTCTCATCATCCACCACCAATATTTTTAATTTATCCATCAAACATTCGCTCCTTCGTTTTTTCTCATCATAACAAATACTTGTGTCACTTTTGTGAAAAACAAAAATATCTCCAGGTACGATATTTATTATACCATACCCGGAGACATCCCCGACACTTTTTTCTAAATGCAGTCTGAATTTTTCAATAACATTCTCGTCGTCTTCTGTTTCTTTCTATTCAACACTCTTTAATGATTCCACCATATTGATCTTCTTCAGTTTGAAATACATCACACAATTTACAAAAACAGAGAATCCACATGTAAGCAGTGCGCTGTACAGAAAACTAAACCCTTTGATCGTTCTTGCAAACATCACAGTATCAATCTCAACAGTCGTAATCACAAAACGGTGAAGGATACTGCCCAATATCACTCCGACAACTGTTCCAATCAATGTCAGAAGAATATTTTCACGGTATACATAGGCAGAAACTTCATTATCATAAAATCCAAGTACTTTGATCGTCGCAAGCTCCCGCTTCCGCTCATTAATGTTAATGTTATTCAGATTGTAGAGCACAACAAACGCTAACAGCCCCGCAGAAATAATCAGCACAACGATGACAATATCCAGACTTTCCAGCATCTCATCCATTTGTTCCTCTACATTATAAGTATAGGAAACATTGAGCGCCGCACGCTCCTCGAGCACTTTTTCTCCGATTTCCTTTAACTTTTTCTCATCAAATTCTTTCATCTTAAAGTAAATATTATTTGCTTTTGGAAATGCACCAAACATTTCTTTGTAAATTTCAGGAGATACATAAAGATAATGCTCCATATAATTTTCACATACATTTGTGATCGTCAGTTCTTTTTTGTCACCATTTTCCCCTTTCACTGTAATCGTATCGCCCTTCTTTACCTCGAGTGTCTTTGCCATCTTTTCTGTCAAAATGACGTCCCGCTCTCCAAGCTCAAATGTTTCCTGTGTCTTTCTGTCACGGTAGACTAAAAATTCCTGATTTTTCTCTAAATCTTCCGGCACATACAGATATACGTCTTTCTTTATCTTTCCCTTCTCTACATTTGTTTTCTTTAAATATCCTTCTGAAGCCTGACTGATCTCCTTCTCCCCTTGCAGATACTGCTCCAGTGATTCCTTATCCTTTTCATCTGCATCTGTATTTAAGATGATCATCCCATCATATAAATTCAGTTCCTGATATTGGATCCTTCCTACATCAAAGATAGAATCCCGCAGTCCGAATCCGACGATCATCAGCGCCATACATCCACCGATTCCAAAGATCGTCATAAAGAATCGCTTTTTATATCGGATCAGATTCCGGATCGTGGATTTCCATATGAAACTTAATCTGCTCCAAATAAATGTGATACGCTCTAAGAAAACTCGTTTTCCCTGCTTCGGAGCCGGCGGGCGCATCAACACTGCCGGTTGGGATGCCAGTTCTTTATAACATGCAAGAAGTGTCGCCGCACTTGTGCAGATCACTGCCGCACCTGTTGCCATCGCCGCATATCCCCAATGGTAAGGGATCACAATATCCGGCATATGTATATAAATGATCTTATATGCAGTTACAATAATATACGGAAATACTTTCTCTCCGAACAATACTCCGAAAATACTTCCTCCGATCGTTGCCATCAGCGCATAATTCAGATATTTCCCTGCAATACTGAATTTTCCATAGCCAAGCGCTTTCAGCGTTCCAATCTGTGTACGCTGTTCCTCAACCATCCGCGTCATCGTTGTCAGACTAATCAATGCCGCCACAATGAAGAATAGTATCGGAAATACTTCTCCGATCGCCCGCATACGGTCTGCGTTATCTCCATATCCTACATAGTCAGAAAGTGTGCTTCTGTCATTGACATACCACTTGGCATCTTCAATATCCGCAATCTTCTGCTCTGCATCTTTGATCTTATTTTCTCCATCTTTGATCTCGGCTTCGGCTTCTTTTTTTCCATTTTCATATGCTTTTTTTGCCTCAGCAAGTTTCTTTTCATTGACTGCGATTTCATTTTCTCCCGCCGCAAGCTCAGCCTCCCCGGCATGGATTGCTTCCCATCCGGCATCAATCTGCCGCTGTCCTTCTGCCGCCTGCGCTTCTCCGGCATACAGCTCATTTTCAGCTTCTGTAAGCTGTCCTCTTGCTGCTTCGATCGCAGTCGTTCCTTCCTCCAACTGTGTTCTAGCCACCGCAAGTTCCTGCTCCTTCTGTACAATCACCTGTTCTGCCTGCGCGATCTGGTCTGCTGCCTGCGCTAACTGCGGCTCCAATTGTGCGATTGTCTTCTGAAGCGCTCCAATCTGCACCTCTGTCTGTGGAATCTGTTCCTCTGGGATCATCCCATTTTCCAGCGCCGCCTGCAGTTCTGCCAGCGTGATCTTCATCTGATCTAATCCTGCTTTCCCTGCCTCGTACTCGGCTTTCTTTGCTTCCAGTTCTATGCGTCCGGTTGCAATCTGCTTCTCTCCGGCTGCAATCTGTTCCATACCTGTCTCGTACTGACTTCTGAATTCCTCTTCTTTCGCCGCAAACTCTGCTTTCCCCTGTGCAAGCTGTGCCCGTCCATCTGCAATCTGTGCATAAGCTTCGTCGACTGTCGTCTGGCTCACGAGCAGTTCATTTCTTCCTGCTTCCAGTGCTTGTTTTCCACTCTCCAGCTGTTCTTTTGCACTTTGTAACTGCTCCTCAGCATCTGCAATCTTTGCTTTTCCGTCAGAAAGTTCTTTCTCTGCTGTCTTCTTTCCTTCTTCCAATTCCGCTTTTGCATCGGAAAGTTCTTCCTTGGCATCTTCACGGATTTCCTCTGCACGGAGCGCTCCCTGCCGTTCTCCAATGGATTCAATCCGCTCTGCAACCTTCTCCACCTTCTGATCGTATTCCTCTGTAAATGCAGTCTCCTCTTCTGCTCCCTCCACTGAAACGTAACACTCTGTGTATGCTTCTGTCACAAAAGATTCCTTCGGCACGGCAAGAAAACCGCTGACCTCTCCATTTCCGATCATACTGCTTCCACGGTGAAAAGAAATATACTCCGGACTGCTTCCTGCACCTACAATCCGAAATGTTTCCTTCGTAAACGTATCTGTAACCGGATCCTTCGTCCCACTGATCAGCGTGATCTCATCCCCGACCTTTAAATCAGATCCCTGGATAAAATCTTGATCGATCAGACACTCTCCGTCCTTTTTCGGCATTCTTCCTTCTTCCACCGTATACTGGTTCATCGAATCTAAAATCGACGATACATGAAGTACTTTCTGATTTCCATCACGCTCAACCATTACATCCGCGGAGTAGCCGGGTTCTGCCTGTGCCACTCCTTCCAGTGACCGGATTGCTTGCACATCATTCTCTGTCAGCCCAAGCGTTCCCATCACCTTCAGATCCATCAAATGATTCCGGTCAAAATAAGCATCCCCGGAATAGCGCAGATCCGGCTCAGATGCCCGGATTCCTGAAAAGAACGCGACACCCATTGCCACGATAAAGAAAATGGACAAAAAGCGCCCCAGACTCTTTCGTATTTCCATATAAAAATCTTTTCTCAATGCTCGTTTCTTCATCTGTCTCCCTACCATTCAATCGTTTCTACCGGTACCGGATGTGCATTCATCTCCATACTCTCCACACGGCCGTTTTTAATATGGATCACACGATCTGCCATCGGCGCAAGTGCAGAGTTATGTGTGATAACGATCACGGTCATCCCCTTATTTCTACAAGTATCCTGAAGCAACTTCAAGATTGCCTTCCCGGTATTGTAATCAAGCGCTCCCGTCGGTTCATCACACAAAAGCAGCTTTGGATTTTTTGCCAGCGCCCGGGCAATCGACACCCGCTGCTGTTCCCCTCCGGAAAGTTGTGCCGGGAAATTATTTAATCTTTCTCCCAACCCGACTTCCTCAAGTACCGTCTTTGCATCCAGCGGTTCCTTACAAATCTGAAGCGCCAATTCTACATTTTCTAACGCAGTCAGATTCGGAACAAGGTTATAAAACTGAAAGACAAATCCAATATCCTCTCTGCGGTAACCGATCAACTGTCGGTTTGTGTACTGTGCCACATCATTTCCATCAACAAGCACCTTGCCGCTCGTTGCCGTATCCATACCGCCAAGAATATTTAATACCGTTGTCTTTCCCGCACCACTCGGGCCGACGATCACGACAAACTCGCCTTTTCCAATCTCAAAGTCAATGCCATCCACTGCTCGGATCTCGACTTCTCCCATTTGATATATTTTTCTTACATTTTCCAGTTTTACAAAATCCTTCATGTTATGCCCCTTCTTCTTTTATGATAATCCCAAGCCGCTTTGACAGTTCCACTGCCTAAATCATCTTCCGCAGGGAAGTCTTAAAGAAATTCACTTCACTTAATTCCACATGCTCCCACCGGACTTCCCTGCAAAAGCAGTCTGATATGCCTGCTGCACGAAAACTGCTCTCTGCCGCTTCCATCAATGGTTCCTGCCTCTTCATACAGTCACCTCCAAAATAGCGCCTTCCAGCCCTTTTGTCATCAGCTTTCCGGTAAGCTCCGCCATCTCCTTCGGGCTTTCCATACAGCCCCGCTCAATCCAGTACAGCACAATTCCGATCACCCCGGACGTACAATAGCGAAACTGTACCTGAAATGCAAATGCCTGACGATCACAGGAATCTTCAAATGCAGTCAGATATTTCTCAAAAACTGATTCCAGCACTTTCTGCCCGACTGAAATCCGAGTGCGATTCTCCAGCATCAGCATGCAATATTCTCTTCGCTCCTTCAAATATGAAAAAATAATCTCAAGCACATCGCTTGCATTCTCCCGCAGCTGCTGTGGAGTAAACTGCTCTGTTGCCTCAGCTGCCACAGTACACATGTGATTTTCCAGATCATCCAGAATCCCATAAACATCTGTATAATGAATATAAAATGTGTTTCTGTGGATCTTGGCGCGCTCTGTCAGCTCCCGGATGGAAATCTCATTGATACTCTTCTCTTTCGATAGTTCCAAAAGTGCCTCTAATATTTTCGCCTTCGTCCGCTCCGTTCTGCGGTCTGTTGCCGTCTTTTCCATTGCAAGCTCCTTCAATTCATTTCTGTGTATTTTCCTATGCATTTGCACAGTAAATATAATTTTATAGTAAAATTTCATTTGGAATTTGTCAATAAAGGAAATATGAAATTTCTATAAAAGAACAGCGCAGGCAATTCTGACTGGATAAGCATATCTATGCGATATTTTCTTATCTTTCAGTCAGACAGCCTGCGCTGCTCTATTCACTTTCTACTCTTATCACAATCGTAAACCTGTCTTTGGTTCTAATTATTTAAAACCGAAATAAATTCAGCCCGATCTCTTCATCATGATATCGATCGACTTTCCCATCGATCACATGGATCACCATCTCACAAGTCGCGCTGATCACTGCCCGATTTAAATGTCCTCCAAACACTTCTCCCTTTTCATTTCCTGCGCTCATATGAAGGTGGCAGTAAAACTCGTCATGCATTGTATTGATCGTTCCGGTCAGAGACACAATCTCAAAGCTTCCCTGAAATTCATTCGCCAGATATTCTTTTTCCTCTGTCTTAAATACGCCGACCGTAAACTGGTCAACCGCGCCGAGTGCCTGCACACTTGCAAGACTTATTTTCTCTCTCAGTGCAATTTCCTTTACCTGCTCAAGAATTTCCTCTCCTTTATCCATCCGTGCAATGATCGTATTTCCAAATCTTCTGTAGTCCATCTCTCTGTTTTCCTCCTGCTCTTTTTATATTTCACATTCTGTTTCTGTTGTTTCCTCCGGATACACAAGGCTCCAGCGCTGTCGGATTTTTGTCATGATGTCCATCACGTCAGAAGTATAGGACAGATCCATCTCATTCTTTCCGCCTAACACCGCCTGTTCCATATCTTCCACCTCATAGAACAATGCCTCTTCCTTTCTGCCGCAAGCGACTATCTCCTTCCTGCCATCTTCGGTATAAGTGATCACTGCCTGATCTGCCCTTGGATAATCATAGATTTCCACATACCCTTTCTCAAAGATCACAACCCCTCTTTTTGGTTGTTTTGCATGGAGTGTCAGTGTGACTGTAACCATCTCGTTTGCCGGATTTGCCATCAGAATTCCGACCTGCTCGTCAACACCACTCGGTGCAGTCCTCACCTTGGATAAAATCTGATCCGGCGCCTGAGACAAAAATATCCTGGCAAATGCAAGGGCATAGACACCAATGTCCAACAAAGCTCCTCCTGCCAGTGCCGGATCAAAAAAGCGGTTGCTCATATTATACTCTTTATAGCTTCCAAACGATACCTGGATCATTTGTAGTTTTCCAAGCTTCCCATCTGCAACTACTTCCTGCAGCTTTTTATAAAGCGGCATATGATAAATGGTCATTGCCTCCGCTAAAACTATGTCCTGTTTCTCTGCAAGTTGTCTTGCTTCTTTCAGTTCCTCTGTATTCAATGTGACTGCTTTCTCACAGAGCACATGCTTCCCGGCTTTCAGTGCCTCCCGCAAATATTGGATGTGCGTATTATGAGGTGTTGCAATATAGACAATATCTACCTGATCATCCGCAAACACCTCCTCAATCTTCCCATATATCTTTTGGATTTGATATTTCTCCGCAAATGCCGCTGTCCGCTCTTGATTTCTCCCTGCCACTCCATAGAACATCCTGCCATGCTCTGCCAATGTCTGCGCCATCTCATTTGCGATGGCACCATAGCCAATCACTACCCAACGATATGTTTCGATCATTCCTGCGCTCCTTTCTCTGCTCCTGTTTTTTATGTTTCTTTATTTACAGATTACAGGCAATGTCCCACATCTGTCAAGAACCTCCTTTTTCCATCGGAGGTAAGCGTAAACCCTATAAAATAGTCAATCCCCCTCTGAAAGTGGGATTTGATTCATCAGTCCTCTAAAACCGCACAAAAACTTCTCCCCCTTCTTCCCAGTTGCCTAATACCAATTCTCCTTTGTGTGCGCGGATCGCCTGTGCGGCTGACCACAACCCCAGACCATGGTGTCCATCTGTCCTGCGGGACTTTTCTCCCCTCCACAGCCGCTCAGCCGCATGGCGCACTGCCTCCTCATCAAATCCTGTCCCTTCATCTTTCACGCAGACCTGCCATCCGTTGTCTGTCATTTTTCCTTCCAGATAAACTGTTTTTCCCTTCGGCGTATATTCCACTGCATTCAGCACAATATTAAATATCCCACGCTGCAAACGCTCCGGCTGAATTCTCCAGGATCCTTCCAGTCTGTTATCCGTTATCAGATTTACTCCCTTTGCTTCCGCAGCAGCCAGAGCATTTTCCCGCAGTTTTTCAAACCATTCCCCCAACTGCATTTTTGTAAATGCTTCTTCTTTTCCCGACGAAGTCTCCAGAAGACTTGCGACATACTCCTTCGCCCGAACAGTTGCCTCCGAAATTTTTCTGATCAGTCTCTCATAATCCTGCGGCAATTCTTCCTCAAGCAACAGCTCTGCATTTCCGCCTGCAAGCGTCAGCGGTGTCTTCAGGTCATGAGCCAGCGCAGCAATCTCTGCCTCGCGCTGCTGCTGCGCCGCCCACTGAGAGGTCAGTGCCTGATACAGAGCTTCCCGCATCTCTTCCATCGCATCCAGTGCTTCATCGTACTCACGGATTCCCGCATGCGGAACTGTAAAATCAAGTTCCTGCGCCGCCACCTTTTTGCTGATCTCCTGAAACAGTTTCAATTTTTTCCCAAGAAATTTTCCAAGCCATATCGTATGCAGAAGCAGTGACAGCAAAAGCCCCATCCCAAGCAAAATCAACCCGAGTGTTTCCGCCGGAGGGAGCGTCTGTCGAAGCGACGGATCGGTAAATTCCTTCCGGAAATGCCAGCGGAGCAGTGCAGTGCTCCCATCTGCATAAGTGCGTCTGGAAAGGTGTGCCGCATATCCGGAAACGTATGAAAACTTTTTCTGGTCTTCTGCGATTTCTCTCTCCACATTCGTCTTTAATATAGTTCCTTTGGCATCATACAACGCATATTCGCCCGGAAAGCACTCATCCGGTTCTGTGAATTTCCCACTACTTGTCCCAAGGATCTCTTCTACCTGATGATTGATCTCAGATCCAGAACAGATAATCCCTTTCTGCTCAAGAAGAGACATCACAAGTGACCAGATCATAAAACACAACAGCATCGTAACAAACATTCCCGCCACAAATCGGAGTAACACAAAAGAAAGACTTAACGTATGTTTTCTTTTTTCCATTTATATCCCATCCCCCAGACTGTCTCAATCGGACTTTTCCCATATTTCTTTAATTTTGCGCGGATATTTTTAATATGCTCTGCAATCGTCCCCGGATCCCCCTCCGCATCGAAACCAAAGACCGCCTCATACAACTGTTCTTTGGAAAACACCTGCCCGGCATGAAGCGCCAGATGCTCACAGATCTCATACTCCCCTTTGGTAAGCGGAAGAATCTGCTCCTCAACCATAGCCTCTTTTGCCTGCATGTCAAACCGTACCCCGCCGCGTGCCATCGCCCGCACTGGTTGCCGTCCTTCTCTCCGCAAATGTGCATTGACCCGAGCCCGCAGTTCTGCGATGCTGAATGGCTTTTTGATATAATCATCTGCTCCGAGCCCAAATCCCTGCACAAGCGCCGCATCTTCTGTCTTTGCCGTCAGAAATAAGATTGGACAATCCACTTCTGCCCGGATCCTGCCACAAAGTGAAAACCCATCTTCGCCTGGCATCATCACATCCAACAGAAGCAAGTCATATATCCTACAGCGCTCTGCCGATACCCGCTTTACATCTTCTTCTGTATCCACCTGATGTCCATCACGTTCCAGCGCCATCTTCACCAGTTCCAGCATCTCTTCTTCATCATCTACTGCCAGTATTTTCCCCATTTCTTTTCCCCCTTTTTATCTCCCTGCATCTTGACTGTTTGAAAAAGGAAGCACTGCCGCAAGCAGTAAATATGCAAGGATTCCATTTGGAAACAACAGACACAACCCAAAACAAAGAATCCTCACACTTTTGGGAGACAGTCCCAGATAGGCCGCAATTCCTCCACATACTCCGGTAATCTTCTTATCTGTTCTGCTTTTTCCTAACCGTTTTTCTTTATTTCGTTCCATTTCTTTTCTCTCCTCTTATCATATCACATTTTTTCCGTATCCAAAAGATGCCCAGACATCCACATAACAGCAAAACAATCGCACTGATCATTCTCCTCTCCATCGATGCAATCTGATATCCGGACACATTAAACACTGCCGTGATCGGATAAAAATCTTTCACGCGATCCGCCATCCCTGCAAATAATCCAAATACCGAATAGATTTCCGTAAAAAGGAAGACAGACCAACAGTTTTTCTGTCTTCCTGCTGCAAATGCAATGATCGGAAATACTGCAAAGAATATGCCGATCCCGCCAAGAACATATTCTTTCCACAGCATAAACACGAATGATGCCGACAGTTCTTCTATATGTAGCACGGCCTCTGTCAAAAAGGTGATTCCAAAACACAACATGGAAAGCCCGATGCTAAAAAGCAGTGTCAGAATCATTTTCACCCACATCAGGTCAATTTCCTGCAGCGGTATCAGGCGCAAGGATTTCATCGTGTCCTCTTCTTGTTCCCGCACACTTAAATAGCTCCCAAACAGAGCTGTCATACCCGGAATCACAAAAAAGAACGCCCACGGTTGCACCTCATCCATATACCAGCCCGCATTTTCAAGGTACCGCATCCCATCTCGCATCACCTTCAGCCCATAATGTACCTCCGATCCATGATACACTTCCAGTCCGCCCACAAATAGAATCCCTGCCGTCAGAAAGACTGCTGCTACCGCGATCAAAATCACTTTTGAACGGCGAAGCTTCCTGCACTCCGCCCAAAACAAATTTCTCCAGTTCATATTCCTATCCCCCTATTTTCTTTTGGACAACTGATATTTTACAAGCCCAAAGGAAATAATGTCCCACACGAAAATACAAAGAACCGCCTTTCCCACACAACTCTCCTGTGTCACAAGCAGCCCCGGAATGTCTTTCTTTCGGATAAGGATCGCTCCCATACTTGTGATCGGATGAACATACATATTGATCGGCATCAGGAAAAAACCTGCCAGCGCATATACAACCGTCATACAGGCAGGCATCACATAGCCGCTTCCCACTATCGCCAGCGCCAAAATCGGCAGCATTGCAAATGCAAGCAGAATGCCAATTTCCATACATTTCTCAAATAAATACATCATATCTTCTAGACGAAACGGTACAAATCCCGGAAGCACACTGCAAAGAACAGATGCCACTGCTGTCAGCATCATAAATCCGACTGACAAAACTAATACCATACAAAATTTACTGAAAAAGTAACTTTCTTCCTTCACCGGCACAAGCCAGATCTGCCTCACGATCTGCAATCGTTTCTCTTCACACACGATCATCGTTGCAAAAATCCCAAGGATTACCGGAAGAATGATCCATGTCGTATATCCAAACGCAGACCATTTATAAAATTGTGCCGGCTCCACCTCTGCCTGCCCCAGATATCCGAAATAACAGACCGACAACGCCGGCATAAGAAATGCAGCAAGAACCATCATCCACACGCTCTTTTTCCGTCTCAGCTTGTAAAATTCCGTCTCGATCAGTCTAAGCAATGCCAACACCTCCCGTCACATTTCTAAAATATGTCTCCAGTGTCTCTTCACCTTTTTTGAGTTCTTTCATGTTTTTCTGTGCCAGCAGCACTCCATGATCCATAATTCCAACGCGGTCCGCTACCAGCTCGATTTCCGAAAGAATGTGGCTGGAAATCAATATCGTCTTTCCCTGCTCTCTGCTAAGCTTTACGAGAAATCCTCTCATTTCCGCAATCCCAATCGGATCCAGCCCATTCATCGGCTCATCCAAAATGAGTAGCTTCGGATCATGTAAGATTGCATTGGCAATGCCAAGCCGCTGCTTCATGCCAAGCGAATAGTTTCCAAAAAACTTTTTATCCCTGTAAGGAAGCCCCACCACCGCAAGCGCCCGCTTGACCGTCTGCTCCCTCTTCAGACCTCTCAGTCTTGCAAAAATCTCAAGATTTTCTGTCCCGGTCAGATTCGGGTAAAATCCCGGTGTCTCGATCATCGCGCCAATCTGCGGATAAATCTGCTTTTCCTGCCCTCGCAGCTTTCTCCCAAACAATTCCACCTCACCTGAGGTCTCCGGTGTAAGCCCGAGAATCATCTTCATCAATGTCGTCTTCCCTGCCCCGTTCCTTCCGAGCAACCCGTAAATCTCACCCTTTCTTACATGAAGATCTATTTCCTTTACAACAGTCTGTTCTCCATAACACTTCGTCAGCTTCCGCGTTTCTATCACAAATTCTTTCATTCCATTTTCTTCTCCTTCCTTGATTTACAAAAATCATAACGGAGAATTTTAAAGATTTTATAAAGCTGTGATATTTTTTCATAATAGAATCTTTTTTATGATACTCTGCTCACCAAAGAAATGATTGAGACTGGCTCATGAGATAAAAAAAGGATATGTTACCTAATATGGGACTTTTATATTTCATCGTCCTATACGATAGTATCATATCCTTTTTAATCGTTTTACTTTTTCGGCTTTTCCACTACGATCAGCGGAACGGTCATCTCTTCTTTTGTCATTCCTGCATGTACACCGATGATGTTCTCTTTCTCCTCATTCGTATCAAATAGATTGAGTGCTCCGACTGCGACGGCAAAGTAATCACCGATCGCCTCCTGAAATCTCGGATGATATGCCCCTTCTCCAAATAGCTGGCTCTCCGTGATCTCTTCTCTGGAAAATAACAGGAACTCTTTCCCAAAATGTTTCTTGAAACTCTCAAGAAACTGTTCTTCCATTCCTTCCTTCAGATGAAAGGAAAGCGCCCGCGGTTCCACTGCCGGAAGACATTTCATACATTCCCTCAATTCCGGATAATTTTCCATCGATACATTTCTTCCGTCGATATGTCCATGATCTGCTGTCACAAGCAGAAGTGTATCAGAAAGCCCTTCACTTAATTTTTCCAATTCACGGTCAATCTTTTTCAGCCATTCTCCCGCCTCTCTGCAAGTACAGCCACCTTCATGCATTACATGATCCGGCTCCGGCCAGTATACATACAGATAATTTTTCTCATCTCTTCTGCATAACGTCTTCACACCGCTGAGTAATTCCTCAAAGGTATCTATATGGTAATCTCCAAACGGAGATACTTCATATGCCTTTGCCTCACAGGCATGCATAATCTGGCTTCCCAGCTTTTCATACGGCATCATCCTATCAGCCAGCAATTCTCCTTCGATCACTCCGCCACTTCCGGTCGTATTGAGAAATACATTGACCTTGTCCTGGATTTCCGGAAAATACATGCTCCACCCAAGCCATCCGTGTTCCGCCGGTGCAAGTCCACTCTCCAGTGTTGTTGTGGCGGCAACCGTTGTAGGCGGAAATACACTGGAGATTTCTTTTTGAAAATGACTGCGAAGGAAACTTTCCTCCGGCAAAAACCTCTCAAGGACACTGACACCCATTCCATCCAGCACAAGAAGCACCACATGTCTGTAATCCTTTTTCAAAATTTCATCCGCCTCCGGAAGGGTAGTATATCGATGCGGTGCGCCATAATTGTGCAAAATCGAATTGACTAAATTCAAAATACTATTTTGATAATCCGGCTTTTGTACCTGCATGTTTACATCTCTCTTCCTACTACCTGCGCGATCATCCTTCCTTTTTCGATGACCTGTTTAAATTTCTCTGGTTTTAATGACTGTGCCCCATCACTCCATGCCGCTTCCGGGTTATTATGCACTTCTACGATCAGTCCATCTGCTCCTGCTGCAATCGCCGCAAGACTCATAGACTCAATCCATTTCCAGTTTCCAGTTGCATGAGAAGGGTCGATGATGATCGGCAGATGTGTCTTCTCCTTGATGATCGGAACTACACTGAGATCTAATGTATTTCTCGTATATTTTTCAAATGTACGGATTCCTCGCTCACACAGAATGACGTTTTCATTTCCGCCTGCCATAATATATTCTGCTGACATGATCCACTCTTCGATTGTATTGGAAAGTCCTCTCTTTAATAAGATTGGCTTCTGAATCTTTCCGACTGCTTTCAGAAGAGAAAAGTTCTGCATATTTCTTGCCCCAATCTGGATCAGATCCACATGCTCCACAAACTCTTCAATATGCTCTGCATCCATCAGTTCACTGACGATCGGAAGTCCTGTCTGTCTTCTTGCTTCCACCATATCCTTAATTCCTTCGGTCTCCAGTCCCTGGAATGCATATGGAGAAGTACGCGGTTTGTACGCTCCGCCTCTTAACATATCTGCTCCTGCCGCCTTCACTTCTTTTGCAATCTCACAGATCTGTTCCCTGCTCTCCACGGAACATGGCCCTCCGATGACAACAATCTTCTCCTGACCGCCGATCTTCACTCCTGCCACATCTACAACTGTGTCTTCCGGATGAAACATCCGATTTGCTTTCTTATACGGCGCTGCAATTCTTGTCACCTCAGAGACAAGTGGATTGGCCTGAATAATTTTTTCATCCAGACTCGTGGTATCTCCGATCAGCCCTAAAATATGATAATCTGTTCCCTGAGAATCATTTACCTGAAATCCTCTCTCCTCAAATGTGTGGATCAGTTTTTTCACTTCTTCCTCGGGAATCCCTTTTTTCACTGTAATGATCATAATTTTTTCTCCTTCTCTCTACCCTTTGTCACTCTGACTTGTTCCTATTTTCTGCACAGCTTTTCAGATGTCTGCTTCTTTTTGCATTTTCCTAATATTAAATATCTCTTCCGATCACCTGTGCGATGACTCTTCCTTTCTCAATCATCGTCTTGAATTTTTCTGGCTTCAGCGATTGTGCTCCGTCACTCCATGCCTTCTCCGGATTGTTGTGTACCTCCACGATCAGACCATCTGCGCCTGCTGCAATCGCCGCAAGGCTCATAGATTCTACAAGATCCCAATCACCTGTTGCATGAGAAGGATCAATAATGATCGGCAGGTGGCTCTTCTTCTTTATGATCGGAACAACACTGAGATCCAGCGTGTTTCTCGTATAACGCTCAAAGGTACGGATCCCCCGCTCACAAAGAATGACATTCTCATTTCCGCCGGACATAATATATTCTGCAGACATCAGCCATTCCTCAATCGTATTGGAAAGTCCTCTCTTTAATAAGATCGGTTTGTTGATCTTCCCAAGTGCTTTGAGCAAATCAAAATTTTGCATATTTCTAGCTCCTACCTGGATCAGATCTACATACTCTACAAATTCATCAATTTTATCTGCGCTCATGATTTCAGACACGATCGGTAATCCTGTTCGTTTTCTTGCCTCTACCATATCTAAAATACCCTCAGTTCCAAGTCCCTGAAATGCATATGGTGACGTTCTCGGCTTATATGCACCACCTCTTAACATGCATCCTCCGGCTTGCTTTACCTCTTCGGCAATCTCACAGATCTGTTCCTTTCCTTCCACGGAGCAAGGTCCACCAATGACAACAACTTTTTCCTTGCCTCCAACTTTAATTCCCGCCACATCGATGATGCTGTCCTCCGGGTGAAATAACCTGTTAACCTTCTTATATGGCGCTGCAATCCTTGTCACATCCTCGATCCACGGATTGGCACGCACCATCTTCTCATCTACAACTGTCGTATCTCCAACGATTCCAAACACGTTGTAATTCGTTCCAAGAATCGTGTTGACTTCCAGTCCTTTTTCTTCAAATCCTTTTACAATCTTCTCTACCTCATTCTGAGGAGCTCCTTTTTTACATGTAATAATCATTTTCTTCTTTCCTCGTCCTCTAACCTATTTTCTTTCTCTCTATGTGTATGGCATCTGTCACCTGCAGATCAATGCCCCAGTTTTTCTTTCAATACCTCAATCGCCATCCGGTAACCTGCGATTCCCTGTCCGGTAATCGTATGGAAACACGCCTGCCCCGCATAAGAAATCTGCCGGAACGCTTCTCTTTCTTCCACTTTGGAAATGTGTACTTCCACACATGGAATTTGTACCGCTTTGAGAGCATCCAAAATAGCAATACTCGTATGTGTGTATGCTGCCGGATTGATGACGATTCCGTCCATCACTCCATACGCCTGCTGGATTTTGTCAACGATCGCTCCTTCATGATTGCTCTGAAAACACTCAATCTCTATCCCATAATCTTCTCCGGTTTTCCTACACAGTTCCAAAAGCGCTTCATAATTCTCTTTTCCATAAATCCCCGGCTCTCGAATCCCGAGCATATTGATGTTCGGTCCGTTAATGATCAAAAACTTCATCAAATCCCTCCTTCACTTTCTGTACAGCCAGCTTAAATACTGTATCATTATTAATTTCAATATCACTATATTTCTGATAAAGCGGCATCCGCTCCTGCTCCATCTGTCTTAATTTTTCTCTGCTTGTGCTAAGTGGTCTGTTTCCACCGACTGCCAGCGCATTCACATTCCGTCGGATATGGAATACAATCCCATTTTGCCGGAGTTTTTCCATATTTTCAGCGTTTTTGATAATTCCTCCTCCGCAGGAGATCACTTGTCCATGCTCTTTTGCAATTCTGGCACAGACTTCCTGTTCAATTTCCCGAAACCGACTCTCACCATATCTCTCAAAAATCTCAGGAATCGTCATCTTCGCTTCCTTTTCAATTTCCTTATCTAAATCTACAAATGTCTTCCCGATTTCTTTTGCAGTCTTCTTGCCAATCGTAGACTTTCCGCATCCCGGCATCCCGATCAATACAAGATTCATCATATCCTTCTTCATCTCAGCAACTATGCGGTCTATCTCCCTGTCTGCAATCTTTGTATCCAGAAAAAACTCCACTGCGTATTTTGCCTGCGCCACAAGCATTTCCAGTCCATTGACTGCCCGCAGCCCCTGCTCCTCTGCCTGCTGACAGAGCTTTGTCTTCATCGGATTGTAAATGACATCAACTACCGCCTCTGCATTCGGAAATTTCTTCAGATTGATCAGGCATTCGTCATTTTTCGGATACATCCCAACGCTGGTCGCATTGATAAACACCTGTATTTCCTGATACTTCTCCAAATCCTCATAAGAGATTATCGGATCCGTCTGATTTCTCCCTACAATATAAACCTTCTCTGCCCCCATATCATGAAGGACTGCCTCTGCGGTCTTACTTGTCCCCCCGGTGCCAAGAATACAACAAACTTTTCCACAAATCTCTACGCCATTATGTTGAATCATCTGCTTCAATCCCGCAAAATCAGTGTTCGTTGCATATAATTTTCCATCCCGATTGACAATCGTATTGACCGCATGGATCGCACTTGCTTTCTCATCGATCACATCACAATACTGCATCACTGTTTCCTTATAAGGAATTGTCACATTCACCGCATCAAACTCTTTCTTTTTAAAAAATTCATGAAATTCTTCCTCGGTTAATGGAATCAGATCGTATGTATAATCTGCAAGTTTCTCGTGGATTGGTTTCGAAAAACTATGTCCAAGTTTTCCCCCGACAAGCCCTACTCTCATCTGGTCACCTCCTGTATATTTTTATCAGCAAAATTTTCTCATATCCTCGATCTTCATATCGATCAGCTCCGCCTTTCCAATTTCACGGACCTGAACGATTGTAATCTGGTCTCCGCTTGCCTTTTTATCTTTCTTAATAAAATCAATGACCTCCTGGATTTCATACGGAACATCCAGCGGAATCTCCATCTTCTTTAAAATGCTTTTCAAACGCTCTTTCAACTGCTCATCCTCGAGAATCTTCATCATCCCCATTGCTACACATTCCCCATGATAATAATCATGCAGATGGTAAATACTCTCGATCGCATGCCCGATCGTATGCCCGAAATTCAATATCTTTCGGAGATTCTGCTCCTTCTCATCCTCTTCTACCACATGCTTCTTCACAATCAGCGAGCGGGTGATGATCTCTTCAAGAGCCTGATCGATCTCTTCCTCCTCAAACAGTCGGAAAATTTCCGGATCTGCAATCATTCCTGCCTTGACCGCCTCCACAAGTCCATTGTAATAATGACGTTTCGGCAATGTCCGAAGTGTATTCAAGTCAATCAACACTACCTCCGGATGATAAAAGGTCCCGATCACATTTTTCACTTCCCCGAGATTGACTGCAACCTTCCCTCCGATACTGGAATCAATCTGCGACAAAGTCGTTGTCGGAATGGATGCAAACTTCATCCCACGCTTAAAGGTCGCTGCCACAAATCCACTGAGATCTCCAATCACTCCGCCTCCCAGCGCAAGGATTCGATCCTTTCTGGAAAAATTCAGCTGCAGCAGTTTTTCGCAGATCTGCTGATAGACCGGAAAGCTTTTTGCCCCCTCACCGTGTCTGCATACATGTAGATACCCCTGCGGACACTGTGCAAGCACTTGCTTCTGATATCGTTCCGGCACTCCATCATCGGTAATGATCATCACCTTACAGTTTACATCTATATAATCTGCCAGATGAAGCATGGCATCTCTTTCTATAACAATACGACTTTTCTGTTCTGTCAGATTAACGGATAATTCCATCTGTCCACTCCTTCCACTTTCTCTGTTTAAAGTAAAAAAGTATCCGCCTATTCTTATAAAATAAGTTCTTCATGCACCCAAAAGAAACAACTCGAATGTTCAGGGTTGAAAGATACTTATCTATAAAAATAAAAGACAGATACTAAATAGTTCATTCTCATTATTAATCACTCCAAGTAGTTTGATTTTATTACTTTTTTAATGAGAACGCAAGTATATTATGAAATTTTTCTAAAGTTTTTCGATATTAGCTTCCGATTACGGATGGCAGTTGCCACATGGAGCATATCCCTGCTCGATCACTTCCTCCCGCTTTCCGGTATAAACCTTTTTATTCTTCTCTTTCATCGACTTGACACCGGAGCAGGATTCTTTGTGAAACTTCTTACTGCTCGTATTTAATATATAAGTCTGCTCACTCACCGGATCTGAACTGTCTTTGTCAGAAGCAGTTCCTGAAGCAGCGTTTCCTGCTTTGTCAGAGTTTTTGGAAACTGGCAGAAGTTCGTTTGCCTCCCGGCTTTCTCCGGTTTTATAATCAATCTCCACTCCCGGCTGTACATTATACACATATACATTAAAGGAAAGATCTGCTCCCTGATCTTCCACCGATTCTGCTTCCATCTGCACTCCCGATGCCACAAGATTTTCCCCTTCAAACACCGGTGTGACACGGTACATCACATGATTGCCAGTTTCTTTGATGTAGTCTGCAACCATATTTTCAAATGGAAGCATCCCTTCCGTGTTCATATATCTCGTTCCTGTGATCAAATTTTCCTCATTGGCATTTTCGGCAGTCAGCTGATAACCGATTAAATGACAACGGTTATACAGATATTTTCCCTCCACCATATCATACTTTACAGTATGCCATCCAGTCGGTTTCACCTGCCCGATCGCTCCACGCTTCTCCGTCGGCATTAGTTCCTCCCCGATACTTGCCTCTGCAGTACTGCAACGCCCAAGTGCATCCAATGTTCCATATGTCTCATATGCTTCTGGCTGCAATTCTTCTTCCGTAAAATTTGGCTCATTGTCATCAATCACCACATACGGTTCCCCATCATATTCTGGAATGGTCTCCATAGAAATATCTGACTGTTGTGTCCCAGACACCGGAACCGTCTCCTGCTGCGCATTTGCTGAAGTTTTCTCCTGTTCTGCCTTGCCTGCACATGCTGACATAAAAACCATCACACATGCAGTCACTACACCGAGAAGCCGATATTTTCTATTTTTCTTCCATTGCTTCATCCTGATTCCTCCTATTATGCTTTCCCTTATTTGACATAAACTTCCTTCGTAATTTTCTCATGGGAATGCCCCGAAAATTCCACGCATTCCACCATCTTCCATCTAGAAAGGTCCATAGCAAATCTTATGTCTGCCGGATATTTTCGATTCCATCGATATAACACCACAGTTTGTATTTCATCTTTATATTCCTGGATCGGCACATTTTCCACAAAACAATACTCCTCTTCGCCAGCTTCTTCCAAAAATCTTTCTGACACAGAAATATCCCCTGAATACGTTCGAAACAATTCGGAGGAATATTCGTTCATCCAAATTCTTGCTCGTCCATCTTTCTTCACTTCTTTGGACACCATCCGAAGAATGTCCTCTATTACAGCTCTGTCTCTGCTGATACGACGATTATGGAACAACATGGCATTGTTATCCCCCACACATACAATAATCTTCATATTTTTTCCACTTCCTCCCGAATGCTACCTGAGGCTTTCCTCTAAATACTTCAGATATCGCTCAAACACTTCTCTCTTTTTTAACTTTCTCTGAATCTTTTTTCTTTCACTGTCAAAATCAGCCAACGCTGCAAACATCCATCTGAGAAATACTATCATCCCGATTACTCCGACAATAAGACTCATCCCCAAAGGGAAAGATCTTGAGACAGCAATCCCGATACAGCCTATGCACCATACCAGTAACCCTGCCGTCGTACATGGATATCGCTGCCCAACATACACCAAGGTCAAAAAGATTATTTTTAAATAAATCATTATTTTTATCTTCCTTATTATTCATCCAACAAGCTTCAAACCTTTTGCAACACAAAATGCTATATAAAAATAAAAACCCCAGTGTACACTGAGGTTTTACATGGACCTGAGGGGAGTTGAACCCCTGTCCGAAAGCCCGTCCATTGCGGCATCTCCCATTACAGTCATTATTTTGACATTCCCTCCATGAATCGCCTAATGACAGGCTCTTCACTTTAGTAGCTTCATAAATTCTTCCATTCCCTCAAAGCTTTGGAAACGAAGTGCCTCACCTCTTTGAAGCCGGTGACTTAAGCAGTGAGTGACTTAAGGCCGACTGCTGCAACTAGGCAGCGTACGCTAAATTTTCGTCTGCGTTTATATTTAAATACGGATTGATACGCGGTCCCGCCCCGCGAATGGCTTCCTCAACTTCAGAACCCCCGTCGAAACCAGTACAAGCCCTAATCATGACTTCTCTGTCTGGTATGACTGCAAACGATTCGTGTCATTATTATATTCTATATATAACACAAATGTCAAGGATATTTTATTCTGAGTGCTCTACTGTACTCTCCCGTACGACAAGTCTTGGCTGAAATGTAATACACTTCTGAGAATTCACTCCACTGCCTATCTCACTGATCAGCTGCTGTACTGCCTCCACTCCCATGTCATAGACCGGCTGACTGACTGTTGTCAGCGGGACATCCAAAATCTCTGAAAAGAAAATATCGTCATAGCCAACTAGCGAAATTTCTTCCGGCACAGCTATTTTATGCTTTTTCAGACAATTATATACCCCATATGCAGACATATCGTTAAACGCGAATACTGCAGTCACTTTTTTAGGGATAGACAAAAAATATTCCATGGCTTCCATTCCACTTTTTCTGTCATAATTTCCTTCGTAAATCAACTCAGGATCAAACTCCACACCGTATTCTTCCAATGCTTCTTTATATCCTCGCAGACGATATCTGGAATCCTCCAACTCAAGAGGACCTGCCACACATCCAATCTTTCTATGCCCCAGTTCCAACAGATGCTTCGTCGCCGCATATCCTCCACTCCTGTGATTGACAATTACAGAGCAACAATCTGCCTCCTCTAAGAAGCGATCAATCATAACAAATGGCACTTTCAGTTTTTCCATCAATCGCACACTTTCCAGTGCTTTTTTCTTATCGCTATCCAGCGACATGCAAAATAAAATCCCATCTACTCCTTTATCTGCCAACACTTGAATATACTCCAGATCCCGCTTGTGCATATCGTTTGTATTGCATAAAATCAGATTCCAACCATTTCTGCGACACTCATCTTCCACACCTTTGGCAAGATTAGAAAAAAACACGTTACTGACATCGGAAATCACTAGCCCTATCGTCTTTGTCCTTTTCTTTACCAGTCCGACAGCAAGCTGATTCGGTCTATAATTCAATTTTTCTACTGCTTCCAGAACTGTATCCTTTGTCTGTTTTGAGATCTTATCTGCTTTTCCGTTTAAGACCAGTGAAATCGTTGTCACGGAAAACCCTGTATAATTTGCAATATCTTTAATTGTAGTTCTCACTATACTTCTTCTCCATTATCCTTTATTTCTCCACAAGCATGCTTGCACCACACTTTTGCTGTCTATTCTCTATGCATTCTGGAACCTCTGTATTTCTTCCTATTATACATGATTTTTTTTGCTTTTGGTAGTTTATGGAAAATATTTCACCTAGTATTTCAATATATTTCTCATACTTTTCAAGCTCTACAAACTCGTTTGGCTTATGTGCTAACCTAGGCTCCCCTGGTCCAAAAAGCAGCACTGGGATTTCACTTTCTTTTTTTGTCAAAATCGAAGCATCTGTAAAATAATTAATACCTATTTCTTCTGTCTCCGCACCATTCTGTTTAAGATATGCTTTGAATTCTTTGAGCCATCTTTCTTCCTCTGCTATTTCAATCGCCCTGCGTGCATTTTTGATTCGTACTTCAAATTTTACTTCCCCATTCGTCTCTTCTACTTCTTCCCGGCATATTTTTTTAATTTTCTTTTCTACATCTTCAGCAGAAATTCCCGGTACCGTCCGAATGTCCAGCAAGATTTCAGCAAAATCTGGCGTCATATTCGGTGCAATACCACCTTGTATCATTGTTACCTGCGCCGTTGCTGTACCAAGTACCCGATGTTCATACTCTGTCACCCATTTTTTTATCCTGCACACGATTTTCATTCCATACTCAACCGCATTATATCCTTCCTCCGGATAAGCCCCATGACTTGTTTTCCCACTTATATTCAGCTGTGCCCATATGCACCCTTTCTGCGCCACTCCCAGTTTGCATCCGGTAGGTTCCCCGATCAGCAAAAGAGATCCGGACGACAAATCTATTTCCTCTAATATTTTTTCCGCCCCAAGACCACTTTTTTCCTCATCGCAGGTTCCCAAAAACAAAATTGTCTGCTCTGGTTTCTCTCCAGATTCTCCAATTTCCCCAAGAAGGTACACCATTGCCGCCAGTCCACTCTTCATATCACTGGCTCCTCGTGCATAAATTCTTCCATTCTTCTCCACTGGAATAGAAGGATCTGTATTCCACTCTTCTGTGTTTCCATATGGAACTGTATCAAGGTGTCCATTCCATACAACAGTTTCTGAAGACTTCCCCTCTAGTTTTGCGATAATATTGGCATGTGTCTCATCTATTTGCTGTACGAAAGCATCTATATGTTTCTCCTTCAGATAATTTGCAATAAATTCTGCAACAGCCCCCTCATTGTCCGCTCCATTCACACTTGGAATTGCGAGAATCTCTTTTAGCAGTGCGATACTTTTCTTGCCTCTTTCTATATACATGTTGCTTTTTTCTTCTCCCAGGCTATCTCTTATCATTTTCAGATACCTCCCCTATCTTCCTTTTCTAAAAATGCTGCCGGGCCAGCTTTTCCGGCTTCGACAGCATCTTGATCTCATTGGCATACGAACGATACGTTTTCCACTATTTTTTTACAAGCCAATCTACGATTCCTTTCCAGATTTTATCGTATTCACTCCATTCGCAAAATTCCGGCGGTGCCCAGTGTGGCGCACAGTCTGTTGTGAAAACAGCGCTCTTTCCTTTCCCATAAGTTCCGAATGCAATAAATGGATCTCCATCGACCAAAGCAACTACATCCGCCTCTTCTTTTGCCACTGTCCGGTTATATCCAAGCACTTCCGGCCATTCTCCCTGAATCTCTTTTAATGCCTCATGCTCCTTGACTGTCACCGGGCGCACTCCATCACAATGTTCCATTCTATCATCTACCGTAAGCACCTCTACAGGAAGTACATCCTGAACCGCCGTATCATGCCATTTTCCCTTCGCATCAACACCAGAAAAAGTAAGATAGCCACCAATCATCAACAAAGATCCACCTTCCAGAACATAATCCCGGATCACTTTGGTACGGTCCGGCTTCTTTATACTCTTTGTAAATGTTTCTGCCGGGAGTAATAAGGTATTGGCTCCGATATCAGATAAAATGACACAATCATATCCCTTTAGCTCTTCCGCAGTATATGGAAACTCCTCCGCCGCAATATGATTCGGAAGAAATGTTACTTCATACCCATTTTTTTCCAACGCTTTTTTCAGCCATTTTTCACCAGTTTCATAAGTGGATGTATAAAAACTGTCAAACCCTTTGACATGAGTTGTATAACTCATCCACGATTCACCTGCTAATAATACTTTTTTACTCATTGTTTTCTGCCTCCTATTCTTGATTTCCCCATGTAAGAATCAGTTCTGCATAAATTAGAACCGCACTCCAAAATGCCTCCATCTCCACATATTCATTCGGAGAATGACATTGTTCCAAATTCCCTGGTCCAAACTGTATCGTTGAACATCCTGCTATATTTTTCCATATTCTTGAATCACATCCAGCTGGAGAACCTGCCACTTTCATTTTTCTTTTTTCTACTGCCTGATATGCAGTCCCAAACACCTTCACAAACGATGACTCCTGCTCCATTTCAAATGCACCTCCTGCCTGATAAACATCAATGACCGGCCTGTGCTCTCTCAACCACAAGTCACCTTCAGCTGCTCTTTCTACCGCTTCTGTAAATTCCATGACTACTTGTTCATAGCTCATTACCTGCGGAAGATAATGCACGCATGTTTCAAATGTGCATTCTCCTGCCACTGTAGATCCTGCTGTTCCACCTTGTATGACACCTACATTCAGATTCGGTGCCGGAAGAAGTGGATGCTTATATTGTAATAACCAGCTATGCTCTACTTCTTCTAATTCTCTGATTATCTTCATCGCCTTTTCAATTGCACTGACACCAAGCCACTTAGCACCCGAATGATTTGCCTTTCCCTTAATCTGCACCTTAAAAAATACGAATCCCATATGTGCAAGGATCACTTCATCACTCGTCCCTTCGCAGACGACAACTCCATCTGCAGTCTTCTTATTCATTGCGGCGACAATTGAACCGTTTCCGCCTCCCTCTTCATCACATACGGACGTAATCATAACATCTCCTGGAAGTTTATACCCTGCATCCTGCAATAATTTCACTGAAAGAATTGCCGCCATCAACCCCGCTTTCATATCTGCACTTCCAAGCCCATACAATTTCCCTTCTTCTAGGACAGCTTGATGGGGTGGCCTGTTCCACTGGCCGAGGTCTCCCGGAGGCATCGTGTCCATATGTCCATTAAACAGAATACTCTTTCCTCCTTCCCCATGAAAAGTTGCATAAACATTATATCTTTCTTCATAATTATGCCCTGGATTTCCTTCATGGTGGATTTTCATACACTCCTGTACCTTTTGTTCTGTCAGGTAATCTTTTTCAATGGAATCTGCGTTCATCTTCTCGAATAATCTGATTATGTATTCTTGTCCTTCTTTTTCCAAGCCTCCCTCTATTCCATGCCCAATATCATGTGTATCGATTTCAATCAGTTCTTTCAAATAGGTAAGATACTCTTCTTTCCGTTCGTTTAATACCGTTCTCAGTTCCCGCATGTACACACCTTCTTCTTTAAATCACTGCTGTTACTCTGCACAATATTCCTTAATGCCCTCTTCAATAATATCCCAGAATTTCTCTGTATCAATATCAACAGCCACCTTGCTATTTGCCTTTTTTCCGGAATTTCCAAAAAAGTCACAATTAGTCCTTCCATAGCTCTGTGTTCCACGAATATCAATTTCTGTATACATTTCTTTTGTTTTTAACACTGAAGAGTCAATTAGGTATGCCACTGTTACCGGATCATGAAGAGGTCCCCCTTCCCATCCAAATACTTCTTTTTGACTTTTGTTGAAAAATCTCATAAGTTCCCCAAATAATTGAGATGCCTTGGAGTTACTTTTTTCCATGCGTTCTATGATGCTTGGGTAACAAAGTACCTTTCTTGTCACATCCAGCCCAACCATAACAATCGGACAGCCACTTGTAAATACGACATGTGCAGCATCTCCATCTGCAAGAATATTAAATTCGGCCGCCGGTGTTACATTCCCAAGCTGATAAGTTCCACCCATCAAGACAATCTCTTTGATTTTAGAAACTATTTTTGGCTCCAGTCTCATAGCCATTGCAATATTGGTAAGTGGTCCTGTTGGAACTAATGTAATATCCCCGTCAGAATTCATTAATGTCTCTATCAAATACAAGACCGCATGTTTTTCCTCTGCTTTTCTTTCTAATATTTCAAAAGCAGGCCCATCCAACCCCGATTCTCCATGAATTTCTTCTGATATCACCTGCTTATCACGGATCATCGGTTGTCCACATCCAGCATAGACTGGTACATCTAATTCTAAATACTGGCAGACATTTAATGCATTTTTTGTTGTCTTTTCTAACGTCTGATTTCCTGCTACAACTGTGATTCCTAACAATTCTATATATTTGCTTTTTCCTGCTAGCAAAATAGCAATTGCATCATCATGTCCCGGATCGCAGTCTAAAATAATTTTTCGCCGTTCCATATATACCTCCTTACAGACTTTTTACATATGCTAAAGAGCTTTTCTTCTTTTTCTCCGATATCTGCTTTGAAATCATAGAAACAGACAAAACAACAACTGTTACTACATATGGCATCAGTAACACAAACTGAGACGGAACACCATATGCCTGCAATCTTGCTCCGATTGAATCTGCAAATCCAAATACAAGACATCCTATTGCCGTTAATACTGGATGTGCCCCTCCAAAGTACATTGCCGCAACTCCCATAAATCCTCTGTTACTCGTCATATTTTCTGTGAACATCTGGCTATATCCAAGAGATAAATGCGCCCCTGCCAAACCTCCAATCAGACCTGATATTAAAATTGCCTGATATTTCATGGCATTTACATTAATTCCTGCAGTCTGCGCTGCCATCGGGAACTGTCCAACTGCTCTCAGTCGTAATCCCCATCGTGTCTTATAAAACAAAAAAGTGATTATAATGATTAATACAATGACAAACCATTCTGTAATTGTCCAATTATTAAAAATCTGATTCAATACTGGAATCTTTTCCAAAAATGGAAGATGCACTCTTGGAATTGGGCAAATTGCAGGATCTGAGAATGTCCCACTCGTCCCAAAAATTACGTTAAGCATAAACTTTGTGATTGCCAGCGCAAATAAATTAATTCCCATACCAATCGCACAAATCTCTGCCTTATATCTGATATGGGCAAGCGCCATAATTCCTGCCATGACAAATCCGGCTGCCATCGCGACTAAAATCCCCATTAACCAGCTCCCTGACATATAACTTACTGCGACTGCCGTAAAAGCTCCCGTCAGCATAATTCCTTCTGTTCCGATATTCAATATATCCGCTTGTTGTGTAATTGCTGCACAGAGGGCCGCATAGATAATAGGTGTTGCTGAACGGAATGTTGCATAAATTAACGAAACGCTGAATATCTGATCTAATTTCATAAATTCGCCCCCTTATCCTTTCTGCTCCGCTGCTTTTTTCCGTTTTTTCGAAACTGAAAAATTAATTCCATTGTCGCTATAATAATAAATACCGCACTGATTGTATCTATGATTGATTTTGGCACACCCGTATTTTGCTGCATTCCCATTGCTCCTGATTTCAATGCTGCAAGGAAAAAAGACATAAATGGCGCAAGTACCACATTATTTTTCACAATCAACGATGCAAGCATTCCATTCGTACCTAGTCCCGTTGCAAAATTATTTAAGAAATATCCATGTACACCCAGCACCTCAATACATCCTGCAATCCCACCGATAGCACCACTCAGCATCATTGTCTTGATAAATATTCTTTTGGGATTAATACCCACATATTCCGCATGTTTTGGATTTAATCCTACTGTTCTAATCTGATAACCGAACTTCGTCTTCTGAAGCATCCACACAATTCCTAAGACAAAGACAATTGCAATAAACAGCCCTGCATTTGCACTGCTTGGCTTCATAAATTGTGGAAGAGTTACTGTAACCGGATCTGACTGTGCATTTGCAACTCCTGCACTCATCGGTCCACTCACAAGATAAGACGTAATAAATAGTGCTACACTATTCATCAAAATTGTTACACACACCTCATTGACATTGAAATATGCTTTTAACATTCCTGGAATATATGCCCATGCTGCCCCGACAATAGCTGCCCCCAAAAAACATACCACAAGCAAAAGTGGCTTTGGAAGAAACGTCCAGTGGATTCCGATGTAAGCAGCCACAATTCCTCCCAGGAAAACTTCTCCTTCCACTCCGACATTAAACGCACCTGCTTTTGCAGCAACAGCAAACGCAATTGCTGTCAGCAACAGAGGAGTAAAACTCGCTAACGTTGTTCCAAAAGCTCTTTTACTAGAGAAAGCTCCATTAAACAATGCAATATATGCGTCGATTGGATTTTCTCCAATACAAAGAATAATAATGGCACCAATTCCCAACGCTAGCCCCAGTGTCAGCAATACTTTTCTTAAGTTCTTCATTATACCATTCAATGCTTTTCCTCTCCTTCCCTGACTTTATTTCCACCCATCATAAGAAGTCCAAGATTCTCTTCATTTGCCTCTTCTGCATACATACTTCCTGCAATTTTTCCCTCATGCATTACAACAATCCGGTCTGATAATGACAATATTTCTTCCAAATCCGCTGACACCAATAACACTCCCAATCCCTTTGTCTTTACATCCTGCAAAATACTGCGTATTGACTCTATTGCACCAATATCAACACCTCTTGTCGGCTGCGATGCGATTAACAGCTTTCCTGCAACCGAAACTTCGCGTGCGACAACAACTTTCTGTGCATTTCCTCCGGACATAGACTGCGTAATAGTATCTGGATTCTGTGGACGAATATCAAACTTCTTAATTAACTCTTTTGCATGCTCTGTAATTCCTGATTCATTTAAAAGAATTCCTTTGGAAAAAGGCTTTTTATCCAGTTGTACCGCTATCAGATTTTCTTTTATGGAAAGATTTCGGTTTAACCCTCTTGTATTTCTGTCTTCCGGTATATGATTCATTCCTGCTTTTCTTATTTTTTTGACTGACAGATTTGTAATATCCTTTCCATCCAAAAATACTTTTCCCTTCTCTATCTTTCGTAGCCCAGTCAAAGCCTCTATAAATTCACTTTGTCCGTTTCCATCAATTCCTGCAATTCCAACAATCTCTCCACTTTTTACTTCTAACGAAATTCCTCTTATTTTAGAGATCTCCTTTTCTCCCGATGTCCACAGTTCCTCTACTTTTAACACAGGTGCTCCTGCTTTCGCCTTTTTATGCTCAATATTTAAAAAGACCTCTCTTCCAATCATCATCTTTGTCAATTGTACTGGAGATGTATCTTCTTTCTTTACAGTTCCTATGTATTCTCCCTGTCGCATTACACTGATTCTATCAGATATTTGCATCACTTCATTCAATTTATGAGAGATAAACACAATTGATTTCCCATCCTGTTTCAAATTTTCAAGGATTTCAAATAATCTTCTCGCTTCCTGTGGTGTAAGTACTGCTGTTGGTTCATCTAAAATAATTATTTCCGCACCTCTTGTTAATGTCTTGATAATTTCTACTCTCTGTGCTTCTCCCACAGTAATCTGATTTATTTTTTTATTAAGCTGAATATCCATTTGATATTGATCTATATATTTTTGTACGTTTTCCCGTGCTTTTTCAAAGTCAATCGTGATTCCTTTTCTTGGTTCAAACCCCAAAATAATATTTTCTAAAACAGTCAGTTCATTCACGAGCATAAACTCCTGATGAACCATGCCAATTCCCCTGTCAATCGCTATTTTAGGAGTAAGATGTTCCACTACTTGCCCACCGACTTTGATTTCTCCCGCATCAATAGCATACATCCCATATAACATTTTCATCATAGTGGACTTACCAGCTCCATTCTCTCCGATTAGAGAATGAATTTCACCTTTTTTCAGGTTAAAATTTCCGTTTCTGACAGCTTTTACCTCGCCAAAACATTTCTGTATTCCACACATTTCTACAACATACTCATTCACAATATCACTTCCTATTCAAAGGGAGCTGAAGGTTAGAAGCTCTAACTTTCAGCCCACTTCCTTGTCTTTTATTTGTTGGAACCAAAACCTTTATAGTTGTCTACTACGATTTCCCCATTTTTTATCTTTTCTGCCAGCTCATTTACTTTGTCAATAATTTCCTGTGGGAATTGATCGCCCAAATGCTCTTTCATCACACTAAAATCAGTCAATCCTACTCCCTCATTAGCAACTTCCAGATACTCTGTTGTATTTCCTTCAAACTTATCTTTCACCACAGATTCAATAACTGTGTATGATGCTGTATCTACACGCTTTACCATAGATGTCAGAATAGATCCCGGTTGGTCATTATCTTGATTTAAGTCTACTCCGATTGCATACTTTCCAGCTTCCTTTGCCCCTTCTAATACTCCGGCTCCTGTTCCTGATGCTACATTCATAACTATATCAGCACCTTGATCATACTGTGCCAGTGTCAGTTCTTTTCCCTTCAGTGGATCTGACCATGTTCCTGCAAATGACTGAAGTACCTCGATATCTGGGTCAATATATTTTGCTCCCTGCTCGTATCCCACATAAAAATCATGCAAAACAGGAACATCCATTCCGCCTACCCATCCAATAATATTTTTGTCATTTACTCCCTCTATATCTGTACACTTCGTGAACATAGCAGCCGCAGCTCCTGCTAGGAAAGATCCTTGATTCTGGGCAAAACTGATTGACTGTACATTTTCCCCTTCTACAACTGAATCAATAATCGCAAATTTTACATCTGGATAACTTGGGGCATACTCCTTTAAGTATTCTTCCAAATTAGAGCTAGAGCAAATGACAAGATCATATCCACCTTCTGCTGCTGCCAGAAAATTTGCTTCCCATTCTTCCGCTGTCGTTCCTTCTAGATTCTTAACTTCGACTCCAAGCTCTTTTGCTGCCCTTTGAGCCCCTTCATTACATGAATCATTATAAGACTTATCCCCAAGATTTCCTGAGTATACTACTGCCACTTTGATTCCACTGTCTTTCTTACTTCCATCTGACGCTGTTTTTTCTTTTTCCGTTCCACCATTCCCACACGCCACTAAACTCAGACACATTGTTGCCGCTAGCAAAATACTTACTACTTTTCTTTTCATCTTCTTCCTCCTTACAAAACCCTTCTAAATAAATTAGTAAAACGTTTTTCTAAACTGTTAAAAAAAATAAATCGATTTATTTAATTCTTATGACTGATGATAAATCAACTTTCACAATTTGTCAATTCGTATAATATACCTATTATTTTTCTATATTTTTATTCATTTTATATAATACCTTTCTGTTCCATAACTATTTTATACAAATTTTTCTTTCTCTTTTTAGATATATTTACAGTATATCCGATATTATTAAAACGTTTTTCTTATCATTCTAAATCGAACTTCTTCTTGCTCACTCCACTCTATCATGCTATAATTTTTTCATAGAATTCCTCTGTTTCAAGGAGGAACTTACCATGAAAAAAACTTTACAAGATCTTACGATCAAAGACAATTTTATGTTTGGCGCTGTAATGACTGATCCGGAAAACTGCAAAGGCTTACTGGAATTACTTCTTCACAAAAAACTGGACAGAATCATCGTAAGTACCGAAAAAAGTATGATCTATCATCCAGAGTACAAAGGCGTCCGTCTTGATGTCTATGCAAAGGATGATACAAATACCCGGTACAATATTGAAATGCAGGTACTTCGAAAATCCACTCTCGGCAAGCGCAGCCGTTATTATCACAGCCAGATTGATATGGATCTGTTGCTGAGCGGTTCTGATTACCGTGAACTTCCTGATACTTATGTAATCTTTATCTGTGATTTTGACCCATTCGGCTTCGGAAAATACTTATATTCCTTTTACACCGCCTGCAGAGAAGAAGGTTCTCTCGCATTCAACGACGGTCTTTACACTATCTTTTTAAGCACAGCAGGCAAAAATAAATCGGAAGTTCCGGAAGCACTCGTTTCTTTTCTCAAATTTGTCAAAGCCGATTTATCAGAAAGCAGCAAGGATTTCCATAACGAATACGTCAGAAAGCTCCAACGATCCATCAGCCAAATTAAAGAAAACAGAGAAATGGAGGAACGATTTATGTTATTGGAAGAATTACTGCAGGAAGAGCATGAAGAAGGCATGCGCAAAGGTATTGAAAAAGGTCGTACGGAAGAGCGCAGTGAAAATCTCAAACGTCTCACTTCTCTTCTTCTTTCCCTTCTGCAAAAATTTGATATGCTTCCCAATGATCTTCTCCAGAAAATAGAATCGATGGATGATCCTGAACGTTTCATGCAATGGATCCAGTTCGCAGCCGAATCTGCATCCCTTCCGGATTTTTTATCAAAGATTGAATAATCTTTTTCATTCATATCAAAAGAAAAAAACTAAAGAAAAAGGCATATCAGTGCCACTGTTACATTCTGGTTGTTTCAAAAACAACTCAGAATATGCAGCGTGATCCCGATATGCCTATCTAAATTTCACTTCTTATTTTCAAATAAAATTTATTCTATTATTTCATCTGATTTCACAACGATTTTACAATTTTATTACAGAGGAATTCTATCTCACTTCTTATTCCAGTCCCAGAATCTCGGCAAGAACATCGACGATGATCTCATTTGTACAAGATTTTACATACCCGAGTAAATGCAGGGAAATTTCATCCTGCTTCTGCGCCTCAGTCAGTTTTTCATCGTGCTTTGTCTGATCGATCATCTGGATCAGCTGCGGTGTCAGATCTTCATAAATCTCTATCGTCGTATCTGTCACCAGTTTTCTCAATGCCTCTTTTGTTGTAGGTACCATGTTTTTCTCCTGTTCTTTTTCAGATTTTCTATTGTCATACTGCCTTTTTACTGCTGCTTTACAAACCGACTTTCTTCACTTTGCAGCTGCAGTCTTGTAACCGTAGCTGTCTACCCAAGATTTCTAATCTTGAAATCTCTCTGTGCCTCTCTTTGCTGATCTTTCTTTGCGATGTCATTTCGCTTGTCATAGAGTTTCTTTCCTCGCGCAAGACCAATCTCTACTTTCACTAAACTTCCTTTGAAATATACTTTGAGTGGCACGATTGCCATCCCTTTTTCCTTTGTCTTTCCGAGCATTTTATTGATCTCTGCCTTATGTAACAGCAGCTTTCTCGGGCGAAGTGGGTCTTTGTTGAAAATATTTCCTTTCTCATATGGACTGATATGCATTCCATAGATAAAAACTTCTCCATTTTCCACCCGGATAAACGATTCTTTGACGCTGCATTTTCCCATACGGAGGGATTTCACCTCCGTACCATGCAGCGCAATTCCTGCCTCGTAAGTGTCTAAGATAAAATAATCGTGGTATGCCTTTTTATTGTTGGCAATCAGTTTCGTCGATGTTTTCGCCATCTTCCTCATCCCCCTTATTTACCAGTTCAAAATCTATTGTACGCTGCAGACGGTCTGTGTCAAGTACCCTGACATAGACTTTCTGTCCGAGTTTATATGATCTTCGTGTATGCTCCCCAATCATCTCAAAGCGGTCTTCATAGTAATCGTAGTGGTCGTCATGCATATTGGTAACATGGATCAATCCTTCCACTGTATTTTCCAGTTCTACATACATGCCCCATTTTGTAATACTTGAAATGACTCCTGCAAACACTTCACCAATGTGTTGCTCCATATATTCTGCCTTCTTTAAGCGGATTGTCTCACGCTCTGCCTCTTCTGCCCTGCGCTCCATCTGGCTTGCATGCTTTGTTACTTCCGGTAAAATGGATTCATAATGTTCCATACGGTTTTCATTCATCCTTCCACGCAGTGTCTCTTTGATGATCCGATGGATCTGAAGATCCGGGTATCTTCGGATCGGTGATGTGAAATGGCAGTAATACTGCGCTGCAAGTCCAAAATGCCCTGTATTTTCCGGTGTGTATTTTGCCTGTTTCATCGAACGCAATGCCAGTCTGCTGATAAAATCCCCTTCCGGCGTACCATCTACTTTGGCGAGCAGCTTTTGAATTTCCTTCGGTCTTACTTCTTTGTTTGCCACATGCATGGAATGTCCAAAATTATTGATAAATGTGCATAATTTTTGAATTTTTTCCTCATCTGGCACATCATGTGTCCGGTAGACAAACGGGATCTCCTGCCAGAAATAATCCTCTGCCACCGTTTCGTTTGCAAGCAGCATAAAATCTTCAATGATTTTTGTCGCAGTATTCCGATCATATGGTTTGATCTCTGTCGGAGTGCCATCCGCATTCAGCATGATCTTACTTTCTGGAAAATCAAAATCGATCGAACCTCTGCGGTGTCTTTTCTCTCTTAAAATCTTCGCAAGCTCTGCCATCAGTTCAAACATTGGCACAAATTCTTTATACGCTTCCATTTCTTCCTGATCTCTGTCCTCCAGTATTTTTTTGACACTTGTGTAGCTCATGCGCTGATCAATATGGACGACGGTCTCTGCTATTTTGTGATCGATCACCTCTCCTTTTGGATTGACAGTCATAATACAGCTAAGCGCCAGTCTGTCTTCCCCTGCATTCAGAGAGCAGATTCCATTGGAAAGTGCATGTGGCAGCATCGGGATCACCCGGTCAACAAGATACACACTCGTTCCGCGCTCATATGCCTCCCTATCAAGTGCACTTCGCTCCTGCACATAGTTTGTCACATCCGCAATATGCACACCGAGCTGATAATTTTCTCCTTCTTTTGTAATGGAGATCGCATCGTCCAGATCTTTCGCATCTTCTCCATCGATCGTTACCATTCTCCAGGAACGGATATCCATACGCCCTGCCATATCTGCACTTGTGACGTCTTTTGCCACCCGCTCTGCCTGATTTAACACCTTCTCCGGAAATTCTACCGGAAGATCATACCCTTTCACGATCGACATAATGTCCGTGCCCGGATCATTCACATGCCCGATGATCTCAACAACCTTTCCTTCCGGCTTCTTGCCGTCTTTTCCATAAGAAGTCAGTTCAACAACAACTTTATGCCCGGTCACTGCCCCTTTTGAGTGCTCCAACGGCACAAAAATATCTTTGACAAACCTGTCATTGTCCGGGATCACAAAACCAAAGTTTTTATTTTTCTGAAAGTATCCGACCAGCTTCACCGTTCCATGGGAAAGAATCCGCACAATTTTCCCTTCTCTTCGCTTTCCTTCGGGTGCTTTTGTTATGACAACTTCCACCTGGTCCATGTGAAATGCCCCATTCGCATCGTCCTCTGAGATAAAAATATCATCGGCTTGTCCTTCGACCGTAACAAAGCCAAATCCTCGTGCATGCGCCTGATAAGTTCCGACAAGCTGCTTTGCAGTTCCTTTCACATACTTTCCTTTCTGTGTAACAGAAACCTTTCCGTCTGCCACAAGCGCATCCATCACTTTCTTTAATTCATTTCTCTGATCCTTCGGCACCTGAAGAAGAATTGCCAGTTCTTTCAACTTCATCGGTACATAAAAATCATCACAAATAAAATCGTATATAATCTTTTTTCTTTTTTCAAATGTCTGTTCCAATCGTTTCACTCCTTTTTTTCGTATCTCATTTCCCTACAATTATTTCTGAACTTGCCCAGAAACGAGCAAAGAATCTCGCAAGTCAGACTCTCCGCACGCGAACGGTGTCGTTAGCAGCGTGTTTTTCGTTACATAGGAATTTCCTATGTAACGAAAAAGAACATACCTATCTGACAACAGGTATGTTCTACATTTACACATTTTTCCAAACTGTCTTTTTCTGATTTCTTTGACAATTTCTTCAGCAAATCTTTGTATTGCTTCTCAGTAACACTTCACCGATAGCATATCCGCTCTCCCTCACATCCTGCCAAATCGCACAGACGAAAGCAATAGCAAGTACGATCTAGTTAAATACACCGAGATTCAAAGCTGCTGCCAGTATCATAAATAAACATGCTAAGAACTTCGTAGATTTGACAAGTGCACCTTCCATAGAACGTCCCTTGTTCTGTCCCCAGTATGTTTCCGCTCCACCTGCGATCGAACCAAGCCCTGCGGACTTCCCTTCCTGAAGAAGTACAATGATTGTCAATGCGATACCGTCTATTACAAATAAAATAGTTAATACAATTTTCAAAATTTCCATTTTTACACCTCCCGTGGATAAACAATATTCATTATACCACAAGAGAGAATCGGTTGCAAGTTCAACTCAGATAACTTTCAAAGAAGTTTTTCGGGAAACTAGCAAACGATTTCTTTCTATTCTTCCGGCTCTGCGAGAAATGGAAAAGGATTTTGGTACTCCGCCACATCCCCCAGCGATTCTTCGATCCGGAGCAGCTGATTGTATTTTGCCACACGCTCGGATCTGCACGGTGCTCCTGTCTTAATCTGCCCGACATTCAATGCGACTGCAAGATCTGCGATCGTACAGTCTTCCGTCTCTCCCGAACGATGGGAAACGATGGCATGATACCCGGCATTTTGCGCAAGTTTTACCGCGTCCATCGCTTCTGTGAGCGTACCAATTTGATTAACTTTCACGAGAATCGCATTGGCCACGTTCTTATCAATCCCCTTCTTTAACCTTTTTACATTTGTGACAAACAGATCATCTCCCACAAGCTGCATATCTTGTCCAAGTCTTGTTGTGAGCAATTCCCAGCCTTCCCAGTCTTCTTCATCTAACGGATCTTCGATGGACACAATCGGATAATCCGTCGCCAGTTCTTCGTAATAATCAATCATCTCTTCCGACGATCTGGCGATTTTCTGACAGTTCATTTTCCCCTCGCCTGGGAAATAATATTTTTTCATCTTTTTATCATACAGCTCACTCGCCGCCGCATCAAGGGCAATGACAATATCTTTTTTCAGACGATATCCGGCTCGCTCCACTGCCTTTGCAATCAGCTTCAATGCCTCTTTTGCATTTGGAAGATCCGGGGCAAATCCTCCTTCATCTCCGACTCCGGTCGCCAGTTGTTCTTCCTTCAATAATTTTTTCAACTCATGATAAATCTCCACACACATGCGGAGCCCTTCCCGAAAGCAACAGGCCCCTACCGGCATGATCATAAATTCCTGAATATCTAACGTATTATCCGCATGTGCCCCTCCGTTTAAAATATTCATCATCGGAACCGGCATCTTTTTTGCATTTGTTCCTCCCAGATAGGAATACAGCGGAATCTGAAGCGCTTCTGCCGCCGCCTTTGCCGCTGCCAGTGACACACCTAGCATTGCATTTGCCCCAAGCCCACTTTTATTTTCTGTCCGATCCAGCTCCATGAGAAGCTGATCGATCTTCGCCTGCTCAAACACATTTATCCCGATCAAATTTTCAGCGATCTTCTCATTGACATTTGCCACTGCCTGCTGTACGCCCAGACCATTGTAACGCTTTTCCCCATCACGCAATTCAACTGCCTCATATTTCCCTGTCGATGCACCGGAAGGAACTGCGGCTCTGCCTATATATGCTTCTCCGGCAAGTACCTCCACTTCCACCGTCGGATTTCCTCTGGAATCTATAATTTCTCTGGCGTAAATGTCCGTAATCGGCAAACATTTATACATCATAATTACTATCTCCTCTCCGATTTTATTATTGCCGGAACAATTCCGTTCTATCCGTTGACTTTTCATTTCCTCCGCGGTACAATCTACATAGATTATTAAATTTTTATAAAATGCTGAGGTCTGCACAAATGAATACAAAATCAAAATGGAAATCTTTTTCACTATTAACCGGAAGTATCCTGATCATGGCGGTTGGTATCTATTTTTTCAAATTTGCCAACAATTTTACCTTCGGAGGAATCACCGGTCTTGCCGTTTTAGTTGCCAAGACAGGGGTCATGTCAGCCAGTGACTTTACTTTTCTGACGAACATGCTTCTTCTCCTGCTCGGGTTCATTGTGCTCGGAAAAAAATTTGGACTGAAGACTGCTTACTGCAGCACACTTCTCTCCGTCACTCTTTCCCTTTTAGAGCGGATCTACCCAATGAGCCATCCACTGACAGATCAGCCGATGCTCGAGTTGACCTTTGCGATCGCACTGCCGGCATTTGGCTCCGCCATTTTGTTCAATATCGGAGCTTCCAGCGGAGGTACGGATATCATTGCAGCGATTTTAAAGAAATACTCAGATTTCAATATCGGAAGGGCGCTTCTGCTCACCGATCTTGTAATCACAATCGCAGGATGTTTTGTCTTCGACATCGAGACCGGACTCTATTCTTTCCTTGGTCTTGCTGTCCGCTCACTGATGATCGACAATGTCATTGAAAGTTTCAACCTATGTAAATATTTCAATGTCGTCTGCGATAATCCAGAACCAATCTGTGATTTTATCATGCATGAGCTTCATCGAAGTGCGACAACCTGTGAGGCAAAAGGAGCTTTCTCCGGTGAACCAAAGAGTCTTGTTTTCACCGTATTGAACCGTCATCAGGCGATCCGCCTCCGAAACTATATCAAAGAGGTGGAACCAACCGCATTTATCCTGATTTCCAACACAAGTGAGATCATCGGAAAAGGATTTCATAATACAATTTAATAGGATTACTCCCATAAAATCTGTAACCAAAGAGCTTCTCAATATTTTCTGATTTTTGAAGTATATTATATTATCACAGATTTTCATTCTCCCGGCACTATGCGTTGCATAATCGCCGGGATTTTTTTCTAAAATAGTTTCGAAATCACCTCATTATTTTCAAGCAATTTATTTATTTTTTATATTTTTTTCATTTTTACAAAGAAAATCCTTGTTTTTTCTCACATCTCGTGGCATAATGATTCCTAAATATTCTGTTTTTAGCATTAATGTTGTATCACTCTAAAGCAGAAAACAATAAACTTATGATGGGAGGAAATTATTATGGACAAAAAACGAGGATCATTTTCAGGCAAAATGGGCTTTGTACTTGCTGCTGCCGGCTCTGCAGTAGGTCTTGGGAATCTTTGGAGGTTTCCTTATCTGGCAGCAAAATATGGTGGAGGGATCTTTCTGCTAGTCTATTTAATACTGGCTGTCACATTTGGTTTCACTCTTATGATCACAGAAATTGCAATCGGCCGCAAAACCGGTGTCAGTGCTATTGGTGCTTTCCAAAAACTAGATAAACGTTTTGGATTCGTAGGCGTACTTGCCTGTATCGTTCCGTTTATTATCACCCCCTACTACTGCGTCATCGGCGGATGGGTAATCAAATACTTATTCACCTTCCTAACCGGGAAAGTAAGTGCAGCTGCAGGGGATGAATTTTTCACCGGTTTTATCAGTGAATCCGTATCTCCAGTTGTCTGGTTTGCTATTTTTATCCTTCTGACTTCCGCAATTGTAATCTTCGGAGTAGAAAAAGGTGTAGAGAAAGCAAGTCGCTTTATGATGCCGCTGCTGATTGTTTTAATTGTAGGTGTCTGCATCTTCTGTATTACAAGACCAGGCGCTGCTGAAGGAGTAAAGTACTACCTGCTTCCTGATTTTTCTAAATTTTCTGCCACAACGGTGCTGGCTGCTATGGGACAATTATTTTATTCCATGTCTCTTGCCATGGGTATCATGATTACATACGGTTCCTACATGAAAAAAGACAGCCACCTGGAAGCTTCCGTGCGGCAGATTGAACTTTTTGATACAGCAATCGCTTTCCTTGCAGGTCTTCTCATCGTACCGTCAGTGTTTGCTTTTTCCGGCGGAGATGAAGCTGCACTTGGCAAAGGACCCTCTTTGATGTTTATCACCCTCCCAAAAGTATTCAATGACATGACATTGGGCGGAGTAATCGGTGCTGTATTTTTCTTATTAGTATTGTTCGCAGCCCTCACATCCTCTATCTCCCTTATGGAGACAAATGTTTCCATTCTCCGGGATAAATTCGGGTGGAGCCGCAAAAAATCAACACTGATCATTACTGTATATGTTTTAATCCTCGGATCGATCGTCTCTCTTGGCTTTGGTCCTCTGAGTTTCATCAAGATCCTTGGTCTGGGACTTTTAGACTTTTTTGATTTTATCAGCAACAGTGTACTGATGCCGATCGTGGCAATCCTGACCTGTATCTGTGTCGGACACTTCGTCGGAGCCAAAGTCATTTCCGATGAAGTAGAATTAAATGCTCCATTTAAAATGAAGAAATTTTATACCATAATGCTGAAATGGATCGCACCTGTATTTCTCGTACTTGTCCTCGCATTTGCGGTATCAGAAGCAATGGGATGGATTCGTGTATAAGCTCAACTTTCCCCTTTCTGATGAACAAGGGAACATAACAAAGACAACCGTTCTTTTTGAATGGTTGTCTGTTTTTATTTTCTCATTATTCATTGATCGGGAAGTAGCACCGCAAATATTGCTGCATCTAAATCAGATTCCCAAAATCTTCTTCATCACATCTATACACTCACTTCGTGGATCTGCGCTGTAAATATTCACATGGTTTAAATCCCCGGCTCTATCTGTAAATGCCGGAAAGAGAAATCCGCATTCCGGTTTCCCTGGCTCATAGCTGCCCAGAAGTGGACAGACTGCACAAATCAAATATTCAAACATTTCCTCGGATTCCCCTAACCGCTCCTTGTCTGCCGCCTTTGCTGGAATGTCATAGCGGTCATGAAACATGTAGACTGCATATCCCGAATCCATATAATAATTTTCCATGACCACATCATAAAACGTTTCCATCAGCGCATCATTTTTCAGACCGCACTGGCGCAGTCCCATCAAAAGTTGCCACATGCTGCCGGCCCTTCTTGCTTCCCGATCAAATTGAAATTTTTTCAGCTGTATATTTGTCTCCGAAAATGGAATTGCTTTTGCAATTTCTAAATGCTTTTTTCTCTCCTGCGAAGAGAGCTTCAGAAAGTTTGTATTAAAGCTCCCGTCATATTCTCCCTCTGCATCGACATAACATCCGGCAATCCGGGTAAAAGATGTGCGGGAAAGTGTCATACGTCTGGTAAGCTCTAGCATATCCTCACGATTAATCATACTGTTCTCCTCTCACCATTGTTCGGAACTCTTTCGGCGAAATTCCATACTCCTTCACAAATGCTTTATAAAAGACCGAGTAATCGGAAAATCCACACAATTCCGGGATACTTTTTAGAAGGACTCCATCCACAATCAGTTTTTTTGCCTCGATCAGCCTTCGCTGTGTCACAATCTTATAAAAACTGACATCCATCTGCTTTTTAAACAGCTGACCGATTGCCGATTCGCTGATCAGAAAATGTGCCGCAATCGTCTTCAGGCTAATCTCTTCTGCAAAATGTTTTTCAATATAGCTGATGATCTCATCGAGAAGAGCCGCTTTTTCTGACTTCAGTTCTGTCATAGCCTGTCCCTTCCAGCTGCGATACAGCAGACAGATCAGCTGAAGGAACAATCCGCGGCTGAATAATTCTGCCCCTGGCTTTTCTTCCTTCTCCTCCCGCAGAAGTTCCTCGAAAATTTTCTGAAACTGGTAGAGTACTGCCCCGTTTGTACGAATAATATAGGACTTTTCCTGACGCTCTTTCTTCTCTTCCCATTCTGCTGCATTTAACTCTTCACTGCATTTTTTCCAGTAATCTGCACTGACCCACAGCGCAGTTCGCAGATACGGCTCCGTGAGTTGTTCTCCGAAGATTGGTCTGTGACTGACCCCCGGCGGAACGAAGATAATATCATTTGGCTGCAGCTGATAGCGCATATCTCCGATCAAATATTGAATATTTCCGCTCCGGCAAAAGAGAATCTCATAGAAAATATGGCTATGCAGCGACACACTGTCTTTTAAGTAACTGATATCCTCATGCACATCAAGATATTTGCTGTCCATCTCCATCTCCTGATAGCCGATAAACTGTCCGCTTTCTTTAAAATACAGCTCAATATCTTCTCCCATAGTCTCCCTTAATTTCTCATACTGCTTATTTTTGATCTCTTCGTAGGTCACTTTTTTGAGTTGGCTAAGTTTCACAAAATTCCTCCTATCATTTTATAAATATTTCACAAATCGTTTTCTTTCTTTTTCTATCATAGCAGAAAATGTATTATTTTTGCAATGTTTTATGCTAATTATGCAATTCAAATTGCAAATTCAAAGAAGTATGATAGTAAGCACCGAAATAAACTACACAACAAGGAGAAAAAGTTATGACAGACAAAAAAATTCGCCCTTTTGGGAAAAAAGATGAACTGGGCTATGTATTCGGTGATATGGCAGGAAGCTTCGTCAACTTATTTATCGATGCTTACTTCCTAACATTCTGTACGTATGTACTCGGAATCAGCCCTGCATGGATGGGATCTTTATTCCTCTTTGCAAGACTTTGGGATGCGATCAACGACCCGATTATGGGATCTTTCCCGGATCGCTGGATGATTGGAAAATCCGGTGACAAATTCAAACCGTGGATTAAAATCTTTATGGTACCTCTTGCACTTTCCGGTATCCTCTGTTTCATGAATGTTCCACTGGAAGGTGTTGCACTCCATGCATATGTTGCATTTGCATATGTCCTCTATGGAATGAGCTATACAGGAACTTCCATGCCATTCGGTGCGATGGCAAGTGTTGTCAGCACAGACCCTATCGATCGAAGCAAGCTTTCCCGTGCAAGAAGTATCGGTGGAACTTTAGTAGGTATGGTAGCTCTTTCCTTTGTTCCGGTTATCTGCTTTGACAAGAACAGTAATATTATCCCGGAACGTTTTACAATGCTTGCTGTTCTCTTCGGCGTGCTCTGTATCGTATGCTACGTCTTACTGACAAAACTGACTATAGAGCGTGTCAGACAGTCTGAAAACAGCCAGAAGGAAAAATTCAACTACAAAAATGTCTTAAAAGCAGTTGTAAAGAATCGTCCTCTGATCGGTGTCATGGTGGCAACTGTCGGAAGTATGCTCTTTATCACAGGTTCCGGACAAGTCCGCAGCTACCTGTTCAAGGAATACTATCACAATACTTCTGTAATGACATTATTAAGCCTTTCCAGCCTCCCGATCATCATCGTATGCTTCCCGCTTGTTCCAAAGCTTGTTGCAAAATTTGGAAAGAAAGCAACATTAATGGCAGGTATCATCAGCAGTACGATATTTAGTGTGATCACATTTATGATTAAAATCGAAAATGTTTACGTATTCACTGTATTAAGCATCCTTGCAATGATCGGACAGACAATCTTTACAATCTTAATCTGGGCACTTGTCACAGACTGTCTCGATTACAGTGAATGGAAACTTCACGAAAGAAGCGATGGATCTATGTACTCCATCTACACATTCAGCCGTAAGATCGGTTCTACAATTGCTTCTTCCGGTATTTCTTTCGCCCTTAGTGCAATCGGCTACGTTGCAGGTACAAACGTAACACAGTCTGCAGCAACCATCGACGGTATCTACAATCTGGTAACATTGATCCCGGTTGCAACTTGTGTTCTGGAACTGATCGGTATCGGACTGATCTTCAACCTGAACCATAAACAGACAAATCAGATGTATGCTGAACTTGCTGAAAGAAGAAGCCAAAAAGAAAGAGGGTAATCTTTTATGAAAAAGACAGATATCCATCTGCACCTCACCTTTGAACAGCACCCGAAGACTGAGCACATGTTTGTGTCAAGCGCAGAACATATGCTCCCGCATCTTCGGGAGCTTTCCATTGAAAAAGGAATCTTAATGTCCTCTGGAGAAGGGAACTCTGCGGTTCCTTTTGGAAGCAATGACGAGTGCAGACAAATTGCAGAGGCATTTCCGGGAATTTATTTCTGGATGTGCAATCTCGATGATGTACCGGAAAATATTTTTGAGCGGCTTGAAACTTATAAAAATCAGGGCGCTGTCGGTATTGGAGAACTAATGATCAACCGCAGCATTGATGATCCTATGATCCAGGAAATTTTTGCTGCTGCAGAAACACTTTCCCTTCCGGTTCTATTTCACATGAGTCCGGAAGTCGGATATGAATATGGCATTGTCGATGATGCCGGACTTCCCCTTTTAGAAGAAAGTCTGAAAAAATATCCAAATCTGAAATTCATCGGCCACAGCCAGCCATTCTGGCATGAGATCAGTGGCGATGCCCCCGGAGATCTCTCCTCCCGTATGGAGTGGGGCAAAGGAGAAGTAGCCCCTGGCGGAAGACTTTCTTACCTTTTCGATACCTACCCAAACTTGTACGGAGACTTGTCCGCCAACAGCGGTGGCTGCGCAATTATGCGCGACGAGACCTTCGGTCTTTCTTTCCTTGAGAAATACTGTGACCGCCTGATGTTCGCGACAGACATGGTCAACGTCGATATGGAATTTCCTCTCGGAAAATGGTTGGAGGAAATGTACCAGTGTGGTAAATTAAAAGAAGAGGTTTACAGAAAAATCGCTTATCAAAATGCAGAATCCCTCTTCGGGCTGCATTAGAAATGGAGGAAACAGATATGCGTACAAGAATATTACCAAAGATGTTAAATGATGAAGTAGAAGAGTATTTATCACGGAATGATATCATTATCGTTCCGGTCGGAACTGTAGAAATGCACGGTGGATTTCCACTTGACTCCGAGACAACCATCAGCGAAGCTTATGCCTTAAAAATGGCAGAAGCATGTGACGGTCTTGTCCTGACCGGACTTCCATATTTCTATGCCGGAGCAACTGCTAGCGGGCGTGGAACGGTTCAGGTGAGCATCCGCGAAGGGATCGACTACCTGACAGCAATCGCAAAGAACCTGTTACGTCTCGGCTTCAAACGCCAGATCTATATTAGCTTCCATGGTCCTGCACATATGACATGCAGTCCGATGGTCCGCGATTTCTTTGACGAGACAGGCGTTCCGATCCTCTACATGGATCTGACGATGCAGATGTTGAAAAATGCATCTGATCTTTTCAAATCCATGGACAGCTTCCATGCGATCACAACCGGAGCATACAAGATCATGAACCGTCTGGAAGACGTTCCGCTCACAACAAAGTATGCACACAGCAAGCCACAGTCCTGCAAAAAGTTTGACGACATCTTCGGACTCGCTTACCAGAGTGCTTCGATCGGTTACTACTTCGGAGAAAAAGAAGACCACATGAGCACAACTGCAATTCCGGATGAAGCATCCCGTGAAGCACTTGCACAAGAAGGAGTAGAAATCATCGAAAAGACTGTAGAACTTTTGGACCTTCCACATATTGTCAGCCAGATGAAAGATCTGGAACAGTATAACCAGGAAGTTGCTGAAAAATGCCCTTGGGTTCCTTATCAGTTCTTCCAGAAATAACTTTCTGTCAGGAACCTATGTCATTTAGACAAACAGGTGTATCTCAATAAGAAATTTGCAAACGAAAAGGCTTACACAAAAGCTGCTGAAACATCTAACACTGATCTTTCAGCAGCTTGGGTAAGCCTTTATTTTATTCTATTTTAAGAAAGCACCAGCCCTTCTTCTGCCATGACATCGATAACTTTATCGACACACTCTTTGCAGAGTTCATCGGTCGCGGCTTCAACCATCACACGGATAACCGGCTCTGTCCCACTCTCTCTTACAAGTATTCGTCCGTCATCTCCAAGTGTTTCTGCCACTTCTTCCACCGCTTTTACAACAGCCGGATTCTCTCTCGCTTCCTTTTTATCTGCCACTCTGACATTTTTCAGAAGCTGCGGATAGATCTTCACTTCCTCCACAAGTTTCCCGAGAGACTGTTTTTTCTCCATGACAACTTCCATCAAAAGCAAAGAGGTAAGAATTCCGTCCCCGGTTGTTGCATATTTACTGAAAATAATATGCCCGGACTGTTCTCCTCCAAGCGAATAGTTATTTTGAAGCATGTTTTCATAGACATACTTATCTCCTACCGCTGTTTTCTCATAGCGGATTCCGGCTTTGTCACACGCTTTGTAAAGTCCGAGATTAGACATGATCGTCGTCACGATTGTATCGCCATTTAATCTTCCCTGCTCTTTTAAATATTTTCCACAGACATAGAGGATCAGATCTCCGTCTACAACATTTCCATTTTCATCGACAGCGATACAGCGGTCTGCATCTCCATCATATGCAAATGCAATATCAAGTTTCTTCTCTTTCACAAACTGCTGAAGCACTTCAATATGGGTAGACCCGCAGTTCGTATTGATGTTTGTTCCGTCTGGCTCATTGTTGATCACATAAGTCTTTGCTCCCAGCGCATCGTACACACTCTTTGCGATAGCCGAAGCACTTCCGTTGGAACAGTCCAGACCGACTCTCTTATCTTTGAAAGATCGCGTCGCAAGTGAAATCAAATGTCCGATATAGCGGTTTCTTCCTGCTGCATGATCCACAGTTCTTCCGATCTTTTCTTTTTCCGCAAGCGGAAGTTCCTCCAGTTCCCCATCAATGTATGCCTCAATCTGTGCTTCAACTTCTGCCTCCAACTTGTGTCCCATACCGTTGATCACTTTAATTCCATTGTCATAAAATGGATTGTGACTTGCCGAAATCATAATTCCACAATCAAAATCTTCCGTTCTCGCCACATAAGAGACACTTGGTGTCGTTGTCACATGAAGAAGATAGACATCCGCTCCGGATGCTGTCAGCCCTGCAACGAGCGCATACTCAAACATATAACTGCTACGTCTTGTATCCTTCCCGATCACAACCTTCGCCTTATGATCCTTTCCATAATACCATCCAAGAAATCTTCCGACTTTAAATGCATGTTCTACTGTCAGAACCTTATTTGCCTCACCACGAAATCCGTCTGTTCCAAAATATTTTCCCATGTTTCCTCTCCTTTATTGCAAGTTTGTTCTATTATCCACTTTTTTTGTACAATCTGCTTTTTATTCTTTTACATTATATAGACTTTCTCACAAATATACAACCATTTTTTTCAATTCCCGCAAAAATATTTTTCTGACGACTCCTAAAATATTTTCCGGTTATCACGGAAAATTCACAAGAACAAGTCTATACAAATCACTGATTTTCATGTATGATAGAAGAGGTATAAACTTTCAATATCGTATATGAAAATATACACAAAAGAATTAAGGGGTGTTTTATAATGAAATGTAACAAATGTCATGAAGAAATGAAACTAAAAGAGATTGAGGTCGGAAAAGATTCCGCCGGCAATCCTGTCTATAACTTATATGCCTTTTGCTACCACTGCAAGACAAAGGTCAATATTGATAAATTAAAAAAAGCTGCCAAGGAACGAAAAGAAGCCGAACAACTTGCAGATGCAAAAAGGGAAGCAGCACAAAGAGAGGACGCTTCCAGATCTGCTGCCACAAAAGATACTACGGCTCCAGTACATGTCTCAGCAAGAACTCAGGAGATACCTTCCCAGAGTGCTATTTCCCGTGCGTCCTCATCAACTTCTTCCGACCGTCCGAAGAAAAAGTCCGCACCAAAATCCGAGAAAGCATCTTCTCCGAAGAAAAAATCTGATGCTTCCCGCTCCCGCCAGACTGAAAAGCCTGCAAAGAAGCGTTACCGTGAGGATGACTTTGATTTTGATGATGACGATTACGACTACATTCAACCGGATAAAGTAAAATCCACAGAGAAGCGTGTTGTTTCTAAAAAGAAAAAAGGCGGGTGCTTAAAACCGTTTTTAATCTTCCTTTTAATTCTGGTACTTGCAGGTGGAGGCGCTTTTATTTACGGTACTTATGTCGGATATGATTTTTCCTTTATCAATGATCTCAAGGAAAAAATCTTGAACCACACAGACGGAACCGATGAGAAAGACAAAAAAGAGGATGAAAACAAATCTGATAACGGAACAACAGATCAGACAGCAAATCCAGAATCTGATAAAGATGGAGCAACTACAAACTCTGATCTCTCAGACGGAACTGACAATACAAATACTACTGACAGTACAGACGGATCTGCTTCAAACGACACAGACAACTCCGGTACAACAGAACCAGAGACTACCACAGACGACAGCGGAACTGCTGCACAGTAAGACAACTATAACAAAATACCTGAACAGCAATCTATCTATTTAGATCTGCCTGTTCAGGTATTTTTTGCTCTTTGTCAAGAGTTGGGTGAATTATTTTACTCTTTTATCTCTCTGCCTGTTCCGGTATCTTCATCCATACTTTTCGGATTCTCTTTTCTTTCACTTCCAAAATTTTAAAATGCACTCCATCTGCGTCCAGTTCGCATTGTCCGGAATCTTTTGGAATGTATCCCAGCTCTTCAATCAAATACCCGGAAAGTGTATCATAATTTTCTGTCTCCAGCTTCAGGTTTAATTTTTCATTCAGCTCTTCGATCAGAATCGAACCATCCAGTAAATATTCCTTCTCCCCGATTTTCTGAAGTTCTACAACTTCTTCCTCATGCTCATCGGTGATTTCTCCCATTACTTCCTCCACAAGGTCCTCCACCGTAAGAATACCCGATACACCACCGTACTCATCAATCAATACCGCCATACGATTCTTCGTCTTCTGCATCTCACGAAAAAGCTCATCGGTGCTCTTTCCATCCGGCACAAAGAACGCTTCTTTCAAAAGAGCTCGGATGTCCACTTCCTCAAAGGACTTCTTTCTCGCTTCAATCATCACATCTTTTACTTGAAGAATCCCGATAATATTATCGATCTGTTCTTCATAGACAGGAATTCTTGAATGCCTTGTCTCGAGGATCTCATCCAGAATCTTCTCTAACGGCTCCTCAATGTCAATTGCAAATACTTCTCTTCGAGGCACCATCACATCTTTCGCTGTCTTATCATCAAAAGAAAAAATCGAATTGATCATTTCCTTTTCAATCTCGTTAAACACACCATTCTCGCTTCCGGTCTCTAACATCTTTTTAATCTCTTCTTCTGAAACTGCTTCCTCGAGATTCTCAGTCTTCATTCCAATCAGATGTAAAAATCCATTCGTAGACAGTGATAACAACTTAATAAACGGTGATAAAATCTTTGAAATAATATAAATCGGCTGCACAACAAATAAACTGAATGCCTCCGCTTTCTGAAGCGCAATTCTCTTCGGCACCAATTCACCAAACACGAGGGTAAAATAAGATAAGATAATCGTAACGACTACAACAGCGATCGTATTGCTGTACGGAATCCCGAACTGTGCGATCCATCCGCCCAGCACCTGTGAAATACCAGTTGCCGCAGAAGCACTTGAGAAAAATCCCGCCAGTGTGATTGCCACCTGTATCGTTGATAGAAACTTTGTAGAGTCTTCAAACAATGTCTGAAGCAGAGCTGCTCTCTTACTTCCCTCATCTGCCAGAACCTTGATCCGATTCTTATTGACTGACACCACTGCCATCTCTGCTCCCGCAAAGAAAGCATTCACCAAAGTAAGAAATGCAAGAAATAATAGTTGAAATAAAATACTGTTCCCGTCAGGGTCGCCTGCGTCCATGATAAATAAAACCTCCTGTAATTGAAATAATCTGGCTTTGATTATATCTCTTTTCAGGAGGTTCTGCAACTAGAATTCTAGTTTTTTATTTAGATTTTATAGAAGTTTTACTTTTGGATTATTTCTTAGTGGTGGAACAGACGAATTCCAGTAAATGCCATCGTCATATTGTATTTATTGCAAGTAGCGATCACATTGTCATCTCTCACAGATCCACCTGGCTGTGCAATGTATTTAACACCACTCTTATGCGCACGCTCAATATTATCCCCGAATGGGAAGAATGCATCTGAACCAAGGGCAACATCTGTCAGTTGGTCTAACCATGCACGCTTTTCTTCGCGGGTAAATACCGGTGGTTTTACTTTGAAGATATTCTGCCATGTTCCCTCTGCAAGCACATCCTCATACTCATCTCCAATGTAGAGATCGATGGAATTGTCTCGGTCTGCTCTTCCGATGCTGTCCACGAACTGAAGCCCGAGTACCTGCGGAGACTGACGTAACCACCAATTATCTGCCTTCTGACCTGCCAGACGGGTACAGTGGATTCTGGACTGCTGTCCTGCGCCTATTCCGATAGCCTGCCCACCTTTTGCATAGCATACAGAGTTTGACTGTGTATATTTCAGTGTGATCAGAGCAATTGCGAGATCGATCTTTGCCTGCTCTGGAAGTTCTTTATTTTCTGTCACAATATTGGAAAGTAATTCATCATTGATCACCAATTCATTTCTCCCCTGCTCAAATGTGATTCCGAATACTTCTTTGTGCTCAATCGGATCTGGCTCATAATTCGGATCAATTTCGATGATCGCATAATTTCCTTTTTTCTTCTGTTTTAAAAGTTCCAGTGCCTCCGGCTCATATCCCGGTGCGATCACGCCATCAGACACTTCTCTCTTGATCAGCTTTGCAGTTGCAACATCACAGACATCTGACAGAGAGATAAAATCACCGAACGAAGACATTCTGTCTGCACCTCTTGCTCTTGCATAAGCACATGCTAACGGAGATAACTCTCCCATATCGTCTACCCAGTAAATCTTTGCCAGTGTGTCATCCATTGGAAGTCCGACTGCTGCACCTGCCGGAGAAACATGTTTGAAAGAAGTTGCTGCCGGAAGTCCTGTCGCTCTCTTTAATTCTCTTACAAGCTGCCAGCCATTAAATGCATCCAGAAAGTTAATATATCCCGGTTTTCCACATAACACCTTAATCGGAAGTTCTCCCTCTTCCATATAAATTCTGGAAGGCTTCTGATTTGGATTACATCCATACTTTAATTCTAACTCTCTCATGATCTGATTCTCCTCATCTTATTTATTTTTATTTACAATCTTTGTCTCATAGTTTCCTGTCTCAATATCGATATAGCGTACAAACAGCGATACTTTATTTTCTTCATTCAAGCTATTCCAGAGCATCTCTGTAAACTGTTCCATATCGTCTGGGATTGAGATCAGTTTTGGTTCTCCTTCAAAACTTGGAAGTGGATTGCCATCACATTTGTAAGTATGGATAAAATGTCCCTCTCCGGATACCGGATTCTGATATGCAAATGTATAGCGGTTGCATGCGTCCGGATTTCCGTTATTGCTCTTTAAAATAGACATCGCATAGTTGTATGTTCCATTTTCAATATGCATGATCCCTGAAATACGAGGTGTATAGTTTGGAGCATCCGGTTCAAATTCTCTGCTGCGAAGTGACTGCTCAAAAGTGAGCTGCTTGTCCATTCCCTCATAAATCGTGTCTGTCTGATCTCCGTTTGTCACGATCGTCTTATTGCCAAGTACCCGCACTGGCGCATAGATAATTAAACTTGGATCTGTTAATTTTGAAGGGTCAAATGCCTGTGTGCGAATCCCCTGTCCTTCTTCTACAAATACACGGTTTCTGCTGTTCTCGCTTCTTCCCATAATAAAATATGCAGTGACTGCCTTTTTCCCATCCGGTGTCTTTCCGATGATGATTCCTCTTCCCGGATATGCGTTTCCCTGCAATTCTTTTTCAATTGATAACATTTCCATGAATGATTCTCCTTTATCTCTGTTCATTGTTGACCGTTTTTTCCATTTTATTATAGACCACATGTCGGACTGTTGACCAGTATATTTTACTAATAAGTCTTAATAACGCCCGGTTATAGGTTCTGCTTTTTATTTACACAAATTCTCAGAAAAATTTTTATAGAACAAAAAAATAAGACTGCCGTGCTTCTTCGTGAGATGCTTCCGGCAGTCTATTCTTTTTAGCTCATTGTCGCACCATCTACTGACAGAACAACACCTGTGATATAACTTGCCATGTCACTTGCAAGAAATACAAATGCATTTGCGATATCTTCCGGTTCTCCGACACGGCGAAGTGGAATCGTATTGATCAAAGGCTGAATTACAGACTCTGGAAGTGCTGCTACCATATCTGTGCGGATCACACCCGGTGCCACTGCATTGACACGGATATTGTCCTTTCCAAGTTCTCTTGCCAGAGATTTTGTCATTCCGTTTACTGCAAATTTCGATGTCGGATATCCACATCCTGCTGGCTGTCCATAAATACTTACCATGGAACTTGTGTTCAAGATCACACCGCCTCCCTGCTCTTTCATGATGCATGCAGCTACCTGAGAGCAGTTAAACACTGCATTGACATTTAGATCCATAATCTTCTCAAATGCCGCTGGATCATAGTCATACAGCGGATCTCTTGCAGAAATTCCTGCATTATTCACAAGAACATCCAGAGATCCAAACTCTTCTTTCACTTTCTCAAACACTTCTTTCACTTCTTCGTGTTTAGTCAGATTCGGACAATATCCTACAACCGGATACTCTGGGTTTTCCTCCTTCAGCGAAGCAAGTGCCTTCTGAACCGTCTCCTCTCTGGAGCCAAGCATTGCAACCTTTGCTCCATTTTCTAAAAATTTCTTTACAGTCGCATATCCGATTCCTCTTGTTCCCCCTGTAATGACTGCAACTTTTCCCTGTAACATACCAGTTTCCTCCATCTTCTCTTCAAAATTTCATGCCAGTTTTTGTGTACTTTCTATTTGGAACTGCACACCTTTCTGTACATTAGCTGTTCTTATTTTAGCACTTATTTTCTAACAATACAATCTATATTTTAAAATTTCCTTTTAATTTCTGAATAGTTTTTTAATTAACAAACATTTTCCTATGCCCAGTATAAAATAATTCCTGCCACAACAGCGACTCCATAAAGCACTCCCATCATCTTTATATTTTCCTTCCGATTCCGATTTACTCTCCACAGTACAACCAGTCCGACTCCTGCGCTCGTACAAAGTCCTGCCACTGCCGCCGCAAAGCTGATTACACCTTTGATATACAACTCCGTCAGAAGGACGGATGCAGCACAATTCGGAACAAACCCGATCAAAGCCGTCAAAATTGGCTGAAACACCGAACCACTCCAGAAAAGGCTTTCCACCTTTCCGATTCCCGCCACTTCCAGAACCAGATTCAGGCAGGCAGAGAAGAGGAAAATATATATAAACAGTTTCAAAGTATGATTCCATGCCGGCAGGATTACCCCATGAGAATGCCCACAACCACAAGATTCTTTCTCACACAGATCGTGAATTTCCTTTTTCTCAGAAAAAAGTTTCGGAAAGCAAAAATCTATCAGATATCCCGCAAGCACTGCAATCACGACTTTTACGAATAATAATTTCCCTACGACACCCGCACTTTCCGGCTGACCCATGATCATCAGAATTGCCTCATCCGAGGTCGACAGAAAAACGGCAAGCAATGTTCCTGCAGAAATCATTCCCCCGGAAAACAAATTTGCTGCAAGCACGGAAAATCCACACTGCGGGACACATCCAAGTACTGCTCCCAGAAGAGGCCCTGCGCCTCTGATACCAGTCAGTACCCGCTGGCTAAAATTCCCCGCATGCCTTTCCATCGCCTCCAGCAGGCAAAATGCCGCAAATAAAAACGGAAGCATCCTTACACTGTCTATCGCTGCATCCATCAGCACGTCTATGAATAAGTTCATTTCGATTCTCCTCCCATTCTTCTGATACCAGACCAAAAATCTGGTATGAACCTATTTTGAAAATCCTTCTCAACTTGTATCTTTCTGATTATAACACGTTTTTTTATCTATTGACAATTAAAGTTTTTCGCCCTACACTATAAGTAGTTCACTTTGTAAACTATTTTTGATTGTTTGTAATCGATACTGATATATTTTGTACAGACTTATAGAAATGGAGAACCGTGATGGATTACGACTGGATTGAAATGATGAACTACATGCAGAACCTGCGTCAGTTTTGCAGTAGAAATGTACGGCGCACTGAAAAAGGGAGTATCTCAACTTCCCAGGAACTTGATCTTCTGTCCCGCATCTCACTGTCTGATGTGCCACTGACACCTCATGAACTATGCGGTTGTATGGGACTTGGCAAATCTGCAGTCAGCCGTCTGATCGAACATTTGGTAAAAAAAGAACTACTTACAAAAGAGCCAAGCCTGACAGATAGGAGAAGTTATCACCTCTCGATCACAGAAAGAGGGCAAAAAGCATTGGAGGAGACTTACAACTATTACCTCTCACCGATTTACACAATGCGGCGCAGACTAGGAGAGGCACAATTTTTGAAACTGATGGAACTGATTCACGAAACAAACGATGTCCTGCAAGACATCGAACACTAGGAGGGATTTCTATTGACTTTTTATCAAGAACTACAACTAAATCAAGCCGGTTCAAAAGCACTGATCCGAAATATCAAAGATCCAAAAGAAAAGTGGAAACACATTTGTATCTACCTGTTTAAGATTTTACTGACAGTAGCATTCTGTGTTGTATTTGTCACAATCTATACAAAAGTATTCGGAGAAGAAAACAGTATCGTAGGCGTCGTTGTTCTACTCGCCGTGATGGTCTTCCGCAATGCAGACCTCGGCATCAAGAACTCTCACGGAGTTCTACTACTTGCTATCATTTACGGAATCCTTGCATTTGGACCAAGAATCTCGAACATGGTCGGACCATTCCCGGCATTTTTGATCAATGTAGTCTGCATCGGCGCCCTGATGTCTCTTGGCTGTCACAATGTAGTTATGTCCAATCATTCTACATTCGTCCTCGGCTACCTGCTCCTTCAGGGATATGATACTACCGGAAACTCTTACCTTTTACGTCTTGCCGGACTTTCTGTCGGAGCTTTGGCAACCTGCTTTATCCTCTGGAGAAACCACCGGAAAGTCCATTACAAACGTACGATCCGACATATTTTCCAGGAATTTGACATTCACTCTATGCGTACACGGTGGCAGATCCGCCTGACACTTGGTGTTTCTACCGCAATGCTGTTCGCGTCTCTGATCCATCTTCCGAGAGTGATGTGGGTCGGGATCGCAACGATGTCCGTTCTGCTTCCATTTAAAAAGGATCTGATCGAGCGTGTCAAATACCGTGCACCCGGAAATATTCTCGGAGGGCTCTGTTTCCTCTGCCTCTACTATTTGCTTCCTGAAAGCTGTTATGGCTATATCGGTATGATCGGTGGAATCGGAGTCGGACTCTCTGCAACTTATGGATGGCAGGCAGTATTTAACTCTTTCGGAGCGCTGTCAATCGCCATGAGTTCCTTCGGAGTTGCAGGAGCAATCATCCTCCGTGTGCTCACAAACGCATTCGGTTCTGTGTACGGACTGCTCTTCCACAATATTTTTGAAAGCGGATACAACTGGATCAGCGAAAAAGTTTTTGCAAAAAAAATTGTTTCGGAGAATTAATAATTTTCGAGCTGTATAATTATCACTGGTATTTTGATTTAGTAGCATAATTCATTATACAAAAAATCGCCCGGGCCATGAGGTCTGAGCGATTTTTCTATTAGGGGAGTTTTTTACAGTCCCTATCTTTTTATCAAAATCAGTGTGCAAAAGAATTAAAAAATTTCTATTTTATCTTGTCGTCCATGCTCCTTTAGTAAAATCCCGGCTATAATATATTTTTATGAGGATTTGACCCAAATTTGACCGAGAACGGTTTGGAATGTTTACATATTTACAAAGTTACATGTTTACAATGTGCCTAATGGGTGGTATATTATAGATATAAATAAGGCACTACTGATAGTTGGTTAGCCCCAATTATTTAATTACTTAAAAAAGTAACCGCATTCCTTGGGCGAGGGGCGGTTACTTTTTTGATTGATTTATATATGCTATCAGAATCGTTACAACAATACTCAGTATCATTAGTACGATGGATAGGAGTTCAAAATCACTCATAAGTTAAGCCCTCCTTTCCCAGATTTCCTGCAAGCAAGATTTCTATGTAATCAGAGGGTTCAGTCCCTCTGTCGAAGGACTAACCGCCTGCCATTCTCATGTAGTGCCTTGTCTTATTCTACCAAAGGGATTAGCTGATAACAAGGATAATATTTGATAAAGAGAAAAAATATTTTAGGTGACTAAAGAAAGTACGTCAAGGGTGCCCGAAAGGTGCCCTAACTGTAAATAGCAAGTACCTATGAACAGCGAAAACCCGTCAACCACAAGGGCTAACGGGCTTCGTTGTTTTATAGTTATCTAAAGGAATGAGAGTAAAGTATGCGTCTTATCTTCAACGCTCTACTTTAAGAGGGGGGAGATAGTGATTACTTAATCAACTATCTGGCTCTTAGTATAAAAGGAAAATGTGTCCAAAGTATGATTGTTTTCTAAAAGAAAGCGAAAAATTCTTAAAAAAAAATAAACATAACTCTTTTCATACGTGGCAGCTCTAATTCTGCTGTTTTATTTTTAATAACTGCGAAGCTGATCACTGCCGTCATCAACTGTATTTTCTATTTCTTTGATCACTACATAATATCCGGCATCTCCAGATACCCGGATGAAAACTCTATCCCCTGCTTTTTTCCCAAGAATCGCTTTTCCAATCGGGGATTCTGTGCTAATAAGCCCTTTTAAGGAATTTCCCCGCACGGTTGTCACCAGTTTGAATACTTCCACCTCATCATCTTCTTCAAAATAGAGGTGCACGGTGTTGTTTAATCCCACTTCATCTTCTTTTGATTCATCGGATACAATCTTTGCAGTCTTGATCATCCGTTCCAAATACCGAATTCTGCTCTCATTTTTGTTTTTCTCTTTCTTAGCGGCATGATATTCAAAATTTTCACTCAAGTCCCCATGTGCCCTCGCTTCTTTGACATCTTCCAGCAGCTCTTTTCGAAGCACAATCTTCCGGTATTCAATCTCTTCGCGCATTTTCTTGATATCATTTTTTGTCAGTTCATTATACATCTGCAATCACCGCCTTTGCAAAACAGATTGGAAGATGAAAATTTGGTTCTTCGCTCTCAATCGGACTGTAACATCCAAAATGCTGGATCTTGTCGTCCTCTGATATTTTATAAAAATTGCAGTAAAATCTTTGTCCCGCTTTTAGCTTCTCAAGAGAAGTAATTTCCCCAAGCAGTGCTTCCGGGATCAAAACAGATACACACCACCGATCTGATTCTATTTTCGCCCGACAATCTGCTTCCTGATAGTACACATCTGAAATTAATGTCCGATTCTCTCTTGTATATCCTTTCTCCGCATACAGTGCTCCGTTGGCATTCATCTCAAAATTTATATAAATACACTGTTTCTCTATGCTCATATCTCCCTCCGGGAATGCAAAAAAAGCTTCCAGCGCGCTATCCTTATAGACGAGTTCTTTATCTTTGTTGCAAAGTCGCTTCGGATCACACTCTTCACAGGTCATCTCCACATAAATTCCCTGCCCATCGATATATCCGGCTCTGCCATATGCTTTCGGCGTTTGTAAACTGTTCCACAAATATTGATCGATTACGAACAGTTCGCATTGATCGATCTGTGTACGGTCCGCTATGCGGTATATTTTATATTCCATTTTTTCCTCCATCATTCTCACAATCTGCTATTTTAAGCTTCCAGTTTATTATACCGCTTTTCCTCTGCCTTTTCATCATTTTTCTAGTTCTTATTGAAATCTCTTCCCCATTTTATCTTTCGGATTTTTACCGCGCTTTTCTCCCACATATACAGAAAAAAAGATCCACATCTTGTGTGAATCTTTTTTCTTCCTTCTTATAATCTTGCATCAAATAATCCACAGAAACTGTCAATCGGATCTGTTCCTTTGAATGCTTCTTCTCCATTCATAAGATCCTCAACTAACGCATCCAGTGTTGTATCTTTGGAATCGTAAGTGTTGATATAGGTCCGTGCCTGCGGGATATCTGCAAGCATTGTCGGCTGTCCACATCCGACAACAACAACCGGAACTTCAAATACATACCACGGAATCTCTCCGCCTCCCTTTGACATACCAAAGCTTGGTCTTCCGTTCGGCACATCACAGAGCGTGATTACAAGATCCATATCGGATACGAAATCTGCAATGGCATTCTTTCCTGCAAAGTAAATATTTAAGTCTGGCTTTTCCCCGGCTTCAATCTGTTTCTTCATGACATCAAGCGGACTTTCATAGATAAATGCATCAAATCCTTTTGCACATAACTTTTCTTTTAACGCTTCTGCCGGATTTCCTTTTCCGCCTCCAAGCATTTTCATCAGCGCTGACATACTGTTCTCTGCGCCTTTGATATGCACGATCATAATTCTCTTATAACGATCTGGTGTCATAGGGAGCACGTCTTTGTCTTTATATTTTACAAGCGTGATACAGTCTTCGCTGATTGATTTCTGCATTGCCTTGTATTCTTCTCTCTGAAGCACTTCCTCTACAGTCTCTGGCTGTGGAACCAGTTCTTCTTTGCTCTTCTTATTCAGACCCAGATGTGCTTTGAGTCCTAAAATACGTGTCAATGCTTCTGTCATTCTCTCTTCACTGATGATTCCTGTCTTGTATGCACCAAGCATTGTAGCAAAATCTTCCTCTGGATCATTGAAGAATAAGAACATATCACAACCTGCATTGATACTTGCCGGAAGCATCTCTGAACGCTTCATTCGGTCTGTCATTGCTACCATATGGGAAGCATCTGTCACGACCATACCGTTGAATCCAAGTCTGTCTCTCAAAAGACCTGTCATGATCTCCGGACTTAATGTAGCCGGCATCATATCTTCGTCCTTTAACTCAGGATTAATGGCTTTTGCATAAGAAGGAAGCATGATGTGTCCTCCCATGATCGCATCCAGATCATTCTCAATCAATGTACGGTAAACATGTCCGTAAGTCTCATCCCATTTTTCCACATCAAAATAGTTTACATTGTTTGCAATGTGTGCATCTCTGAAGTCTTGTCCATTTCCCGGAAAATGTTTCGCTGCGCATGCAAATCCCGGAATCGTATGTGCTCCATTTAAATATGCTTTGCTCATAGTTGCTACACGTTCTGCATCTCCGCCGAATGCACGTGTCACAATCTCTGTATTCTCCCAGTTGTAAAGAATATCTGCCACCGGTGCAAATGCCATGTTACATCCGATTGCCGCTGCCTGTTCATTTGCCATCTTTCCTAATGCAAATGCATACTCTTCCTTATCTGTAGCTGCAATCTTCACACCAGCTCCAATATGTGTCCCATCTGCACATGCGCCGTCTCCTCCGGCTTCTGTGTTGCATGCGATAAATACCGGAACCTTTGCATATTTCTGAAGGATCCGATTCTGTTCCTGAATCGCCTTTCCCGGAGCCGGATTGTAACGGCATCCACCAAGGTGATATTTTTCCATCAATTCTTTTAAATATTCTTCATCGTGTGAAGCTGTCAGCTGAAAGAATAACTGTCCCACTTTTTCTTCCGGGCTCATATTTGCAATTGTGTCTTTTACCCATTGACAGTCTTCCTCTGACAGATAATACGGTCTTGATTTTAAATCTACCATATAAATAACATTCTCCTCTCTGCATAAAGCTTTTGCGCAACTGATTATACCATTATATTATACAAAAATGCTACATATTTCTTGTATATTTTACACAAATTTCATTTTTCTTTTTCCTAATATAGATTTTCTAATACTATGCAAAGCTGGCTACTCTATACTGCTCCATCCAGCACTGGAGCCAGGAGAACTTTTCCGGTTCCACGATACACATTTACAAGTCCTTCCCCCGAAGCTGCCGAACCTAGCAGTGTCTTTCCTGACCGTTCTACAGTAAAACTTAAGCTGCCGCTCCATGCGATCGCCATGTTGCCATCTACTTTCAATACATCATCCTGGAGAGTGATCTCCACAAGCTCCTCTTTCGGACAAGGTGCTTCCAGACAAAGCACTCCCTCTCCTACCACTCCAAGATTGAACAGCCCTTCATTTCCTGCAACAGCAGAAGAAAGATTGGAGCGCATCACTGCTTTGTGCTTCAGTCTTGCATCACATGCCAGGAACAATCCGTCATCCAACACGATGGAACCATTCCAGTCTTTTAAATCTACCAGTAGGATGTGCTTATAAGTCGGTTCCAACACAAGAATTCCGTTTCCGGTATATTCCGGCTTGATCGCCGATTCCCCGGTTGCTTTTCCCCTGACTGCTTTTCCAAAGAAATCGCCCACACCTTTTACTCCCGTTGTCGCATTGACATTGCCTACGGTCCACTGCATTGCTCCTGCCTGAAGTGTGATATTTGCCTGATTGACATCACAGATAACCTGGCGCTTTCTCACATTCATCTCATTACAAAAATAGGCCAACGTAGCATTGTGCGGCATCACACTTAAATCACGCTGATATTCTATGACAGTAAACGGACCAAGAGAGTTTAACACTTTAATATCATCATTATTCGTAAAATTAGAGATTCTATACATCGTTTTCTTCCTCCTTATCACACTTTCCTGCAATCTGTGCTAGTAGGTTTATTATACGGTGTTTGTACAAAAAATACAATATTTTTATATTTTTCAGCTATTTTTCATACAGTTTATGCGCTTGTATTGAAGTATTCCATCATTTTTCACTGTTCTGAATTTTTATTACAGAATATCGATATACTCTCCATTCAATGCCTTATTCATACTTCTGACCGCACAGAATTTTCCACACATGGAGCAACTCTCCTCAATTTCCGGTTTGCGGTCTTCCCGAATCTGTTTTGCCGTTTCTGGATCCATAGAACACTTCCACTGCTCCTCCCAATCAAAAGTTCTTCTGGCATCCGCCATACGATCATCGATATCTCTTGCATGCGGAACATGTTTTGCAATATCTGCGGCATGCGCTGCAATTCTGGAAGCGATGATCCCCTGTTTAACATCTTCTACATTCGGAAGCGCCAGATGTTCTGCCGGTGTCACATAGCAGAGAAATGCTGCACCTGCTGAAGCTGCTACTGCACCTCCGATCGCCGCTGTAATATGATCATATCCTGGTGCAATATCAGTCACGATCGGTCCCAATACATAAAACGGAGCACCCATGCAGATTGTCTGCTGCAATTTCATATTTGCTTCAATCTGATCCAACGGCATATGCCCCGGGCCTTCTACCATCACCTGCACATCTTTTGCCCATGCACGTTTTGTCAGCTCTCCCAAGCGCACCAACTCTTCAATCTGACACACGTCACTCGCATCGGCCAGACAGCCCGGACGGCATGCATCCCCAAGTGAAATTGTGACATCATATTCCCGGCAGATTTCAAGAATCTCATCAAAGTATTCGTAAAATGGATTTTCATTTCCGGTCATACTCATCCACGCAAACACAAGCGATCCGCCTCTGGATACAATATTCATTTTTCTTTTATGCTTCTTGATCTGTTCAATTGTCTTTCTTGTAATTCCACAGTGCAGTGTGACAAAATCCACTCCATCCTCTGCGTGGAGTCTTACTACATCAATAAAATCTTTTGCGGTCAGTGTGGCAAGATCTCTCTTATAATGAATCACACTATCATAAACCGGAACGGTTCCGATCATCGCCGGACATTCTTGTGTCAGTTTTCTTCGAAATGGCTGCGTATTCCCATGAGAAGAAAGGTCCATAATTGCCTCTGCTCCCATATTTACCGCCGCCATGACTTTTTCCATCTCAACCTCATAATCTTTGCAATCTTTTGACACTCCCAGATTTACATTGATCTTCGTACGAAGCATAGATCCTACTCCATTTGGATCCAGGCATTTATGCCTTTTGTTGGCGCAGATCGCCACCTGTCCTTTCGCCACCAGATCCCGGATTTCCTCCTCTGTGCGGTATTCCTTCCGCGCAACTGCCCGCATCTCCTCTGTGATGATTCCCTTTCTTGCTGCTTCCATCTGTGTGTAGTATTTTTCTGACATATGATGTACCTCTTCTTTCTTCTGCCCGCGGCAGAATATTTTTTATTTGCTCTGTGCCGGAATTTTTTATGACAGAACTCCAAAAGGATTTCAAGGATTATGCCTGGGCGGAGCATTTTTTCATAGGACTCTGCTTTTTATTCCATAGCATTTCTCGGAAATTTCCTATGTAATAAAATATAATAAAAAAACAGAGTACCTCAATTGGTACTCCGTCAAACTTCTTAAAATCAATTCTTTCCTACGTTGGCATTATCCAAATCAGGTATCAGGGTCGAAGTTCACACCTTCCTCTCAGCCTGTCTACAAGCTCCCCGGCTATTTACTTTTCTAGAAAATAGTAACACACTAATAACTAAAAGTCAATTTTTTGATCTTCCAGAAATTTTCTGATTTCTTCTTTCTTCGGCATCGAGCGGATTGCTCCTTTTTTTAAAGTGATCAGCGCCGCCCCTGCGTTTGCAAATGTCAGCAGTTCCTCTAAATCTTCTTTTGACAACTGCTCTAGATTGTGTTCCAACAGGTATCCTAACACACAGCCACAGAACGTATCACCTGCTCCTGTTGTCTCAATGGCTTCTACACAAAATCCCGCCTTTTCTACGCACATTTCCTTATAATATGCACGGCTTCCTTCTTTCCCCATCGTAAGAAGAATTAAAGGAATATGATATTTTTCTTGTAGCATACGGATTCCCTTGTCGTAGTCTTCCTGTCCTGTGACGAATTGAATCTCATTATCAGATATTTTCAGGACATCACATTGTCTAAACCCATACTCCATCTGCTCTTTTGCCAAGTCTAAAGATTCCCAGAGTGGTTCCCTCAAATTCGGGTCAAAAGAAATCATAGCCCCGGCCTCTTTGGCGCAGCAGATTGCTTTTTTCGTTGCATTTCTCACACCTTCATGTGTCATAGAGAGTGTTCCAAAGTGAAAGATTTTTGTATTTCGGATCAGTTCTAGATCCACCTCTTCTTCCCTCAGCATCATATCTGCTCCGGGGTTCCGATAAAAAGAAAACTCCCGGTCCCCATCCGGCAACGTATGCACAAATGCCAGTGTAGTCCGCACTTCCGGGTCCATCCGAAGACTTTTAGAACAGATTCCTACTTCATCCAATGTATGTTTCAGCAGAGTTCCGAACATATCCTGCCCAACTTTCCCTATAAAAGCAACCTTCTTCCCAAGATTATTTAACATTGCCAATACATTGCACGGGGCGCCGCCCGGATTTACTTCCAGAAGCTGATTCCCCTGCTCACTTTTTCCACTTTCTGTAAAATCGATCAAAAGTTCTCCAAGCGCTGCTACATCATACATATTCTTTCCCCCTTCACGCACCTCTTAACATTCTTCTATTTTTTCCAGATAAAATTCAAATGCCACATCATCGCCTTTGATTGCTGGTATAAGAATCCCGCCTGTCATAAGTGCCTTACCGCTAAGCTTCTCTTCTTTTTGTCTGCCTTTCACAAACCTATAAATTGCTGTTGCATCCACTCCTAATAGCTTAATGCGATGGCGCAGTACATTTGATGCAGCTCTGAATGCCACACCTTGTACAAGAATCTTACTGCAGTCCTCCGAAATAAACTCCCATGCTGCCAAATCATCTTTTTTCGGATTACTCAGTCTATAATACTTTCCGCCATAAATCAGTTCCTGATACTCCTTATACGCCTTCACCTGCTCCGCAACTTTCTCTTTCTCATTCTGATCCAGCTGATTCAGATCAAGTTCATAGCCAAAGCTTCCCGCCATTGCTACTGTTCCTCTCGTCTCAAGCGACGTAATTCTACCAGTCTGATGATTCGGTACGGCAGATACATGAGAACCAACCGCAGATATCGGGTAAAAAAAGCTTGTTCCATACTGGATAAACGTTCTTTCATGGGCATCTGTATTATCACTGCACCAAATCTGCGGGCAATAGTACAGCATTCCGGCATCAAATCTGCCTCCACCTCCACTACAGCCCTCAAATAATACTTCTGGAAATTCATCTGTCAGACGTTCTAAAAGTTCATAAACACCTAACACATATCTATGCGGCATTTCTTTCTGACGTTCTGCTGGAAGTATCGATGTATACCAGTCAGAAATGCTGCGATTCATATCCCATTTAACATATTCGATATGATTGTCTCTCAGAATCTTACTGATAGACCGATATAAATATTCTACTACTTCCGGATTCGCCATATCAAGTACTAACTGATATCTGCTTCTCATAGGCTTTCTCCCTGGAATACTGATTGCCCATTCCGGGTGCGCCCGGAACAACTCACTGTCTTCGGAAATCATTTCTGGTTCAAACCATATTCCAAATTTCATGCCCATATCATTGATTTTTCTGACAAGTGCTCCCAGCCCCCCTTTCAACTTCTTTTCATTTACTTCCCAGTCTCCGAGCCCTGATGTATCAGAATCCCGTTTTCCAAACCAGCCATCATCTAACACCATCATATCAATACCTAGTTTTGCTGCCTGACGGGCAATCTGTTCTATGTCTTCTTCATTAAAATCAAAATAAGTCGCTTCCCAGTTGTTGATTAGAACTGGACGTTTTGTCAGCTGATATGCTCCTCTACATACATTGTGGCGTATGACATGATGAAACCTCTGTGACAATTCCGCCATTCCATTTGCCGAATAAGATAAGATTACTTCTGGCGTCCAAAAATTCTGTTCCGGTTCCAGTTGCCATGAAAAAGTATCCGGGTGAATTCCCATTACAAGTCGTGTCTGCCCAAGCTGATCTTTCTCTATCTGTGTCTGGAAACCACCACTGTACATCAGTACCGCTCCCATACACTCCCCATCTTTTTCTGTACAGTCTCTCTCGCAGAGCAGAACCGATGGATTCTGCTGATGACTTGATGTTCCTCTTGTACTGCTGCTTTCCTGAATTCCGTAAAATAGTGGGGTACGTTCTGCCTCTCGTTCCATCGTATGTCTTCCGTGAAAATGAATCCAGTCCCAATTTCCGTCCGGAATATCCATGCAAAGACTATGTGCACGCTCAAGCACGATTGGCATACTTCCCCGGTTTATGATCATTACACTCCGCGTGATCACATCTGCCTCTTCCAGTACTCCATAGAAAAGATGTACCTCTGTTTCAGATGCCGTATCTTTCATAAGAATCTCCAGTGTTTCCGCCTCGTTCTCCTCTGCATAAACTGCCGGCAGTCCCGGAATACTGTATTTTCCTTTCCTGATAAAATATTTCTGAAACCGTAAATCCAGTGCCTGACTGCCATCTGCATGCCGCACCGTCACTGCTGGTACCCGGAAATCTCCCACTCCACTCCCTGCATACTCTAACGGCATTGTATTCAACGAATACGTTCTGTCATTTTCTGCTTCATAAATATTTCCGGAAAATCCCACATCCGGATAATCCAAGAGATACTCCATGCTCACTCCCGTTTTTTCCCCATACCACAAATGTTTCACTACCCCAAACGAATCTGCCTTCATCTGATAAAGTGTATTCGCAGTTTCCAGAGAAAAAATCTGATCCTTTACTGTTATTGCCATACTATCGTTTCCTTTCCGTTTTCATAATCCTTTCCATACCGGGTAATCTCAAATCCATAAGACCTCAAATCTGCTGACAATCGAATACTATTTTCCTTGTATTTCCTTGTGATCATAAGTCTCTCCCCCTCCGTTTCCACCTGGATTTTTCCATCCATATGAAATGCCGGTTCCATATTACGAATCGCCATGAGCTTTTTCAATTTCCTTACAACCGGGCGCTCCTGCTCCCCTGCAATCTCTTCCAGTGTATAATAGTGTCGATTAATATCCCGTCCATTTTTCGTCTTTTCCATCAATTCGAGATCATTTTCCCCTGCGAGAAGTCCCACATAATATACTTGTGGGATTCCCGGTGCAAAGAACTGAATCGCTCTAGCCAGCAAATAGGCATCGTCTCGATTGCCAAGTGCAGAATAATAGGTCGTGTTGACCTGATATACATCCAGATTATTATATGCTTCCGAACTGTAAATTTTCTTTACATTTGCCCCTTGCCGATACATCTGTTCCTGTACCATGTAAACCTCCTCGTCAGGAAGAAGATCTTTCACATCTACAATCCCTATCCCATCATGAGTATCCAAGGTTGTAAATTGTTTCATTGGGCACATCTCCAGCCACTTCTTTAAATATACCCCCGTATGATTATAAAGTGCGTGAAGTGTCAGCACTGGCAGCGCAAAATCATAAACCCAGAATCCCTTCTCTGCAATTTTCATCGGAATCGTATAATGTTCATGGATTTCCGGAAGAATTTCCACTTCGTACCGTCCAACAATTTGCTCAATTTCATGTAGCAATTCCCAGATATCCGGTTCTACAAAAAAGCAGTTCGTATCTTCTTTCTTAATTGCATAAGCGAATGCATCCAGACGTATCAAAGATGCTCCATTTTGGCACATCTGCTCCAGCGTTCCTTTGATAAATGATTTTACCGCTTCCTTTCTGACATCTAGATCAATCTGCTCTTCACAGAAAGTGCACCAGATTTTTTCTGTTGTTCCATCTTGAAATTCCACTTCAATATAGGGTGCCCTTGGCTTTCTCTTGTAAATCTTATCAAGTTGTTCCTGCGTCGGCGCTCCCTTTCCCCAAAACTCCTCGTAACGAATAAAGAAATCGGCATATTTTGATTCATTCTTTCTTTTCAGAAAATCCTGAAAATATTCTGAAGAGGAAGAAATATGGTTTACCATAAAATCAAACATCAGATAATATTCTCTTCCGATTGCTTCAATATCTTCATAAGTTCCAAACGCTTCATCTACCACATCATAGCGCATTGGTGCAAATCCGCGATCCGCAGAAGATGGAAAAAACGGCAAAATATGAACGCCTCCCACAGCATCTCTATAATAGGTATTCAATACCGTATGTAATTCTTTCAAGTTCTTTCCCATGCTGTCCGCATAAGTAATCAACATCACTTTATTTTTCAGTTTCATTCTGTCTCTATCCTTTCACTGCTCCATTTGCTACACCATTCAAAATCTGTTTCTGGCAGATTACATAAAATACTAAAATTGGAATCAATGCCAGAATATAGGATGCAAATGCGAGATTATAATTCGTTCCAAACTGTGTCTGGAAATTTAACTGGGCCAGCGGAAGCGTATTATGTCCCGTACCTGACATAATGACCAATGGCGTCATCACATCATTCCATGTCCCAAGAGCTGTCAAAATTGCAACTGTCGCATGCATAGGCATCATCATCGGGAAAATAATCTTCCAATATGTCTTCCATGCGCTTGCCCCGTCAATATCCGCCGCCTCTTCTAACGCTACTGGAATGTTTTTCAAGTATCCGGTATAAAGCAACACATTCATCGGCATATAAAATACAAGATATAAAATGATCACTCCCAGCCGATTCCCAAGTCCCATCTGTGCAGTCTGCTTTACAAGGGGCATCATAAGAATCGAAAATGGCACAAACATTCCACTTACAATATACAAATAAATAAACCGAAAGCTTTTCTTCTTTGCCATACCTCTCCCAATCACATAACCGGCAATTGAATGAATTAAAATTGCCAGCACGATCGTCGCCAGTGTAATCAACAAACTATTTCCAAGCGAATGCCAGAAATCAGTCACTTCCATCGCCTGCCGGAAGTTATCCAGACTCCACCTTGCCGGAAAAGATAATGCGCCTGCCACATCGTTTGTCATCTCGCTTGGTTGCTTAAATGCGATGATTACTGCCATGTAAAGAGGAAAAAACACAGTCGCTGTTCCCAATACTAATACAATCGTTAAGATCCAATTTGTTTTTTTCTTTCTCTGCATTATAACTGCTCCTCCTTCTTTCCCATAACTGTCATTTGGAAAATTGAAATGGCTACGATGACAACAAAAAACAATACTGCATTTGCGCTCTGAAACCCAAACTGACCGCCGTCCATACCATTTTTATAAATCAGATAAGAGATCGATTCTGTACTCTGTGCTGGTCCTCCCTTTGTCAAAGACAGAATCTGATCAAATACCATCAAAAAATTTTTTGTACTTAAAATAAGATTGATCGTTACAAATGGCATCACCAGTGGAAATGTTACTTTCCAAAATTCTTTCCATTTCCCGGCTCCATCAAGCATACTCGCCTCATAAACATCCGATGGGACCGTCTGAAGACCGGAAATATAAATAATGGTATTCATCGCCACCGCCTGCCACACACCGACAATCAGCACTCCAATCCATGCATACTTCTCACTCGCAAGAATACTGTTCTGTAGAAATCCAATCCCGAATACATCGCCAACCACTGGAAGGATATAAGTAAAAATAAAACTGAAAATATATCCGATCACAAGACCTCCCAGAATATTCGGCACAAAATAAATCCCACGCAAAGCACTCTTAAATCGGATCTTGCTATTTAATCCAAGTGCCATAAGCAAACTCAGAACATTTACCAATATTGTTCCAGCAATCGCATACTTGAATGTAAACAGATAACTTTTCCCTACTCTTGCGTCCGTAAACAAGTCGATATAATTTCTCAATCCCACATATTCATAAGAACCATACCCTTTATAATTTGTAAAACTATATACAATTCCTTTTAGCATCGGCAACGTATTGAACATAAAAAACAACACAACTACCGGTATTACAATTGCCAGAAATGTTCTCTCTCGATTGCTCATTTTCTTTTTCATTGTGCATCCTCCATCCCTTTTTCATACTCCTGCACTTTGCGGATCAAATCTCTGTTATATCGTTTCCATTCCGTGTCAAACCGTTTCAGAAATTTATCTGCTGAATTGTCACTTTCATCCAGCAAATACGTCTGAATCATCGCATCCACACTCATTTCGCTCGGATAATGATGATCTTGAAAATCTGCCATTCTGTCATTTCTAATATATTCTCTCATCCCCGTCAGTTCGCTTGGAATAGAAAAATCCCCCTCTTTGCAGGCAATTCCTCCCTGATCTTCCAGATAAATCTGAATTACCTCGTCCTCATATAAAAAACGAAGTACTTCATAAACTGCTTCCTTTTGTTCTGTATTTTTCATAACGCAAAACTGAAGATCAATTCCTGAATTTAATACATTCTCCTTCTCAGAATCATTCGCCGGAAATACAAATGAATCAATTTTCATATCTGGATTGACTGATTTAATCTGAGGGATTGCATAACTTCCAATTGGATACATCGCCGATTCTCCCCGGGCAAACGCGGTACATGCATCGTTATAGCTATAAGCATACGGATTTTCTTCTGCATATGGAAGAAGCGCTTTTATTTTCTCAGCAGTTTCACGATATGCTTCTTTAAAAGTTGTCTCCTCCCTATTGACCTGGCTGCATATGTCGGAATCTGCCAGACCAACTGCCAATGCATTCCACGGTGCAAGACAAGTCCATGTATCTTTAAATCCAAAATACAATGGCTGAATCCCACAGCTTTGAATCTCGTTACATAATGTCATAAATTCTTCCCATGTTTCAGGAATCTCCCATCCATATTTTTGAAACATTTCCTTGTTATAGAGAACTCCCGCTGCATTGGCTGCATATGGAAGCGCATAAGCACCTTCCTGCGGAACAAATTCTAATTCTTTATCCATCTGGAGATAAGACTTTTTTACTTGTTCCAATTCTTCTAACTCTGAAATATCCAGAAATAAATCTGCATCCAGAAAGTTAGAATAGTTGCTGTCTCCTCCAATTCCAATAATATCTGGATAATCTTCTCTGATAAATCTTGTTTTTAAAATTGTCATAGCTTCATTTGGAGAAGAAATCGTCAGATGGATGTCATCATGCGTCTCATTGAAACGCGCCTCTATTTTTTCAAATGCCTTCACTGCCTCCGGTTTATAACACACCATCTCAACTTCTGCGCGATCACTGGAGGCTTCCTCCCCACAGCCCCCAAAATTTACTGTTCCCAACACAGCTGCCAACATCAGGGAAATGTTTCTTACAATGCCTTTTTTCGACATATTCCATACTCCTTTCGCATTCATTTTTTCTTCCGTTTTAGTTAAATTAATCATAACATGCCTTTATGCTATCAGAAATAGCAATTTATTTCCTATTTTATACCACAATACGATTTTTTATGGTATTATAGTAAGTAAGAACGCATTATGGTATATTTACTGAAAGGAGCCCTTATGAGCAACACATTTTTTCACATATTTCCACATGAAAACTTTATCGATCTTGGTATGTATCAATATGGCTATGAACAGTGCGATCCTGGTCATTCATTCGGCCCGGTTGCCAGAAATCATTATCTTTTCCACTATGTCATTTCCGGAACTGGAACATTAATGGCAGATGATTCGAAAGGGATCACACAGACCTATTCCATCAAAAGTGGACAGGGTTTTCTGATTTTCCCCGGACAGATTACAACCTATTATGCTGATGAAAAACTTCCGTGGGAATATGTCTGGATTGAGTTTGATGGATTAAAAGTAAAAGAAATCCTTCAGCTGACAGAATTGTCCCCTGACACTCCAGTCTACCGTTCTCACTCCAAAGATCTCAAAGAACAATTACTGAATGAAATGCTTTATATTGTGCACAATGCAGAAGAATCGCCTTTTCACTTGATTGGACACCTGTATCTCTTTCTTGATCATTTAATTCAGTCCTCCAAACGATCCAATTCTGCTCCTTCAAGTAAAATGAGTGATTACTATATCAAAGAGGCGATCCACTATATAGAACAAAACTTTCAAAACAATATTTCTATTGAAGAAATCGCCTCTGTCTGTGGAATTAACCGAAGTTATTTTGGGAAAATATTTAAGAAAGCACTTGGCCGTTCACCACAAGAATTTTTAATGAATTACAGAATGCTGAAAGCAACCGAACTGCTGAAATTAACTTCTCTGTCCATTGCAGAAATAGGCTCTGCTGTCGGTTATGAAAATCAGTTACACTTTTCGCGCGCATTCAAAAGAATCTATGGTATCTCACCAAGAGAGTGGAGAAACAGCCAAAAAAAGGAGAGTATACATGTTTCCCAATAAACATGATACTTCTCCTTAAGCTCTTGGCACTCCCCATAGCTAAAGCAAGGGGATTCTTGTTTCTACCACTACTGCATTGACTGATACCTTACAGTATTGCAATCTCTTTTATACATTGACTAATTTTTGAACGTTTCATTTCTTTCCTCTCCTCCCTCCAGAGGGTTCACCGTCTATTCCATGCTTTTCCTCAAAATATCGACAATTTCTTCATGCGAAAGAATCTTATATCCCCCGTCCATCACAAATGTTCCTTCTGCAATTCCCTCTATCATCTCTTCTGTCATACCAAGTTCCCGCAGATTCATGACAAGCCCAATTTCACGCATCCAGCTTTCCATGCTTGCCAGACCTTCCTTTGCAATCTGCTCTTTACTCTTTCCTTCTGTCTGTACTCCCCAGACATTCTCGGCAAACCGCACAAATTTCTGCAAACCATATGGACAAATATAACGGTAGTATGCCATTGAGACTGCAGCCAGTGTCATTCCATGTGTGGCGTCTGTATATGCGCCGACTGACTGCCCTATCATATGAACCATCCAATCGGTTGTCTTTCCCTGTTCCACCATAGTATTCAATGCCCATATTGCCGTCCACATAATATTGCTGCGCGCCTCATAATCCATTGGATCTGCAACCGCAATTCTTGAAGAATGGATCAAGGACTTCATCAGCCCTTCCATGACATAGTCTGAAGTATTGTCATCCTCCCCGGAAAAATATTGTTCGGTAATGTGATTAAAAATATCATAGATTCCTGCTACCATCTGATATTTTGGCAATGTATAGGTAAATACCGGATTTAAAATGGAGAATTTCGGGAAAACATTCTCCCCAAATACATGGCCGATCTTCCGTTTCCTCTCCGGATTTGTAATGACAGAACCACCATTCATCTCTGATCCAGTTCCTACCATCGTCAGCACACATCCAACCGGGATGATTCGATTATCTACCTCTTCCATCCTCTCATAATATTTTTCCCATGGATCTTCCTCACAATATGCAGATACCGAGACGGCCTTTGCATAATCACACACCGATCCCCCCCTACTGCAAGAATCAGATCCACCTCGTTTTCTCTCGCGATCTTACATCCCTCATACAATTTTTCTACTGTCGGATTCGGCATTACTCCTGGGTCCTCAAACACTGTTTTCCCTGCTTCTTTTAACAGTTCCATTACCTGATCATAGATGCCGTTTTTCTTAATCGAGTCTCTTCCATAACTCAGCTGCACCTTTGGTCCGTATTTTTCTAATTCTTCTTTCAAAAAAGTAAGGGATTGTTCCCCAAAATAAAGTTTTGTCGGATTACAATATTGAAAATTTCCTAACATAATTTTTCCTTCCTTTCCACTTTTTGCAAAGCATGCTCTGTTCCCGACACTTGAGCGTACTTCCGGCATCCGTAAGTTCAGCGAAAAAGAACTGGAAGCACTTCGGATGATCGAATGCCTGAAAAAATCTGGGCTGAAGATCAAAGAAATCAAGTTATTTATGGAATGGTGTGCCCAAGGAAGTTCCACTTATGAAAAGCGCTTAGAACTATTTCTACATCAGCGCAAAGTGGTAGAAGAAAAAATTGAAAAACTGGAAAAAGTACTCGACATGATCCAGTTCAAATGCTGGTATTACGAGCAGGCGCTCGCAGATGGAAATGAAGATCGACTAAAAACATATACAGAAACTCCTCAAGATTAAAATCCTGAGGAGTAATAAATGCTTTCTGTCTATTGGCTGATATCTCCATCCCCCGCTGTCCAACTCTCTCTGTTTGGTTCCACAGCAAAAGAATAAGCGTCCTCTTTATCCTTTTTTCTAAATGGAATCTTTTGCATAACTCCAATAATCTGTCCGGATAAAATAACGGTCAAAAGCGAATAAATGATCTTACTTACTGGAATGTAGGTAAGAGAGATAAGCAATACCACCAGATCACTGATCAAATAAATCCATTGGATATCCAACGGAAGTACTCGATCCAAACTCATTGCAAGCGCATCATCTCCAGTCGGAGCTCCACCTACTCGAACGCATAATCCTACGCTTACACCTACAAATATTGCTCCTACAACTGCTGCCAGAAGTGGTTTTGTGGCAATGTCAGGGAATAATGGATCAAACTGTTCGAAGATCCCATAAAAAACAGAAAATCCAATAGAAGAAATAAAAGAATATACAAGAAAAAGTTTTCCCAATAATTTCCATCCCAAAAGGTAACATAATACTGTCAGTATAAATCCTGAAACCGATGGCGAAATCCCAAACCAATATTCTAAAAGAAGTGTTAACCCTAAAATTCCGCCCTCTGTCACATTGGACATTGAATGGATATTGTAAAGTCCAAATGCCAATATCGCACTTCCCAATAGTAAAAGTAATACGGATGATAATTTCATTTCCTTCCAAACTGAACGCATTTTAAAAAATCCTTTCTATTAACCTATCATGAAATCTATACACTCATTATAAACTCTGGTATAATACTAGAGTCAAGGAGATCAATAGAAAATATGAAAAATTTTTTTAAAATTGGTGAAATTTCTAAATTATATGGAATCGGTGTAGATTCTATACGTTATTATGAAGAAATTGGAATTATCAAACCTCAGCGTTCTGAATCTGGATATCGCTATTATAGTATTCACGACATATGGAGATTAAATGTAATCCGAGATTTACGCTCCATTGGATTTACAATGGAACAAATCCGCGAATACTTAGACCATCATACAGTTTTGTCTTCAATTTCTATGCTGGAAGACGAAAAAGACGCGATTGCAAAGCAAATACAGTATCTGCAAAAGCTGCAAAAAAATGTAGAGCACAGATTGCATAACATTCATTCCGCATTATCTCTTCCCTTAGGTGAAATCTGCTTAATGAATATTCCCCCTCGCCATTGCCACCTTCTTCCCGAAGGATATAAAAATGAAGAAGAAATGGATGTTCTGATCAAACAGCTTATCAATCTAAATCAAAATCGCTTATACATTATCGGAAGTAATCAAATTGGAACTATGATTTCTCTGCCCTCTCTCGTAAATAAAAAAGTGCTTTCCTATCAATCTGTTTTTCTTATCGATGAAGAAGGCGAGGATATTCTTGCCGGCGGTCATTACCTTTGCGTCACTTATCGCGGGGATTATAAACAGAGCTCCTACTGGGGACAAGAACTCATCCAATATGCACACACTCACAACTTCAAAGTGCTTGGTAACTTATTGGAAATTCTTTGGATTGACATTCACACAACTTCTGATGAATCAGAATATATTACACAATTACAGCTGCCTATCGAATAAAATACTAAGACTGATAAGCGGTGGTAAAATCATAGCAACCACTGTTTACCAGTCTTTTTTATCTCATATACAGTTTCCTTACTAAGCTAAGGGATGATGGCAAAAAAATATTGTTTCATTTTTTTCTTTTGTTCTGGAAATTTGTGCTTACAAATATCTGTATGATATTTACAACGTGAATAGAATGGACACATATCTTCTCTTTTTTCTACTTTGATTTCATTGGCCTCTTGTAAAGATTGTTGCAAATCTTCTTTGTCCCCATTGGGAACTCTCATTTTAGGAACCGATTGGAGCAAATATTCTGTATAAGGATGTTTTGGATTCATATACACTTCTTCAACGGAACCAATCTCACAGATTCTTCCCAAGTACATGATCGCAACTCGATCCGCAATATAACGCACAACTCCCAAATCATGTGAAATGAACAATAAACTCAAATTACGATTTTTCTGGATTTCCTTTAATAAATTCAAAATCTGTGCTTGTACAGAAACATCCAGTGCAGATACTGGTTCATCACATGCAATAAATGCCGGTTCCAATGCTAATGCTCTTGCAATCCCAATTCGCTGACGTTGTCCCCCTGAAAATTGATAAGGATATCGCTTCATATGCGTTTCGTTAAGCCCCACAATTTCCAATAGTTCTTTTACTTTTTTTCTTGCTTCCTTTTTATTTGTATACACTTTATTTGCCAAAAGCGGTTCCATCAGGATTTCTTCCACTTTCATCTTTGGATCTAAAGATGCATAAGGATCCTGAAAGACCATCTGCATATTTTTACGCATTTCCTTTTTTACTTCTTTTTTAGAAAAAATATTTTCTCCCTCAAAAAGTATATTTCCATCTGTCGGCTTTTCTAATCCTAGAATAATTCGTCCCAATGTTGTTTTTCCACATCCCGATTCTCCCACAAGAGCTAACGTTTCATTGTTGTAAATTTCTAAATCAACATGATGTAATACATGATTTTCCTTTTTTGCACTAAACAGTCCTTTTGCCACAAAAGTTTTACTTATATTTTGTGCTATGATTAATGAATTTCCCATAAATTATCTACCCTCTTCAAATAAAAAGCATTTGACTTTTGTCCCATCATTTTGCTCATACAATTTTGGCTCTACTTCGGTACATCGTTCTGTTTTATGCGGACATCGCTCCGCAAATCGACATCCCTCCGGAATATTTTCGATAGACGGAACCGTTCCTTTAATTGCCATCAATTGGTCTATCTTTTTCTCTGGATCAGGAGAAGCCTGAATAAGTGCCTGCGTATACGGATGTTTCGGAGATTGGAAAAATGTCCTCACATCTGCTTCCTCTACAATCTGGCCGCAATACATCACATATACATAATCACAATTTTCACAAATCACTGCTAAATCATGCGAAATCAAGATGATTGATACTCCTCTTCTTTCACGCAAGGATCGCAGCAATTGTAAAATCTGAGCTTGAATTGTAACATCTAACGCGGTTGTCGGCTCATCCGCAATAATCAGGGATGGATCTGCTGCAATCGCCATAGCAATCATAATTCTTTGATTTAACCCTCCGGAAAGCTGATGTGGATATTGATCATACCTCATTTCTGCATCTGGTATTCCAACAGATTTCATGAGGGAAATAGTTTGTTTTTTCCTATCCTCTTTTGACAAATTTGTATGAATCTTCAAACTTTCTTCAATTTGTTTTCCTACTTTATGCAGTGGATGCAGGGCGCGCACTGGTTCTTGAAAGATCATAGAAATATCTTTTCCTCGCACTTTCCGTAATTCTTTTTCTTTTAGTACCGTTAGTTCCTCACCAGAAAATAGAATCTGTCCTTCTTTTATTGCAATGTTCACCGGCATCAACTGCATGATTGCTAAACTTGTCATGCTTTTCCCACAGCCAGATTCTCCTACAATCCCTACAATCTGTTGCTTTTTTACTTCTATATTTACTTTGTCTATAATCAAATACCCTGATTTTTTATCGCCAATCGTGACATCTTTTACTTGTAATACTATATCTTCCATCATATCCCCCTATCTTTCTGAACGTTTGGAATCCAACATATCTCTCAGGCTATCTCCGAAAAAATTGAGACACAAAGAAAGCAAAAGAATATAGATTGCTGGTGCCAGAGAAATCCATGGGGCATCAAACAGATACGTACGTCCTTTAGATACCATAACTCCGAGACTTGTCTGTGGCGGCTGTGCACCAAATCCGAGGAAACTCAATCCTGCCTCTGAAAGAATTGCAACTGGGATAGACATTGTGTAAAGCACAAGCAACAAGGAGCGAATATTTGGTAAAATATGTTTGATCATAATTTTCCATTTGCTCACTCCCATGGAACGCGCTGCTTCTATATATGTACTATTTTTTAGAGACAATGTTTGCGCTCTCACCGTTCTCGCTGTTCCAGCCCATCCAACTAAGATCAGTGCTAAAAATAAATTTTTTGTACTTGCTCCTAAATTGTAAACAATCGCCATCGCAAGAATCATAAACGGATAAGACAATACAATATCAACAATTCTCATAATCAATGTATCTACCCATTTTAATGTAGTCATTCCAGCTATCATTCCCAAAAATGTTCCAATGATCAAATTGATTGTTGTTGGTGCAAATCCAATAAATAGAGAGATTCTTGATGCATACAAAATTCTGCTGAAAATATCACGGCTCAATTCATCTGTTCCAAAAATGTGTTCCATAGAAGGAGCCGCCTTCGGTTTCATATACTGTGTTTCATTGATTCCATACGGTGCAATGAAATCTGCAAAAACAGCAAGAAAAATAAACAGCAAGATCATAAGAAAACTTATAAATCCTACTGGATCCTCTTTGACATACTTTTTTATTTTTTGTCCGGTATTTTTCATCATATTTTTCATGCTATCCTCCTAATCATAATGCACTCTTGGATCTGCCAGCGCATAAATAATATCCGCAATGAGATTTCCAATAATAATTAAAAATGTACTGAGAATAATCGTTCCTTGTAACAATGGTATATCACGATTGCTCAAAGCAGAGATTGATAATGTTCCAATTCCCGGAATACTAAAAATATTCTCAGTGATCAATGCCCCTCCCAGCAATGATGTAAATTGCATCATCATAATTGTGATCACTGGAAGAATCGACATTTTTAGTGCATGAAAAATAACAATTCCCATACGCGATTTTCCCTTTGCCTTCGCTGTTGTTATATAATCTGCCTGAATCACATCAATCAAATTTGTACGTATTAAACGCGAAATCTCTCCTGCCATGCTCCATCCCAACACAATGGATGGTAAAATTAAATGTGCCGGTGTTGTAAATCCACTAATTGGCAGCCATTTTAATTTATAGGCAATTAAATACTGTAAAATAATTCCAATGGAAAATGTCGGCATTGATATTCCCATGAGTGACACTCCCATAAATAATTTATCCAAACATGTATTTTTCTTTAAAGCACTTATAATTCCTATCGGTATTCCTAAAATCCATGCAAATGCGATTGCCGATAATGCCAGCTTTATCGTATTAGGGAATGCATTTTTAATCAGATTGAATACTGGCTGATTCATTACAAAAGAGGTTCCCAAATCTCCATGTAATAAATCTTTTATATACAAACCAAATCGTACCAAAATCGGATCGTTCAAATGCATTTCTTCTTCCACTCGAGCCACCGTTTCGTTATTGATCTTATTTTGCATCATCGCGGTTACTGCATTTCCTGGAATGTAATTCATCAAGACAAACGTAATCAGTATGACCCCTAAAATAATAGGAACAGATACTGCGATTCGTTTTGCAATATATTTACGCATAAGTTTTTCTCCTTATATGTATAAAAGGTATCAAATCTGATACCTTTTATACATTGCTATTTATTTATTGTAAGAATCATCGATTTCTACATTATGTGTTGAGCAGCAAACCCATCCCTGCCAGCCAAGCTGAAAGTTCTTCAATCTTGGGCTAATGATGCATGTACGTTTTTCAGCTGCGATCGGTAAGTATAATGCCTGTTCTGTTACGATTTCTGATTCTAATGCCTGAAGGGCTGCAATTCTTTCTTTTGGATCAAGTTTTGCATTTGCTTCTTTAATCTTATCGCTTAACGCTTTGTCTTTGATGTTATATCCATTCGAAGCGCTATTTTCCACTGTAAATGTTGTGAAGAATGCTCCTGGATCCGGAACATCTGCTGTTACAGGTCCCAGTGAAATAGAATACCCTTCTCCACTTGCAATGGTATCCCAGTAAGATGCCATATCCATGTTTTTGATTTCAGCTTTAATTCCTGCTTCTCCAAGCATAGACTGAATCATTTCATTAATAGGATGTGTATAACTACTTTCTCCATTCTGAAGAATTGTAAGTGTCACATCTGACTCATGGCCTGCTTCTTTTAATAATTTTTTTGCTTCTTCTACATCGTATTTAATTGGTGTTTGATCTTCAGAGTATCCCGGAATTGCCGGAGGAAGAACACCATTTAATAACGTTCCTTCACCATTATAGAAGTTCTGATTGATCAAATCACGATTGATTGCTGCCTGAACAGCTTTTCTTACATTTACATCCGCCATGAATGTATCGTTCTGATTAAAAATCATGTAGTCCATGCTTGGTGGCTGATATCCGATTAAGTAATCTTTCCAAAATTCATCATTTTTGAAATGCTCAAGGTCATCTGCCTTTACACCCATGTAATCTAACTCACCATTTTCAAACATCATCCGTTCGGTAGAGGCATCAATGTTCATTAAATAGCGGACTCCATCGATTTTAGCCGGTGTATTGAAATATTCATCATTTCTTACAAGATTGATCTCCTGATCTTGTGTCCAGTCTTTAAACTTCATATACCCTGTACCAACAGTGTATTCTGGATCAAATCCAAATTTATCTTTTCCTTCTTCGACAGCTTTACGGTTATAGATAGAAGCCGGAGCGCCTGTCATATTTGCAAGAAAAGAGGCTGATGGCGCTGAAAGTGTGATTGCGACTGTGTAATCATCAATTACTTTAACCCCTTCAATCACATCTGTTTTTCCATCCAGACGATCTTGGTACCCTTTTACTTCCTGATACTGAGCTGCATTGATACAAGCTTCTTCTGGATTTACAGCTTTATCAATGGTAAATAGTACATCATCTGCTTTTAATTCTTCCCCATTGTGGAATTTTACACCTTTTCTTAAGTGGAATGTGTACGTAAGACCATCTTCACTGATATCCCATTTTTCAGCAAGACTTGGAATAATCTCTGTTTCTCCAGCTTCATTCACAGTTACATCGACAAGACGATCATAAATCTGAAGCGGAATAAAATAATCTGCATTTGTTTTTTGAATGTCTAATGTTTTTGGGTTTTGAAATAATGTAAGAACCATGGTGTTCCCATTTTTACTTACATATTCTGTTTTTGTTTCGTTTTTCGCTACAGCATTTTCTTCTTTTTTCTCTTCGCCTTTTCCGCATCCTGCGAACATCAAAACGGATAATGCAGCAACTAAAAACAGGCTCAAAAATTTCTTTTTCATATTTTTCCTCCTCTTTTATGTTTTCCAACACCAGTCACATTCTAACACTATCCGTTTCATATGTTAAATTGTTTTTTGTTATATACTTTATTCAAATTTTCTATAAAAACTTCTCCAAAAAGAACGTTGTCCATCGCTATAGAAATGCCTATTTATACTTAATTTAGTTGGCTATTTTACTGTGCCTCTTGAAATTGTCTGTTCTGGATTATGATTAATTGCACCCACAATCGGATGTGAAACATACATTTCCTCTAAATATTCCATATCTAAATCTGTTAATTTCACATCCAAAGCTCTAACTGCATCATCAAGATATACTGTCTTGGTAGCACCGATAATCGGTGAAGAAATACCTTTCATCCACTGCCATGCAAGTGCAATTTGAGACATTTTGCAATTATATTTTTGGGAAAGCTCATATACTCTCTCTACAATCTTCCTATCCTGCTTTTCCATGCCATCATATTTCCCCATGGCTACTCTATCTGTTTTGCTACGCAGTGAATTTGTTTTCCATTCTGGCCTGCTTAAATGCCCAGCCGCCAACGGACTATATGGTGTAAGAGAAACTCCCATCTGTCTACAAATAGGAATCAGTTCTCTTTCATCCTCTCGATAGAGCAAATTATAGTGATTCTCCATTACAGAAAATTGTGTCCAGCCACGTTCTTTTGCTATAAGCTGCATATTGTAAAACTGGTAACCATACATTGCAGATGCACCAATTGCTCTTACTTTTCCAGCTTTCACCAAATCATGCAGGGCCTCCATTGTTTCCTCAATCGGTGTATCATAATCAAATCTATGAATAATATACAAATCCAGATAATCTGTGCCCAACCTCTGCAAAGTGCCTTCGATTTCCCGCATGATTGCTTTTTGCGATAAACGTCCTTCATTAAAATATACTTTTGAAGCGATAACTACCTGATCCCTTGCAATATTTTTCTTGATTGCCTTACCAAGATATTCCTCGCTTGTCCCTGCCGAATATCCATTTGCTGTATCAAAGAAATTAATTCCAAGTTCCAACGCATGTTGGATTACTTTTTCACTTTCGTTTTCATCAATTGTCCAATCATGCATCGTTCCGACCTTCCCAAAACTCATGCAGCCTAAGCAAATTTTCGATACGCTGATATCTGTATTTCCTAATTTGACATATTCCATTTTTTATGCCCTCCCTTCGCAAATAAACATTCTATCTTTCCATAGATATCCATCTTTCTTTACTGCTTTTCATTATGCTAATTTGCTGTAATCTTCATTAGTAACCGGCTCACACCATTCATTTGAAGTAATTTCATGTTACATCTCTCCAAACTTATAATGTTTCTACCCATTCAACGATTTGTTGTCTAGTTGCATTGTTAAATACCTTTCCTTCTGCAATCATGCTCTTATCATTCATCTCTATACTGCTTCTGGATTTTTTATCCATCCAATTAAGGTCAGCACTTGTATATGGAACCTCTGGTGTAATCTCAAACAAATCTGCTTTTGCACTATCAGCAATCATTTCTGCTACCTTTTTCGTTGTTCCACTTGCACTAAAATATGCCACTAATCTTTTTCCCATAGTTATTTGCCCCCTTTCTAAAAATAGATGTGCAAGATATCTTCTGATCCTGCACATCTATTCTATAATCTATCATCTTATCATGTCCAATACTTATATCGTATTCACATTTATGCCTAAAAAGCATTGATTTCTTCTATCATCTTATTTACTGCTTGTGAATAAGGAATATGTCTTCTCCATGCAATCACTACGCTCGCAGTAATCTCTGGATAAAGTCTCCTTTGCACAAATATCTCTTCCCTCCAATATTTTACAGCACCCTCAATGGAAATTGGATACCCAAGTCCATTTGCCGCCATCACACCGGTATTTGTTCCAAGATTGCTTATAAATGAAATATCAAGACTGGAAAAATCTTTTCCAAACCAATTGGCAAGTTCGCTCTGAACCCCCACCCTTTCTGGTAAAATAAGCGGCTTATCCAAAATATCATTCTTTTCTATGTACTTCTTATTAGCAAGCGGATCATCAGGGCGCATTCCTACTACCCAATGATCGCAGTCTTTTATTCTAATATAATCAAGCCCTTCTGTATCCACTGGTTCCATGAACAATGCAATATCTACAAGCCCTTTATTCATCATCTCATATATAGTGTCCGCTGTTGCGGTATGAATCGCAATCTGGACAAGCGGATATTTTTCTTTATATTGCTTACATATTTTCGCCAATGTTTCTACTGCTGTAAACTCTCCGCACCCAAAAGTAACTGTTCCTTCTATCACTTCTTCAGTTCCTCTCAGTTCTTCCAACATTCGCTCTTCAAGATTAAGGATTTCCAATGCTCTTCGCTTTAACAAAATTCCTCCATCTGTAAGCGTTCATCTGCTAATTCTTTCAGAGTATCCTCAAATGCTCTATTTCCATATGATACCACCAATATAGCTTTTGCATGATTCCCTTTAAATTTATTCATTCTCTCTAGTGCAATACCTGGCACTCGGCCTCCATAAGATGGGATGCCAATCACACAAACATCATCTGCATCAAATACTTGATCGACCATGTCTTCTTTTTTGCTAAAATCAATTTCCTGATAACTGCCAACTTCATTCGCCACCAAATTTGCAATCTCTTTTGTACTGTTTGTCGGACTAAAATAAATAGAATATACACTCATTTTTATAACCTCTTTTCGCCTTCTTTGCTACATCTTTTCAACATTGCTCTACTTGTTGCCAAAATAGTATCACTGGCTTTACTGTCGTATCATCAAAATCAATATAATAGTAATTCCTCCCATCCCCCACTTTCTATTAAAGCTAACAGGATCTCTTGGCGGACTTGATCTCCTAGTATCGTCATAATTGGTCTAGCAAGATTATAAGTTTCAATAAAATTTTTCTTCTCCAAGCTAAAATCCTTATCCATACATCCTCCTATGGTTAATCTTCGTCAACCATTATAGTTCATAAAAACTTCTACTTCAATATTGGTGTCGTAAATCAAGTTCATTATTTTGCTAAAAAAACTCCCCAGAACCAAAGTCCTGAGGAGTTATAAAATCTTTTTGAAATTGTACGTTCTGAAACGTATAATTAACGTTTGCTGAACTGTGGTGCTCTACGAGCTGCTTTGAGACCGTATTTCTTACGTTCTTTCATACGTGGGTCACGTGTTAAGTATCCTGCTTTTTTCAGAACTGGTCTGTAATCTGGATCTGCCTGAAGTAAAGCTCTTGCGATACCGTGACGGATAGCTCCAGCCTGTCCTGTGTATCCACCACCGCGTACGTTTACTAATACGTCGAATTTGTCAAGTGTCTCTGTTGCTACTAATGGCTGACGAACAACAACTTTTAATGTCTCTAATCCTAAATATTCGTCGATGTCTCTTTTATTGATTGTAATGTTACCTGTTCCCGGTACTAAATATACTCTTGCGATTGATTTTTTTCTTCTTCCTGTTCCGTAGAATTTTGCTTTAGCCACTGTAATTTCCTCCTTTCAACCTTTCCTTAAAATGTTAATACTTCTGGTTTCTGAGCCTGATGATCATGCTCTGGTCCAGCGTATACATGAAGCTTTTTGATCATTGATCTTCCTAAAGGTCCTTTTGGAAGCATTCCTTTTACAGCAAGTTCGATTACTTTCTCTGGTTTCTTATCCATCATTTCTCTTAATGTAGTTTCTTTCATTCCACCTACATAATCAGAGTGATTGTAGTAGATTTTCTGATCTAATTTTTTACCTGTAACTGCGATCTTCTCTGCATTTACAACGATTACGTAATCTCCTGTGTCGATGTGCGGTGTATAAACTGGTTTATTTTTTCCTCTTAATACTTTTGCGATTTCTGATGTTAAACGTCCTAATGTCTTGTCTGTTGCGTCAACTACATACCATTTTCTTTCAATCTTATCTGGATTAGCCATGTAAGTTTTCATTGGTCGACCTCCTAATATATTCTCTCATTAAATCAATATTGTTTATTATGAAATCAGCTCACTCCGGGGCTTTGGTGTAAACTGTTTCTTCTCATGTCATACTTTATGATTATATTATGAATACGTCTTTCTGTCAACTGTTTTATCGTATTTTTCTACTGTTTTGCAACATTTTTCTTCTCTCTCCCAGCTATATTCCTCCTAGTCCTGATCCACAAATTTTTTATATTCTTCCTGAAATCACCTACATTTCCTCTGAAATGTCACAAGCAATTTCTTTCACCCGATTTTAAAATCCCACATTCTGTGGTATACTGTGTTTACACTGGAATCCGCTCCTAAATGGCAGATTCCAAAATCAACAGCAACGGAAGGAATTTTTTATGTGGGCATATCATAGTACATTTTATCAGATTTATCCAATCGGTTTCTGCGGTGCACCACTTTCCAATGATGGAATCGTAACACCACGAATCCGAAAAGTCCTTGACTGGACAGATTATCTTCAGTCACTCGGTATCGATGCGATCCTCTTTAATCCGGTCTTCGAATCAGATACGCACGGTTACGACACAAAAGATTTCACAAAACTGGACTGTAGGCTCGGATCAAATGCGGATTTTTCCGAAGTCTGCCAGTCACTCCATGCACATGGCATTAAGATTGTGCTGGATGGTGTCTTCAATCATGTCGGAAGAAATTTCTGGGCTTTTGAAGATGTCAGAAAATATAAATGGGATTCCGCTTACAAAGACTGGTTCCATATCAGTTTTGACGGCAACAGCTGCTACAATGATGGATTCTGGTACGAGGGCTGGGAAGGACATTTTGAACTGGTCAAACTGAACCTCCAGAATCCTGCGGTTGTCGATTACCTTCTTTCGTGTGTCCAAAAATGGATCACAGAATTTGATATCGATGGTCTGCGCCTGGATGTCGCATACAGCCTTGACCGCAATTTCATGCACCGTCTTCGCAATTTCTGCGCGGAGCTAAAACCTGATTTTGCTTTGATCGGAGAAGTACTCTTCGGCGATTACAACTTGATTGTCAACGATGAACTGCTTCACAGTTGCACAAACTATGAATGTTACAAGGGTCTCTACTCCAGCTTCAACGATAGGAACCTTTTTGAGATTGCACACTCTCTGAATCGTCAGTTTGGTCCTGAACAATGGTGTCTTTACCGTGGAAAACACCTAATGACTTTTGCAGATAATCACGATGTGACAAGGATCGCAAGTATCCTGAACAATCCATCACATCTTCCGCTCGTATATGGACTGCTGTTTTCCATGCCGGGACTTCCCTGCCTTTATTACGGAAGTGAATGGGGAGCAGAAGGCGTGAAATCTCCTGACAATGATTATGCTTTGCGCCCGTGTTTTGAGAAACCACTGCCAAATGCTCTTACTGATTTTGTATCAAAACTAATCTCCGTCCGGAAAAGCCACGATGCACTCTGCAATGGTTCTTACCGAAATGTAGTGATCCAAAATCATCAGCTGATCTTTGAGCGCTGTTCTGAAAGCGAACGGATTCTTGTAGCAGTCAACGCAGGGGACAACGAATACACTGCATATTCCGGCGAATTAAACGGCACAGCCGAAGAGTTACTAAGCGGAGAAACTGTGAATATGAACGGACAGGTTTCTCTTCCTCCTTACAGTGTACAGTATTTTCAAATGTAGTACTTTTTACGAGCATATTTTCAACCAATGTTTCTGTAATATTATTTTAAAATGCATATCTTAAGCGAAGAGTTTCCATAATTTGAAGCACTAAAAAAGAGCCTGATCTCCTTCTATTTTTGAAGGAATTCAAGCTCTTTTTCTCTTCCTATGCTTCTTTTACAAACACTTTTGTGATCTCTGCAATGTACATTGTATGGTAATCTTTCTCCGGATACCATCTCGCATCGTTTTCTGTTGCAATAAATTTCTCTGGTTTAATCTCATCTGCATAAAGTTTCCGACATACAAAAATCATTTCTGCCTCTTCAAATGCAGTTGTTCCATCTACAAAGTATGGTGTCAGTCCAGCTTCTTTGATTTTATCCCCGTCACGTCCAGACACTTTTCCACAAAGTGCAAGCGCTTCTCGGCAGTTTTCCCCAAAAAATGTAATTGTAAACACATCTTGTGCATCCACGAACTCTTTTGTGTAGCGCTGCGGACGAATGTAAGTTGTGACAACATTTTTTCCCCAGAGAACACCAACACCACCCCAGCTTGCAGTCATCGTATTGTGCTTTTTCTCATCTCCGGCCGTAATCAAAAGCCATTCTTTTCCAATCTTTGTAAATGGATTGAACTGTAATTCTTCGATTTTGCCTTCTCTAAATGACATGTTTCTTCTCCTTTCCCATGCAGATCTCCCGCATTTCTGATTTCATTTTCTTATACTTATGGAAGCGTTATTTCATCTACCCCGATGACATCATAAAGCGATCTTCCCATCTTTTCTTCAAAATATGCTTTTAGTTCATAGCATCTCTGTCGTTTGTCTTCGGGATAACTGCCATATCTTTCTTCGATATCACGAAGTCTTTTTTCCATGGAAACCGGTCCTTCCGGGAGTGCGATTGCATCACAAAGTTGTATCAGCAGATCATAATCGTCAAGCTCTATATGGTTGAGAAATGTTCTTACCATCTCCGACTTTTCTTCCGGAACATCAATCTTCCCGATATAACTCTCAATATTTTTAATCTGAAAAGAATGTGTCATACAGACTCTGGCAACCTCATCATACCCGTACTCCATCATGCACTCATATCCATCTACGATATGTTTAAAATGGGTTCCCGTTTCAATCCTTCTTCCGATATCATGGAGTAATCCGATGATGTATGCTTTTTCCGGATCAAGTCCACTGCAGTTTCGTGCGATTTTCTCCGCACACTCTGCGGCCGTTCGGCAGTGATCTGCCCACGGCCCGGGATGAATTTCTTCAGATTCCCTCAAAAAACTCTCTGCTTCCTTCCTATCCGGCAGCATTTTTCCACCTTCTTTCTATTTCATCACGATCTTACGGAAGTTTTTCTTTCCTCTCTTCAGCACGAAGTCTTCTCCATCAAATGTCTCAGGAGCATATGCTGTCTTAATATCTTCTACTTTCTCTCCGTTTACAGACACACCGCCCTGCTGTACTGCACGTCTTGCCTCGGATTTGGATGGAACAAGTCCGCTCTTTACAAGAAGTGTCAGGATATCGATCATTCCTTCTGTAAAATCACTTTCCTCTAATTCAGCAGTCGGCATATTTGCTGCATTTCCGGAACTGAAGAGTGCTCTGGAACTTTCCTGTGCTTTGACTGCTTCTTCTTCACCGTGCACGAGTTTTGTCAGCTCGTATGCAAGAATCTCTTTTGCCTGATTTAACTGGCTTCCTTCCCATTTGTCCATTGCATCAATCTCTTCCAGCGGAAGGAATGTAAGCATGCGGATGCATTTTAATACATCGGCATCTGCGATATTTCTCCAGTACTGGTAGAATTCAAATGGGGAAGTCTTGTTCGGATCAAGCCATACTGCACCGGACTGTGTTTTTCCCATCTTCTTTCCCTCGGAGTTTAAAAGCAGTGTAATTGTCATCGCACTTGCATCTTTTCCAAGTTTTCGACGGATCAATTCTGTTCCTGCAAGCATGTTGCTCCACTGATCATCTCCTCCGAACTGTAAATTACATCCGTATTTCTGGTACAGTGCGTAGAAATCGTATGCCTGCATGATCATGTAGTTGAATTCCAGGAAGCTAAGTCCTTTTTCCATACGCTGTTTGTAGCATTCTGCAGTCAGCATACGGTTGACGCTGAAGTGAGCTCCCACTTCACGGAGCAATTCAATATAATTCAGATCTAACAGCCAGTCTGCGTTGTTGACCATCATAGCTTTTCCTTCTGAGAAATCGATAAATTTGCTCATCTGTTCTTTGAAACAGTCACAGTTATGCTGGATCTGCTCCGGTGTCATCATTGAACGCATATCCGTTCTTCCTGATGGGTCCCCGATGTATCCGGTTCCTCCTCCAATCAGAGCGATTGGCTTGTTCCCTGCCATCTGAAGACGTTTCATCAGACAGAGTGCCATGAAATGTCCCACATGAAGGCTGTCTGCTGTCGGGTCAAATCCAATATAAAATGTCGCCTTTCCTTCATTGATCAAATTGCTGATCAATTCCTCATCTGTCACCTGTGCGATCAGTCCTCTTGCTTTCAATTCATCATAAATTTTCATGTTTCTTTCCCTCTCCTTCATTTTTAATCAATTTCCAAAATGCTTCTTCAAACTGCCGGAAACGTCGATAGACCGGTTCTGCCAGTGTTCCATCCTCTCCCATTTGGATAAATTTCTCCAAAGTTACCCATCGGGCATCTGCTGTCTCATTTTCCTGCAGGACAATATCCGAAAGTTCTACATCTTTTCTCACCACATAGAAATCATAAAATGCACTGATTCCCCTGACACTTCCAAGCAGCATCAGTTCTTCTTCTGATACACCGATTCCGGTTTCTTCCTTAAGCTCCCTGACTGCTCCCTGACGGCTTGTCTCCCCTGCAAGTACGCTTCCTCCTGTATTTTCCCAGCAATTTGCGTAAGTTTCCTTCGCCGGATGTCGAAGTGTGACCAGAATCTCTTCCTTGCTGTTCACTACACATACAACGACAACAACATGATAATGCCCCGGTGCAAGTGGCTCCTGCCGGTTATGCTGTTTATATAAAAATCTGCGATTTTCATCAAATAGATCCCAAAGTTCCATTTTGTATCCCCCTTTCAGGTAGTATCCTTATTTTCCTGTATCATTCTCCGCAAGCGATGTCGCCAGCGGCTAATTCCCTTTCCGCGAACTACGCATTCTCATGCAAAGCGTTTTTATTACAGAAAATTCCGAAGAAATCCCTATGCAATAAAAAAACTCCTGCCCTCTCTGTTTCATCAGAAAGGGCAAGAGTAAATCCTGCGGTACCACCTTTTTTCACAGACGACTCGCATCATCTGTCTCAGTAAGTATCAGTGTCTCATCCTCTCCTGATGAACAAAACATAATACTCAGATACGATAACGTGTATCTACTCCGTCACAGCCTACTTGATCTGTTCGGTGTGAAGCTCCAAGAGGTATTCATAACAAACGGTCCATGCGCCTCTCATCACCCGGCTGCTTTCTGTCTGAACGTGATGTCCGTTATTACTTATTCTTTTCATCGCTGATGTCTTATATGTTGCCTATCGTACTCCATTTGTCCCATTTTGTCAAGGCTGTGCCCACCATCTTTTTTATCAATTTTTAAATCTTCTGTGAGTTCTTGCCCGCAGACTACATTTCCTTATCCTATTGCTATTTACTTATCCAATCTTTTCCTCGTTCCGCTTTAATTCTCTCTCAACTTCCTCTGCAGTTGGCATTCCACCCTGTGCCCCAAATTTTTCAGTCGAAAGACTTGCCGCCGTATTTGCATAACGAAGCGCCTCTGCAATCGGCTCTCCTTTAGCAATCTGCACTGAGAAAGCACCATTTAATGTATCGCCTGCCCCGGTCGTATCAGCCACAATTGCTGGTCTTGCCGGAACGGTCAGTACTTCTCCATTTTTTCTGCACACAGATACTCCCCTAGATCCCTGCGTGATCACAAGTTTCTCCGGATATTTTTTCAGAAGTTCTTCGGTCGTCTCTTCCTCACCGAAAATAAGTACCGCCTCATGTTCATTCGGTGTCAGATACGTCACTTTCTCAATGATATCAAGAGGCACCTTCGCTGCCGGCGCCGGATTTAAAATCACCTTGATTCCATTTTCCGCGCAGAAACAAATTAAATCGTGGACTGTTTCCAGAGGAATTTCCTGCTGCAGCACAACCATATCAAACGCCTTTAATTCTTCCTTGATACTGTCTGCATAGATCTGGTCTACCTGTCCGTTAGCCCCCGGCACAACGATGATCGTATTGTCATTTTCCCCAACCGTAATCAAGGCAATTCCGGTCGGAACTTCTTTTAGAACTTTGATATGTCTGGTCCCGACCCCTTCTTTTCTAAGATTTTCAAGCAATTTTTCTCCATTGCTATCATCCCCCACACATCCGAACATCTCTACTTCTGCTCCAAGTCTCGCCATCGCGACCGCCTGGTTCGCACCTTTCCCGCCCGGAATATAGTGAATGCTGTCCCCAAGCAGTGTCTCCCCTTTCAACGGAATCCGCTCAGCGGTCACTGTCATATCCATGTTTATACTTCCCACTACTGCCAACTTCATACCCATTGTCCTCCATGTTCTACATTTTATTCTTTGTTGTCTCTCCTTTGATCAGCATCACTGGAAACTTCATCTCTCTATCCCTTGGAAGTTCCTTCACAGTACCTAAAATCATCTGCACCGCACATTTGCCCATCTCTTTGATCGGCTGTGCGACTGTCGTCAGCTCCGGTGTCAAAAAACGTCCAAATTTTACACCATCAAATCCAATAATCTGGATGTCTTCCGGTACCCGGTATCCCCTTTTTTGCAGTACTTTATATACCGAAACCGCAGTCATATCATTGCAGGCAATGATTCCGTCTGTGTCCGGATAGCGTCTGAGTACTTCTTCTGCGGCTTTGGCTCCATCCTCATACTTGTATGTACTGTCCACAAAACGCTCCTTCATGCTATGCTGACGACATACTTCCCGGTATCCCTCGTATCGCTTCTTGCCACTGGACAATTCTTGGGGGCCTCGAATACATGTGATCTGCCTGCATCCACATGCAATCAGATACTCCGCCGCCAGTTTTCCCCCTGCATAATGATCTGCCTCGATAACACTGGTCTGTCCCATCTCATCCAAACGTCTGTCCACAAAAACGATTGGCATGGAAACTGCCTCATAACTCTGGCTTTTTTCTCCGGTATTTGTCATTAAGATCACACCATCCGCCTGAAGCTGTGCAAGCATTTGCAGGTTTGCAAGTTCCTTCTCTTTCTGATCATCCGAGTTACAGAGAAGGATACGATATTCCTGTTCATACGCTTCCTTCTCAATCGCCTTTGCAAGTTCACTGAAAAATGGATTCTCAATATCCGGCACGATGACTCCGATTATCTTTGATGATTTCCGGTATAGCGCCCTTGCAAGTTCGTTTGGTCTGAAACCGGTTTCTTCAATCGCTTTTTCCACCCGTTCCCGCTTCTCCTCATCTACTCTCGCAGTTCCGTTGATCACGCGGGAAACCGTGGCGGGAGACACCCCCGCGCGCTTTGCTACTTCTCTGATACTTGCCATCCACTTTCCCTCCTTTCTGTTCACTGCTCCATTTTCTCCTAAAAATGTGACAAAGTTTTTATTATGAAACCCGTTTCAAATCTACTTTTAGTATACCTCTTTCTACTTCTTTTTGTCAATTTAAAGGCAAAAGTATTTTCTCCCCCTTAGCAAAAAACTCAAAAGCCCTCCCATACAGACAGATATTTTTTCTGTCTACACGGAAGGGCATACCTCACATCCTTTTAAAACTGATCTACAATCTTTCTTGCCTCTTTGATTTTCTCGACACTGCTCTGCCAGATTTCATATTCGCTGAATCCTGGAAGTCCCATATTGACACCTTCTCTCCGGAAAGTCATTTTACTTTCCACAACAACTTTCCCCGACATATGATAGGATGCAATTCCAGTCTCCTCATGCAGCTGGTCGATAATCTCCGGCTTGATCCCGCTTCCTGCCAAAATCTCTATCCTTCCTCTGCTCTCTTGCTGCAACTTTGCAAGAAATTCTCTTCCTTCCCATGCAGAGTTTTTCTGTCCGCTTGTGAGAATTGTCCGGCATCCTAATGAGATTGCCTGCTCCAGCGCTTCCAGGGCATCCCTGCTTACGTCAAAAGCGCGATGCAGAGCCACATCCATATCTCCTGCCTCCGCGATCAACCCCTGCATCTGCTCCATGTTCAGGGAACCATCCGGATTCAGGCAGCCGATCACAATCCCGTCTGCCCCCAGCCGCCGAAACAACTTTACCTCTTCTTTCAAAATCTCATACTCATTCTGACTGTAACAGAAGTCTCCGAATCTCGGTCTTAAAAGCACTCTGATTTTAAGGCTTGTCTCTTTGCGGATTTTCTCAAACAATGCCTGAGACGGTGTTGTTCCTCCAATCACAAGATTTCCGCACAATTCAATCCGATCTGCCCCTCCTCTTTCTGCTGCCAGAGCAGACTCCATGCTGTCTGCACACACTTCTAAAATACCTGCCATTTTTTTCTCCTCTCCTGAACCTGATTTCATCTGTATGATACTGTTTCCACTATATCATAAAACCGCCACCTTGTAACTGCTTCCAGCTACCCGACAGCGGTTCTGTTTTAAAAGGGATTAAACTATCTCATGCTTATTTACAAAGCTTTTTAAATTCGTCAGCTACAAACTGAACTTTTGTTCCAATAATAACCTGTACAGCTGTTTTGCTTGGACGGATCACTCCTGCTACACCGGCAGATTTGATCTTATGCTCATCGATTAATGTATAATCTTTGATCTCCAGACGAAGTCTCGTAATACAGTTGTCAATAGAAGTTACGTTTGCCGGTCCGCCGACACCTTCGAGAACAATTTTTGCAATTCCTGTGAAGTCATTGTTTGCCAATTCTACTTTTGTCTCATCAATATTGTCATCTTCACGTCCCGGTGTCTTCATGTTAAATTTCACAATCACGAAACGGAATACTACATAGTAAACCGCACCAACTACAAGCCCGATTGGGATCAGAAGCAGTGGATTCTGTGCAAACGGAGCTTTAAAGCTCAGGATCCAGTCAACCAAGCCTGCACTGAAGTTGAAACCAGCTCTTACCGGAAGTGCTGCAACAACTGCCATAGAGATACCTGTCAATACTGCGTGTACACCATATAGCGCCGGTGCAAGGAACATGAAGGAGAATTCCAGAGGTTCTGTAACACCATTGAAGAAGGAAGCAACTGCTACTGACATCAGGAGACCTGCTGCCGCTTTCTTCTTTGTATCTTTTGCTGTGTGATACATTGCTAAAGCTGCTGCCGGAAGACCGAACATCATTACAGGGAAGAATCCTGCCATGTACATACCAGTTGTTCCCATTACACCGCCTTCTGCATTTCCCCAGAATTTTGCGATATCGTTAATTCCCGCAACGTCAAACCAGAATACAGAATTCAGTGCGTGGTGCAGACCGAATGGAATCAGCAGTCGGTTGAAGAAACCGTAAAGACCTGCTCCGATCGGACCTAAATCCATGATAAATTTACCAACAGCTACCAGTACATTGTAAATGATTGGCCATACAAAGAACAGCACTAAGCTGGAAACTAAAGATGCCCCTGCGGTAACGATCGCAACACATCTCTTTCCACTGAAGAATGAAAATGCATCTGGCAATTTTGTATTTTTAAATTTGTTGTAGCAGGCAGCTGCGATTAGACCACAGAGAATACCGATGAACTGTGTCTGAACTTTTCCAAATGCCGGGTCTACTTTTTCCACTGCTGTGTTTGTGAGCATTGCCACAACATCTGTGGAAAGTAATGTCGTTGTCATGATCCATGAAACGAGTCCGGCAAGACCTGCGGTACCATCGTTATCGTCAGACATACCAACAGCTACACCAATTGCAAACAAGATTGGCATCTGGTCGATCAGACATCCGCCGCCCTTTAATAAAAATGCTGCAATTACATTGTTTGCCCCCCATCCAGTCGGGTCGATCCAGTAACCGATTCCCTGCAGGATAGCCGCAACCGGAAGACATGCAACCGGAAGCATCAGAGATTTCCCTAATCTTTGAAGATATCTCATCATAATTTTTTCCTCCTTACTCTTAATCCCTTTTGATTCACAATGAAAGTCCTCTTTTTCTTTCATTATTTATTTTACACCGGAGTCCCGGCAATAAAATCCTTAATAATTTGCTAATTTTTCAGCTGAATCTTCACAACATCTTCGCCTGGAACAACGTCTTTCCCTGCAAGACCTTCCACTGCTGCGTACTCATCTGTATTACATACGAGGATCGGTGTCACAATATCATATCCGGCTGCCTGAACCGCATCCAGATCAACACTTAACATCAGATCACCTTTTTTTACTTTGTCCCCTGCCTGAACATGAGCCTCAAATCCTTCTCCCTTCAACTCCACCGTATCCAGACCGACATGCACTAAAATCTCCACCCCATTATCTGCTGTCATGCTGACTGCATGAAGTGTCTCAAATACCATCGCGATCTCTCCATCTGCCGGTGCATAGATTTTGCCCTCAGACGGCACGATTGCAACTCCCTGACCTAGCATTCCTGAATTGAATGTCGGGTCGTTTACTTCTTTTAACTCTACGACTTTTCCTTTTGCCACCGCACCGAGCATATATGTATTGTTTTGTTTCTTCTTAAAAAAATTAAACATCTTGTTCCTCCTAGTCATATTGAAAACAGTCTGCAAAGGCAAGACGGTTCTTTGCTTCCTTCTCTGATAAATATCGATGTCCTGCCAGCGAACTGCTTTTTGCTCCACTGGCATCTACGTAAACCGTCTGATCTCCAATTTTCACTGCGCACAGAACATACTGTTCATCCTGACTCCATTTCCCATTCCAGTGTCCCATGACAACATGCGAATCCATGCCGGCTCTTCTGCAAAGTTCCGAAAAAATCTTTGCATACCCAAGTACACTTGCTTTTTTCTCGGTAACTGCCACAAGATGATTTTGCAGATACACTTTCTCCAGCATCTCTCCCATATGTGAAAGTTCACTTGCCGTCGTGACAGTGTCATCCGGAACTTTCATTTCTTGATCGAGCCATTTTAGGAAATAGTCAACGGTACTCTTCTGACCGATGTTTTCAGGGATTCCATCTATGATCTCAGACAGTACACGCTCTGTCTCTTCCTGTTTTTCTTTAATCTTTACTATCTTTTCTTCGTCGTTGACCGACAGGCCTTTCTGGATCTCCTCTGCATTTTTCAGTGTTCCGTCATCTGCAATCTCCCCTGGTGTCTCAATCCCACTGGCACAGGATAAAAACAGCACGACCTTTGTGATCTCATCCTCTGTGATCTTGGAAAAATCTTTCTCATCATTGAGAAGATACACATTATCTTCATTCATCGGAATATCTACGAATCCATAGAAATAATTATATCCTTCATATTCCAATGCCACCGTGATCCGCTCATATTCTTTTCCGTTCACAGCTTTCGGAAGAGTCAGTATCCCTCCCTGAAATTGCTCAATCTGATCTTTCAGGAACAGATATACTTCCATCTCCTTTTTTGTCAACTGATCCAAATAAAATTCTGCACTTTTTACAGTTTCTTCTCTCGGCTCATCTTTCAGTTCATCTTCTACAGATTGTTCCATCACGCTTTTTCTCTGGAAACCAAAAATAACTGTAAATACTGCCAGTAGGATAAGACCGATCAGAACAATCTTTTTATGCCTGCGAACATACTCCATCTGTGCCTTTCTCCTATTCCATCTCACGAATGATCTTTCTTAATTTCAAGATCATAGACGGAGCTACAGAAAGCTCATCTACACCCATGCGTACAAAAGTCTCTGTCAATTCCGGATCTGCTCCTAACTCTCCACAGATACCAGCCCATTTTCCTTCCTGATGTGCGCTGTCCACAACCATTTGAATCATTTTCAAAATTGCTTTATGGTGTGGATTGTAGAAACGGTCAAGTTTCTCATTCTGCCTGTCAATTGCCAATGTGTATTGTGTCAGGTCATTTGTCCCAATGCTGAAGAAATCTACCATCTTCGCCAGCTCATCACTGATCATAACTGCTGCCGGAGTCTCAATCATGATTCCTTCCTCAACATCGTTATATGGGATTCCGTCTGTTTTCAACTCTTCTTTGACTTCCTGCACAATTGCCTGTATCTGTGCTACTTCCTCTGTGGAGGTGATCATCGGATACATGATCGACAGATTCCCATAAGCAGACGCACGGAACAGTGCCCGCAACTGTGTCTTAAAGATTTCCGGCTGTGCAAGGCAGATCCGAATTGCCCGGTATCCAAGCGCCGGATTTTCTTCTTTTTCAATGTTCAGATAATCCGCCTGCTTATCGGCACCGATATCCAGCGTTCGGATGATCACCTTTTTGCCTGCCATATTTTGCACGGCTTGTTTATATGCCTGAAATTGTTCTTCTTCATCTGGAAGCTCATTCCTTCCGATATACAAGAATTCACTTCGAAACAGCCCGATACCTCCTGCATCGTTTTCCAATACATATCCCATATCTGCTACACTGCCAATGTTTGCATACAGATTGATATGTCTTCCGCCTTTTGTGACATTTTCTTTTCCTCTTAACTGCTGAAGAAGCTCCTGTTTTTCCTTCTCCTCCTCAATTTTTCTCTGAATCCTCTCTTTAACTTCCTCTGACGGATCCACAAAGAACTCTCCATGAAATCCATCCACCGCCGCCTCTGTTCCGGTATGCAGCGCTTCTAAATCCATATCTACTCCGATCAAAGCCGGAATATTCATCATACGGGCTAAAATTGCCGTATGGGAATTCGCGGAACCATGTACAGTCACGAATGCCAGTATTTTCTCCTTATCCATCTGAACCGTCTCACTCGGAGAAAGATCATCTGCCACAACAATGACCGGCTCATCCAGATCCATTACATCTGCCGACTGTCCAGACAGATTTTTTACCAAACGATTCGAAATGTCCTTAATATCTGCAGCTCTTGCTCTCATATAATCATCATCCATGCTTGCAAACATCTGGGAAAAATTATCTCCTGTAGAAGCTACCGCGTATTCTGCATTGACCTGCTGTGTACTGATGATATTTTCAATGGATTCTTTGTAATCTTCATCCTCCAGCATCATCTGATGGACTTCAAAAATCGCAGCGCTGGCTTCTCCAACTTCCTTTAATGCCTTTTCATATAATTTTTGAAGCTGTTGTTTAGAAGCCTCTACTGCTTCTTCCACTCTCTGAAGCTCTGCCTGTGTATCTTCAATCTTTACACGCTTTACCACATAGTCATCTTTTTTCAGCACGGATATTTTTCCAAATGCAACTCCTTTATAGACTGATTTTCCTTTCAAACATTCCATACTACTTCTCCTTACACTTCCTACAAATTCGCTTCAAAAAATGACTTCATGCCTTCATATGCAGCTTCTTCATCGCTTCCTTCAATCTGTACTTCTACAGTCTGTCCACATTTTACTGCAAGAGACATCAACGCCATCAGCTTAGACGCTTCCACCGTTCTTCCTTCTTTTGTAATTGTAATCTTACTCTCATACTTCTTTCCTTCTTTTGCAAGCATTCCCGCTGGTCTTGCATGGATTCCCATCTCATCTTTGATTGTGTACTCAAACTTTTTCATTTTACTATCTCCCTTCGTCTTGACAAATTTCTTTCTATAAAAATAGAGTAATTCATAAATATTCTATCATCTTCTTTTTTCACAAACAAGCGATTCCTCAGGCTGCGATCATCCTCTGGATATGAATGGCAAGAAATCCAACCTCTTCCTGCATGATCTGCCTTTCCAGTTTTTCTGCCATGTTATCACAGATTAAAGCGGCAATTTTCATTGCCTCCGGATATTTTTCCTGCACAAACTCATTGAGATCAATGTTGACCGCTTCACCGGTCTTTGTCCGGACAACCATATAATACAGATGACTCATCAGCCGGATGTAATTCAAAGCTTCTTTCTGCATTTCTTTTTCCAAATGTTCTTCTATGATCTGCATACTCTCATCAATAAGCTGTGTTGCCTTTAATGTCTCTGACACCGCTTCATCAGAAAGTCCGGAATGAATATGAAGTGCGATAAATCCCGCCTCATCATCTGAAATCCGATATCCTGTCATCTCCTCGATGATAGATCTGCTCTCTAAGGCTACCGCATACTCTTTTCCAAATAAAATCTTAATATCCGGTATAAACGGATTCGAAAGAAAGATATTCTCTCTCTCCCTCCTCACGGCAAATGCAAGGTGATCTGCCAACGGAAGTAAAATATCTCCATTGATCGAGTCAAATACTTTCTCTGCCGCCTCAATGATCTTGCCCGCTGTCTCAATGTAAACCGGATCAATCGCATTGACTGCATGGATTGCTGAGTGCTGTTCTTCTCTCACGACCGGTGTGTACACTTGAACTCCCTCATCGATCGTCACCTCATCTCCCGCTCTCTTGCCAAATCCAATCCCTTTTCCTAATAAAATTCTTTCACTGCCATCGCCCTTTTCTTCTGCAAGAAGTGCATTATTATTTAAAATCCTTAAAATGCAGTACACCATCCGCTCTCCTTTTCTTTCGTCAGGATATGAGTCCATCTCCTTCATCGAGATACATAAAAAGGCATAAACTACCTGTTCTACTCACTAATATTGAATAAAACCGGATAGTTTATGCCTGCATCACCAGTAACACGCTATCAAAGTTCTTATTTTGCAACTTTTGCTTCCTAATACATGAATCTGTATAGATTGTATATCATCTTACTAGTTGTCGTCAAGTTATGTTTTTAACTAATTTTCTTCGATTTTTTTGTGTATTTTTCACAACTTTTATCTTGGCAGATAGATCATTTCTTTTGTAATTTTTTTTAAAGAATTGGCCCCACACATTACCATCGTATCTGCAAGTTCCGCCCCGATTTTTTCAATGTAAGTCTTCACACCTTCCATTCCGCCGCCATAGACTGCTGTTACAAATGGGCGGCAGATCAGCACTCCATCTGCACCGAGTGCCAGTGCCTTAAAGACATCTACACCAGAACGGATCCCACCATCTACAAATATTTTCACTTTTCCCTGCACTGCCTCCACGATAGCAGGAAGTACCTCCGCAGTGGCCGGGCACTGGTCGAGCACACGCCCTCCATGATTGGATACAACAATCGCATCGACACCTGCCTCCACCGCTTTGATGGCGCCCCTTGCGGTCATAATTCCTTTTGCGATAAATGGAACTTTTGCCATCTCTGCCACCTGGCGTAATTCTTCCACGGATTTTCTGCCTGCCGGCGGTGTCATATTTTTTAAGAATGGAAGTCCTGCTGCATCAATATCCATAGCAACCGCAAATGCACCAGAACCTTCTGCCTGCTTCATCTTTTCACGAATGATCTCTATATTCCACGGCTTGATCGTCGGAATCCCTTTTCCTTCCACTCGTCTGATTGCATCGGTCGCATACTTCATTACATCCGGATTTACCCCGTCTCCGGTCATTGCGGCAATCCCTGCCTCTGCACATGCAGCCACCATCACATCATTGTAGGACTGATCATTGTATTTTTCTCCATAATGAAGATTCACTGCCCCAACCGGACCTGCAAAAAACGGATAACGGAATCTCTGTCCCCACAGTACAAAGCTTGTATCCACTTCTTCATGCTCAGAAATGGTATCCATCTGCACACGGATTTCCTGCCATTTATCAAAATTGCGGATGGCTGTATCCCCCATCCCTTTCGCTCCCGGTCCCGGCATTTGATTCCGGCATGCCCTTCCATTGCACACCATGCACGCTTTACAATATTTCCCAATATCTTGTTTTGCATTTGTTACTATTTCCTCGTATGTCATCCTATTTCCTTCTTTCTTTATCATTCATTGTTTCTTTCCGCAAACAAATCAGAAACAATCTCACACTTAATTTTCCCAGAGAAGAAATGTCACTGTCTTTCCGTCTGTCAATACTCGTTTCTGTACGGTCTCTCCGGTTATTTTATTGACAGTTACTTCATATAGCACTTGTTCAGCGGTCTCATTTCCCGGTACTTTTGTTGTAACTTTCACAAGGTACTCACTCTTCGTACTTTCCTGTTCAAGCACCGTCATCTCTTCTCCTTTCGCATCCTCTGTTCCCTTCGCATAATATTCTTCTAACTTTTTCTGAATTTCTGAATCAGAATACACTTGTGTCTGTTCTTCTTCCTGTTGTATCGGATTTTCCGGTGTCTTTATCCCTTCCTGACTCTGTCCGGCATTCTCCGTTTCTGCTTCTTTCTTCTTTGCTTCTTCTGCTTTCTTTTTTGCCGCTTTGTCTTTCTTCGCCTTTTCTTCCTGTGCTTTCTTTTCCTCTGCTTTCTTCGCTTCTTCTTTTTTCTTTGCTTCCTCTGCCTTCTTTGTTGCTTCTGGATCTGCTTCACCGGTAATCCGCTCTGAAAGCGTCTTCCACTTCAGCCCTGATACCGTCTTTCCCATACTGTCCAGTTTTTTCTGGAATGCTTCCTTTGACAAAGCTTCCTTGTCGTTATAATATGGCTGTTCTGGATGTCCCTCCATATCAAAGGTATATTGTTCTGTCTGAATCACTGTATGTTCTCCATCCATCCGATAAAAACTCGCATTTCCATAAGAGGCTCCGCCAGAACCATAGATATACATTGTCCCATTCTCATAAATCTGAAGCAGAGACCGCTCCGCCAATGTCTGATCTTCAAACATATTTTTGGCATCTACTCCATCAAAGCAGTACACTCCTACTACCCGCTCATCACCACCATTGCTCCTGCTTCCGACCAGCAATTCCTTTTCTCCACTCTCATCGATATCATACATCGTATAAATAATTTCTGTTTTCCCCTTATCTGTCTCAGTTAAAAATACTAATAATGGGTTGATATTTGGATATCCCTCTGGATCTTTCTGCACCTCTGATGCTCCCATGAGAAGTGCTTCTTGATATTCATCTAAAATTTTCTGATAAGCTTCATCTTTTTTTTGTTCTTTCTTAAGACGTTCTTCTGTTCTTTTTGCTGCCGCCTCAATTTCTTTTTTGTCAAATTTTAATGTTACCTTACGCTGTACCGGCTTTAATACAGATGAATCATATGTTTCATAAAACTCGCTTAGTTCTTCTGTTCCATTCTGCTCTGTCGTCGTAAGCTCTGCTAAGATTTCCACCCCGCTCTCATCGAATTCAAACCATAATTCCGAATACCCTCTCATCCGTTTTGCAGTGGCATTCAATCCGATTTTTTCCAGTTTTGCAGAAATATCTGTAATCTCTTTCTCATGCTCCTCCCCGGTCAGAAGTCCTTTGGTCGATGCATATTCCCGGAAAGTCCCATCATAGTTCACTGCAAACATTCCATACTCATGCGAACGTGCTGTCAGAGAATACTGATTTGCTGTACTTCCACAGATATAGATATTTCCACCTGACTCCTTTAAGAAAATACCTTGACGCTCTGTCTCTGCATTTCCCATCACATTTCGAAGTGCAAGATATTCTGCTGCAAGCTTGATACTTTTCTCTTTCTTCTCATACATCTGAAGATAAACATGGTTGTGTTTTTCATCCTTTTTTGCCTTATCTTCCTCACCGGTCTTCAGCATCAGAACAAGCAGCTCTTTTTCTCCATCGCCATCAAAATCTTTCAGTTTGGATGCGAGTACCCCCTTTTGCTTCTCCAGCCGCTCAGGCTGTACTATCTTTTTCTCGCCATCTTTCTTCACATATTTTGATTCATAAGTACCCGCAGTACATTTTCCATATTTCGGTACGAGAACCTTGTCCACATACGTTTCCAGACTGACTGCTTTTGTGTCGTCTATTTTATCCTGATCTTGCGTATGCTCTCCTTTATTTTCTTCCTCCCCTTTATTCTCTTCCTGACTGCTTGAATTTGGGGAAGGTTTCTCATCTGGTACCGGTTCTGCTGCCGGTTTCTCATTACTCTGTGCTTCTTTTTTCGGTACTTCCTGCCCTTTTGCCACAGCACCATTCTCTTTTGCCTTCTTCAAGATTGCCTCTGCCTTTTTTTCTTTTCCCTGTGCGGTATAGATTTCTGCTAATTTATCGTAAGATTTTCGTTCCTTCGGATCGATCTTGATTGACTCCAGATAGAGTTCCTCCGCTTTTTCATATTCCATATCTTCCAGATATTTGTCTGCCATCGCTATCTTCGTCTGAAATGTCTTTTCCTGCTTATCTTTCATCCCGAAATAGACACCTGTCGTCACTCCAGCGATCAGAACTGCACTGATTCCCACTGCCGCAGCAATCCGAAAATTTTTGCGCCTCTTCGTCTCCTGCTGTTCTGCCTCCTGTTTTCTCTCTTGTTCTATCTCCTGAAAATTCTCTGTCTCCTCTGCCTCAAAGTCTTTCTGCAGATTTTCTTCCACCTTTTTCTCTGCAGATTTTTCTTCCTGCGTCGATTCCTGCGGAATCTGAACCAATTCTGCCCCGCACTTTCCGCAAAATTTTGCATGATCTGCATTTTCTGCTCCACATTTCCTACAGTACATACCTATTCTCCTTCCTTTATCTGACTGTAAATTTCAGATGATAATGCCACAATTTTCTCTCGGGCTGCCTGTGTGTCTGTAAGCTGATCTGCCATCACACATAAGATATATGGGGTCTCACCAGCCCATACGATTGCTGCATCGTTCTCTACATCGGCAAGTTCTCCTGTCTTATTTCCTGTTTCTACCCCTTCTGGAATACCCGCTGGAATTTTTCCAATTCGCTGCTGCTGCTTTAATAAATTTAACATCTGATCTGCGTGTGGATGTCTCCCTTGGCAAACATCAAACAAAAAATTGCCACAATCCTCTGCTGATGTGTAATTTTCTCCCAACGTACTGTCCGCCAGAAGCATTCTTCCCATAGAAGAATCTTTGTAACCTTTTTCCTGACAATAAACATTCACCTGTTCCATTCCCGCAGTTTCCTCACCACCGCCGAGCATTCTTGTCAATTCGTTGGCTGCATCGTTATCGCTGACTGTGATCATCGCCGTGAGAAGCCGATCGAGTTCTGCTGCTCCATACTGTGCTGCCAAATTGTCATACTGTTCATAAACAGCTCCCATAATGTACAATTTGATCAGACTTGCCGCCTTTTGCTTCTCTGCTCCAACTACTGCAAAGGAACCGCTTGACAATTGCTTCACATACACATTCCACTTTTCTCCAAGCGCTGTCCTTTCTGCAATCCTATTCTGGATCAGCTCTTCCATAGCGGCCATTTCCAAAGGTGCGCGGACTTCCTCTTCCATCTGCTGTTTCTCCTGTCGGGTCTTTGCTTCTTCTTTCTCCTCCAACAGAGTCTGTCTTCTTTTTAAGACTTCCTTTCTCTCTTCTTTTTGTAATACAGCCCCTGCATCGATTTCCTGTGTCTGTTTCTCAATTTCCTTGCACCGACTTTCCAAAAACAGCCATCCAGTTCCAACAGCCAGAAGCATTCCCACACAGACTGCACTGTAAATCCATCCTGCTTTTTTCCCTTTTCCTCTTTCTCTCTTTTTCATACTGCACCTCTTGCCATAGCTCTAATTTCCAGCCGCAAAATACTGGTCAATTCCATTTGCAATGCCCTTGACCATTTTCTTTTCATACTCCGGATCCTGCATATTTACATCATCCTGCTCATTGGTCATGTATCCCATCTCCAGAATGATAACCGGAATCTGACTCCAGTTGATCCCAGTCATGTTATCATAGAGCTGCACTCCGTCATTTTCCATACCACACTCCTGACAGTAAGCATTGATCACAGATTCCCCGAGCGCATAGCTTTTCGGATGAAGTGCTCCAACATAGGGATTTTCTGCGGAAGGTACCATCGTCATTGCTCCCTTTGCCAAGGGATCCTCACTTCCATTTGCATGGATCCTCACATAAATATCGGATCCTTCCTCCGCTGCCATAAGCGCTCTCTCACTGTTGCTGATTGCCGTATCATGATCTTCTCTTGTGAGCACTACTTCATATCCTCTCTGTTCCAGTTCCAGACGAAGCTGCTTGGAAATATTTAATGTCAGTTCATACTCCGGAACATTTGTATAACGCCCCTGCGTACCAGAAGATGCCTTCGCTTTCATTTCCTGCGATCCTGGTCCCATCGGCTCCAAGTCGCTCATATCTACATTCGGACCTTGATGACCCGGATCGATTGCAATTTTCTTTCCCTTCGCCTGTGGCTGTTCCCCAGTGATCACTTCTTTTTTTCCCTCTGCCTCTCTTTGTGCCTGTTCTTTTTCTAGTTCTTCCACTTCTTTTTCCAGTTCCTGAATTTCCTTCTCGATATTCTGCGCTGCTTCTTTTGCTGCCCGCCTCTCTGCTTTCGCTGTATACAATTTTCGCGCCGCTGCAGCGCATCCGACTGATACAATGACCAGCAGACAAGTGCAGGAAACTACTATGATTTTCTGACTTGTTTTCACAATTTTCCCCCTTCTTTCCAGTAGCTCTGGCACACTGTGATAAAAGACAGAGATGTCTCACACCTCTGCCTTTTTGCCTATCCGTCTCTCACTCACGACTGCGGACAGATTTTCTTTATTCTTGTTTTGTTCCGCACTTTGTGCAGAAAACTGCCCCTTGCGGAATCTGTTTTCCACACTTTATGCAGAACCTCACTTGCTGCTGCGAAGCCTGCATTCCTTCCTTCATATCCTCTACTTTTGCTCCGCATCCTACACAAAACGCCATTCCCGGTTCCAGCACTGCGCCACACCTTGGGCAAGTCTTAATGCTCTCAATCGCCTCAATCTCCGAACGGATTGCTTCAATTCTTTGATAACTTGCCTGAACCATCCGTACCAGCTCAGCCAGCTGTGGCTCTGGATTATTCTGCTTTAATTCATAATACATATGACCAAGGTTCTGACAATATTTATCAATTTTTTTCTGCTCTTCATTAATCTGTGATTTCAAACTTGTGATATCAGCCATTCCTTTTGCTTTCTGCATGACATTTTGACCTGTGACTGAAATTTTCTTTCCTAATTCATCAAAAAAAGCCATTGTTCTCTCTCCTTCTATTCCTGCTGCTAATTGTACATTCCTCCAAACAGGCAGGTGACATCGTCATCCAGCTCGATGAGTTTATCCTTTCCTCTGTACAACTTCAATGTTCCCGTAGAGTCATCGTCATCATAATCTACAAGGACCGCTATTTTTTTCTCATCTACGACTTTATAATCAAAAGCATCATCTGCGATCACTTTTGCATTTTTTCCGTCAAACATCTTTAATGTAAACAGATTCTTGGAAGTATTGTAGTCTGTCTTATAGATTGGATATTTCTGTTCTTTCGTAAATTCTAAGGTACCTATCATAACATCACTGTCAATCAGCTCTTCATTACAATACAGATCCCCCATTCCTTCATCCATATCCGTCAGATAATAAATATCTCCATCTTTTGCACCCATCATGACATCTACATCTTCTGCAACGACACTGCATTTTCCATCTGCTTTCTTACCTGTCTTGAAGGAAAGAAGCTGGCTTTCTTTTATTTCGCCATCCTTATTTCTTTCTACTTTCATTGTATACCCAATATTCTTTTCATCATCGACAAGGAATCTCTGCTCTCCCATTCTCTCCTTCAATTCTGTATCCAAAGTCACAATCTCTTTTCCATTGTAAATGCAAGTCTCTGCCGACTCCTGAAGTGCCTCATAGTACTTCTGGTCTACGTCATAAATTTCATCTAATTTTGATGCTCTAACTTTCGGCAGCTCTTCCATCTTAAATCTTGTGAATAACACTGTGTCAGAATTATCCTGTGCATAAATGTCACTGCTGAGTTTCTTTGCGATCTCCACTTCTTTTCCATCTTTATAGCAGTACAAGGAGTTCTCAGCTACCTCGATAGAATGCTCTTCCAATTCTTCCAAGAACCACTCCATATCCTCATCGCCGTTGGTGTCATCTTCTACAATATCCATCGCATTGATCTTTTTCTCATCCATCTTTACATAATACAACGCTTTGTCTTTTTCATTATTAGAAACAACCCAACCTACATCCGATGCGATTTTCTCTCTTTCTCCAAAATTTTCGATCAGATAAAGTTTATCATCTTCCTGTACAACAATCTGTTTCAAATCATCCCCGATGATGCAATTTTCTGCGCTCTTAGAAAGTTTCTTTTTCTCTTTCTTTAAATTGATATCCTGCTGATACAATGCGCTCTTGCCGTTGTTCTGTTCGATCCACACAATATTTTTTTGCTCTTTATCCAGTTTAAATCTAGCGACATCGGATGCAATTTTTTCTTTCTTTCCTTTCCGATCACTAATATATAATGTATCGTTTCTTGCCTTTAGATAAACAATCTTATTATTATCAAGCAGTTTATATTTTGTAACGGAATCATCAATCTCTATTGCTCCGCCTTCTTTTCCGACTTTCTGGAAGTTCAGATCAAATTCTGTCATTCCATCTTCCGCTTTTACATCTGTCGGATAGCAGATATATTTTCCATCTTTGGAATAGGTAACACGCATACCATAAATCTCATCTTCATCACCATAAGATCCACTGTATTCCATCGGATCTTTTTTGTATTTTTCCAAGTCTGTCTGCATTACCTTTCCGTCTTTTAAATACGCAATCTTTGTATGTGCATCATCTCCAAATGCATTCACAAGGAGAGCAACCCCTCCGATGACAACGACAGCTGCCGCTGCCACACCAATGATTTTTCCGGATGAAATCTTTCCGCCCGAGTTGCGCCCCAATGAATGAGAACCTCCTGCATTTTCCCCAACGCCGGATTCATCCATTTCCATATTCTTTCCACATCCGCAACAGAAAACGGCATCCGCGTCATTTTCACATCCACAATATGGACAATACTTGTGTTCCTCTTCTTCCGGCTCTGAATAAGAACCTCTTATTTCTGCACCAAGGAGAACTGTCTCCTCCTCATCTCCTTCATTTGCCTGACAGTCTTCCTGTTCCAAATTTTCTGCCAGCTCTTTCTTTTGTGCTTCCACACAATTTTCCTCTAACTTTGCTCCACATGCAAAACAAAATTTTGAATTTTCCGGTAATTCACATCCACATTTTGTACATCTCATCGTAACTTATAACCTCCACTGTCAATCGCAAATTCTCTGGCACTTAGTAAATCTGCATTTTTTATCTCATAGTCATTTAACATATCATTAGTAAACTGCGACGGTTCAATCGTTCCCCTATACCACGATTTACTTCCAAAATATTCTTGTAATTCTACTGAGTCAAACTTTCGTCCTCTTCTCGCATAAATTTCATTTTTCGCGTAATTGAGCTGCTGCAGAGACAGTCCACTGATATCACTCTCTGTCAGATAACGGCTGTTGCTATCCGGAATAATGTACTCACTGTCTTTTTTGGCAACTGCATTCTTTTTATCAGTTTCCGCTTTTTCGGCTGTTGCGATCAGTTTCTCTAACTTCTCCTGATCTCTTACCAGTTCTTTTGCATCCTCAAGAATCTGTACTGCATCTTTAGGTGTCCCTTCCGCAATAAGACGACTGCTCTCCTCTTCCAGATATTTCATATAGTCTACATCACACTGTTTGAGCAATTTATTGACAACCTCATCTTTCTCATCCAGCTCCTCACTAATGGAAGTCAAGTGCTTTATCGCATATTTATAATTAGAAATCTTTGTATATTCTGAGATCTCTTTCTCTAATCCTTTTCCGAGATCTTCCACAAGACTGTCATACTTCTTTTCCTGTGTTTGCTCCAGATCATCCACATCAATCTCTTCTAATTCCTTTTTTGCTTCCACATAGTCTAACTTTCCATCTTCAAAATCTTCTCTGATTTCTTCTAACTGTCCGCTGACTTCATCCTTTTTCTCGCCTTTTTCTACCCTGACGGAATCATTCTCATCGTCTTTCTCATAGTCTGTAACGCTTCCTGAGCTACTCTCATATGGAGCTAAAATCATAGATCCCATGATCCCGGCAATTCCCATCACACTTACAACAGTCATTGCTGTTGCAATCCATTTTCCTCTCCCGGACATCCCAAAGACCGCTGCTACTGCTGCAATCACTGCGAATGCCGATGGCAAAATGTAGATCAGATACGGATAAATCTCTTCCAGAGCTCCACCGGAAAGTGTGTCTGCCAATAGAAATCGAAGGCTGATGAAGCTGACTGCTGCCAATGCTAAAAAGACTACTGCAATTACTAACGGCGTTTTATTCCAGCTGCCATTTTTCTTGCTTTGCGATTGCTTTTCCTTCTTTGGCCTTTCTTTCTGTTTTTTGGGTTGCTCTGATTCTTGCTTATTTTTCTGACTGCCACTTTCTCTCACAGAATCGTTCTGGCTACGACAGTTGCATATTTCTCCTTCCTGAATCTTGCGACCACAATATTTACAATACATTCTCATCCCTCCATTCTTCTTATCCTTACTTTTTAATAAGGAAGCTTCCCTCTTAAATAATATACTCTTTCTTTTGTCATATCTGCTGCCGGTCCATTTGGAAAACTAGAGTGATCAATTGTCGTTCCCTGCCAGTAATTAGCAATCATCGCCTCTTTCTGTTGGATCCAGCTAACCTGCTCATCTGTAAGATTTCCTAATTCTGCTCCCGGAAGCACTGCCTCCAGTTCAACCCACAGCTCATTTAGCAAATTATCCCACAGTTCATATCTGCCCTGTGCAATACTCATCTGTCTCTCCACAGAATCCCCTGAGGAAGCTTCTGCCGCTAATTGTTTATCAGCTGCCTCTGTCGAAGCCAGTCTCGAATCCCACCATTCTTGCGCCGACATTTGAGAACTGCTATTAGAAGAAAGATTGGACTCGCTTTCTGCTTGCTCCTGTACCTTCTTTAATTCTTCCTCTTTTTGCTGAAGCTGTTCTTTTAGTTCCTTCTCTTTTTGCTCTTGTTCTTCTGCTTCTTTCTTTTTCTTCTCTTCTTTCTGTTCTTCCTTTTCTCGTGCTTTTTCTTCCGCTTTCCGTTCTTCTTCTATCTCTTTTTCTCTTTTCTCATGTTCTTCTTGCACCGCCTCCAGCCGTTTTTCCTGGATCACATATACTGCAAAAATTCCACCGCAGAACATCACCAGCACAAGACCGATCAGAATCCCCATCCATAAATTCTTTTTCTTCTTTTTTCCAGATTGCTGCTCATCGCCTGCTTCTTCGTTATCCTCTTTCCAATCTTGGAATCCATCTTGATCATTTTGTTCTGAATTTTTATCTACCTCTAAAAGTGGAGAACCACAACGTTTACAAAACTTTTTATCCTCCTCATATTCCGCACCGCACTTCTGACATTTCTTCATCTTCTCTGATTCCTTCCTCATCCCTTATTGCTTCGTTCCACATTCCATGCAGAAAAGATGACCCGGTTTTACAATATTTCCGCAGTTCGGACAAATTCTTTCTTGAAGTTCTTCTTCTTTTTCCGCTTCCTTCTCCGCTTTCTCTTCTCCATATCTCGTACCGCACATAATACAAAACTCCTGATCTTCTTCCATAGGCGCTCCACATTCTTTGCATACTTTCTCTGAGGATATGCTCACCGCCTCCTGAAGTTCCTGCACAAATGGATCTTCGTTTTCCAGTTCCAATGGCTCCTCTGTACTGATCGGCTCAACCTCTTCCTCCGACTGTTGTTCTTCTGCAAGGATTTCTTCTACCGATTCTTTTGCCGCTGAAGCTTCCTCTTCCAAAATTTCTTTGACAATTCTATCTTCTTCTACAGCTTCCTCTTCTTTTTCTGCAAGGAGCTTTTCTTCCTCTCTCAGTTCCTCTTCTTCCTGGATCAGTTCATCCACGGATGGCTGTTCTTCCTGAATTTCTTTCATCTTATGTCCACAATTATTGCAGAAATTAAAATGAATGCTGACTTCATATCCGCATGCCGGACATACCACAATCCCTTTGAGTGCAAGAATCTCTTTTTCATAATTTTCTACTGTCTCCTTACTCTCCCGAATCTGCGTACACATCTCCATCAATTCGCTCTCTGCCCTGTCCCCATACACTTTGTAATAAGTTTCTCCAAGCTCCCTGTAAATCTTTTCCTGTCTTTCCTTCTCTGAAGAAACCGCTGCTGTCAGCTTCATGATTTCTGAAATATTTTTTGTTTTCTGTGCCATTCCATCAAAAAATTCCATAATAATGTCCTCCTTATACTTTTCTCTATCCTATACGGCATCCACATTTGCCGCAAAAGATTGCCTGTCCTTTTAGCTCATTCCCACATTGCGGGCAAAAAGCTTTCTCGTCGGTCTGTTCCTGACTACATTTCAGTTCAGTAATTGCATCAAATAATGGTAAGAGTTCCGGAAGAGGGTCTTCAAACCGTCCTTCATAATATGCCTTTCCAAGCTTTGTGTACAAATTTTCAAGTTTCTTCTCTATATCCTTCATCCTTTCATCCCTTCTCTCATTTCCACCTTATTCTAACAAAAAGCTGTTCTTTCGTGACGCAATCCATATCTCCATGCCACGCGGCAGATAATAGATGCGGTTCTTTCCAAGTGGCTGTCCACTTTTTAAATATACTGTGCTTGTCTTCGCCGGCTGCACTGCATATTCTTCACGCTGTTCAATATACCAAATTCCTGCTTCTGCACCTTCCGGGCTCTGATCCACATAAATCTGTTCACCCTCGATATGAAAAAATACTTCACACCGATTTTCCAGCAACAATGTCTTATCCTTGTAACTTCCTTCTTTTCCGGTAACCGCCCCTTCAAATTTCTGATTGCTCATCTACTCCCGCCCTTCTCTCTATCACTGTTTCCTACTGTTTGATTTTCTCTACTCCATACTGATTTCTTCCAGAAGATGTTTTCTCTGTCTTCTAAATCTTCCAATCGTGCTGACTAGAAATAGTACGCAGGCAATTCCCCCAAGGCTTCCTGCTGCTGCCATGATCCATCCGGGTGTCATTCCCATTTTACAGCCATCCTCCCTTCTTAGCCTGCGCATACAACTGTTCCAACAAATCCATCTCCATATCCTTTTCTTCCTCATCCTCATACAGTTCCATCGCCTGCTCATAAAATTCCTTAAACTTTTTGTAATCTCTCGCATCGTTTTTCAGTAATTTCTGCCGGTCAATTTCAAGAAATGCGTATCTTTTATAGACATTATAATCTTCCCCGTAAGATTCTTCCATTGTTTTTAAATATTTTTCTGCCTGATCAAGATTTTTTTGTTTCTGACAGAGAATCACAAGATTATTGTATGTATCATAAGATTCCCATCCATTTTCAATAATCTTCTGGAAATTTCTAATTGCCTCTTCTCTGTATTTTCCAAGACCTGTATTCTCTGCAAGATCGATGTTCACCTGCGCCAACCGCTCCAGAATCATCATCTGATTTTCCAACGGGAGGGAGGCTTCTGCCTCCTTCAGCAACTTCTGCTCTTGTTCCCGGTTATCCTCTTTCTCATACAATTCACTCATCATCAGATATGCCCTTGTCTTCAGGCCTGTATCTTTAGTGATCTCGATACATTTCTGGAAGGAAGTCAACGCCTGTTTTGGTTCCTCCAAAAATTTTTCGACCTCTCCCTTCGCATAGTACAGTGCATCTTCGTTGATTCCTTGCTCCATCGCTTCTTCCAGAATTTTCTCTGCCGATTCCGGGTATCCGGCATATGCCAATGTGATCGCATAATCCTTATAATACATTTCTGCACCCTCACCGGTCTTTTCAAGCAGTTCATACGTCTCTACCGCATCTTCATATTCTTCCATCTGAAACTGACTGTCTGCCTTCAAATAGTAGATATCCGCCATGCGCTTCGCATTTTGCTTTATCTTCTCATTCTGAAGAATATCATAATCAATAAATGCGATACACTCCTCATATGCTTTCTGTTCATACAGTGCACAGGCATTCTGATAATAACTCTCCAACGAAGACGGTCTTAGTCTGACTGCCTCCCGATAGACCTCTTCTTCCTTGTCAAACTCCTGCTCCGCAATCAATTGTTCCTGCTTTTCCACCAGTTCATTGTAGCGATCTGTCTTCTCAAGCCTTATCGTATATACACCATACCCAGTCAATGCGATACAGCCTGCCAGACAGGCACACCCGATCACACGCTCTGCCCATTGACGTGCCAGAAGCATCTTATAGCGCCTATCCTTCTTCGGAAGCATCTGCAATGCCTGAAGCATCTCCGCCGCACTTTGAAACCGTTTCCTTGGATCCTGCTCCAGCGCCCGCTCAATCACGGATGCAAAGGTCTCCCCTGCCTTTTCATTTAAAAGTGTCCGATCCGGCTTTCCCTCGTTCTCTGTAAGCTTTTCTCCTGTAATAATATGATACAACGTTGCCCCAAGACTATATAAGTCTGCCCGTTCATCAATCTTTACAAAATTTTCACGAATCCCTTCCTTTATGTTTCTCACTCGTTGATATTGCTCCGGAGAAGTATATCCATCTGTATATCCAAGCACAGTGCCCGAATTCATAAAAAAGGAAATATTGAAATCAATCAGACAGATATCTCCTTTCGGAGTCAACATAATATTGGCAGGTTTGATATCTCCATGAATGATCGGCGGAGTCTGTTCATGAAGGTACTGAAGCGCGCTGCATAGCTGCATGGCCCAGCGAATCACTTCTTTTTTCTGAAAATACCGCCCTTCCTGAAGCAATGTTTTCAGAGATTTTCCGGGAATAAAACTCATGACCGTATATGCATTACTCCCAATCTCAAAGAAGTCCAACACTTGCGGCAGGTAAGAATGGTTCAGATTTTTTAAAATATCCACTTCTTTTCGTTTCTCTTTCAAAGCCATTCCCTGATTTTTGATCTGCTTTACAACAACTTCTTTTTTTAGCCGCTTATGGATTGCCTTATATACAATCCCTCCGCTTCCTTCTCCTAATTTTCCAATAATCTCATATGTATCCGAAAACTTTTCCACTCTGCTCTCCCTCTGTCCCATCTGCTTTTTCTTTTGCATTTTCTAATCTATTCTAAATTGAAACTTCTCATCTGCAAGATAAAAAAACTTTCCATCCTCCAATTTTTCCTGACTCTGAATGCTTTTTCCCTCCACAAAAGTATGGTTCAAAGAATTCAAATCTTTCAAAAAATAGATCCCATTCTCCTCGGCAATGTAAGCATGCCTTCTGCTGATTGCCGGATTTCCCTGTATGGTATAATCTACGTCAGCAGACTTTCCTATTATAAATGGGCTTTTCTTCACTTCCATCTTTTCATCTGTCCGCGTTCGTATCACATATGCCTTACCAGTCCAATGATTTTTCTTATTCAATGGAAGTATTTCCTCTCGTATGAGGATCTCCTCCTGAAAGCCACTCTGTTTTCTCGGTGGAATTTCCACCTCTGCCCTGTATCTCCATTCATTCAGATTCTTTTCCACTTTTTCCTCACCTCTTCTACACGATCTCTTGGCCGCTGCCATTTGAATGATTTCCCATCCCTTTCTTTTCCACAATTCCTCCGATCAAGATGTTCGTTATCATAATAAATTATAGCAAAAATGCCTTTTTTTGCCAATATCTTCCACTTTCTTTTCTCATGGAACGGATTATTTTCCGACAATAATCTTTTTTTATTTCATTGATGTTTTCCATAAGTCATCGGACTTATAGAAAAATGTAATTTCCCTTTTAAAATGGCAGAACGCAGTGCTATAATGAATCCCGTAAAAACTAAATTAGGAATCGCAGATTCAGAAAGGTCAGACAATGAATACCTCTCAATATATTATCGGCATTGATCTTGGGGGAACTAACCTCAAAATTTCTGCCTATACTTTTTCTCAATTTCATAAACTGTATGAACGGCGAATCGCTACCCGCCCAAAAAAAGGCTGGGAATATGTCATGAACCAAATTCATACCGCGATTTTGGAACTATATACCGTACTTCCTAAACAAAATGCTGTCTGTATCGGCGTCGGAATTCCCGGACTACTTGATATTGAAACCGGCATTTCTATCTTTTCTTCGAAATTTCCAAAGTGGGAAAATATGCCCGTTGCCAGATGGCTGAGCGAGAAAACAGGTCTTCCGGTCTATATAGACAACGATGTCCGTGTAAACCTTTATGGAGAATGGCTATGCGGTGCCGGAAAACACAAAAAAAATATCGTACTGCTCACACTTGGAACTGGAATTGGCGCCGGAATCGTTATAGATGGTCACGTTCTCTATGGTGCTACCGCAAGCGCTGGTGAAATCGGACATATGAATATGTTCCGTCCTGGACGTCCATGCCGCTGTGGAAGTGATGGCTGTCTGGGACGCTATGTCTCTGCCTCTGGTATTCTCGATACAATAAAAGAAAAAATCGCCGCTGGAAATTCCACAATCATGTCAGAATGGGTAAATGGAAATCCAGATAAAATTACTGCAAAAATGATTTCCAACGCCTATGACCTCGGTGACCATATGGCTATCGACACAATGAATGAAACGGGAGTCATATTAGGCTACGGACTTGTAAATGTGATCAATCTGTTCAACCCTGAGATTCTTATCATAGGCGGCGGAATGTCGGCTGCAGGAGAACGACTTTTACAACCTGCTCGCAAAATTGTAGCAGAACATGCGCTGCGACTTTCCCGCGAACATTGTACAATCGTAACTGCCCAGCTTGGTGATAGTGCCGGAATGCTTGGTGCTGCACTTTATGCCAGACAGCGGTTTGAGAATGGAACTCGTTTTTAAACTCAAACGAGTAAATGAAAATAATTATGAAAAAGGAAATAACTATATGGAGAAGCTGAGAAAAGAAATAGAAACATACCTTCCATTCAATGAACAGGAAGAACAAGATCAAAGACAATTTTTAAGACTTCTAGAACATATGCCAGATCTTCTCACCAGAGAAAACGATGTTGCCCACATCACAGTTTCTGCATGGATCGTAAATCTAGACCGCACAAAAGTGCTAATGGCATATCATAACATTTACCAATCATGGGCTTGGCTTGGCGGGCATGCAGATGGAAACCCGGATGTCAGACAAGTAATCCGAAAAGAAATTGAGGAAGAAAGCGGCCTGACAGACATCCGCTTCCTCACAGATGACATTTTTTCTCTGGAAAGTCTGACTGTAGATGGACACGAGAAACGTGGAACGTACATTTCCTCTCATCTTCATCTAAATCTCACTTTTCTTCTGGAAGCCGATGAACATTTGCCACTCCGGATCAAACCTGATGAAAACAGCCAGATCGGATGGATCAACATATCTGAGATTGCAGAAAAATCTACGGAAAAATGGTTCGTCGATAGAATTTACTTCAAGCTTTGTCAAAAAGTTCTCCGGGATTTTCCTCCCAGAGAATATTATAAAGCATACGAGGACAGGTATAAGACTATTCACCAAAAAGGAGCCAATTGGTTCAGCAATACTCCCACTCCAATCGTGATGGAGCTACTTGAAAAATATGGAATTTCTCTCTCCTCCCCAATTCTTGAAATTGGCTGTGGTGAAGGGAGAGATGCGAAAGCTTTGCTGGAAAAAGGATATTGTTTGAAAGCCACCGATGTTTCTCCGGAAGCAATTTCCTACTGTAAAGCTGCCTTCCCTGAACATATTTCAAATTTTCAAACTTTAGACTGCTTGAAGGATCACCATCCTTTCTCATATACTTTTATCTATTCGGTTGCAGTCATTCATATGCTCGTACCGAGTAAGGATCGGACTGATTTTTATCAGTTTATTTATCAGCACTTAACCGAGAATGGTCTCTCTCTGATCTGCACTATGGGTGATGGAAAAATTGAGCGGGAGACAGATATCCGCAACGCTTTTCGTGTAGAAGAACGAGAGCATAGCTCCGGCAGTATCCCTGTCGCTTCCACATCATGTAAAATGGTGTCTTTCTCCACCTTCGAAAAAGAACTAAAAGAAAATCATTTTACGATTATAGAAAAAGGTCTCACGGAATCTTTTCCGGATTTTCCGATTCTGATGTATGCCCTCGTAAAAAAATAATATACCTAAGCCGGGATTGTTCTGATATGTTTCTGTCGATCCCGGTCTTTTTTGGCTTTTTTCTCCCCCAGATATCCCTTCCTGTTTTTAAATACAAAAAAAGACATCTGCTCCTGCAAATATCTTCTCTCTTTTCTATCTCTTCTCTTTTTCATATACCTTCAAAATCACATACAGTC